>JACCDO010515703.1_pt1 | contig 35301 bp, 23 predicted proteins | sample 7446101 | NCBI WGS metagenome assembly JACCDO01 (sample SAMN15323440, study PRJNA562643) | freshwater metagenome | isolation source: river surface water | place: USA:Blue River Watershed | collected 2017-08-16 | reverse complement strand
GTGGAATCGCGCAGCTCGGTCTTCGTGGGCCAAGTGCACTTGAGCAACTCGTCCTTGGTTTCGCGGACAAAGATGCGGATGCTGCGGAACGGGTTTTTCATTCTGGAAAGTGGCAGGCGCGGAGGGAATCGAACCCCCAACCAACGGTTTTGGAGACCGCTACTCTACCAATTGAGCTACGCGCCTGTAATGTTGTTCTTTAGACGACACAGCCGAGGCCCGAAAAATGGGCCTCGGCAAGTCGACTTAAACACTCGGAGTGGCCTTATTCGGTGATCTCCGTGATACGACCGGCACCGATGGTGCGACCACCTTCACGGATGGCGAACTTCTGGGTCTTCTCCATGGCGATCGGCGAGATCAGCTCGATGTCGACGGTGATGTTGTCACCAGGCATGATCATCTCGACACCCTTCGGCAGGTTGACGACACCAGTAACGTCGGTGGTGCGGAAGTAGAACTGGGGACGATAGCCGTTGAAGAACGGAGTGTGGCGGCCACCCTCGTCCTTCGAGAGGACGTAGATTTCGGCCTTGGCCTTTTTGTGCGGATTAATCGACTTCGGAGCGGCCAGAACCTGACCGCGCTCGATGCCATCCTTTTCAACGCCGCGCAGGAGGAGTCCGACGTTGTCGCCGGCCTGACCGCTATCGAGGAGCTTGCGGAACATTTCAATGCCGGTGACGACGGTCGTGACAGTGTCACGGAGACCGACGATCTCGACGGTTTCGTTGACCTTGACCACGCCACGCTCGATACGGCCGGTAGCGACGGTGCCGCGACCAGTGATCGAGAACACGTCTTCGACGGACATCAGGAACGGCTTGTCCATCTCGCGGACCGGCTCCGGAATCTCGGTGTCGATCGCGTTCATGAGCTCGGAGATCGCCGCTTCGCCCTCGGGCTTGCCCTCAAGCGCAGCCGTGGCCGAACCACGGACGATTTTGGCGTTCTTGCCGTCAAACTGATACTTGGTGAGGAGATCGCGGATTTCCTCTTCGACGAGGTCAAGGAGGTCTTTGTCGTCGATCAGGTCCACTTTGTTAAGGAACACCACGATCTTCGGCACGCCGACCTGGCGGGCCAGAAGGATGTGCTCGCGGGTCTGGGGCATCGGACCATCGGCCGCGGAAACGACGAGGATCGCGCCGTCCATCTGCGCGGCGCCCGTGATCATGTTCTTCACGAAATCCGCGTGGCCGGGGCAATCGACGTGGGCGTAGTGGCGCTTGTCGGACTCGTATTCCACGTGGGCGACGGAGATCGTGACGATCTTCGATGCGTCGCGCACCGTGCCACCCTTGGCGATATCGGCATACGACTTCATTTCGGCGAGGCCCTTGCGGGACTGGCACGCGAGGATGGACGTCGTGAGCGTGGTTTTGCCGTGGTCAACGTGGCCGATCGTGCCGACGTTCACGTGCGGTTTCTTGCGTTCGAATGTGCCTTTAGCCATGGGAGACGGATGTTTGGGTGATGATGAAATTTGACCTCGAGATTAACGTCGTAGAAGCCTGAACCGACGCGTTTTCCGGCAGATGGAGCCCAGAAGCGGATTCGAACCGCCGACCTCCCCCTTACCAAGGGGGTGCTCTACCAACTGAGCTATCTGGGCATAGCATTGGAGTGCCAAAAAACGAAAAGAGCCGGTGAACGTGCGACGCGGATTTGGCACCGTCAACAGCAAATTCGGGCGATGCTGCAAAATTCCCCGGAAATTATGGGCTGACGCGAATGCGATAGAAGCCCGGCGCGAGTTGTTCGCCGATCTGAACTGTCCGCGCGAGAAAGGTGCGGAAGAACACATCCACCTCGTCTACCCCCGAACGGACGCTCAGCGAGAGCGGCGCGATCAGACCGGCCGGTCCGATATTGGCCAGCAACTCCAGCGGCTGCCACGGCTTATCGGTCGGTGGACGCCGCTCGGCCGGAATCGCCTGAGTAAGGATCACCACGCCATCGCGCAGACGCACCACTTCGATCATCGCCGCTCGTGACGGGACCGCCGGGAGGGTCGCTTGGGCACGACCGAGCCCGGCCAGAGACACCTCATCGCTTAGGCTGTGCAGGTAGTCCAACGGCGTGGCCCGCGCCACGCTTACCGCATTCAACGTTGCCAGTTCCGGCAGCGCGCGGTCGAAACGCCACGCCCGATCTCCGATTCCCAGCTTCGGAGCTTCGACGTCGAGAAACGTCCTTCCCGGCTCCCGTGCCGGAGCACGCCGGAGGATCGCATTCTTCTCCGTCGGTAGGAACATCGGTGCCAGATCGCGCAGCAACGTTTCTTCGTTGAGGATCGTCCGCGCCTCCGTCACCGCGCGCAACTCTACCGTGCGCGTGGGCTTCGCCGGCAACGGCGCGCCCCCAACGGGTGCCTTGAAAAGCACCAGCGCCCCCGCGACGAGCGCAGCGCCCACGGCCCCGGAAAGGATCCACGTTTTCTGTGACGAAGCCGCTGCGGAATCCATATCGCCGCTTTAGGGCTTGGCGGCCGCGCCTCGCGGCTCGACGGACGCGACCTGCACTTCGAAGCCCGCCTGCACCGCCTCACTGGTTATCCTAGCCATCAGATCGAGGTCCACGTCCTGTTTCGCGACAACCAGCAGAACCGGTGGCTGGCGCGAAGCCTTGGCCTGCGCGACGAGCCAGGTGCGCAAGCCGACCAGATCGCGCAAGCCATCGCCCGCGAGGATCTGACGCTCGCCATGCACGGTAATGTGGTGCGTCGCGGTCCGAGCATTGGCCGTCGCCCCGACAATCTCCGGCAGCGCACTGAAACCGGGCGCGAGCACGAAACGCGAACCGAACAACGAGAAAAACAACGCGATCAGCCCGGCGTTGACGTAGAACACCCAGTCGAAAGTGCGCGGCGGTGGACGCAGCCGTGCGGCAAGATCAAGTGGGCGCGTGATCATGCCTTCGATTCCGCCTCGGCAGAGCGCGCCTCAGCGGCCGCCGCTCCAGCGCCGCGATACTCCGTCAGGAGATACTTCATGATTTCGTTCCCCGACCACTCGATATCACGCACGATCGCGCGCACCCGGCCGGAAAGAAAATGATGTGCCAGGTGCATCGGCACCGCGAGCATGAGGCTCCCTGCGGTTGCGATCAGCGCCTGCCACATGCCACCGGAAAGGGAACTCGCCAACGCATACGGCCCCCCGCGCTCAAACGCCATGAAGGTCGTGATCATCCCCAGGACCGTGCCGAGCAGTCCGACCAGCGGCGCGACCTGCGCGATCGCTGCAATCGCCCCCAGGCGTCGCTCCAGCACCGGCAATTCCACGACCGCGGCTTCCTGCACATGGAAACGCATCGCCTCGGGCGCGGCATCGGCATGCATCAGGGCCGATTTGGCAACGGCAGCGACCGGGCCCGGCGTCTCCTCGCACACCGTGAGCGCCTCCACAAGCCGGCGCTTCGCGAGGATGTTTTTCAAGCCCTCCACGAACGCCTTCGCGCGGATCTGGCTGCGGTGCAGAAACAGCGCGCGCTCCACACAAAGCACTGCGCCCAACACCGCGAGCAGCAGCAGCACCCACATGGTCGGACCGCCCTTGGCGAATAGACTCAGGTCAAAACCGGACATGCGCGCTACGTTGGTTCAACGGCCCGCCGTCCGGCGAGCGCGGAAAATGAACGTCCTTGGCATCACTCCCCCGCTCCCAGCCGCCGCAGCGCGTCCTTCGCGATGTTCTCCGCGCTGCCCAGCTTCGTCTCGATGATCAACGCATACGCCCGCCGCGCCTCGCTCAACCGCTGCTGCTCCTCGTGCAGTTTTCCGAGATCGAAGAGCGTCCGCGCCAGCCAGTAGCGCGGCAGCTCCCCCACCCCGCCGTTGGCAGGCGCCTTGAGCAGGAACTCGGTGATCACATCTTTCCACCAGACGTCGGCCGCCCGCGCCTGCTGTCCCCGCCGCGCCAAAAGCACGCCAAGCTTGTAGCCCGCCTCGACCCGCACTTCCACCGGTGCGTCCACCCGATCCCGCAGCTGTTCGTAGATCTGCTGCGCGGTGTCCGCGTGCGACGGATCGGTCGACGCCTGCGCGCTGTGGCAATCCGCGAGCTTCAGCTGCGCGACCACCACATCGGGCCGCTGCGCGTATCCATTCGTCAGATATTCATAGGCGCGCTGCGCCGCGGGAAAATCACTGCGGATCCGGAACACATCGCCCTGCTTCAGGCGCGCCGCGAAGATCAGTTCCGTCTCTTTCGCCGCCGACTCGAGATTCACCAACTGCTCCAGCCGCCGGTTTGCCTCCTCCAGATCCTTCTCCTGCCCGAGCCGCTCGGACAACAGCGCCAGCTGGAACAACGCATAGGGCAGGTTCGGATCCTTCGCGTAAGCGGGATTGTCGATCAGGCTGGTGAGCCGCTGCTGCGCCTGCGGGATCTTCTCCTGCTGCGCGAAGTAGTCCGACTCGATCAGATACGACTGCACCGCGGCATCCGACTTGGGAAACTCGTCGCGCAGCCGCTTGAGCGTGGCGAGCGCCGCCTCCTCGCGCTTGAGGTTCAGCTCCGCCTGCGCCTGCAGCAGCACCGAGGTGCTCACAATCTCCCCCCGCAACGCCGGCTCGATCTCCCCCGGCGCGCGCAACAACTCCGCCGCGTGCGCCAGCACCGCCTCGTAGCGTCCGCTGTCGAAGGCCAACTTTGCGTGCAGCCACGCCATGCGGGCGCGCAACTCCGGCCGCAGCCCCGCCCCGGCCCCTTCCGCTCCCTGCAGGCCGAGCAGCCGCCCGACACGCGCATACGCGTCCTCGATCCGGCCCTGCAGCTGCAGACTGCGCGCGAGACTCCACTCCGCCTGCCAACGGTCATCGACGCGGAACTCCGGGTTCAGCTCCGACTCGTCGAGCACGGCCAGCGCCGCCGCGGATCCCGCACGGATCTCCGCCAGCACGCGCTGGAAAATCAGCGCGCTGACCCGCTCCGGCGAGAGCCCCGGCGGACGCTCGCGCAACACCGCGGCATACGCGTCGGCGGCATCGCGATACTCCCCGAGCCGAAACCAAGCCTCCGCCTCCAGCAGACCGAACTCGCCCCGCGCCGCGCCCTGCGTCGCCGCCGCACCCGCCGCCGACAGTTCGTCGCGCGCGCTGCGGGCATTGGAAGCCGCCCGCCGGTAGCGCTGCTGCTCCCACGCCGATTGCGCCAGCAGGCCGAAGGCATGCACCCGCAACGTGGAACCGGGATATTCCTTCAACAGCTGGTCCGCGTGCGCCTCCGCCCCCGCGTAATCGCGCTCCGTCAACGCCAGCTTCGCCCGGAAATACAGCAGGCTCTCGCGCAACGGATGCGGCGGCGTCGCGCCGAGCCAGCGCGACAGCTCCGTGCGGAAATGCCCGCGCTCGGGTTCGCTTTCCGAAGCATCCGCGAGCAACTGCAGCGCCTGCCGCTGCCGCTGGACCTTCGTGCCGGCGGCGGCGAGTTGCGTCAGCGCGTTGCGCCCGGCGCCGTTGCGCGTGCGGTCGCCGAGCACGCCGATCATGAAGCGGAACTCGTCGCGCCATGCCCGCTCCTGCGCCGGCATGCCGAGCAGCACATTCTGCTGGAGAAACGTCACCGCCTCGCCGCGGCGGTTCAGCAGCGCAAGCATCACGGCATACTGGCGAGCGGACTCGTAGCCCCACTCCCGTCCCTGCGCCTGGTCGAAAAGCCGTTTCGCCTGATCCAACGCCTCGCGCGTCGGCGTGCCCGACTGCCGCACGCGCACCCGCTCCGCGGCGAGTTGGAATCGGGCGCGCGCCAGCTCCGTCGGCGCCCCTTTTTCCGCGAGCACGTAATACTCATTCGCCCGCTGCTCGTTCTTCGTGTCGCGCGGCGTCGCGGTGTCGTGGAGCGCGCCGGTGAAAAAGTGATACCACGGCCGGTCCGCGTCGGACACCTCGTCGGCCTTGATCGCGTCCCACTGCGCCTGCGCCGCGTCGCGTTTGCGCAGCTGCAACGCCGCCAGTCCCGCCCGCAGCCGCCACGCCGCGCTCGGCGGCTCCGCAAGCGGAGCCAGCAACCGGTCCGCCTCCGCCGCCTCGTCGGCATCGAGCAGCACCGTCGCCAGCGCCAGCGTCACCGTCCGGCGGTCTGCGCCCGGCGTGTCCAGCAGCCGCCGATACAGATTCGCCGCCGTCGACAGGAACCCGAGGTCGTGCGCCCGGCTCGCCGCGCCCATCGTCACTGCCGTCTCCGCGGGCGAGACCGACGCCGGCGCCGGCGCAAAGGGCGTGGGTGGGTTGAGCGGACCGCTGCCGGTCTGCGCCGCCGCCACGCTCCCCAGCAAAAGGGACAGCCCCGCCATGCGCACCCGCCGATACTTGCTTCTCGCCCACATCACAGCGCCGCACCTTGCCGCCGCGCCCGAAACAATCAACCGCGTTGTCGCGACTTCACTCTCGCGCCGACCGTCGCCGCACGCATTGTCGCGCCGTCAGTCCCAACCAAACCATCCCCATGTCCGTTGCCTTGATCTTCCTCGGAGTCGTGGCCCTCGTCGTTGTCGCGGTGGGCCTCTGGGCCGTCGGCATCTACAACTCGCTCGTCGGCCTCCGCAACCGGTTCAAAAACGCCTTCGCCCAGATCGATGTGCAGCTGAAACGCCGCTACGATCTCATCCCCAATCTCGTCGAGACCGCCAAGGGCTACCTCAAACACGAGCGCGAGACCCTCGAGGCCGTGATCAAGGCCCGCAACATCGCCCTCGCCGCCTCGCAGTCCGCCGCCGCCAACCCGGCCGACGCCGCCGCCATGCGCAACCTCGCCGGCGCCGAGGTCGGCCTCGCCGGCGCCCTGTCGCGCCTCATGGTCGTCTCCGAGCAGTATCCGGACCTCAAGGCCAACCAGAACATGATGCAGCTCACCGAGGAACTCACCTCGACCGAGAACAAAATCGCCTTCGCCCGGCAGGCCTACAACGACAGCGTCATGACCTACAACACCGCCCGCGAAACCTTCCCCGCCGTGCTGATCGCCGGCGCCCTCGGTTTCCACCCGGGCGAGCTTTTCAAGATCGACGACCCCACCGAGCGCAACGCGCCCAAAGTCAGCTTCGCCTGAACCCGCCTGCCGCGGCCGGCGACTCCGCTCCCCGCGGCCCCCGCGCGGAGCGCGTCTCCCGAGCCGGAGCGGCCGCCCGGCGCCGACGTTTGCCCGCCCCATGGATTTCTTCGCCGCCCAGGCGCTCGCGAAAAAACGCACCGCCCGCCTCGTCCTCCTGTTTGTCCTCGCCGTCGCCGGCACCATCCTCGCCCTCTACGCCGCGATCGTCCTGATCTTCGGCAACACCGGCGAAGGCTTCTCGGTCGATTTCGGCGACGCCCCCGGCTGGTGGCAGCCGCGCCTCCTTGTCGTCGTCGCGTCGGTCACCCTCTGCGTCGTCACCTTCGCCTCCGTGCTCAAGTGGCTCCAGTTCTCCCGCGGCGGCAGCGCGGTCGCGGAAGAGCTCGGCGGCCGCCGCGTCGACCCGCGCACCTCCGATTTCAACGAGCGGCGCCTGCTCAACGTCGTCGAGGAGATGGCCATCGCCTCCGGCACGCCCGTCCCCGCCGTCTACGTGCTCGACGACGAACCCGGGCTCAACGCCTTCGCCGCCGGGCTCACCACCAGCGATGCCGTCGTCGCCGTCACGCGCGGCACCCTCGAGAAACTGAATCGCGACGAGCTCCAGGGCGTCGTCGGTCACGAGTTCAGCCACATCCTCAACGGCGACATGCGGCTCAACGTCCGCATCAGCGCCCTCCTCTTCGGCATCCTCGTGCTCGGCCTCCTCGGCCGCGGCCTCCTGCAATCGCTGCGCCACGTGCGCCCCGCCCGCTCGCGCAACGAGAAGAACAGCGGCGGCCTCGTCGCCGGCCTCATGCTGCTCGGCCTCGCCCTCCTCGTCATCGGCTACGTCGGCTGGTTCTTCGGCCGGCTCATCCAGGCCGCCGTGTCGCGGCAGCGCGAATACCTAGCCGACGCCGCCGCGGTGCAGTTCACGCGCAACCCCGGCGGTATCGCCGGCGCGCTCAAAAAGATCGGCGGCTACGCCATCGGCTCCTCCCTGCACTCCGCGAAGAGCGCCGAGATCGGCCACTTCTTTTTCGCCCAGGGCTTCCGCTCCATGTTCGGCGGCCTCTGGGCCACGCACCCGCCGCTCGCGGAGCGCATCCGCGCGATCGAACCCGGTTTCGACGGCCGCTTTTTCGCGCCGCCCGAGGTCGTCGACGTGGAGTTGAAGTCCTTCATCGAGGCCGGCTTCGCCGGTCCGCAGCGCGCGGGCAGTGTCCGCGCCACCGCCGCGCCCATCGCCCCACCGCCGATCCTGCAGCCCGCTGCCGCCGTCGCCGCCATGGCCGCCGTCGGCACGCTCACCCCCGATCAGATCGACAACGCCCAGGCGCTGCTCGCGAACGTGCCCCCCGATCTGCGTGAAGCCGCCCGCGACCCCAACACCGCGCCCGCCGTCCTCTACGTGCTCCTGCTTTCCGAGCAGGCAGACGTCCGCCGGCAGCAAAGCCAGATCGTCGCCGACCGCGCCGGCGCCGAGGCGGCGGCCGCCGTCGCGCGGCTGCATGCCTCCGCCGATGCCCTCGCCGAGGCGCAGCGCCTCCCCGTGCTCCAGCTCGCCCTGCCCGCGATCCGTCAGCTGGCGCCGGCCGCGCTCGACGCCTTCCTGCACACGCTCGACGAGCTCGTGCACGCCGACACCCAGGTCTCCGCCTTCGAGTTCGCGCTGCAGAAACTGGTGAGCCGCACGCTCCAGCTCGGCCGCACGCCCCACGCCGCGGTCGCCCAGTATCATTCGCTGCACGCGGTCGCCGACGACATCTCCGTCGTCCTCTCCGCCCTCGCCCACGCCGCCACGGCGACGCCCGCGCTGGCCCCGACCGCGTTTCAAGCCGGCGCCCTGCACCTGCGGCTGATCGAAGGCCGCCTGCGCTTCCTCGCCGGCGAAAGCGCCGACCTCGCCCGCCTCGACGGCGCCCTCGACAAGCTCGCGCTCGCCAGCCTGCCCATCAAGGAGCGCGTGCTCCGCGCCGCCGCCGAAGTCGTGGGCGCCGATGGCCGCCTCCTGATCACCGAAGCCGAGCTGCTCCGCGCCATCGCCGCCGCGCTCGATTGCCCGATGCCGCCGATCCTCGGCCGGCAGGTGGCCGAGGTCGCTTAATTCCAGCCGCCGCCCAGCGCGCGCATCAGCCGCACCGTGCCCGCGTGGCGCGCTCCCGCAATCTCCACCTGCGCCCGCTCGATCTGCAGCGCCGTCCGCTGCGCCTCGATCACTTCGAGATACGTCGCAAAGCCCCGCGCGTGCCGCAGCGTCGCGAGCTCCAGCACCGTCGCCGCCGCGCCCGCCGCCCGCGCCAACGCCTCCGCCTGCGCCGCGTTCTCGCGCAGCTCCACCAGCGCGTCCTCCACTTCGCGGAAGGCCGCGAGACCGCGCTGCCGATACTCGGCCGTCGCCGCCGCAAGCCGCGCCTGCGCCGTCGCCACGCCGGCCGGCACGCGCCCGCCGTCCAGCAGCGGCACGCTCACGCTCGGCCCGAGCTGCCAGAACTGGCTCGGCCGGCCCAGCAGGCTGCCCAGGTCCGCGCTCTCGAAACCCGCACTGCCCGTCAGCCGGATCGTCGGGAAACGTGCCGCCTCCGCCACGCCGATCTCCGCCGTGCGCGCCCGCAGCAGCGCCTCGCTCGCCGCCAGGTCCGGCCGGCGCCGCAGCAGCTCGCTCGGCAAGCCCGCGGGCACCGCCGGCGGGGACCGGAGCACGCCGGCGCCCTCGGGCAAAGCGGCAAAATCCGCGGGCGCCTTGCCCACCAGCGCCGCGAGCGCGTTCACCAGTTGTTCGCGCCGCCGGCGCACGTCCGCGATGTCGGCCTCGAGCGTCGCGACTTCGACGCGGGCGCGATTCAGATCGAGCTCCGGCGCCAGCCCCGCCTCGAAGCGCACCCGCAGCAGCTCCACCGCCTCGCGCCGCGCGGCGAGCGTGCGCCCGAGCACCGCCGCCACCGCGTCGAGCGTCCGCACGCCGAGATAGGCCTGCGTGACCTCCGCCGTCAGCACGAGCCGGACCGCCTGCCGGTCGGCCTCGCTCGCGTCGATCTGCGCCGCCGCACCCTCGACCGAGCGCTTCACGCGACCCCAAAGATCGAGCTCATAGCCCGCATCGGCCGCCGCGCGATAAGCGTCTCCGCGTTCCCGATACGTCACCGGCCGGCCCGGCAGCGGCAGCACCCGCTCGGCCGATTCGCCCACGAGCCGTGCGGAGCCGCCGGCGCTGGCGAGCAGCTGCGTGTCCGCCCGCACGCCGCCCAGCCGCGCCCGCGCCTCGTCCACCCGCGCCACTGCCGCCGCGAGCGAGGGACTGCCCGCGATCGCCTCGCGCACCACCTGCTCCAGCGCCGGGTCGTCGAAAACGCGCCACCATTCGCCCGCCCCGACGGACACCGCCGGCGGCAGGTTCGCCGCCGCAGCAGCCGCCACGGCCGCGTGCTTGAAGGCGGCCGGCGCCGCCGCCTCCGGCCGCCGGTAGTCCGGCCCGACGGTCCGGCAACCCGGCACCAGCGCCACCACGGGAACGATCCAGCCTAAGGCACGCGCGCGCATCGGCTCACTCCTCGATGTAGAGATCCATCTGCTGGCCGACGTAGACCGGCCGCTGCGGCGTGTTGGCGAACTTGTAGATCACCTGGAGCACGCGCGTATCCACCCGCTCGATGCTCGAGCCGGTGAGCGAACGCTTCGGCACGACAAACGGCTCGATCCGCACGAACTCCAGCGCCACCGGATCCGCGCCCGCACCCTTGATGTAGCCGACCGCCTTTGCGCCCGCCCGCACGCGCGGCGCGAGCTGCTCGTCGACATCCGCGCGCACCTGCACCTCGTCGATCGCGCCGAGCACGACCGGCGGCACCGGCGCGGCGGGCGCCGCGTATTCCCCCACCCGCACGTTGACCTGCAGGATCGTCGCCGCGATCGGCGCGCGCACCACCAGCCGCGCGAGCAACGCCTCCGTCTGCGCCGCCGCCGCCTTCGCCGCGTCGAGCTGCGCCGCCGCCACCGCGACATCGCTGCGCCGCGTCTTGATCTCCTCCGCCGTCACGGCGCGCGCATCGCCCACTGCCTCCAGCCGCGCGAGCTGTTCACGGATGCGCCCGAGCGTCGCCTCGGCCACGGTGATCTGCGCCCGCTGCGTGCCGAGCTGGGCACGCAGGTCGCGGTCGTCCAGCTGCAGCACCGGCTGCCCGACCTCCACGCGGTCCCAGACCTTCACGTGCACCGCGGCCACGAGGCCCGGTTGCGGCACGCCGAGCGCGGTGTTTTCCCGGATCGATTCGATGAGCCCCGACGCCCCGATGCCGCGCGCAAACGGCTTCGACGGCGGCGGCACCGGCGGCGGCGGCACCGGTTCGAGCAGCGCGCCGCGCAGCTGCAGGACGAGGCTGACCGCCCCCACCACACCGAAGCACGCGAGCCAGAAGGAGAGTTTGCGGAAGAGGATCATGGAGACGGGAGAAAAGGGTGGCGCGACTCAGAAACCGTGGTGCGCGGCGGCGATTTCCGCCGGCGTGTTGAGGACGCGCAGTATCCGCCCGTCCTCCATCTCCGCCATGCGATCGGCGTAGCGGTAGACGCGCGGATCGTGCGTCACCACGACGACCGTGCGGCCGTGGTCACGGGCGATCTCGCTGAGCAGCTGCATGACGCGCTGGCCGTTTTCGCTGTCGAGGGCCGAGGTGGGCTCGTCGCATACCAGCAGGGCCGGATCGTGCACGAGGGCGCGCGCGATCGCCACGCGCTGCTGCTGTCCGCCGGAGAGTTTGCCCGGGCGCTCCCGCACCTTCTCGGGCAGCCCCACCTGGGCGAGAATCGCACTCGCCCGCCGCTCGGCCTCCGCGGTGCCGAGGCCCTGGATGAGCAGCGGCACGGAGACGTTTTCCGCCACGCTCAGCGTCGGGATCAGATTGAACTGCTGGAAGATGAACCCGAGGTGCTTCGCCCGGAAACGCGTGCGCGCCGCCTCGCTCATCGTGTGCAGCGGATGGCCGAGCACGTTCACTTCGCCCGCATCGGCGTGCAGCGTGCCGGCGAGGATGGAGAGCAGCGTGGTTTTGCCGCAGCCGGAGGGCCCGACCAGCATGATGAGTTCGCCCAGCCGCGCGTCGAAATGCGTCTGCTTCAGCACGCGCGTGAGCGACTCGCCGGCCCCGAAGCTCTTGTCGATGCCGCGCAGCCGGAGCGCGATGCCCTCGGGCAGGGCCTCGGGTTGTTCGCGCCGTTTCATCAGCTGCGAAACACGATCGCGGGATCGAGCCGCACGATCCGGAGGATGCCGAGCAACGCCGAAAACACGCAGATGCACAGCACCGCCACCAGCACCGCCGCCGGGATCTGCCAGAGCATGAGGAAGGGCACCTTGCCGATTTTCAGCGCGCCGCGCCCGAGCAGCGTCACCACGCCGAGTCCGATGCCGTAGCCGATCAGCCCGACGGCAAGCGATTGCAGCACCAGCATGCCGCAGAGGCGCGGCGTGCTCGTGCCCATCGCCCGCAGCGCGCCGAGGTGGCGCGTGTTTTCCAACACGAACGAATAGAAGGTCTGCCCCGAAATCGCCACGCCGACGAGGAAGCCGAGCAGCACCAGCACGCCCACGTTGATCGGGATGCCGGTGTTGGCGACATACCACCAGATCGTGGACCACGTGAATTCGCTCTCGGTAAACGCCCGCAGGCCCGTCTCCGCCGCGATCCGCTGCGAGAGCACCGCGGGCGTCACGCCCGGCAGCGGCGCGGCGAGGATGAAACTCAGCGTCTTCCGCTGCAGCGGCGCATACTGCACTGCCCGATCGTAGGTCGTGAACACATACGGCCCGCCCGTAAACGACCGCACCGCCCGGCAGATGCCGACGACGCGCGCCTCCCGGTCGTTCATCTCGAAGACATCGCCGACCCGCATCGGCCGGCCCAGCGCCGCCCCGAGCCGCTCCACCGCGTAATCATCGATGATCACCGTGTTGGGCAGCCGCAGATCCTCGAGCGACCCCGCGATCATGTTCACCGGCGCCCCCGCCATCGTCGTCGCATCGATGCCGATCAAGGTCACCAGCTTCGACGACCCGTCGAGAAACTTGGCCTGCATGAGGCCCTGAAACAGCGGCGCCGCCCACGCCACCCCCTCCACCGAGCGCACGCGGTTTACATCCACATCGCGCAGCGGCTTCGTGTCGCCGATCTGCTCCACCTTGGCGTCGGCCACCCAGATCTCGCTGCGGACGTTGCGGAGGGTCGACGACGTCCACGACATCAACCCGGCAAACAGCGACGCCCCCTGCGCCATCAGGATCGTCGCAAACGTGATCCCGCTGATCAGCATCAGATATTTGGCGTGGTCGCCAAAGAGCATCTTGAGGGCGAGGCGGAACATGGCAGGAGGATCGGGCGCGGATGGAGGTTACTCGGCGGGGCCGGGCAGCGGGGCCGGTCCGTTCATTCCCGCCACGGCAAAGTCGATCAGGTGCTGCACCATCGCTTCCTGATCGCCCGTCCGGCAGAGGCCGGAGGAGAGCTGCTCGATCGTGAAGTGATGCGACGCGCAATGCAGCGTCGCCCCGATCACAAAGTGCATGCGCCAGAACAGCGTCCGCGCCGGCAGGTGCGGCGATGTCCGCCGCAGCACCTCGCTGTAGCGCGTCACCAGCGCCCGGAACTGCGTCTCGATCACCGCCCGCATGAACGGCGGCGGCGCCCCGACATTCCGCGCCAGCAACGGCAGAAAACTCGGCGCACGCTCCGCCATCTCGAACACCGGTCGCACAAAGCTCGCAAACACCTCGTGCAGCGACAGCTCCCGGCCTTCCGTCCGCGCCCGCAATTCCGCCGCATCGAGCAGCTCCGTGCGCCGCGCGTTGATCGGCACGATCCGGCGGACAAACACCTGCGCGTAAAGCTCCTCCTTGGTCCCGAAATGATAGTTCACCGCCGCCACATTCACACCGGCCGCCTGCGTGATCTGCCGCATCGAACTGCCGTCAAAACCCGCCCGCGCAAACAGCCGCTCCGCCGCATCGAGGATGCGCTCGCGGGTCTCGCCAACCGGGTCCTGCACAGCCGCCTGCATGTTTCAAACACACGTTTGAAACGAGTGTTTTATCGGCACAAGGCGAATCGTCTTACCCGCCTCGCCGAGCGTCCACGCCTCCGCACCAGCCCGACGCTTACCCTTTCCGCGGCGCGAGAATCGCCTCGGCCTTCGACGCATCGAAGGCGTTATCCCACTTCGCCACGACGAGCGTCGCGACCGTGTTGCCGATGAAATTGGTGATCGCCCGCGCCTCCGACATGAAGCGGTCGACCCCGAGGATCAGCGCCATGCCCGCGACCGGCACTTTCCCGGTCGCCGCCAGCGTGGCCGCCAGCACGATGAACCCGCTGCCCGTGATTCCCGCGGCGCCTTTCGAGGTCAGCAGCAGCACCGCCAGCAGCCCAAGTTGGTCGCCGAGACTCATGGCCGTGTTGGTCGCCTGCGCCACGAACAGCGCGGCCATCGTCAGGTAGATGCACGTGCCATCCAGATTGAAGGAGTAGCCCGACGGCACGACGATGCCGACCACCGGCCGCGAGCACCCGATCTTCTCCATCTTGTCCATGAGCCCGGGCAGCGCCGACTCCGACGACGAGGTGCCCAGCACGAGCAGCAGTTCCTCGCGGATGTATTTGATCACCCGCCACAGGCTGAAGCCCGCGAGCCGCGTGATCCCGCCCAGCACGACGACGATGAAGATCAGGCACGTCAGGTAAACGCACGCCAGCAGGAAGCCGAGCTGCGCGAGTTTGCCCACGCCGTATTCGCCGATCGTAAACGCCATCGCGCCACCCGCCGCGATCGGCGCCGCCTTCGTGACGATCGTCACGATGCCGAAAAACACCCGCGCCACCTCGTGCAGCAGGTTCAACACCGGCCGGCCGTGCTCACCCATACGCCCAAGCGCGAGACCGAAGAGGATCGCGAGAAACAACACCTGCAGGATCTCCCCTTCGGCAAACGCGCTCACAAACGTCTTCGGGATGATGTGGAGCAGGAAATCCACCGTGCTCATGCTGCCGGCCGCGTTCGTGTATTTCGCGACGCCCTTGGCGTCCAACGTCGCCGGGTCGGCATTGAAGCCGTCGCCCGGCCGGAAGACGTTGGCCACCACCAGTCCGATCACCAGCGCCAGCGTCGTCACGATCTCGAAATAGATCAGCGCCTTGCCGCCCACGCGCCCGATCTTCTTCAGGTCTCCCATGCCGGCGAGGCCGACCACGACGGTCGAGAAGATGATCGGCCCGATGAGCATCTTCACCGCGCTCACAAACGCATCGCCGAGCGGCTTTAACTCCACCCCCCACTTGGGCTTCAGGTAGCCGAGGAGTCCGCCCACCACGATGCCGATCAGCACCTGGATATAGAGGGATCCCAGCCACGACGTCTTCTTTTGCTCCGCGGGGTTTTCGGCGGCAGAATGCATGCGGCGCGACGCTGGTGAGCGTCCCAACGTGCGTCAAAGCCTGTTCGTCAAAGCTGTTGCGCACGCCCGCAATTCTCCTTTCGGTTACGTAGGAATCCTGCCGTGTTTTCAGCCTCGTGCTGAAACCGGCCGTGCCCCCCGGCGTCTTCGACTCCAGCATCCCACCCGCGTCAGTTTCCCACCACCGTTTTCCCATGGCTTCGTCCCCCGCCCCCCACGGTCATTCTGCGTCCTCGTTGTCCGACGAGTTTCCCTGCTGCGGCGTCTCGACCAATCTCGAGGACTACTTCCTCACACGGCGGCAGTTCCTGAGCCGCGTCGGCATGGGCGTCGGCGCCCTCTCGCTCGCCGGCATTCTCGACCCGCAGCACCTCGTCGCCGCCGGCGCCCAGAAGAAAGCCGCCTCCGCACCGGGCCCGCTCACCCCGCGCCCCTCGCACTTCCCCGGCAAGGCCAAAGCCGTCATCCACATCTTCGCCTCCGGCGCGCCGTCGCACCTCGACACTTGGGACCCCAAGCCCTCGCTGCAACGCATGGACGGCAAGAGCATCACCGGCGGCGAGATCGCCCTCGGCTCGCCCTTCAAGTTCCAGAAACACGGCCAGTGCGGCCTCGAGGTCAGCGAGCTCTTCGCCAAGACCGCCGCCCACGCCGATGACCTCGCCGTCGTCCGCTCGATGTGGACCGACATCCCGGCCCACGAAGTCGCGACCGTGTTCATGAACACCGGCTCGCTCCGGATCGCCAAGCCCAGCATGGGCTCCTGGCTCGTCTACGGCCTCGGCACCGAGAACCAGAATCTCCCCGGCTTCATCGCCCTCCGCGGCGGCGGCCTGCCCAACGGCGGCGCGATGAACTACGGCTCCGCCTTCCTCCCCGGCGTCTACCAGGGCACCAGCATCAACACGCAGGCGCCCAGCGTGCCGACGATGATCCAGAATATCCGGAACATCTACGTGAACAAAACCGAGCAGCGCCGGCAGCTCGACTTCGTCCACCAGCTCAACGAGCTCCACGCCCAGAATCTCCAGCGCGACGCCGCCCTCGAGACCCGCCTCGAAAGCTACGAGATCGCCTTCCGCATGCAGGCCGAGGCAATGGATGCCTTCGACATCAACAAGGAGTCCGCCGACACCCGCGCCGCCTACGGCACCAGCGAACAGGGCAAACAACTCCTCATCGCCCGCCGCCTCGTCGAGCGCGGCGTCCGCGTGGTGCAGGTCTGGCACAACGGCTGGGACCACCACAACCAGCTCCAGCAGCGCCTCACCCAGAAAGCCGGCGAAATCGACCAGCCCCTCGCCGCCCTCATCCACGATCTCAAGCAGCGCGGCCTCTTCGACTCCACCCTCGTCATCTGGGGCGGTGAGTTCGGCCGCAAACCCACCCGCGACCGCGGCGGCGCCGACGACCCCGGCCGCGATCACAACGCCCGCGCCTTCTCCGTCGTCATGGCCGGCGGCGGCGTGAAGGGCGGCACCGTCCACGGCGCGACCGACGAATTCGGCGCCGCCGCCGTGCAGGACAAGGTCCACGTCCACGACCTCCACGCCACGATCCTCCACTGCATGGGCCTCGACCACACGAAGCTCACCTATCGCTTCAACGGCCGCGATTTCCGCCTCACCGATGTCGCCGGCAACGTGGTGAAACCCCTGCTCGCCTGATCCCCATGCCCCGCCCGCTCTCCTCGCTCGCGACGCTCGCCGTCGCCGCGTTTGCCCTCGCCGCCCGGCTCCCCGCGGCGGACATGCCGGCCAACCACCCGCCGGTAAACAAGCTCTCGGCTGCCGACCTCCAGTTCTTCGAGGCCAAGGTCCGCCCCGTCCTCGAGAAGAGCTGCTACAACTGCCACAGCAAATCCGGCGACAAAGTCCGCGGCGGCCTCCTCCTCGACTCCCGCGAAGCCGTCCTCCAAGGCGGCAACACCGGCCCCGCCATCGTCCCCGGCAAGCCCGACGAGTCCCTCCTCATCCAGGCCATCCGCTACAAGGACGAGGATCTGCAGATGCCGCCCAAGGGCGAGAAGCTTTCCGATCGCGAGATCGCCGATCTCACCGAATGGGTCCGCCGCGGCGCACCCGATCCGCGCCTCGCCGCCCCGGTCGGCGTCGCCGGCAAAAGCTACGGCGGCGTCGGCAAACAACACTGGGCGTTTCAGCCCGTGAAGACGCCCGCCGTCCCCGCCGTGCAGAACGCCGCCTGGGTCAAAAACCCCGTCGACAACTTCGTCCTCGCGAAGCTCGAGGCCAGCGGCATGCAACCCAACTCGCCCGCGGACAAGGCCACCCTCATCCGCCGCATCTACTTCGACCTCGTCGGCCTGCCGCCCACCGTCCAGGACGTCCGCAATTTCCTCAACGACACCTCGCCCGACGCCTTCGCCAAGGTCGTCGACCGCCTCCTCGCCTCGCCCCAATACGGCGAACACTGGGCGCGCTACTGGCTCGATGTCGCCCGCTACTCCGACACCAAGGGCGACGCTCCCCGCCAGGACGACAACCGCTACCCGCACGCCTGGACCTACCGCGACTGGGTGATCGAGGCCTTCAACGCCGACCTGCCCTACGACAAGTTCATCCTCGCCCAGCTCGCCGGCGACCACCTCCAGGCCCGCATCGACAAGGCCACGCAGGACAAGACCAAGAAACTCCCGGAGACGCGCTCGTTCCTCCCCGCCCTCGGCTTCCTCACGCTCGGCAACCAGTTCAACGGCCGGCGCGACGACATCGTCGGCGACCAGATCGACGTCACCACCAAAGCCTTCCTCGGCCTCACCGTCACCTGCGCCCGCTGCCACGACCACAAGTTCGACCCCGTATCCACGAAAGACTACTACTCGCTCTACGGCGTCTTCGCCAATTCCGAGCAGCCCGCCGAACTTCCCACGATCCAGACCAAGATCCCGCAGTCGCAGGACTTCCTCGATTACCTCGCCAAATCCGCCGAGCTCCAGAAGCGCGAGAAATTCCTCAAGGAGCAGCAGGAAGCCTACCGGCAATCCCGCGGCGGCAAGGCCAAGAAGGGCCAGCCCACCGTCGCCCTCCAGATCACGCCCGACAAGAACCGCACCGTCCCGCAGACGCTCCAGCGCATGACGCGCGAGCTCTACCGCGACATCGCCAACCTCGAGACCACGCACCCGGGCGCTCCCGCCCGCGCCAACGCCCTCTACGACGTCCACGTCGCCCGCCCCGGCCAGCGCTCCCGCGATTATCCCGTCCTCATCCGCGGCGAGACCACCAACCGGGGTGAGATCGTGCCCCGCCGTTTCCTCGAGATTCTCTCCGCCGATCCGAAGAAACGCCCCGAGTGGAAAAACGGCTCCGGCCGCTGGGAACTCGCGCTGGCCATCGCCGACCCGAAAAACCCGCTCACCGCCCGCGTCTTCGTCAACCGCATGTGGCAGCAGCACTGGGGCGCCGGCTTCGTCGACACCCCCGACGATCTCGGCAATATGTCCTCCCCGCCCACGCATCCCGAGCTCCTCGACTGGCTCGCCAGCGATTTCGTGGAGAACAAGTGGTCGATCAAACAGCTCCACCGCACGATCGTCCTCAGCGCCGCCTACCAGCAGAGCACGCAGAACAATCCCGCCTACGCCGAGAAGGATCCCAACAACAAGCTGCTCTGGCGCGCCAATCTCCGCCGCCTCGACTTCGAGGAACTCCACGACGCCCTGCTCGCCATCACCGGCGAACTCGACCTCACCCGCGGCGGCAAACCCGTCGCGATCAGCAGCCAGGACTTCGCCAAGCGCCGCTCGATCTACACCCTGATCGATCGCACCAACCCGCCCGAACTGCTCACCCAGTTCGACTTCCCCAATCCCGACGTCCCGTCCGGCCGCCGCTACGAGACGCTCGTCCCGCAGCAGGCCCTGTTTCTCATGAACAGCCCCATGGTCGTCGAAACCGCCCGCAAGCTCGTCGAGCACCGCGGCTTCGCCGACCTCAAGACCGACGAGGACCGCGTCACCCTGCTCTACCTCGCCATCTTCCAACGCATGCCCACGAAGCAGGAGATCGCCCTCGGCCTCCGCTACGTGAAGGCCACGCCCGGCGGCTCGGACGTGCCCCAGGCCTCCGACACCGTCGCCGCCAACACCCCCGCCCGCGAACGCGTGATGGCCAAGAAAGTCGCCCCCAAGCAACAGGGCCGCTTCAACACCGTCGTCGGCGGCATCACCGAATCCAAGGCCCCGCTCGATGCGTGGACCAAGCTCGCCCACGCCCTCTTCCAGTCCAACGAGGCGATGTTCTACAACTGATCCGCGTCCCGCTTTCTGTCCGCACGCCAATCATCCAGGCAGGCCTTTACCGGCCTGCCTGGTTTCATTTTCGGCCACCGGCAACGCAGCCAGTCCACCGGCAAGATCTGCCATGCGATGTTGATCCCGCAGGTCCGCCTCCGCCCCGGATGAGCCGAAGCGAGGTCTGCTGGCTTCACCCCAACTCCCTCGCGCCGCGGTCCGACGAGGATCCGCGCCGCACCCCCACTCCGGCTTTGCCAGCCGCCCGCCGGACCGTTTCCTCCCTCGCGATGCCTCCCACCCCGGCTCCCCGCCGCATCGCGTTTCCGCTCGTCGCGCTTCTCCTCGCCGCGGCCGCCTCCGCCGCCGAACGCCTCAGCTTCAACCGCGACGTCCGCCCGATCCTCTCGGAAAACTGCTTCCAATGCCACGGCCCCGACGCCGCCCACCGCGAGGCCGAACTGCGCCTCGATGACCGCGCCGCCGCCCTCGCCGCGCTCGCGTTTGTCCCCGGCCGCCCCGACGAGAGCGAACTTGTCCGCCGCGTGTTCAGCACCGACGCCACCGAGCAGATGCCGCCGCCCGAGTCGCACCGCACCCTCACCGCCGCCCAGAAGGATACGCTGCGCCGCTGGGTCCTCGAGGGCGCCGAGTATCAGCCGCACTGGGCCTTCCTCGCGCCCACCCGTCCCGCCGTCCCGGCCGTTCCGGCCACCGCCCATCCGATCGATGCCTTTGTCCGCTCCCGGCTCGCCGCCGAGCAACTTCCGCCCGCCGCCGAGGCCGACCGCCGCACGCTCATCCGGCGCCTGAGCCTCGACCTCACCGGCTTGCCGCCGCGCCCGGAAGACGTCGACGCCTTCGCCGCCTCCCGCGATCCGCAGGCCTACGAAAAACTCGTCCAGCGCTTACTCGCCTCGCCTCACTACGGCGAGCGCATGGCCGTGCCGTGGCTCGATCTCGTCCGCTACGCCGACACCATCGGCTTCCACAACGACGTCGCCATCAGCCTCTGGCCCTACCGCGACTACGTGATCGACGCCTTCAACCGCAACCTGCCCTTCGATCAGTTCACCCGCGAGCAGCTCGCCGGCGACCTCCTCCCCGATTCGACCATCACCCAGCGCATCGGCTCCGCCTACAATCGCCTCCACCGCATCAGCGGCGAGGGCGGCATCCAGGATAAGGAATACCGCGCCAAATACGCCGCCGACCGCGTCCGCACCACCGCCACCGTCTTCATGGGCGTCACGCTCGCCTGCGCCGAGTGCCACGACCACAAGTTCGATCCCCTCACGATCCGCGATTTCTACAGCCTCGCCGCGGTCTTCGCCGACCTGAACGAGAAGGGCGCCTACAATCTCTACGGCGGCTTCACGCGCGAGAATCTCTCCGAGGAGATGATCTTCGCCTCATCCGAACAGCAGCGCCGCATCGAGGCCTTCGACGCCGAAATCAAGCGCCTCACCCGCGAACTCGCCGCCGTCTCCGACGACGCCCTCGCCACGGGCCGGAGCGCGTGGGAGGATACCGTCCGCGCCGCCGAGGCCGCCCAGCACCTCGCCTGGCAACCCGCCCCGCCGCTCGCCGCCCGCTCCACCGCCGGCACGCCACTCACCCTCGAGGCCGACGGCTCGGTGCTTCCCGGCGGCACCAATCCGACCCACGACACCTACGAGATCACCCTGCCGGCTTCCGAGCGCGCGATCACCGCCGTGCGCCTCGAGTCCGTCGCCGACGCGCGTTTCCCCGGCGACGAGGTCGCGCGCTCCGGCTCCACGTTCTTCCTCTCCGCCGTCGAGGTCTTCGCCCTGGGCAGCGGCGACACCCCGCCCCGCCGCCTCGCCGTCGAGAGCGTGCGCGCCACCGGCGCGACCGAGCTCGGCCATCCGGTCTCCGCCGTGATCGACGACGACCCGCGCACCGCCCTCGCCTTCGTGCGCAAACGCAACGGCGCGATCGCGCTCCGCCTCGCCGAACCGTTCGCCGGCAGCGCCGAGGCCCGCCTGCTCGTCCGCCTCCGCCATTCCGAGCGCCACCCTTACCAACACCTCGGCCGCTTCAAACTCTCCGTCCACCACGAGCCGCAGCCCGACGCCCATCCGTCCAGCCTCCCGGACAACGTGCTCAAGGCCGTCCGCGTGCCCGCCGCCGAACGGAAGCCCGCCGAGAAGCGCGACGTCGCCGCGTATTACCGCACACTCGCCCCCGAGCTCGCCGACCTCCGCGAGCGCCTGCGCACCACCACCGAGGCCCGCGAGTATCTCGCGTTGGAAATCCCGTCCGTCCCCGTCTCCCGCGCGACCGAGCCCGCCAAACTCCGCGTCCTCCCCCGCGGCAACTGGATGGACGACTCCGGCGAGGAGGTCACCGCCGCGATCCCCGCCGTCTTCGGCCGACTCACGCCGCGCACCGGCGAACGCGTCACGCGCCTCGATTTCGCCGACTGGCTCGTCGCGCCTGAAAATCCGCTCACCGCCCGCACTTTCGTGAATCGCGTCTGGCGCATTTTCTTCGGCCACGGCCTCGTCAGCACCCTCGAGGATCTCGGTTCGCAGGGCGCGTGGCCCACGCACCCGGAACTGCTCGATTGGCTCGCGGTGGAGTTTCGCGACTCGGGCTGGAACGTGAAACGCCTCGTCGCCCTCATCGTCACCTCCGCGACCTACCGTCAGTCGGCACTTCCCGCCTCGCCGCTCGTCGAAGAACGCGATCCCGCCAACCGCCTCCTCGCGCGCCAGAACCGCCTCCGCCTCGACGCCGAGTTCGTGCGCGACAACGCCCTCGCCATCTCCGGTCTCCTCGCTCCACGCGTCGGCGGCCCGAGCGCGAAACCATATCAGCCCGAGGGCTACTACGCGCCGCTCAATTTCCCCCGCCGCGAATACGTCCCCGACCTCGGCGCCGACCTCCACCGCCGCGGCGTCTACACGCACTGGCAGCGCACGTTTCTCCACCCGAGCCTCCTCGCCTTCGACGCGCCCGCGCGCGAGGAGTGCACCGCCAACCGCGCCGCGAGCAACACCCCCCTCCAGGCCCTCGTGCTGCTCAACGATCCCACCTACGTCGAGGCCGCGCGCGCGTTCGCCGCGGATCTCCTCCGCACCGGGGAAACAACCACGCCGTTCGCCGCGCGCCTCGCCCGCGCCTACTCCCGCGCCCTCGCCCGCCCGCCCACCGCCGACGAGACCCGGGTGTTGGAGAATCTCTTCAACCGCCAGCTCGCGCGCTACCGCGGCGACTCCGCCGCCGCCCGGCAACTCGTCGCCGTCGGCGCGTCGCCCGTGCCCGCCGATCTGCCGCTGCCCGAACTCGCCGCGTGGACCGCCGTCGCCCGCGCGATCCTCAACCTCCACGAGACGATCACCCGCAACTGAGCGCCGCGCTCCCTCTCCCGATGTCTCTCCCCGATTCCCCCGCCGCCGCCCTCACGCGCCGCGCCTTCCTCGGCGGCAGCGCCGCCGGCCTCGGCGCCCTCGCGCTCAACTCCCTCCTCTCCCCGCGCGCCTTCGCCGCCGCCACGCCCGCCGACCGCTGGCGCGGCGTCCTGCAGCCGCTCCATCACGCCGCGAAGATCAAGCGCGTCATCTATCTCTACCAGGCCGGCGGCCCGTCCCACCTCGAGCTCTTCGATTTCAAGCCCAAGCTCCGCGCCATGCACGGCCAGCCGATGCCGGAGTCGTTCACGCAGGGCCAGCAGATCGCGCAGCTGCAGAACCGGGAGCTCAAGTGCTCCGGCCCGCTCTACGACTTCGCGCACTTCGGCCGCTCCGGGCAGCACATCTGTTCGTTGTTCCCCGAGCTCGGCAGCGTCGCCGACGATGTGTGCATCGTCCGCTCGATGTTCACCGAGCAGATCAACCACGACCCCGCCCACACGTTCATGAACACCGGCTCGATCATCGCGGGCCGGCCCAGCATGGGCTCATGGCTGCTCTACGGCCTCGGCGCCGAGACCGAGGATCTGCCCGGCTTCGTCGTCATGATGTCCTCCGGCCAGGGCGGCCAGATGCAGCCCATCGCCGCGCGCCAGTGGCACAGCGGTTTCCTGCCGAGCCGCTTCCAGGGCGTGAAGTTCCACGCCAAGGGCGATCCCGTCCTCTACCTCGACCATCCCCCGGGCGTCACCGCCGCCGACCAGAACGAACTCATCGACGTCGTCAACCAGCTCAACCGCCGCAACCACGACGCGCTCCACGACCCCGAGATCCTCACGCGCATCAACCAATACGAGATGGCGTTCCGCATGCAGACCAGCGTGCCCGACCTCATGGACCTCTCGCGCGAGCCGGCCCATGTGCTCGAGAGCTACGGCGCCACGCCCGGCGACGGCAGCTTCGCCTCCAACTGCCTCCTCGCCCGCCGCCTCGCCGAGCGCGGCGTGCGCTTCATCCAGCTCTATCACCGCGACTGGGATCACCACGACGACATCTCCCACGTCGCGATGAAGGCGCGCGAGGTCGACCGCCCCACCGCCGCGCTCATCCGCGACTTGAAACAACGCGGGATGTGGGACGACACGCTCATCGTCTGGGGCGGGGAGTTCGGCCGCACGCCCATGGCTCAGGGCAAGGGCCGCGATCACCACATCAAGGGCTTCTCCCTCCTGCTCGCCGGCGGCGCGATCAAGGGCGGCACCAGCTACGGCAACACCGACGAACTCGGCTACGGCGCCGTCGAAAACCCCGTGAGCGTCCACGATCTCCACGCCACGATGCTCCACCTCTTCGGCGTCGACCACACGCGGCTCACCTATCGCTACCAGGGCCGCCAGTTCCGCCTCACCGACGTCCACGGCAAAGTCCTGCACCCCGTGCTCGCCTGAGCCGGCGCGCGACCGGCCGGTCCGCAGCAGTCGGGGTTCCACCTACGCAGGGCCCGCGTGTCCGCGCCCTCGACTTCGCCGTCGGCGGGGCAGGACACTCGTCGGTTTCACGCCCGGCATGTGCGCGCTTCTCGCCCTCCCTACGCTGCCCCGCCAGATCAACACCGGCCCATGGATCGGAGGCTACTCGCTGCCCGCGCTGCACGCCCGCACCGCGTCATCCCGCTGGGTGCTCCCGATCTGCTCCCTGGGCACCCCGTCGGCCACGTTGGCCGCACTGGGCGACAGCCTGCTCCCGCCGCTGTATCACGAGGCGCTCGCGGGTGACCCGTCGCTGCGCGCCGACCTCGTCGCGCAGATCGCCCGGTGTTTTCCTTTCCCCGAGGGCACGCCCCGCCGCGCGCTCGCGCTGGGCAAACTCGAGATCGTCGAGCTTCCGCCCCAGCCGCCGCCTCCGCCGCACCAGCGCCCGCGCATCGTCGCGTTCGGCGTCGACACGACCATCGAGCAGCACGGCCCGCACCTCCCGCTCGCGACCGACACGATCCAAACCTACGGCGTGCTCGAACAGGTGGCCCGCGAGCGCAGCGATGTGTTTCTCGCTCCCGCCCTCGAGCACGGGCACCTCACCTGGGGCCTCGGCTTCGGCTTCAGCATCGATCTCACGCCCGCGCTGCTCGACCGCTACTTCACGGGCTTCGTCCGCGCCCTCGTCGCGTGGCTCGAGCCTGACGCCGTCTACGTCGCGGATGTCCACGGCTCCCTCGTCCATCGCGAGACCATCGCCGCCGCACTCGCGCGCAGCGTCGACCGCCCGTCCCGCTTCCGCTGGCTGCACGAGCCGCTCGTGGAGTTCGCCGCCGCGCGGGGCGATATGCACGCCGGCGGCGTGGAGACCGCCCTCGTCCACCACCTTGCGCCCGACTTGGTCGACGCCGCGTGGTGGCCGCCGCGCCGCGCCGCGATCGCCGCCCACGAGATGCGCGTCGCCGATGCCGTCGCACTGAGCCGCGATCTCCCCGCCTTCGCCGCCCACGTCGAAGCCACGGGCGCCAACGGCGTGATCGGCGCGATCGCCAACGACCATTTCGACCCCGCCGAGCTGCTGGCCCGCATGCTCGCCGTCGCCCGCGAGGATCTGCACGCCCTCGCCGGCTGACGCCCCGCAGTTTGACTCCGCGGCCCCGGCTGTGGCCTGCTGGCCGCACCCCAATGAGAACGCTCGCCGCCTTTGTCGTGCTCGCGCTGCTCGGCTCCGCCGCGCTGACCGCCGCCACCCCGCGCCCCGTCAACCTCGTCTTCATCCTCACCGACAATCAGGGCGCCTGGACGCTCGGCTGCTACGGCAACAAGGATATCCGCACCCCGCACATCGACCGCCTCGCCGCCCAGGGCATCCGCTTCACCCGCGCCTTGAGCAGCAATCCCGTCTGCTCGCCCACCCGCGCCACGTTTCTCACCGGCCTCATGCCCTCGCAGCACGGCGTGCATTCGTTCCTCGATCCCAAATTCATGATGGGACCCGAGGCCTACAACACGCTGCAGGAATTCCGCTCGCTGGGCGAAGTCCTCCGCGACGCCGGCTACGTCTGCGGCCTCAGCGGCAAATGGCACCTCGGCGCCAACCTCACCCCGTCGGAAGGCTTCACCACCTGGACCACCAAGCCCGACGGTCACACCACCGAGTTCTACGACCAGAACGTGATCGAAAACGGCACCCTGCGGAAGGAAGCCGGCTACACGACCGATCTTTGGACGCGCAAAGGCATCGAGTTCATCGAGCAGAACCAGGCCCGCCCCTTCTTCCTCTTCCTCGCCTACAACGGCCCCTACTCGCTCGGCGGCCTCATGAACAACCGGGCGCGCAATCGCCACGCCGCCTACTACGCCGACCAGCCGATGAATTCCTTCCCGCGCGATACGATGCACCCGTGGCAGCATGCCAACAAACAGTTCCACAACCGCGTCGAATCCGCGCGCCGCGTCGCCGCCGAGGTCAGCGGGGTCGACGACGGCGTGGGCGAGATCATGGCCACGCTCGACCGCCTCGGCCTCACCGAAAACACCCTCGTGGTCTACACCTCCGACCAGGGCTGGATGGGCGGCCAGAACGGATTCTGGGGCATGGGCGACCACCAGCGCCCCGTCGGCGCACACGAACTCATGATGCAGGTGCCGTTTATCTTTCACCAGCCGGGCGCGATCCCGGCGGGAAAAACGAGCGACCTGCTCGTGAGCAACTACGACTTCCTCCCCAGCGTGCTCGGCTATCTCGGCCTCGGCGACCGCATGCCGCAGGCACCGAAATCCCCCGGCCGCGACTTCTCCCCCGCGCTGCGCGGCGGCCGGGTCGCGTGGGACAACGTCATCTTCTACGAATTCGAAACGTGCCGCGCCGTCCGGACCGACACCCACAAACTCGTCCTCCGGCACCCCGCCGGCCCGCACGAGCTCTATGATATGCGCGCCGATCCGCAGGAGCGCATGAATCTCTTCGGCCAGCCGGGCCTCGAACCGCTCCGCGCCGAACTGCAGGCGCGGCTCGACGCGTTTTTCCGCACGTATTCAGATCCCCAATACGACATCTGGGCCGGCGGCCGTTCGAAAGCCAAGCGCGCCACCCTGCGCTGACGCGCCGGCGCTTGCGTAGCCGCGCCCCCGCCGCCTGCGCGGCGCCCCCGGAAAGCGGCGGCCCTAGCCGCCGCCCGCACCCCGGGATTTGGCCCATTGGCCAAATCCATCAGCGCCCCATCAGCGGTTAACGCACCTCGGCGTGTTTTCCCCGCCCGCTCAGCCCGCCGTCCCAAACGCCGCCCGCGCCTGCGCGAGCCCCGCGTCGTAGAGCGCCACGAGTTTGTCCCACCGCTCGTTGGTTGCCGCGTCGATCTGCTGCCGCGCCGGATCCGCGTCGAACCACGCGACCGTCCGCCGGATGCCATCCGCGAAACGCGTCCGCGCCGTGAAGCCAGGCACGAAGCGCTTCAGCTTGCTGTTGTCGAAGACCGCCGACACCGCCTTGTCGCCCAGCAGCGTGCCCTCCACCGCCGGCACACACGCGATCAGATAATCGGACGGGATGTGCACGAAACGCGCCGCCGTCGCCCCCGCCGCCTGCGCCGCCTGCCGGAAGATCTGATTCCACGTCAGCACCTCGTCCGACGTGATGTGAAACGCATGCCCGAGCGTCGCCGGATTGCCGAACAATCCCGTGAGCCCCGCCGCGAAATCCGTGTTGTGCGTGATCGTCCACAGCGAGTTGCCGTCGCCCGGGATGATCACCGGCGCCCCGCGGCGCATCCGGTCGATCGTCGTCCAGCTCTGCGCCCACGCGTTGAGCACGAGCGGCACCTGATCCTCCCCGTAGGTGAGCGACGGACGCACGATCACGCCCGGAAAATCGTGCTCGCGGTTCGCCGCCTCCAGCTCGAGCTCCGCCGCGATCTTCAGCCGTGAATATTCCCAGTGCGGATTCGCCCGCGGCGTCGCCTCGGTGATCAGGTAGTGCGTGAGCGGCTTCTGATACACGCTCGCCGAGCTGATGAAGATATACTGCGCCGTCGTCCCGCGAAACAGCTCCACATCGCGCCGGATGTCCGCCGGGCCAAACGCGATCCACTGCACCACCACATCCCAGGTGTGCCCGCGCAACGCCTGCCTCACGCCCTCGACGTCGCCGAGATCCGCGACGATCGCATGCGCCCCCTCGACCGGCCGCCGCTTGCCGCGGTTCAGCAGCCAGAGCTCATGCCCCGCCGCGATCGTCTGCTGCGTCGCCGCCCGGCTGATCACCCCCGAACCACCGATGAAGAGAATTTTCATGAAAAAGAATTACCTCTGCCCACCGCACCCTTATCGCCAGTTTCCCGCTCTCCGGTCTCCGGTCTTCACCCCCGCTTCCCTGCCGCCCCCGTATCGCTGAGCGACCACGCCCCCACCGGAATGCTCCGCAGCCGGCTCACCGTTTCCACCACCGCGCGCTGGCAGCGCTGCGGCGGCAGGCCGGCCAGAATGCACTCGAGATCGTCCACCACGAGCTGACCGATCAGCGGCTGGATCTCCGGCACGCTCCCGCAGCGATGCGCCTGCAGGAGAGTATTCCGGGTGTTGCGGCCGGGCTCGTCCTTCGGGATCGGCTCCACCGGCCACACATCGATGCCCGCGCGGATGTGGCCGCTCTCCGCCGCCGCCAGCAGCTCGGGGAAATTCACCAGCGCCGCCCGGCTCGCCAGCACGACCACGCTGCCCGGCTGCATGCTCGCGAAATGCCGCGCGCCGATCCGGCCCGTGTTTTCGCTCGTGTTGGCCGCGAGCAGGAAGACCACGCGCGAACGCGCGAAACACTCGTCGAGCGACACCGGCGTCACCTCCAGATCGCGCAGCACCGAGGGATGCACCCACGGATCGTGGATCACGATGTCCCGCGAGAACGGCCGCAGCAGCGGCAGCAGCGCGCGCCCGAGATTGCCGAAACCGACCAGCCCGAGCGTCTTCCCGTGGAGCAGGAACGAGTCGTGGTTGTCGCCCTTGAACTCGCGCCCGGCCCGCACCGCGGCGTCCGCCTCATGCATCCGCCGCGCGAGCGAGATCGCCATCGCCAGCACCATCTCCGCCACCGGCCGCGCATAGACGGGCGCGGTCGAAAGCACCGGGATGCCGCGCCGGTGGCACTCGGCATAGTCGACGTTGGGCAGGAAATTGCTCTCCACGTTGAACACCGCCCGCAGCCGTGGCGCGCGGTCGAGCCGCGCCCGGTCGAGCGCCGATTGCCCGACGATCGCGATCGTCTCCGGCAGATACCGCTCGATGTGCTCGTCGCTCGCCGGCGCACCGTCGTGCCAGACCACCCGGCCCAGCCGCTCGAGCCGGCGCTTGGTCGCCTCGTCGAAGATGCGCTCGATCTTCCGCGGATGCGGATCGAGAAGGATGACTCCCGGCTCGCTGCTCATGGTGAAACGCGGTCCGCGTGGGCCGCACTTCAGCCCGCCCTCCGACCGCCGACCGGTGTATCCGGAATCGCGGTTGCGATGGCTAGCAAAAAGTCCCCGGCACTTCCGCAACTTCACCCGGATCACCACGTCAACCGGGGCGCTTGCCTCACCCAGTGCCCGAGTCCAAGCCCACGCTGTGGCCATCCGGCCAGGCGTCGGCGTCTCCGGTTTTCTGGATCGCCGCGGCGCTGCTCGTCGCCGCCGGAAGTTTCGCCTACCAGAACACCTTCGCGGTTCCCTTCGTCCTCGATGACACGGTTTCCATCGTCGAGAACCCCACGATCCGCAGCTTCCGTCCGCCTTGGACGCCGCTGCTCCCGCCGCACGGCGGCGAAACCACCGCTGGCCGGCCCTTCCTCAACCTCAGCTTCGCCCTCAACTACGCCTTCGGCGGGCTCTCCGTGCGCGGCTACCACGCGCTCAACCTCGCCCTCCATCTCGCGGCCGGGCTCACACTCCTCGGCATTCTGCGGCGCACGCTGCCTCGCGTCACCCGATTCTTGTCGGCCTCCGAGTGTCTCGGTCTCTCGACCGTGATCGCCCTTATCTGGACGGTCCACCCGCTTCAGACCCAGGCCGTAACCTACATCGTGCAACGGGCGGAATCTCTTATGGGGCTGCTCTACCTGTTTGCCCTCTACGGCTTCGTCCGCAGCTGCGACTCCCGCCGGCCGCGACTCTGGCTCGCGGGCTCGGTCGTCAGCTGCGCGGGCGCGATGGGCACCAAGGAAGTTGCCGTAAGCGCCCCACTGGTGATCCTGCTTTTCGATCGCATGTTTGTGGCCGGCACTTTCCGCGCCGCATGGCGCGGCCGGTCCGGCTACTATATCAGCCTCGCCGCGACCTGGAGTCTCATCGTGTTATCGCTCGTCTGGACCGGCGGCAACCGCGGCGGCAGCATGGGGCCGGGGGTGAGCGTCGCGTTTGTCGATTACTGGCTCACCCAGTTTCGCGCCATCTCGACTTACCTGTCGCTCACCGTGTGGCCCCACCCGCTGGTCTTCGAATACGGGCGCTTCCTCGAAACCCGCCTCCTCCCCATCCTGCCGCACGCCTTGGTCGTTCTATCGCTCCTTGCCGCCACCGGCGTGGCGCTGTGGCGCAACCACCCGCTGGGGTTTCTCGGCGCTTTCTTCTTCGCCGTGCTCGCGCCGACGTCGCTCATGCCCAGCACGAGCCAGATGATCGTCGAGCACCGGATGTATCTGCCCCTCGCCGCAGGCGTCACGTTCCTGGCGATCGTGTTCCGGCGCTGCGGCGGACGCCAAAGTCCGTGGGTGCTCGGTCTCGGCGTCGCGGTGCTCCTCCCCGTCACGCGCGCCCGCAATCAGGACTACGCCACCGAGCAGGGCCTCTGGGCCGACACTCTCGCCAAACGTCCGGCCAACGCCCGTGCCCTCGACAACTACGCCCTCGCCCTCTGTCTCGACGGCGAGCCGGAGAACGCGCTGCCGCTCCTGCAGGTCGCGCTTGCACAGAATCCCGACTCCGCCCCCACCCGCGCCACGCTCGGCACCGCCTACCTGATGCTCAATCGCCTCGCCGACGCGGAGCAGCATCTGCGGGAGGCGGTGAAGATTGATCCCCGGTGGGCCAATCCCCGCAGCAATCTCGGCCTCGTCCTGCTGCGCACCAACCGATATCCCGCCGCGGTGGAGCAGTTCCAGGCCGCGCTTCGCTTCGGCGCGGAGACGCCCGAAGCCCGGTGGAACCTCGGCAACGCCCTCGCTGCCGGCGGCGATCTCGGCGCCGCCCGCACCCAACTGCAACGCGCCCTCCAGCTCGCGCCCACCCATCAAGGCGTCCGCAACTCGCTCGCCACGGTGCTTACCATGCTCGAAGAATTTCCGGCGGCGATCGCCGTCGATCAGGAAGCCCTTCGGCTCAACCCCGACCAGCCCAGGGTGCTGGTGCGGCTCGCGCTCTCGTTGGTGCGCCAGGACGATTTCACCGCCGCGGGAGAGCACGCCGCCCGCGCGGCCGCGCTCGACTCAAACAACCCCGATGCCGCCTACGCGCTCGGCGTCGTGAGCAATCGCCGCGGCGACAACGCCGCCGCCCTCCGCCACTTCGAAGCCGCCCTCCGTCTGCAACCCGGCCACGGGCCCGCCAGCCGGGCCCTGCAGGAACTTGGCTCCCCCCGGCCGTAGCTCGCGCCCCCGCCGGCTCGCGGCGCCGCGCAGGCGCTTCGCCGCCTCCGCCCGCAGCCGTTCCCGCGCCTTCTCGACCCGTCCCCGCATCTCGCTCGGAACACCGGTCTGCGCAAACCCACCCACCAGCACCAGCCGCCACTCGTCGCGCCACGCGCGGAACGCCGATGCAAACGCCTCCGGCGTTCCGCGCAGATTGATCGCCTCGATCCCGGTCAGAAATGCCCGCAGCCGATCCTCCGACAACCGCTCCACGTCCTCCACCCCGTGCACCCGCGCAAGTTGCGCCGCCGTTTCCATCGCCGTCCGCACCGCAACCGCTTCGCCCGCGCCACCGTAACCGGCAACGATAGCCCACGCCGCCAGCGCCAGCAGCGAGCAGCCGATGAAGAGAGCCCAGGGGGTTCGCACGAAGGGGACGGACCGAATTCCTTGCACGGCGGGGTTCATGCCAAGCGCTTCAGGCTGACGAGTTCGTCAGACAGTTCGCGGCGGATCGCCGGCGCCGCTGGCAGGGAGAATCGCATTCAGAACGTCCCCTTCAGCCCGAGCGTCAGCTGCACCCCGTGCGTCATCTCCTGATAACGCCGCGCGTAACCGGGCGTCTCGGAACCGTAGCGCTCCAGAATCTCCGGCACGTTGAGAATGTTCTGGCTGTTGAAATAGAGGAACAGGTTCCGCCGGAGCTGCACGTCGATGTTCAGGTCGAGCGTCGAGCGCCCGAGCACATACTCGTAGGCGTCCGCCCCGAGCGCCGGGATGTCTCCGCGCCGCTGCCGACCACGGTGGTTCATCCGCACCATCACCACGACGGGATTTTTGCTGAACGTGAAGCCCGCGTTCGCACTCGTCGGCACGAAGCTGTCGAACTCCGCGTCCTTGCCGCCGTCGAGGTCGAGCTTCGTGCCGTTGGCAAACACCTGGAAATGCCGGCCCCAGCCGCCGAGCCGCGCGAGCGACTGGCGCACGTTGAACTCGATCCCGCCCACCCGCGCCGCATCCGGCAGATTGTAGGTCGTCGTCAGCCGCCAGCCGAGGTAGCGCGGGTCGAGGTCGAGCTGCCGCAGGTCCTCCGCCGTCGCGAGCTTCACCACGTTGCCGAAGAAGTCGCGGATGTCCTTGCGGAAGACACCTGCGCTGAACAGCCCGCCCGAGGGCGTGTAGTATTCGAGCGAGAGGTCGTAATTGTCCGCCGTCCACGGGCGCAGCCCCGTGTTGCGCACGTTGATCCGGCCCGGGATCTGGTCGGGATCGGGCACGTTGTCCTCGAAATCCGTCTCGTCGATCGTGGCGTTGGGCACGAGGTTCGTGAAATCCGGCCGGCCGTAGGTCTTCGCGTAGGCCGCGCGCAGCAGCACATCTTCCCGCAGGTGCCAGGTCAGGTGCATGCTCGGATAATTTCCGCCGTAGGTCCGTTCCGCGCGGTAGCCGCGATCCTTCCGCGTCAGCCGCACCTCCTCGAGCGAGCCGACCGCGCCGGCCTCCGGCCGCCGGATCCGCGCGCCCGCCGCCGTGTGCGCAAAGCTGCCATCCCGGTCGCGCACCCAGACCGCCGAGGGATCGAAGGCCACGCCCTCACCCTTGGCCGTGGTGCGCTCGTGCCGGAGGCCCGTGAGCACCCGCAGGCGGTTCCGGAAGAGCCCGAACTCCGTCTGCGCATACCAGGAGGCGACATCCTCCTGCAGCCGCTCCGAGTTGTTGATCCGGAACTGCTCCTCCGTGGCGATCTGTGCCGGCGTCTTGCTCCAGAGGTTCGGATTGGCCTGAAACGCATCCCACGCGCGCCACAGCGAGACGAACGGCATGTTCGTAAACCCGAAATACTCCGGCCGGTTCACGTAATTCTGCATCCGATACGGCGTCGGCGCATCCGGCGTGTTCGGGTTCCCGTCCGGCCCGTTGTAGGTCCAGTTGATGCTCTCCCGCCGCACATCGCGCACCTTGGAGCGCGCCAGTCCGCCGACCTGCACCGCCGCCGGCACCGGGAGAAACGGCAGCGCGCGCCGCACATCGAGCTTGGCGTTGTCCAGACTGTCGCGGATCGGCCGCGGCGTGGACTGCGCGGTGTTCAGCCGGTAATTGTCGAGATTCGCGAGGTCGACTTCGCGGTTGTTGTTGTCGAAGCCCTGCAGCGTCCACGGCCGCAGTTCGTTGCTGTTGCCGAGCGCGATCCGCACCGGATTGGTCAACGTGATGCCGAGCGTCCGGAAACGCCCGTCCGTCGTGTCCTGGTAACCGCCGGCGGAGTTGGATTTGCCCACGCCCGCCACGACCCGCCACGTGCCGTCGTCGAAACGGTAGCGCAGGCTCGCGGCCTTGGTGTCGAGCTTCTGCACGACGGAGGCGCCGAGGTTCATCAGGTTGACGCTCCCGCGGCCCGTGGCGCCCTGCGTGAACGTATCGCCATACGTCATCGGCACACCCGTCGCCGGCGTCGGCGTGCCGTTGGTGCCGGTGCCCCACGCCATCGAGGCATTCGAGCGGTCCGAGATGAACCGGCTGCGCTCCGCACTGAGCGACAACACGCCGTTCGCATGCGGCCGCCAGTCCGCTTTGAGCGCGAGCGAGTTCCGGGTGTTCACGCGCGCCACGCTGATGAACTGATACGTGGAGAGATACGGCCGCGCCGTCGTCGCGCCGGTCCCCGCCCCCGTCGCCGTGTAGGCCTTGGTCGAACGCTGCTGCTCGATGAAGCGGTTCTGCGTCTGCCCCGTCACCACAAGACCGAAGTCCCGCGACACCGGCAGCGTGTAATCGAAGCTGAAACTCGGCCGCACTTTGTGGATCTTGCGGTCCGAGGTGTGCGGCTCCGGCCGGAAGCCGAGCCGCGAGTCGATACCCGCCAGACTCGCACTCGTCCGCAGCTGCGCATCCTTCCGCTCGAAGGCACTCTTGCTCACCATGTCGATCGAGCCCGACATCGAGTCCGCGGGCGTGGAGGGCGTCGGCACCTTCGTCACCTCGAGCCGCGAGATATTGTTGATCGAAACCTCCTTGAACTGGAACACGCGCGACGCGCCCTGCGGGTTGCCGGTGTTGGCCATCTCCATGCCGTCGGTCGAGAGCACCGCCATGCTCGAGGGGAAACCGCGGACCGCGACCGACGCCACCGACCCGCCCGACTCCGTGTCGTATTCCGCCGTGATGCCGGGCAGAAATTTGAGAAACTCGCCCACGTTGCCGTCCATCACGTCGCCGAGCGAATCCGCCGCCACCACCGTCTTGATGTTCGCGGCAAACCGCTGCTCGTTCACCGCGATCGCTTCGCTGTTCGTCTCCCGCGCCGTGGAAACCGTGAAGGCATCGAGTTTCACCACGCCCGTCCGCCCGTAGCGGCCCGCATTCGTCAGTTCGAAATCGCGCGTCGCCACCGCGCCCGCCGCCACCTCCACCGTGGCCGTCTGCGGATCGAGTCCGGTGTAGAAAACTTCCAGCGTCACGCGGCCCGCCGGCACCTGCGCCAGCCGGTAGATGCCCGACTGATCCGTGAACGCCGTGAGCTCCGTGCCCGGCACCGTCACGCGCGCGTTGTTCAGAAACAGCCCCGTCACCACGTCCTGCACCCGGCCGGTCACCGTCGCGGTCGCGCCGGCGGCGGTCAGCCGGCCC
>JACCDO012311467.1_pt1 | contig 35321 bp, 31 predicted proteins | sample 7446101 | NCBI WGS metagenome assembly JACCDO01 (sample SAMN15323440, study PRJNA562643) | freshwater metagenome | isolation source: river surface water | place: USA:Blue River Watershed | collected 2017-08-16 | reverse complement strand
ATCTGGTATAAAATAAATTAAATTCTGTTTTATCGATATTTTGTTGTTGTAGGAAAAAAAAGAAAAAAATCGTTTCAAGAACAAATATAGTTCTCACTTTGTTGAATATAATTATTGCGTTGAATTGTGTTTAATTTCCCCCCGATTTAAGTAATGCTTTGAGTGATGTCGTAACAAGAACAAAGGGCCTGTACCGTATGCGGTACCATCGTGGTCATTGATGATGCCGTCTGCAGGAAGAAAGGGAGAAAGGAATGATTGTAAGATTGTTTCTTTACATTTTCCTGTTTTCGACAATAGGAAACAGGTGCTTACTCACTCACTCACATTTACTTATTCATATTCTTACAGGATTTCACTCACTTATTCATTTATTCATTCCCCTATTTAATTTACCCTCTTAACTTACTTACTCACTCACTTACTTATTCATTCACTGACTCACTTACTTATTCATTCACTGACTCACTTACTTATTCATTCACTCACTTACTTATTCACTTACTGACTCACTTTCTTACTCACTCGCTTACATTCTCTCGCTCACACGCACGTACTTAACTCGAGCTCTTACCATCTAAATAATCGCAAAATTCACTAACACACTTATTCTATATTAGCTTCTTTACATCATTTATAAAAAAATTTAACAATATAATTCATAATGAGTACTCAAACGATATTAGGTACCATATCACATATACCAAATTTGCTAACTTACTTGTTTACTTACTCTCTTCCTCCTTCGAAAGTGATATTTTATCATCATCACAATCATCACCACCATCATCACTAATATTACCGACCAACGAGTTATCTTTTCATGAAATAATTCCTGCAAGACCAAATGATATTACTACGTATGGTAATTTAACATTAGAATTTTGTAAATCGTTGCAAGTACCAAATCCAAGTTATGTTCAAGGTATTTACTTCACCACTTACATCCCAACTTACTTACTCACTCTATTTCTCACTTAAGTATTATGCGATAAATTATTATCAGTTACATCATTTTCATTGTTACGGAAAGGTGAAATAATTCAATATGATTTAAATAATTTTAATATACCAAAAGTGACTGGTAGAAAATTAAATGGTGATTATTTATGGCCAAATGAACTCACTATATTCAATGATAATAACGGTAATGATGTGTTGATTGTACCGGATGGGTTTTTACTACCCGGACAAAATGATGGTGCATTATATGCTATCAAGGACCCTAGCAATCCTTCAGCTCAACCAATAAGAATTACAGAAAAGAGAAAAGGTTGGTTTTATCATCGCGCAACTCATGTGAAATTACCGGGTGGTGTGTCAGGAATACTAACCGCAAGAGCAAACAAACCATTACTAGGAGCAGGTAAAGGCGAATTAGTGTGGCTAACTATGCCTAAAAATTTTGATAGTAACAATCCAGCTCAAGAACCTTGGGTAGAAACCATTTTAGTTGAAGGACCAGACGTCATGTTTGAAGTGGTCGATCTAGATAAAGATGATAGTACTATCGAGGTAGTTGCGGCACATTTCTTTGAACAAAAATTATCTGTTCATTCTATTAAATCAAGTGATACTTATCCTTATGTAAGTATATCAGATACAGTTATATTAGATTGCATTGGTAGGCCCTATGGCTTATGCGTCGCTAATATGAATAACAATATCAATGACAAGCCCACACACATCCTTGTCAGTACACACGAGTGTAGTTATGACATACCCTCCGCTGTAGATATGGCACTATCCGCGGTAAATGGCATTTTCCCCCGAATAAAAACAGGAAGATTCAAAGGAATACGTGGTGGCGAGAGACTTCCATTAGAATCTGGTTTAATATCGAATAATATTGAAAAAGGTGGGTCCCTATTTGCTTATGCATTACCTTCTAAAAATAATAATTCCAAATGGTCCCGTCAAACATTATTTCGCGGATTCAAGGTGCGTGGTTGGGGTGGCATATTTAGTCCTGGTGCACCTGGATTTCCATACGTGTTTCATATGCCAGAACAGTCATCAACATCACCTCCTATTATATTACTAGCCGGTGATTGCACTGGTTCCGCATATATATTTTCACCCACGTTATCTGAAGGTGACTACAACAATGCATTAGCACCGTATGAGTTAGCATTTGAAATAGAATGTGGTGCTACGGTCGGTAGCGCCGCATTTCAAGAAATAATAAATGAAAACGGAAGTAAAAGCATTGAATTGTATGTTCCATCGTACGAATTGAATAAAATACACGTGTTTCAATTGAGTAATTCACGTATTAATCCTAGTAAATTACATCAAATTAATGGAGTCATCGAGAAAAATAATGCAAAAAATAGACTATTAAAGCTATAGACAAAAATAAATATATTGTAATCATTATTCATAGAATTATTTTACTTTCTTGGGTCTATTTATGGCAGATTTTGGTCTCGTTGGTGCAGTAACAGGAGTCGGATTACTCTTAATGATTGCTTTTTGTTCATTTATTTTTCTATTTTTGCTATTAACACTTGGTGGAACAGGTTTAGAAACGGCAGATTGGGGCTTCACTGGTTGCTTGATGTTTGGCAGATTAAGTGCGTCTTTACTGCCATGAACACGCTCTTGATTACTTGTATTCGAAGGTGATTTTATTAAAAATGGTGCACTATTAGGACGAGATAATGATGGCGGTGATGCACATGTTGGGGCTGAATTATTTGCAATTTGAACTGCTATTTCAATGCGACCACTAAATACATTGCAGTAATTGTATTCATCATATCCTTTCTCTAGCACGATGTCTCGGAACACGGAGTCGTTATCACCATCGTAGGAATACAAGAAATTTATTGAATATTTTTCTTTGAGGTTCCATTTACCTAGCATTAAATGGGGGTAACGCGATATTTTATCGTTTAAATAGGCCTCTTTACGCTTATAAAACACCAAGGAAACCTTTTTAGTTATGATATTGCCCTCGTCATCATAGTAATCTGCAAGGCGCCATATATACTCATCAGTGTGCACATTTGGTGTCATTTGGATGAAATTAAATTTACCTAAAAAATATAATTTACTTAAAAACAATCTTTTTGTTATGGGCGTCGCGATGTCAACCGCCTTGCAATCGTGTTGATCGAAACAATTACATAGTAATTTTGGTGATGGAAAATGTTGCAATGTCTATTATTGAGGAAGAGAATAAGAACGTGTATGTGAGTGAGTGTGTGTGAATGAGTGTGAATGAGTGAGTATGTGTGAGTGAGTACATGATCTACCGCTTTGTAATAGCAATCATTCGTATCCGCTATAATATAGAAAAATATATCTTTATGTTCATTATATTCTTTTGCTCTGGCGTTCGAAGTTGTTAGTGGCAACGAATACAGCAATAATGCCCCAAGAGACGACTGAATAGTCATATTATTCATGATAACATCGATCTTATCCGGTGTTAATTTATCATTTTTGTGATCCCAAATTGTTGGAAAACATTCAATTGGCAATAGACCAGAGGTGTCTTTACATGATGCTACACCAGGGCTTATTTCTAAGATCCGTTGAATTATTTTACTGCATAAAATATTTTGATGAGTAAGTGATACATAACCAAGCATTAACAATGTGTGTATCGCGGTGCGACCATAGTAATCAACAATACCTGACGCATCAGGAATGTATTCAAGGATATACCCAATAACTTTTTCACATTCTTGTACATTACTATCATAATTACTATCCGTTGGTCTGTAATGGGTTAATGCGTTATGAACAGGAGGCAACATTAACGTTTTGATATCATTTAAATAATCATTTTTGATGTCATATTGATAGTCGATAGTCCCTAAATACAGACCGAGTATAGAGTAAACTAACGAAGATGGTGCTTGCAAGGAAAGTATACGATGAAATAACCATTGAAAACGGAACATCAAGGCCTTGCTTGTACCACCCACACTATCTTCATACTGGAAGATGGTTGATACCTCATTAGTGTCATCGGAATCTACGAGTACCGTGATTTTATCCGCATCAGGTATTTGATTTTTTAATTCATCGGATTGCTTTGATATTAATATTTCTTGGTGCGTGTTGCATAGTATTTCTAAACATTCCCATGATGATTTGTTACTTGCTCGATTGTCAGTACATAATACTTTTAATGAGAATAACAGTGATATCATTGGATCAATAATTAATATGTAATTTAATAGCTGATGGAGATTCTTCAAAATAACCAAGTGGTAAGGGGCGTATCTGTTGATATCATCTCTATCGTGTAATGCAGGAGGATACGCGTTAATCATTGACGCAGCTACCTCATTAGTGCAATTTTTATACAACGCAATATACAATGGGAAATGTGCCTTGCCTTTCTGTTCTAGCAACGAATACCCACGAATACTAGCTAGTTTAGGCTCTGTTTTTATGAGTAATAAGACAACATCCCAATTAGGCTCTTTTTGAGATAAAGTTAGATGTATGGTAGATATACCAACACGATTATCAGGTGTTAACATTGATATCACAATATCAATCGCACTTTTACTGGGGGAAGATGCTAAATTATTGTTTGATTGATTCGGTTTTGGTGGAGAATTATTTAATTTTGTTCTCTTCTCCTCGAATTCGTTTAATATTGGCACATCGATAGTTGCAGGACACACACTTATTAAATATTCTATTAAACTGAAACTAATGGTTGAATCAATATTCGTCTATAAGTGAGCGAGTTAGCGATTAAGTAGGACATCGACAAATGATTGAGTACCTGTAATGCATAATGCAATGGGATATAATTATCTTTATCCTTTTGGGTCAATGATTCAGGATACAAGGTTACTAGTAATTTCACACTGTTTAGTAAATCGTTTGGTTTACTATAGTACTCCTGAATAAATAATAATGAGTCAGCTATTTAACAACCAGCAAATATATGTGGTACCTGTGAGTTTTGAATCATATAATGTATAGGTAATCGTCCATACTGATCTTTTACTTTTACACCATCGGGGTATTTTTCACTAATAAAGACAAGTAATTCATATGATTTAACCAAATGTATAGGCAATTTTCCATCTGTTCGCCGCCTATTGATTGAATACATAAGTGACATGAAATGCGAGTATGCAGGTCATCAAGTAGATACTTACCATGATATTGCATTTTCATTATTTTTTAATATTTCGTTGATTTCATACAAACTTAAATCATTTTTATTAGTTTATTCGTGAATAATAATAAAGAACATAAATTATTACCTAAAATTATTAATTATTGCATTATGCAACGCTAAATTACCATAATTATCAGGTATATTTAACCCACCCGGAATTAATTGCGATTCTTTTGCTTTTAATTTCATAATTTTACTTTCTAATAACTCAACTATTGATTGATCATACGAGACCAAAGACGAGTCGGCCATTGAAATCATCGAGGTTTCCATTGCTACGCAATTTATTTCCTCTTTTGAAACTCTTTTTTCTGTCTCGTTTCTGTCTTAGACCGTCTGTAGGAAGTTCTACCAACGGATCGAAACGGTACCATTCAATTCACTGATTTCAATTCAACTAGATCGATTATCATACGGCACAACGAGTTAAAAAAAAGCAGTTGCTATTTCTACTTATTATCTCTGTGTGTTTAGTTTTAATCTGCCTGAATTAAACCAGAGTTCGATTGATTCAGTGCACAAACCACCTTTTTTACCACTATTTTACCTTTATACTATCTATGTAATAATTATTATGATTATAATTAAGTTTCTCTTCATCCCTAAAACGGGTCCTCTTTTACTCGATTTTAGCCAGCTCAAAAATGAAAAAAAAGTAAAATTTTACTCAGAATAAACGAATAAATCATCAGTAGCATGTTGAAGCTTCCCACTATCGCGAGCGACGGATTCCAACAACCAGATGAGCTTCGTCGGTTAAGCCAAGTTACATTTAGTAATACAACCAGATCAAATAGTATTGTACTCACCTATATTTCCCCAAGAATTACTCAATCAATCAATCAATCAATCAGTTATAATTCACTCATTTAACAATTGTAATTTCAGGTAGCTCGAAGGTTGTCATATATGAATACAATGGATAATTCTGCAAAATTGAAAGCACTAATTGAGAGTGAGGAGAAGAATCGTAAATTATTATCACACTATCAAGCTATTGAAATTGAGCACGCAACATTATTAAGCAAATATAGCAATTTAAATGAAGAGTATTGCAAATTTCGTGAAATTGCAGCACAAAATGTATGGATGTTTGTACCGGAAAATTGTCCTGATTTTAAATATATTCCTAAATTTAACAAAGACATTCGCGAATCAAAGATTCAAGTCGGTAAGTATTTAATTAGTCATGAAATAGGCAAAGGGCAGTATTCAGTAGTAAAAGAGTGTATAAATGAATCGGAAATATCTTTATCAGACTTAAAAGAAAGCAATTGTAACAAATACGCCGTGAAAGTGATCAATAAGTATGATGTTATTACTGTTCAAGCAGTTTTACGTATTGAACAAGAAATAAAAGCGTTATCAATCCTACATTCTCACGATAATATTGTCAAGCTATACGATTGCGTGCATGCAACGAATAATATCTACATTTTCACAGAGTTACTAAGCTGCGATTTGGTAAGATTGTCATATTATACGTATACATTACTATATTTATATTTAATATAATTTATTTATAGTTCGAGTTTTTTCAACAGCATCAAACACGTATGAATCAAAATGTTGTTGGTGTTATATTAAAAAGTATTATCAACGGAATGATATACATGAAGGAACACAAGCTTGTACATCGAGATTTGAAGCCTGAAAATATTTTCCTAACGGTCACAAGCAATACTATTAATGTTAAAATTGGTGATTTTGGATTGAGTCAATTTGTTAAAAACGACGAAGAACTTAGTGATTTTTGTGGCAGTCCTGGCTTTTTTGCACCAGAATGTTTACTCCGCAAGAAATATTGTCCTTACAAAGCAGATGTATTTAGTTTATCTTGTATTGGTGCTGAGTTATTACTACCTCAATCTTACTTCCATAATAAATGGATGTCGTCGTATCTATTATTACAAGGTAATAACGCGCAAGATTTTTCTCGTTGTATTCAACAAAGTTGTGTTGAAATAACAGAAGATATAAATCGCAAATTTGTTTCATCAATATCAGACTTCATTTGTAATGGCTTATCATTTGATCCGTCACTTCGACCAATGATCAAAGACTTAAAATTTAACGAATGGATACAAAATGCAAATCAAGCAACCGCTGCAGACGTAATTAACGGGTTAAAACCTCGACGTGTGCTATCCGTTACCGTGCCTAAATGTAAGAAAATTGAAAATGTCACGTTAAAATCAAAATCTGTTCCCAACACTCCTGCATCATCACAACCTTGTACCGATGACGAAGATGATTTTAGTGATAGCGATGATGAACTACAATTTCCCTTGGATGGAGGTAACCATAAGAATGCGATTATCAAAAAGATTAAGAGCGCACCAGCTGTAAGCAATAAGCGTACTGTAATTGTTTAAAATCTTTTAAATACACCAAGTTTTTTTTGTTTTATCACAGTCTATTATGATCAACTCCACATTGATTACAGTAATATGATTTGCTTATATTGGCTAATGTTTTCCTATGATCTTTTGTCGTGGATATAGCACCGATTTCATTACAATTTGTTAACATATACAACCTTAATGCCGTCACTAATGTTCGCAAATTCCACGATGGATTCCAACTTTCTTGATGATATGCAGTAGCAGATAAGCATATCGGTTTTCCTATTTCCCATCTACCATTTGGTGTCATCATAATGATATTAGGTGCCTTTCGGGGATATTCAGGATGCAATATAATTTTACCATGATATATTCCATCAGCATATGGACTATTTTCAACGCCTTTAAATGAAAAATGCCATTCTAATAAATTGTTCTTCATCGGTGATAATCTAATATAGCTCTCATTATTATTATTTGTGAATGGTTCATGTAGTTCAAGTTTTTGATTACGAATTTCTTTTAATTCTGATATTATTCGACGCTTCGCTAATAACAAGCCACTATCTATTTTAGTGCTCCTTTTCTTTTTTAATGCTTTAAATTTACTGTTCTTAGTACCATCATAACCATAAGTTTTATCAACCAACTGCTGCTGGTACATTTGGTTATTATTGTTTGTATTTGATAGCGTGCAGTTGATATGCAACAGTATCATGAGTACAAGTACATACCAATATATCATTATTTAGTGATCAAGATTCAAAAATTATTGCAAAAAGACAGGCGTATGCTTGTCCAGCGATAAATTTGCACTGTGATGTGTGTGCTTGCACTATGATGTGTTTGTGGTGTTAACGCAATTAGATAGATGCGGAATACACTGTCAATGCAACTAAAAGTTGTGGACTATACTCGCTCCATTGAAACACCTATAGTGCTAGTGATTTCGGCGATGACAAATTGAGTTCCTCAAACAACGGTACTACGTCATTGAACTACTTGATTATTAATTGATAAAGACTAGAATTACTCAGCGGCGCACTACCAACGCGAAGAATCTCGTATCCCAATTGATCGCTCAGGTTCAATCCTGATACTTCCTTGTATTGTATAGCATCACTTCAATTTTCTGCATATAATATCTTCTATCCTACTTACTTACTATTTACATATATTAAATTTCAATTATTTTTTAAAACAAATAACTTAGAAGAAGGGAAAGTGATCTATTTTCCCGGCCCTGCACATGGACCATCACGAACCTTATAACAAAATAATAAACACAAATATATAAAATGGAGGCGATTAAAGCAGCGTTTGCGACGAATATTTACGACATCACCATCTATCATCATGTTGACAAGTATGTACAAGATGTGCTTAATGGAGGTGCGCAATATGACCATGAATTAATGATGAATATTATTCGAAATTATCAAATTAATACAGAATTAGTTAATGTAAATACACTTGAAGCGATACTAGTATTGTCATTGACGCAGTTACCAGGTACTTATTGACTCGCAAGAATTCATTGACTCGTGCTGCATGTTAGTCGCTTACTTACGTACATATATACTTACTCTTTTACCATTAACCAGGCACAGACTATTTAAAAATGTCATACTTATTACCAAAGCATTTAGCTGCTTCAAACAATTTCAAGATTATACAAAAATGCTCAGATTTGTTAGGTAATACTAAATTAAACGTCCACATATTTATTTGCAGCACACTCACTGTTTTACTGACTCCTCATTCACTCATTTATTTACTCGATTATTCCCTCTCTCACACATTTATTCGTCTATTATAGAACGTTGTAATTTTATTGAATTCTGGAAGGTTTCAAGTGAATTAAACTTATTTAGTAATAAGAGTTGTGTTGATAAAATTAGGTTATTTATTTTGAGAATTATCTGTCAAACATACTCTGAAATGAGTAAAGATACATACACACAATTTTTAAACTTAACATCATCCGATATCGCTTCATTTAACACAGCAAATAGTTCATTAGTCAAAGAAAATGGTAATACCATAGTGATTAGCAACAACAATTAGAGTGATGTAAACACATATAATTACATTAAATACATTATCTTTTTCTTTGCTTTGTTAATATTGTTATTATTTTGGTTTCATTCGGTATGGTATTAATCTATCATACAATGACTCGGGCACTCGACAATTAAGTATTGTACCCGAATTAGTATAATCTGTACTATCCACAATTCCTTGATTATGTATCATAGCTATGATGCCATCATCTTTATTGAAAGGAATAAACACATCGACTTTCTTCAATAATAAATTCAGTGTATCCTCTAACCCTTCAATGAAATCATCAAATCCAAGTCCACTTTTTGCCGATGCAGCAATATATAATGTTCGACGTGACGTTCTTGATGGACGATTATCATTATTTTTTTTATTTTTATCTATAATATTCAAACTTAATGTGTTATCTTTTACATGTTCATCGTCCTCGGACCATTCATAATAATTATTTTTATCACTTATAATATCATTATCCAATAAATTATTTGGATCATTTTTTATAACGGCATCAACATCAATAGGCATACAAGCTGCTTCCATTCTTATATTTTCTGCTTCTTCATTACTAAGTACATCAATTTTATTCCATAATTCAACAATTGGGGTATTTTCACAACCAATTGCATCTAACTCTTTCAATACAGTTTCTCTTTGTTTTTCCCACACTGGACTCGAGCGATCAATAACATGAATTAACACATCCGCTTTACCAACCTCTTCTAGTGTTGCACGAAATGCAGTTACTAAATCAGTTGGTAATTTTGATATAAATCCAACTGTGTCGGTTAAAAATACTTCCTTGCCTTTATTACCACCTCCCATTTTACCCGCATCAGTGTATTCAATTTTATTTTTCTTGCTTTTAGGTAATTGTATACGCCGAGTAGTTGGATCAAGTGTTGCAAATAACATATTTTCTGCTAATACACCAGCCTTACTTAATTTATTCAATAATGTGGATTTACCGGCGTTGGTATATCCAACTAATGCAACGACTGGTAATCCTAATCTACTTCGTGATTTACGATGTTGTTCACGTTGAATACCCAAAGAATCAATTTCTTTTTTCAATAAAACAATTTTATCTTTTATAACTCGCTTATCAGTTTCAATTTTTGTTTCACCGGGACCTCTAAAACCACAACCTTTGTCTCTATCACTTGTACCAGACGCTCTGGGACCTCTCGTTAATCTATACTCTAACATTGCTAATTCTACTTGCAGCTGCCCTTCTCTAGATCTTGCGTGTTGTGCAAATATTTCTAATATGATTGCTGTTCGATCTAATAGCTTAACATCACTGCCACCATTTGCTTGTAATAACGCTTCTAAATTCCTCTGCTGCTTCGTGGTTAAATCATCATCAATTACAATAGTACGAGTGTTGGTAGCATTCAATATGGTCATAATATCAACTACTTTACCAGGTCCAACATAAGTTTTTGTATTTGGAACATTTAAACGTTGAATACACGATCCAACAACTTGTAAGTTCGCAGTTCCAACTAACTCACATAATTCACTTAATGATTCTTTCAATGAAAATATTAAATGATCTTTTTTAGGAACAAATTTTTCATAAGAATTATCAAAATTATTTGTTTCATAACGTCTACTCGTCTTATCTTAAATTAGTAAAAAAATATGAGAAATTAAACAAGTGGGAAAACTATTGAATTAGCGAGTGAATACCTACAGCTACTAAAATACATTTTTCTTTTTCAATACCGACTAATTTTGGATCATAAAATCGTTTTGCTCTCTCAGTTAATATTAAATCTAATGAGAGATAGAATGAAGGAATAGATTAGACTAGTATATTAGTAAAATGTGTAAGGACATACCTAGGTCTCTATATTGTTGTAAATCCTCTTCCCTAACTTGTACTACATTCGTTTTATCTTCAATAAGTAAATCAAGATCATAGTTATTATCTTCATCTCCTACTGTAGTATCAAAAATCTCAATATCTATTTCATTGTTTTCGCGAGTATTGAAGTCGCTGTGAAATGAGTCATCATTACTACTACCTCCTATCTTCAAAAGAGAATGTTTTAGCCGTATTGATCCTCGGAAATAATTCATATTAAATGCATAAACGTGCAGATTTAAGTATATTATTGCCAGTAGCAGCAACCAGCTCAAAGAAATTGACACCATTACAATCTTTGCTTGATTGGTACTAAAATCAACTAACTATTCAGCAATGAAATTTTGTCTGAAAATTCCAAGACACCGCCGGTTCAGTGCGTATGTAAACTGTGCAATCAGCTACCGCGGTTCACACGAGGTTGATAATAGTAATATTTGGACAATAATCAGCGGTAATAATAGTGTATGTGTAGCTACAACTATATTCTCAGTTATTAACTAACTTACTACCTAACTAACTCAATCATTAATTGACTTACTCACTCACTTATTTAATTGTTCACTTACTTGTTTGCTCATTCATTCACTATTTATTGTGTCTCTGTATCTATCTATTCACGGTCTAATCTCTCGCGAGGCCGATGTAAAATTTATTCCTTGGTAGTACCAAAAAGATATTTAATTGTCCGGTGCAGCAAAATGTCGAGTCCATTCGCGATGTGTTGTTGCTGGTGCATCGTAAACGTCAACGAGACGCAGCAGATCATCGTCTCCGATTTTACCACTAAAAAAATTATGTCTGGTCCGTTGTTTTGTCATATACTTGCTCCTTGGTCGACATATGAAACTATACAAAAACTGGATCTAAAATTGAATGAATATGTTTTGGTTAATAATATCCAAGATCCAAAGCTAGATCGATACGAATATGGACCCCAATTACTTCATTTAAATTCACCATTTGAAAGATTTGGAGTTGTATCAAAATGTCCAATTCTTGACCAAGGTATTTTATTTACTAACAATCTCATTATGATAGTATTCATGTACTCATACACATATTCTTCTGTTTGTAGATGATTATTTGACCGTAAGTGATATCAAAGGTGTAAAAACTAATCATCGTGGTCCTCAAGTATATCGACCAAAACTTGGTGATGTATTTGGTGAATCAAAGAATACTATTCAAGTACCCATTAATTACTATTTAATAGTCAACGATTCAAATAATCCATCAAAACCTACATCGCATCATCGTGGTCCGTTAAAATTTTCTCCTGAACCATTTCAAAGTATTGTCAAAAATGGGACAAGTGATTATTATCCATGCTTTGAAATTACTCCAACTAAAGCTGTTCATTTACAAAAAGCTAATGGTCATGTTGAATTATTACAAGATCCACAATTTTACATGCCTGAAGTTGGAGAAAAATTAGTGCAAAAAGTTGATCGCACAATATTATTGCAGACTGATTTTTGCATATTAAAGTCACCTGATGGTCAAATTGAAGTGAAAGATGGACAAAAGGCCGAGGACAGATCATTCTTTCTCAAACCATTTTATGCATTTTTGACATTCAAATGTGATAAAACTTTGTCAATATTATCAACGTTGCCTACATTTTTATCCCACAATATTAATATTCGTACATCAGATAACGTCATGTTAGTTATCGATTTGAGAATATCTTATCAAATCAAAGATTTATACAAATTTTCAGATAATCCAATTGAGTTTTATGGTTATATTAAGAATCATGTCCAAAATGACTTGTTAGGTATACCTAATACTTCCCACTCTTCTTATTATACATTATTACTTACTTATACACCCTATTAGATCGTTTTTCTCAATCAACATTAAGAGAATTTATGTCCACATTTTCAAAAATTGCACAGCAATCAATCGAACCAACCTCCAGTCACTTTGAACAGTTTGGTATTGTTGTTTTGGATGTTCAGATACTCAATTATAATTGCACCGAAAAGTCAACACAAGAGTTATTAAATCAAGATATTCATACGAATGTAACCAAACAGAACGAATTGCGCGCTAGACAAAACGACATACTAATTCAAGAGCAAAGCAATGAAGTAATGAGACGCACAAAAGATTTGGAAGTCCAAATGGCACAGAAAGATAACGAGGTTGCATTGGAGAAGAAAAAGCTAGAGAACGAAATAAGATTAAAAGAAATGGAAATTGAAATTGCAGAAGAAACTAAACGCACTGAATTGCTAGAAGTAAGACGTAATAATGATTTGGTTGAAGCAGAATTTGAAGGCAAAGCAAAAGGTCACGAACTAAGAGAATTCCTAAAGGGTATTGACGAGGGATTAGACACCGAATCAAAGATTAAAGTATGGATGAAAATGCAAGATGTCGAGCAAAGCATCTTTCTGTATGACAAAGTGTCTAATATCAATATGTATCCTCCTGGTGCAGATCTGAAATTATTTAATTTTTCAGAAGGGCAAGAAGACAATCATGTTGTATTTGAAAATAAAGTTGATACAGCCCCTGTTCTTCATAAGGGTAAAGGAAGTGCACGTTAAAACATCAATTATTCATTATTCAATTTAAATTTAAATAATCAAAATTGTTTTTTAGTTACATAACGTTACACATCGACATATACAAATTTAAGCATACTCCTCAATAAAATTATCACTATAAGTCACTTGATTAAACACTTCTTTGTATTCAGGCAACTCAATTGGTTGTCTTAATTTGCATAATGCTTTGGCTTCTATTTGTCTAATTCTTTCTCTTGTTACATTGAATACTTGTCCTATTTCTTCAAGCGTTCTTTCATTACCATCCAGTAATCCAAATCTCATTTCAATTATCTCAGCTTCACGAGGTGTTAGCTGTTTCATAGCACGCTGTAATTCACTGGTAACAGATTTTTTCTGATTGATAAATTTAGGCTCTGCTGTATTAGATGGTAAACGATCCCTCACTTGAATTTCATTATTTGATGCCGCTTTACCACGTTTCTGGTATGCATCTTCATCAATACTACCTACGTCACCACAACATTTTATCAATAATTCAACTTTATCTAATGGCAATGCTAACTCTTCTGCTAATTCACGAAGATTTGGTTTGCGCATATGTTCTGATGTAAATTTTTTTTCAGCCCTGGTAACACTGCCTAATAAGTCATGTATATGCACAGGTAATCGAACAATCCGACTTTTTTCTGCAATAGCACGAGATATCGATTGTTTTATCCACCACGATGCATACGTAGAAAATCTAAATCCACGATCAGGATCAAATTTATCTATAGCTTTCATTAAACCAACAGTACCTTCCTGTACTAAATCAGGAAATGACACACCACGGTAACGATAAAATTTACCGATATGAAGAACCAACCTCATATTATTATTAACTAATATGCCTTTAGCAGTTTCTCCAGTTTGAATAATTTTATTCATTTTTTCATTTGTTAATTGTAATGATTTGGCAACCTCATCATCTGATACGTATACATTATTAGATTTTTTCATTAATAGTTTTTTTTGCCGATCAATTATTAGCTTCAATTTGTACTGCTTAGCGTACAATATTTCTAAATTTGATGTTAATAATTCATTAGTAGTCATTGGTTTCGGAATACTTAGATGATTTCTATCACCAATCTATAAAAAAATGGGTGAATTTGTGAGTATGTAGCCGTACAAACGAGTAAGTATGATTGTATTAGTGCATGAACAAGTTAGCTAATGTATGAGTGATTTCTAACCTCTAAATTTCTAGCATTTGAATAAAGAATATTATATTTTTTATAGTAATTTGGCAATCTGAATGAATAACACAGCGCTAAAATAGCCACTAGAAATAGCAAAAATGCCGGCATTGAGAATTTAGTCAGCGAACCAGTGATTGGGTGGATCAATGAGTCAATGAATTAATTAACGAGTGAGTAAGTACGTGTGAATTAGTTTGTGAGTAAGTGGTGAGTCATCACTACTTAATCCCTAGACCGGTCCAATTAAACTGGATTTAATTACCATTATCATGAATTAATGAAATGAAATAGATGAAGGGGAGGGGGAAATCATGATTTCATTGGAATCTGTTACAAACGTCGATTTGACTTAATAATTATATAATAAAAATGTTAAAATATGAAATACCTAATTTTATAAGAAAAGTTTCGTTTTCTGTTACTAAGAAGTGTTAAATTATTATTTCTCTATTTAACCAATAACAAGGTTTAAAGTCTTTGTTTAATTTTTAATTATCTATAATATATGTTCAGAAAATTAAATAGGTAGGTTCCAAAAAAATTTAATACCAAAAAATTAAATTATAATATATACATAATCATTTTCATTCCTAACAATGTCGACGCAATTGGGGTTTCCCGAGGAAGTGTGTGCGCGAGTCCGAGAGGAATTCTTCAGGCGACCGCTTCAAGCTGTTAATCATTCCGAGCTTTCTATAATCGAAAGAGTTATTGTTAATTTTCAACGAATTATTAAATTTATTATTGCAACAGTATATAATTGGTAATTTTAGTTCTTTACTTATCTATTATGGCACTTACTGATACACTTGCTTGCTTACATTCAGGTTGATAATAAATCTACCGGATGAACTTCAAAAACAACTTCGACAATTATATGTTACCATTTATGGTGCTGATGCAGCACCCAGGTATTATCATAAAAATTATGTTGGTGAATATAAATTGAATGGTAGAAATATTATATTTACAATGCCACCAACATTATCTTTTAAGAATGAAAGAGGGGCCCGGGTAGATGGTATAATACCATTGTCGGCAAATATTATATTAACTTATTCACAAAATATTGATGAAAAGTTATATAATACTGGCATAACACATAAAGTACTATCAAATGTTAATATGAATGCAGGAATTTTTTCATTTGCGTGGAATGAAAATGATAATTTATTAGTTGGTTGTAAGCAAGGAGTGTGTATATTTAGATTTCAATGTGCTAAATCAAATAATTTGATATTTATCGACGATTATGCAGATTTTATACAACATCCCTTAAGACAGCAAATTGACACTTTAAAGGCTCCTGCTCATGGGCATATATTTGCAACTTACACATATGATGATGAATATATTTATATATGGGACTCTACCATAGGCAACGTTTCTCCTATTCGTATAATTAATAATCATTCTATCTTTGATATATCATGGTCACTTTCGTCTGGATTATATATATACGCATATGGTTCACAGGCACTTAGTGCTATAGAAACGAATAGTTGGACCCAAAGTAGATTAAACTTAGCATATGATAACCCCGAAAATGATGATATTCTGTTAGTATGGATATCAGGATATAGTTGTATATACACACACCCCAAAACCATCGTAGAAAATGTAGAAACAAATATATATGCAATTTATATGAATCCAAATGATGCTAATAGTAATGCTGCATTTTTACAGGAGCCACAAAATTTAAATGTTTTTATTGGAATAGAATTATTTCATTATAAAATTCACAAAATGGTAGCGAATAGAGCCGGTAATTTATTAGCAATATGCTTCTTAAGTGCGGATGGACTGAAGTATAAAATACACGTGTTTGAAATTGAATGTAGTTATAAGTTTAGGTTATTAGGTCATAAAGGAGAGGTTCGTGTTGCAGATAATGAATTTATAATTGATTTTGTATTTCAAGAAAGCGACACAAGTGTATTCAGTGATTCTTTGATAATATTATGTAAAGATTACAAATTAGAAATTGCACAAATTATTGCTCATCAAAACGATAATTAATCGCGCAAGTATTTTGTATGTAAATATGATAAATAGTATTCTGTAGTTTTAGAAACCAAATCTATCTTCATAATCAAGTCCTCTATCAGTTAAGTCATCTACATAATCCTCACCAAAAATTGCCTCCTTTTTCTTTTTATCAGCTTTAGCATCTTTTTTTGCTTTTTCTTTTTTTGCTTTTTCTGCTGCTTCTTCGCTACGTTTAGTCTGTAACTTGAGTAAGTTATCTGTGATAATTTTCAATTCTTTACTATCAATTTTAGTTTCAATTGTACTAATGAAATTTTCCAAAAATAATTTTATATTATCTGATGTTGAAGCATCTAATTTTTTAGCAACTAATGTACCAAATGTTATATGATCTTGTTTACTTTGTACTACTATTGATGCTAAACCTGCATGAGACTTAACATTTTTTATTGCTGCAGCATTAACAGAAACACCTGATTTTGGTGTTGATAAACCGGATGAGTCACTACCTTTAGTACTTCCAGCAAATAATTCTAATGCAAGCTGATTATCACCTTCTTCAACTAATTTCTTTTCTCTTAACCTCCTTTCTTCTGGTGTCATTTTTTCTAATTCCATCATTTTCAATTTATTTTGCATTCTAATTGCATCCTCTTCGGCTTTCTTTTCCATTAGAGCTATTTGTTCTGGCGTTGGACCTATTTATAATGAATGTAAAATAAATTATGAATAATACATGAATAAATAAGAATAATAATTCACCTGATGCAAGTCTTTTTGCAGCCTCACGTTTTTCAACCAACAATAAATCTTCTTCATCATCGTTGCTCTGCGCAATCGCCGCGACATTTAATGTCGGCACCTCGAAGTCATCGTCTTCCCAACTCATTTCTTGTTAATTGTTTCTTTGTTTTTTAGTGGTATGAGGCAGTAAGGTTTTTTTTATTTCCGTCATCTGAATGTATAGAAATGACGTAAATGAATAATATAAGGTGAAGTAAAAAGACTGATAGTTTCTAGTGCGGGAACGAAGCGAAAGCATTTACTCAAGATTGTGTTGAAACATGACGAATTAAAGGGAACAAATATTATTATTATTAAAATGTCATAAAGTAGTAAACAAGTAAGCAAATATATATACAATATGCAGTCATGTTCCATTAATAGACTTGACTTTAGTCAGAATGTAGGAGAAATTTTTATAATGAAATAAATTAGAACCGGTACCTTACCGGTACCAAAAAATGATGAAAAAAACAGTTACCCCGATTAATAATTATCGAGTTGACATGATTGGTTCGAAGTGATTGCTTAACAATCTAATAAAATGAACGAAACTCGAAGTCGTCGCGAGTCGCGTGCGGAGTCTGCGCTGGTTGAATCGCTGAACAAATCACGGCAAATTAATAGAAATAAAAAGACAAGTAAATCACCTTTAAAAAATAGTGATACAACATTATTATCACCGTTAAAAGATGAAGATGATACAGCTGTGACGTTACCCATTCCTCCCTCGACAAATCAAGAGGAGGACGACGCACAGTTAGTTAGATCATTACCAAATGCATTAAAATATGATGAAAATTATACTAATCCAAACATATCGAAACAAAAAATTATTAAAAAGGATAAACATATGAATGAATTAGATAAATTTTCCCGTTTACTAAATACAATAGCCGAAGATTTAGAGCGAGATGTGTTAAATTTATCACGAATTGTCCGCGAAAATGTTGAATTAATTGATAATAAGTTAAATGATTGGTATATAAAATTAGATACCGATGAATTTTTAAAACAACAATTAGAAAAGGATTTATTACAGTATTTGCAGGAATTGAAAGTAATAGTTAAAGAAAGATATGATAGTATAGAAAATTTTGCCAAGGATTTGGATAATTTAGAATTAAAACGTGCCACAGTTGTTGGTGACGAATTAAAGGTACTAGTTGATACATTGATAAGCATTGGTCATCAGTTACCTAATGATATTGAGCGTATTGTCGAAAGTGAAACATACGACCTTAATTTAGTTTTAACTGCGAATAGACAATCTCATGCATCATTGCTTGGTATATTACGTAAGAAACAAGTTGAAAAAGATATTGAAACATTACAACTATGGGAAAATAGCAGAGAAAAATGGCGACGATTGCGACATGATCAAGGCCTATTATTCTTTAATAATGACATAACGTCGGAGAAATATACCGATCCATCAGATCGCTGCAAGTATATGATGAGTGTAAAGCAAAAACAAGAAATGAGATTCAGTGAAAGACAAGCCATAATGACACAATTTCTGCAATTTACTAGTGATAATATCAAGTCCGACGATATCGTGAAGTTGCAGCAAAGAATAAGTGACATAAGCGAACAAGATATTAATGCAATTCAAGATTGTTATAATGGTATGCTTGGATTAAAAGAAAAATTAATACTTGATGCTGAAGATAGAGTTGAAAATTTAAGAAAAGAACTACATACTTATGGCGCATTGCATAAGGAACCAGGTATCCACTCACCCTTTTACGTACTGAACTAAATACTTATTGTCTTATTAACCCACCTAGATTTATATTCAATTAGTAATGTAATGAGTAGTGCATTAGATGATGCATCCTTGACCGAATTATTCCGATTAGGCGGTGGATTAAAAAGTGAATTTCAAAATTTAGTTAATGATTTATGCAGTTCCAACATCGTTTACGACAAACATGTGGTCAGTATGGTCGATAGATTCGAAGTTTTAATTTGTGGTAATAATATTAAGACGGTGTTGGATTCCAGGGGAAGGTTATCGACATTAGATAAATTACGAACTTTAGTAATGAAGCTTCGTGGTGTGCCTAAAGGGGAGATACCAGGAGTTTTGTCATCGTTGATGCCGGATTTAGTAGAGTTAACCCAAATTACTGAAATTTCCACAGTGTTTAAACAAGTGTTGAACGAATGTCTTACTGAAATGAATGCTGAGTTAGAAAGAGTTAAAAATTACCAAGTAAGTGCGAGTGCTACCGCTAGTATCGTACCAGGATCGCAAAAGGGTGGTACTGCTTCTTCCAATCCCAACAATACAGCTGGTGCAAGTCGGAAAAAAACAGCTACAGAAGCTATTCCCACTGGAACTCCAGGCCGACGAACTAGTACTGGTAAAACTGGCACGGGTAAACCTGGTACTGCGGTTGATGAAAATTTAGGTTTTATTGATCCGGGATTAGTGAAACAATGGAATCGGAAGCTCGGTATTATCTTTTATTCTTCTGATTTACCAATCAATATTCAAGAAGCCTGTTCGACAGGTGTTACCGCAACGAAGCAACAACTTGAATGTAACAGATTAATCGATATCGTTGTCCTAGACGCATCAAAGAAAATATTGCACCACATGAATCGGAAATATGTGAAGCTTATCAATTCGATAACGTCCTTTATGGAAACACAAGCAGCTTATGTCAACACATGTGCCACGAATGTAGCAGATTTTTTTCTAAAAATTGCTAAAATGGTTGAGTTACATCGAGAAGAACAAACAAATCTTGATGGTCGTAACGCTGATGAATTATGGGATTTAAGTGAAGATTTCCGTATTGAAAAAGAAGATCGTGAAGCATTGTTTCAACAAGCATGTCAGAGAATACGCGAGTCTGTTAGCTCTCAAGAATTGAGTAATAATTTTGAGGAAGTATTGGATTTACTTGAAAAAATACAAAGTAGTTATCGAACTTATCACGGCAAAGCTTGTTTCGCTGCGGATAAGTATCCGCTGATATTAATCGATGAGTATCGTAGTTATTTACTCAAAATCTCATCAACATTTTTAACTCAACCAGTTAAAAATCACAATTTATTGATGAATTACAATCGGGTATTTGATCGTGTTATTCGATTCAATAAGAAGTTTTTTGAAGCTGATCCTAAAGCCGCTGGTGTTGAGCCCCGTGAAATAGTATCAAGTGATGAACCTTTAGTCGAAGTGAAGGAAGAAGATGTGGATAATCCGGATGATCCTACTAGCGAGTCAATTAAAGTTGAAGAGAAAGAGATGTATGCAACCCCATTAGATGATGCTAATTCAGAACAGCAAGCGTTTACAGGAAAGTACGAATCATTGTCGCTGTTTGATTCATTGATTGATAGTTTAATGCGAGAAGTGGATAGTGCTGAACCCGAGGACATAGCAGCACCATCTTCATCAATAGCAATCAAAGGACCAACAGCGAGAGCAGATTACCCATTCTTAAAGGATCCAAGCGATAAGTTTAATAACATTACTACCACTTATCTAGTCAATATTCCATTGCCCCGAGAAGAGTATGAAGCACTAACAGTTGACGATAAAGATGAGTATAATGACGCCCTCCAGAAATTGTTTATACCTTTGGATGATACAGGATTATCCACTCTAAATCCTGAATTAGTCGATATTTATAATGATTGCTTAGCTTGTTATAATGATACAAAAGCTATGAATGATACCACTCAAGACCCGAATTATATTCGCGCTCATCCACCATGTCGTGTATACACCAAGACTGTTCCTGTTCCAGACAAGTGGGGCAGAAAATCTACTCAAATGGACGTTGTAGAAGTAAGTGAATCTTGGGTTTTATCACTTGAAACAGAACGCAACGATGTTAAAAAGGTCATATCAAATATAAGAGAAAGTATTACAATTGCAATTGAGAAAGAATCATTTCAACGTTTAGATTATTCAGAGAAATTAGCTTCATCAAAAAAGGATGAATTTACGGAAGAGTTAGAAGACAGACTCCGCACTCATTGGCCTCGAAGAGGTCGTGTCGAAACACAAATCAAGCAACCAAGAGAAGCCGAATTGTTGTCTCACGAAGATAAAACGATGCGATATATACAATCCATTCAGCAACGAATGTATGATTCACAAAAGAATTTTAATTCTGTTGTAGCAAATGGCAAGCGTAAATGTGATGACTATATCAACGATATCGCATCTTTGAAGGAATTGCTTTCAGGAACATTTCGCAATTTGGCATCCTTACAAGCTATTGATGTCAAAGCTAGAACATTTTATCTTACATTTTTAAAAGATAATCAACAAATTCTTGATCAATTAAACAAGATTTGCACCGACGACAGCAGTGCAATCATTTCATATGCATTAGATTTTCGCAAAGTATGTCCACCACAAGCACCAGATAATCCAGCGGGTGGTGGTTATTCAGAGGCTGAAATAAAAGAAATCGAGGTATTGGTACATAGCCAATGCGACGAGATCAGATTGATTATTGACGAATGGAAGCAAGATATTTTTGTGTTGAAAGAGCAACAGGATGTTAGTGCGAAACATCAAGATGATTTTGCTAAACTTTATGAAAAATGTACACAAGATGTTGCAATGGCGGAAGGTTTAGGACAAAAATACGGTGCACCTCGTCGTCGAGCACAAGAAAGAATAAGAACAGAAATTTCTCGTGACGAACAAAGTGCATTAAAAGTTGATAGTATGTTAGATGAATTAGAAAAGATTTGTCAAGAAGTTGGTAGTATCAAAGTGGATATACTAGATGGCGACGATGACGAACCAAACTCTGTGTCATTTGATGTGAATAATGGTAAAAAGGAATTGGATAAATTAAAATATACTTGGAACTTAATGAATAATATAAGAGTTTCCTTTCACAATAGAGCATCGTACTTGCGCGTCTTAGAAAAGGTTGTATCAACGGATAAATTAGCTTGGATTCCCGCTTATCGTATCCCAGAAATTTCTGATGTATCAAAAGATGATGATATTGAAGCAAATGATCAAAATGTTGAAAATTTTGGTGTTAAAACTACTTTTGAAGAAATTATCCAAGACGTGGATACTGCGTGTCGCAAAGAAACCAAAGAATTGTATGAAAGTGAAGGAAGAAGTAACCTGTTAGCCGATGGTGGTGTGCCTGAGTCACTTCGTGCATGGTTAAAAGAGACCCAAGAAAAATTAATTGGTAAAAATGGTTATCGTGAAAAAGCATGGAAAAGATTTTGGGCACAAGTTGAAAAATTTGAAATTATTGTCGCGAGAAAAAAAATTAATGATGGTAATAGCAATCAAAATGACGACGAAGAAGAAGAGTCCAAGCATGACGAATGCAGTAACATCGTCCCATATCCTTCTCCGGGTATATGTTTAAAGTTGCTGACTGATGCATTTGCCCTTTATCTGAAATATGACCAGGTTGTTCGACAGAATGCATTTACAAAATTTACAAGAAAATTAGACAAAAGCAGGGATCAAAATGAAAGGTTGTTACGACCCAAATTAGGTTCCCCTGATGCTGTTCATGAATTAAATGCATTAAATGATGCCGAATTAGATAGATCCAATGAATATGTTCGTGGTGTTAAAGCTTACTTATCTGATTGCATCATTGCAATAACGGAGCATTTTAAGTTTTATATTAACGATGGAACTATTTGCTCGAAAGGTTTAATTAATTTGTTAGATTCGACAGTAAGATTAGATATATTGATTGTCCCACCGGATACAGCCGTACCAACAAAAAGAATGACTATGAAACGATTACGGAAAGCACAAAGATTACGCCAAATTGTTGCTTCTGGTGGTGAAGATCGTTCTACTGAGCGGGTTTGGCCAGAAATACCTTTGAGTAACATCAGTGCATTTTTAGTTGAATTTAACAATGTTGTTATTAAACCCGAACCGGTAGTCGAGAGTGTACCAGTGCCTACTAAAGGTGGTAAGGGTCAGCCTGTTCCAGCAGCATCTGTTAGTACTGATGCATTTTCTCTAGTACCTGATGAATGGTTAAAAGAAATTAAAAAGGATAGTGCTATTAAAGGTGCTGTTAGTACTGCTCATCGTGCATTTATAAGAGATAGAGATATTCAAGTTAATCGTTATTTGGAAGTGGTTACATTTATGGTTAATGATATCAATGCCAAATGTAATCGATTGTTGACACAGGAAAAAAGCTGGATCGAACGATGGAAAAAACAAGTTGATATGTTACGAACAGGCAATCTTTGAGTATTAATGTTAATAAAAATATAAACACTGTAATTATTAAAAACTATATATTACACAATTATTTACATCTTGGAATATTAATTAATTCATTCATTTTGAGATTGATTAGGCTCAGTAGACGATGTTGATACTACTGGTTTCGCGTTAAAAAATCCTGTAATGCTTTGCATACCTACGGGGATACTCGCAGGAGCTTTATTTTCGGCAACTTTTGCAACTTTGTCTTTACTAGGTTTCAATGGAAAATCTAATTGTAGAAATTCTAATGTTGGATTTGTATGAATAAGTTGTAAGATATCCCTTTCAGCTACTGTTTTGGCTCCCCTAGTTGATGCTATTTTTGATGCACGAAGTGCCATATAAGCAATAAACATTTCAACGCATTTGGTAGAAGCAATAGTTGCTTCTTTGGCAATATTTTTAACTTCGGGATCTAATTTCATTGTATTTTTAACTCTAGCAACTGGAATTCCATAATTATTTGTACTAATTCTACTAAATACTGTAGCTGAATCTGCATTAGCATATGATTTTTCTAAATTGACAAGACTATCTTCACATTCGCTAATTTCTTTTAAATATCTTACCTTATCATCTGCAGCCATTTTTTCTAATCTTTCTTTTTCCGTCTGACTTATATTTTTGTACGCTACTCCACATTCTGCCATACTCATTACTCCATTTTTTGTATTTTCTGCGACGTATATACCCCAGGCTGATAGTGGTTTCTTTACACTCGATTTAGGTCTCTTTTTTACAGCTTCATTGGAAACTTCCTTCGTTCCTTGACTAGTTTCATTGTTTGTGTGGTCCACGACCATTTCGCTCGAAGTACCATTGTCGGCAACCGATTCATCGACCGCCCCCTCAACCAACATTTCAACGTCCATCCTGTCTCCATCTCCCTCTTCGTGGGATCGCTTCGACATGACAATTTCCTATTGTTAATTATTATAATTATATTTTTTTTTCTAATTTTAAAAACATCATGGTAGTTCCGGCATATGCAGCACAGTATTAACACGATACGATAGACATAATACTTTTTTAATTACGTGAGTAGAACAAACACGATACAAATATACAGTTTAGTGTCAAAAATCACGTAGATAGTACAATAAAATTCTAAAACGATAACTTCGTTATCCAGGCCCGTTATCTCAATCCGTTTTTGATTTTACACATTAGCTGATAATTCGATATTTATACCGCTAAGACATCACTTTCTGTATTTCTATCTCTGGTTTAAAAGAAATAGAGGGCCGTGAAGTGAAAATTCATTTGAGAGAATTTCAGTGCCGAGAAATAAAAACAAGAGAGAAGAGAAATATTTTTGTCGATATCTTGTCGTTTTCTCACGGAAATTAGGCAGATTGGTAATGTCGGGAAAGTCAAGCCCCTCTGTGAAGCGCATTATGGCGGATAAGAAAGAATTGGATCGTCATCGCTCAAGTCGCTACTATGCCGAACCATTAGAAAATGATATGTTTGAATGGCATTTTACTATTAGAGGACCAGCTGGATCTGACTTTGAAGGGGGTTTATATCATGGACGCATTTTATTACCACCAGAATATCCATTTAAACCACCAAATATTGTATTTTTAAATAGAAATGGAAGATTTGAAGTTGGTACTAAAATTTGTTTGAGTATATCCGCTCATCACGAAGAGACATGGCAACCAGCTTGGGGTATTCGCACTATGCTCGAAGCAATTATAAGTTTTTTGCCGTCGGAAGGGTCTGGAGCTATTGGAGCATTAGATTGGTCAAAAGAAGAACGTCAAAAATGCGCGAAAGAGTCGCATAATTTTGAGTGTCATTTATGTGGACCAATATGTGGTATTATATCTGAGACTTCTGAGGATACGAATGATCAACCTGACCCAGATGTTATTGCAAGTATTGCTCAATTAAATATGGGTTCACACAAGCAGCAAGTTAATGATTTAACTAACGAAAAAACCAGCACTAACAATGAAACAGTTTCAGGTGAAACGACTATAAATGTAAATAACGATACTAACCATGATGCCGTGTATAATAATGAGAATTATGAGAATAATGATAATGATGGCAATAAAGATAGTAATAAAATTAGTGTTGGAAATGACACAACTCCAAATGAAGGGCTTCGCCATAGAAATAGTTCGAGCACTGCTTCACCTGCTGTAAATCCTAGTGTAAATAATGTGGAACGCAACAGAAATGTAAATAATAGAGTCGACATGTTTGATGAAATGTTATCATTTGTCATATACTTCATTGTACTGATTATTTTCGTATTAATCTGTAAGATTGGATTAAAATTATTTTCGAGTAAATAAAGGCAAAATAAAATATTGTAATCTATGTTCATGTATTTCATAACAAATATTTATACAAATATACAATTACTTCATTGGTGAATTAAATGTATCATTAAAATCGTGCGAGCGACTATCATCACCATCATTTGAATTATCATTTTGAAAATTTATATTTCCAGTGTATACGATATCAATAAAAGAAAACGTTTTAAATATTTGATTGCTGTCTTGTATACTATCAAGATACGACTTATCTGGTGGTGATGCTTCATGTAAATCATTTATTTCTAACTTGGTAAAATCTTGATCAAAATTACAAGTATCGGTGGCATTTTTTCCCATTGATGGAATGAAAGGGGGGCTGCCAAGTCCCATTTCCATTTGATTCCAATCTACATAATTAAAAAAAGGTTGATTTTTTATATCATTAAAACCTTTTTTTCCAAATCCAAGTCGCTTAAATGGTTCGCGTTGCAAAAATTGCGTTATAAATGCTTGAGCATCGGGACTTACAACAATTTTTTCTTTCGCTGGGAACATTAAAGGTCTAGTCATAATTTTTTCGCACATTTTATGAAAATCTCTATCAAAAAATGGTGGCCATCCGCATATTAGTTCATAGCAAACTACTCCCAGAGCCCACCAATCTATCTCATAGCCATAACCGTATCCACTATCACGATGCAAAATCATTTCGGGACTTAAATATTCTGGGGTACCGCAAAAAGTGGACATAGGATCTCTTTCTTTATGATTCATCTTGGATAAACCAAAATCTGTTAATTTGCAATTACCATATCGGTCTAGTAATATGTTTTCGGGTTTTAAATCACGATACACAATAGAATGAGAATGTAGGTGGCGCAATGCCAATATTAACTGAACGCTATAATATCTCATCATACCCTCGGTAAATCTATGCATTTTTTTTAAATGAAAAAATAATTCACCACCTGGACAATAGTCAGTTATCATGTATAATTTTGTTGCCGTTTGAAATGCGCATCTTAGAGATAGTAAATATGGATGTGAAATTATGGCCATAATTTGTCTTTCTTGTTGAGTATGACTAATTTGCTGCTTTTTGATTACTTCAGACTTTCGCAATACTTTCATAGCATACAACTCACTTTTTGGTGCTCCGGTGGGTCTTACCAAGTACACTTTACCAAATGATCCTTTTCCTAGTACTTTTAAAAATGTAAAATTATCGACTGTCATTTTAAAACTTAATGAACAAAAGTGATGATCATCAATTGGGGTAAGTGGTGACTCTTTTCCTGAAGATGCAGGCGATACAACTTTTGACAATGACCTACTTAAGCGTGCACAATAGTTAGCGACGTTTAAAAATATATTCAATTCTAAAGGTCTTGGTGTTACAAGAAGTATCGCCTTTAAGTATTCTCTTAATTTTTCCAATCTATGATTTAATACCACATCAGTTAAGTTGAATATCCATATTTTTTTTGGAAATGGTAAATTTTGCAATTCTGGTCTAACTAAAAGTAAATCATTTTTAAATACCAAAAATTCTTGATATCTTTTTTCTAAAGTATACTGATATCCTGTAAATAAAAAAATTGATTAGGAGAATGTAAAGATAAAATCTATTGCATAATTGATCGTATACCATTTGACATTGTTACATTAATAGGATACACGGCATAGTCTTTTCCATCCATGCCTCGTCTTTTGGTATAAGCATCAATATTGATATCGCTTATCTCTAGTTTACTTGGCGTTGCCAAATCAGGTTTAAGTAAACTACTAAGTTGTTTTAATTTTTCATCTAATATACCCACAGTGGATGCCACCTTGGGAGTTCCTGGGGTTATTTGCACGCTATCAATTGCAGCCACCAATTCCTCTGTCTCACCCGACTCTTCCATCGCACTGCCCTCGTTAATTGCTACGATTACGATGTACCCTGTTAAGTATTTTATTTCCGGATTATATGCTCGCCAAGATTTTATGGGTTCCAAAGGGCCGGTTTATTTTGGAAACAAATTAGAACGAAATACATTTTGCTTATTACACAGTTGTATAATCTTCATTCGCGAGGATTTCTCTCAACTTGTTTCTTTTCGTGCCATTTAAATATTTTGGGAATTGAATATTAAACCTTATAATCAAATCTCCTTTACTGCCGTCACTTTTTTTACTGACTGGCATCCCTTCACCAACAACTACTTTTTCATAGTATGGTGATACAACTTCAGGACATGCAATTGACAAAATTCTTTTATCTAGTGTTGGTATTTGTAGTGAGCAATCAGTTAATGCATCACTTAATGATAGTTTATATGTATATACTAAATTATTTCCATCTCTAACCCATCCGATGTCAGTATTTGGTTTTTCTTGAATTACAAATACAACATCTGGAGGTGATATATTCTCACCTTCATCACCCTCACCAGGAAATGTTATTTTAGTTCCTTTTTTCCATCCAGGCTTGATTGTAATAGATAAATTTTTTGATTCTTCAACTAACTGTTTATTTTGATCAAATCTTTTTCTAGTAATACAATATTTTTTTATACATCCATTGTATAATTCAGCCAATGAACATTCTAAATTATATACAATTGGTTCAGGCTTTTTAGGTCCTGGTCTATTAAGTTTCGATGAAAATGGTGCACTTTCACCAAATCCAAATGATGCAAAAGGATTAGTTGTACCAAAGAAGTTTTCAAATATTTCTTGAGCATTATTGTTATAATTATATCCATTCATCGATCCAGAAGAATCTGGTATGCCATCTCTTAATCCTTCATAACCATATTGATCATAAATTGCTCGTTTTTGTAAATCACTAAATAATTAGAATTAATAAGTAAATATAACATATTCACATACATTCATTTCAGAAAATACTGATTCATAATAACTAATAGATTCCCTAGATAAAAATACAATATTTCTTACCTTAAAACATCATAAGCTTCACCGATTTCTTGAAACTTCTTTGATGCGTCTTCTCTATTATCAGGATTTTTATCGGGATGCCATTTCATAGCTAACTTTCGATACGCCTTTTTTATCTCCACATCCGTGGCCCCTTTGGGTATCTGCAAAGTGTCGTAGTAATTCTTTGTTTCGACTTGCATCTTTTTCTTGTTTCCTTAAATTTCGATGACAAAAATTTGATAACGTTTTTGGAAAAACGGATACGGGATTTACCCTAACTTCCCCGATTTGATTTCTAGAGGAAACGCTGTAATTGGAATTGATTTGGTTAGCTATAGCGGGAGCAACAGCACTGCCTCGACCAATTTTCACTAGTTATCTCGATAAACAAACTGTTACTAGGGATTGGGTGTGGAGACGTATCTTTGAAATTATTTGGAATTTAAAAAAAATCATTCTGTATGAATAATGAATTGAGACAGTAAATGTCTAGCATAACGTCGTCGCATTTGCCTAAAGGCGAACCCGAGAATGTGCAGCCATTGCGTTATAACTTAAAAATTCGAGTTTATGGTTACGATCATCGAAGCGATTTATCTCATGGATATTGTGTCGATGACGTTCCAACTGGTTTATCCCATGTTATTGGGGAGTTTCAATTAGATATAAGACAAATGACACTGCGAGAGATGCGTCCAATGATTCAATATACTACAGCAGGTCATATGAATAGAAGAAGTAAAATGTTTCAAGAAGCATTAGTTATTTTTGCTCGATTACCTAACTTATACAATAGATCGAAGCTTGAATTGACAAAATATGTGTTTGGGTTTATTCATCATAATGGTAAAGATGTGAAGCTTATTCATAAAAATAGGTAAGAATTATATTTTAAACATTATTTACTCAAGATTTTAATTACTTTTTATTTTGTGCTTTTTTTATATATTTCACAGAGAAACAGAACCTATTAGTAACTTACTATCGGCCACAGAAATTTTCGAGCACGACTTAGCAATAATCCCATACTCTCAAATATCTCAAGAAATACTTGATTCTGTGACTTCAAATCAATAAATAGGAATTAATTAAATTTAAAAATACAGTTAGAAAACTAAAAATAAATATAGCAATTCCACAATGCACAATACTTGGTTTTGATTCCAACTTTCCATCATACTTTGTGCTGTTGCTATAGTATAACTTTTTGAAATTCAATGATGAAGCACATAATCAATGAATTACTTTGTAAGTATTCATATATGTGTATCTTGAGAACAAGATAAAAAATATTCGATACCATACGAATTGTGATTTATGTGAGTACATTGCTGACCAAATTATGAAGATATTGCATATTTGCGAATTAAGTATGAAATTATCGGCTGTAAAGTATGATAAAAGTAAATCAAATATTCCCATAAATTTTCTTATAATATTCACGCTTTCTAACTGCAATCCAACAATGTTGTTATTCATTCGATTTATATTTAGTAGCGCCCTCTTGACACCTTCATAAGTGGCAATATGATTAGGATGACCGCTGACCCCATAGCTATCAAATGTTATAATTATATCATTTATTGTACCTAAAAAAGTTTAGAGTAACAAAAGGATGAAAATATTGATACTAGTTAATAAAATAACTAAATACTTACCATATTTTGTTACAATGTCTTGTATAACAGTAATATCCCATGCATTATTAAAACCATCTTGCAATAAATCATGATCTATTATAATTACATTTTCTTCGACAATTCCAAACTTCTTCACACTATCTATCAACTCGTGCTTCCTAATGTTTCCTTTTCCATCTGCATTCCCATTAGATAAGCATAGAACCTTGACGTCACATTGATTCATTTTACAAGTAAGTAGCAAAGGTCCAAAGAACATTGCCTATGATAGAAACATTAGGTGGTGTGTATTGATTATTTGGGTGGTAAGTGTTCGCACCTCATCATCTGGGTGTGCGATCACCAGCAGCACTTTTGACGACTTGAAAATGTACCGTTTGTTACTGACTATCCTCATTTCACAATATTGACACACATGTGCGTGTATTTGTATCCACTTTACTTTTGGTACCTTATTATTAAGTATTAGCCTTCTTGTGGGAAATTTTTGGGAAAATACCAACAAGTACGGTACCTAGGAAATGAGTAAATGAATTTATGAGTGACTGTGAGTACATGTTGGCGAGTGATTACGTAGCCTAATGTGAGCGTAGGTGAAAAGATTGAACTATTTGCTATTTGATTCTAAGGATACTCTTCAAAAGTATGATATTTTGGTGAGGAGGAAGATGAAGAGGACGATGATGAATCTGTATGCGATGACGAATATATCATCACCAGAAATATTGCTCACAGACATGCAGTTGCCTAGAAAATTCCATGAGTTGTATAACTATTTCACAGCTTCAATAGATGACAGATCATATGTTTTCTTTCGACTATCATTTTCATTTTTGATGATAATTTACAGTGTTAATAAGGTGACAGATGAACCACTACCTCCCAACTATCAAAACATTATGTTTGGCTATCAGTATCGAATGCCTTCGGAATTAAATGATATTTTAAATAGATTTCCATGGTATACTACATCATCTTTGTATTGGTCAATACATAGTCCGCTCATGCTAGTACTAGCTTTAACTATGTCGTTTACGTATGGTTACATAGCCCAAATTAGTTTTATTCTTTTTGGTATTACAACATTAATTACATTAAATGCTGTTGAACATTATTTAATATTCATCATTTATAGGTTTATTTAAATTAGTATTAACAAGTCAGGAACAATTTAACTACAATAATCATGAATATTTGTATGCTCTTCTTGCATTTATGATAGGCCTGATTGGAGATATAAGATACAACTCGTCATTTATTACAGTTAGTCATATAAGTACTAACACTACAATTATGACCATATCGACGTTATTTTTGATAATTGGTTTGGTATATTTAATGCTATTAAATTCAATTTATGGTATTGCGGGAAATATTGCAGTGTTTGGAATAGTATTAATTTGGACATCACTCATTTTATTTCTTTCAAAATGGTGCAATTCAACACAAAATATGATTCCAAGATACAAAATTATGTTCCTTCAAATTTTCGTAGTAATCATATATTTTTATGCTGGATTAGCGAAGACGGATATTGATTGGTTAAGTGGCACCACAATGAAACAATTGTTATTAAGATGGACCAATTCAGAGTCGACAGTGCTTAAAATTGTTAGAGGTAATCAATTTATTCGAGAATATTACGATAATATCATATCAATTATGGTATACGCAGGCTTGACTTTGGATTTGTCTGCTATATTTATTTTACTTTTATCTCCGGTATGACTACTACTTCATTTTCTACGCTCGTTATCTAACTAGGACATATTTTTATAGGATACAAGTTACATCAAGTTGTTTTATATCATGCTTTTGATATGTTTTCATTTATTAAACCACTATTTGTTCATCATAGAGACGTTTCCTTGGGTTATGATATCATCATGTAGTTTGTTTTACTCGAACTGGATTGATAAAATAACGTGCTACAATAGAATGGAAAGTCACACTGCAGATATTGGACCCGTTTCGGTCCCAAATGTGTTGACAAAAGTTGTCGATCGTGTGTGCATAATGCTTGCAATACTGCTGCTATGTTTTCATTTTTTGGTACCATTTTCGTGTGGTATTAACACTATAAATGACAAGGGTTGTATCAATTTTCACTCTAAATGTCAATTCTTTCGATGGAAAATGATGACCAGATCCGTTAGGACTATTAGTTCTACAATTACGTTAACTAATCCAAGTACTCATCAGAGTGATATGATTCATCTTTTGGATTGGTACAATCAAATAAAATCGCCCCATGCAAGCGACATTGGAATTGAAATGATTAATGTTGCTAGTCAGTATGAAGATAAACTATGGTATTATATTCAAAAAATCAAGCACAGTGCCGTTTCCACTGATGATAAACATCAAATATCGCCATACATATACGCAGACGTGTGGTTAGAGATTAATGGTCCACCAGCCCAACGATATATAGATCCCACTATCAATATTGCCGAATCAAAATTAAGAGACTACCGCATTTTTGATTTATTTTCAATTGATACTATCCTTAAAAAACCTGATTCTTTTTTTAATTGGGTTTTGCCACGTATAACGACGTATAGGGGCTATAATTGGTCAAATTATTTCGATACATTATCAAAATTGGCAATCAGTGATCAATTAATAAAAAATAGCACTTTCAAAGTCCAACGCTCTGATCAAATTTATTTTTTGGCAGAATCGAAGCCTTTGTGGACAACTGTAATGTTACCATCAGTGGCAAATTTAGTTGTTATTCGTGGAAGTATTGAAGTTAAAGTTAATCCATCTCAAGTGCAGCTTATCACCGAAGGAAGTTGTGTCACCGTCTTAGCAAGTATGACTTGGAGACCCACAGCTTTATCTAATGACAGCGTCATCGACAATGTCTTGTTGATGTTATTGACTAGCACTGAAGATAAGACCTTTTCTATTTTTCATAATCCAAAGGATGTCTATAAGACCGATATTAGCTATTGCAATACTTATCAATTGCCAAATTCACATCCTATGCGTGCTACACACATAGATTTATAATTACTCTGTACATTTGTGAACAATATTATATATTAAATTCATTCTATATTAGCTTCATCATCTAAGTTCCAATCGTGTGGCAAGATAACCGCACCATCATCACTTAATCCTAAGTATTTACCAATTATAACTCTCAACCCGGATAAATGCCGAAATTTTCCAAAGTACGGATTGGCTGTAGTGTAATCATTTAATCGACATAAGCACTGGTAAATCATGGACAGATTCACCCCAATTCCGTTGTCAATACTTATTATATTTAGTCTATTTATCAAAATAGTTTTAAGTAACTCAATATTATGCAGTAATATTTTAATTTCGGCGACTAATTCGATGGCTTTATGACTATTTGATTTCAATAACTGCAACGTTTGGGTAGCTGTGCTACGACAATCTATTCGGATATCCCCCTTCGATGTCAAACGACTGCCATGACCTTCTTCAATTATCACAGTTAATGTTAGTGGTAGCATATCAATCCATGACGTTGATAATGCAATTTCTTTACTATCGCTTAAATGTATAATATCTTCTGAGTTATCAGGTGTATTATTATTCACATCCAATTCAGCATTAGATTTTTCAACATAAGGATAATAATCCAAGGGTTCAGCAACAATCGCTTGCATGTGCTTAGCAAAAAATAGTTGACTACAAGTGTGTCCACACTTAACATCCACTTTAATTCCTTTTAACCTACGCTGAATTTCATGCTCAGACATTCCTTTCCCTGCCAAAATTGCTTCCGGAATCATAACTGATTGAACGTAAGAGGTGACAACACTTTCGTAATTTACTTTCAATGAATTAAGCTTGTGATAATTAGTAGTAGCCATATCAATCGCATTTTTATTAACAGCTTGAAAGACTGCAATCCATTGCATTGGTACTTGACATGGATTAATCAAAATATGTCGCTCAATAGAATCGACGGGTAAATTAGAACAATCATCAGCTGTTATGACCAACGACATATTAGTCCAGGGTAACTGTAAATTTAATTCAGGATCCTGAACTAATCGTAATAAATTGTTTATTAGCATTCTATTATTTTGAGCACTCCATGACACTCTGATACTAATGGAATCAACACCTATTATATTCCTTAAAACCAATTTTAAGTTTTCTAGGTTATTCTTTGCATCTAGTCTCCATTTCATTAAATCTTTTCTATCAATTAATGTCTCTAAAAATGCTTCAATTTGTTTAGAATCAGCAGACACATAAGACATTT
>JACCDO010733054.1_pt1 | contig 35341 bp, 20 predicted proteins | sample 7446101 | NCBI WGS metagenome assembly JACCDO01 (sample SAMN15323440, study PRJNA562643) | freshwater metagenome | isolation source: river surface water | place: USA:Blue River Watershed | collected 2017-08-16 | reverse complement strand
GATTTACTAATTAAATCTGTAACTTTTAAATTAGAAGCAAATGATTCTTCTAAAATGATTAAATCTATTTTAGAATGTATTGATATACTCATTGAAAAATATAAATATATTCTTAAATTGACTGAAAGTGTAGAAGATAAAAAAGAAGTTAAGAAAGAAATTAAAAGAGTAGAAACTAAAAAAGGAAGTAAGAAGGGTTCTACTAAGAAAAATAGTAAAAAATAATTAATAATTCTTATTGAGTAAATAACTTATTGTTTTTGTATTTATACAATCCTCAAAAAATATCTTAAATTTATCATTATTATCATTATAAAATACTTCTTTTATTGATTTTATTAATTCATTTCTATTAATATATATGTTTTCTAATATATCTATATCTAATTTTTTTATATATTTATAAACTGAATCAACTGTTAATGATTTTTTATCAGCTATTTCATTTTGTATAATATATTCATTCTTTCTTGTATTAATAAATATTGTATGAAAATCATATAATATTTTCTTATTGCTTTCATCTAATTTCTCATATATTTCAGGATGGGCTTTCTTTCTTGTCATATGATAAATATTTAAATATTCTTTTGATATTGTTTTAAGTGATAAATTAATTCTCTTGATTATATCAGATGGATATAAAGATAGATAATTTATTATATAATTTAAATTATCACTCTTATATAAATCTAAATATATCTTATTTATATTACTAAATTTTGGTAATAAATTTGATACTTTCTCATATATTTTATTTGGTAATACATATTTAATATTGTTATAAATAATAATATATCCATTATTAAATAATTTCTTTTGTATTTCCATACGTTTTACATTTTCATTATGTTCATAATCTAATTCATCATAACATGAAAAATGTATTTGATTTGAATAAGGATCATAAATTTTATTATTAACTAAATTAAATTCTTCATCATATGATAATATATGTTTTAATCGTTGTGATATTATTATTCCATGAATTACATTATTATTTGTATTATTTATATTATCTGTATTAAATACATCTGAAATTGTTTGACTTATAAAACTATTATCGTATCTATTAATTTTATATTTCATACAGTAATATTTTATATTATTATGTATAAAAAATATACAATAAACACCAATATAGTTATTATATATTTTACATTCAGACCAATTATCATTTAATATTTTTTTTGTTTCGGTGTTTATTATATGATTTTTTTCAAGATATGTGATAATATGATATTTATCATCAACAATAATAAAATCTATATTATGTAACACATAATCGATTAATTCATGTGAATGATGTAAATTTATATTTATTTTATCTGTATATATAATTTTTAAATTTTCAAAATCATTAATATAAATATTATTTATACTATTCAAATTGTTTTTAATTAAATCAATAAAATTACTCAATAAATTCATTAAATTAGACTCAGACATTGTATATCCTAATAAAACTAATTAATATATTATTTAACCTTTCTTAAACGAACAAAATCAAATATCAATTTATCGACAATATAAATAAGTTTATTTTCTTCTATAATAATATATTTTACTTAATAATGTCTCTTAGTAAAATTGATGATTTATTGGATAAATTAATTGACGATTTCTATGCTGTTAAAATTAAATCTGACTCAAAAATACAAAAATTATTGAATGAAATAAACTTTGTAAAATATCAAAAAGAATTAAATGATACTTTAAAAACTTATTCATTGCAAATGAACCTTAGTGATATACAAGACTTATTTAAAAATTCTGATATTCAAATTAAAATTACTGAAACAATTAAAAGATATTTAGCTTTGTATTTATTTTTATATATTGGTTTTTTTTACACTAATTCTGATTCAACATATATGAATAATATTGTAGAATTTACTAAAAATCAACCAGAATATAATTTCAAAATAGAAAACTTTTTTAATTCTGACAGTAACTCTCTTGTTATTAAATATTACCAATTAATGAAAAAGTTAATTAATTTATTAACTGCTGAAACTGCTCAAAAAAAAGAAACTTTGTCTGAAAGACCTGATTATGTAGATGTAATTAAATTTAAAAATGCTCTTGGTGATGATTTCTTTAAACTTGCATTTACTGATGTAAAAGATAAGAATATGAAAGCACATAATATTATTAAAACAATTATTTTATTCGATATTTATCGTTCTGAGAAAAAAGAAATATTTAAATTAATTGAATTATTAGAAAGTGCTGAAGGTGAATTTATGTTCTTAGACATAGTTCTTCCAACAAAAGAAACAATTGATTTCAGAAATATCGAATTATTATTAAGCAAAAAAGATAATTTAAAAGGTATGGCTTACGTTTTATGGGATTATATGGCTGAATATGAAGAAAGCTTATTAGAACCTGAAAAATCACTTGATGATAAAATTGTAGAATTATTTGAATCAGGTATAGTAATCCCTATTATTGATGATTTCTTATTATATCATAAAGATTCAGAAAGATATGATAGAAATGTTGACCAAAATAAAGTTAAGAAGAAAGAAGATACTAAAATTAGATATATAGTTAATAAACTTGATACTGTTGTAAATATGTATAATACAAATAATAAAGCAGAAGCTAAGAAATTATTTTATGTTCCAATGAACAATAAAAAAGCAGTTTTAGTAAATAATATTGAGGATATGAAAATTATTACTAAATTTATTAATCAAGGTAATATTTCTTCTGAAAATTCTGAATTATTAAAAGATTTAGAAAACTCTACTTTATATCCTTTTATTTCATTCAAAGATAGTCCAAATAGTATTAATTATGTTCCTACAAAAACAATTGATACAGTTCGTATGGTTAGTTTTGAAAATGAGGGTGATTATAAACAAAGAGATAAATCTTTATTACAAATGAGAGTTGGTAGTTTTGACCATCAATTAAGTGTAGTTGGTGTATTCATACCATCAACTAAAAAATCACCATTCTGCACTAAACATAAACATGTTAAAGATATCAGAACTTTAGGTGATAGTAAAAATGGTTTCAATTTAACTAATGAATTACTTAATCAAACAATATTAGATGAAAAAGAAAATCCATTACCAGTATTCTGGTTATTTGATACTAAACTAGACCAAATTGATTTAGATACATATGAACAACAAAATAAATTTAATAATCAAGATACTATTAAACATACATTAGGTAAACTTTATGATATATTAGTTGATCAAATATATGAGCATATTCTTAATAAATCTAAGGAATTAAAAAATTCTAAAAAAATAGTAACTTTTGATATGGTTGATAATTTAATTACTAAATATCAAAATAATAAATTAAATATTAGCAAAAATAAAAGAATAAAAGAATTATTAAATGATATTACATGCACAGAAATAATTTCTCGTTCAGAAGATAAATATGATTTATATGATGACATGGTTTATGGTTTAACTGGTGATTATTTTGAATTACCTGAATTAGATAAAACTAAATTAGAAAATAAAAATATCTTAAGAGTTAGCACAGAATTTATACAAGAAAAAGGTATATATGAAGAATTAGAAAAAATAGAAGGTGTATGTCAACACAATATTACTTGGGATAGATTATCTGAACTCAAAAAGACCGACCCTAAATTATTTATAGATGAATTATATGCATTTGTTCAAGCATATGTTATTGAAAATGCTGATCATGATTATGTATGTAAAAGTTGTGGTTTCTTCTTAAATATTAAGAAATATGTCCAAGATGGTAAATATGATGATGATTCTCAAAGATTTGTTGTGTATGGTATGCCACTTGATACACCTCTTGAAGATATTACTGAATATGAAAAGTTTAAGGGTACCATTAGAAGTATTGATAAATTTATTGAAAAAATAGCTTTAATATCTAATGTTCCTTATTTCTTAGGTAATTCACCAACTATAAAATCTCGTAGAAAATTAGTTATTAAAGATACTATTGATATTGTTCTTAATAATAATGTATTATTAAAGAAATATTACAAAGAATGGACAGAAAAAACAAAAAAAACATATAATGTATCTAACTCTAACCTTTTCTATTTTGAATTAGAAAATGGTATATTTGTCTTTTCAAGTAAAGATAAAGATTTTATGAAACCTATCAAACAAAATAATATTTTAGGTTATATAATGTTCATTATGATGTTAGAATTAAATGAATCGCAAATATCATATATTAATTCTGACAAAAAAGGATTTTGTAATTTTCAAATATTTGATAAAGTATATACATCAGTTTTTGAAAATCTTAAATTCAGAAAAAATAATAAAGGTGATACAGTATTAGTAAAGAATTATCCCATATTCTGTTATGTATTATATATGTTTGCTTGTTATATATCTAAATATAGTTTATGGTATTATGATTACAAAGAAGATGTAAAAGATAAAGCTAAGAAACAAAAGTTTATGCCAATTATTCAAAAAATAATAATTAATACAGTTGTTGATATTATAAATAATATTTTAGAAAATGGTTCAGAAAGCAAGAATATTATATTTGAAATATTAACTTCTAAATTTTATAATAAATTAAATACAACATTCTCAAATATGGATTTATATAATAAATTCAAACAAGATGCTATGTCATCAACTATTGGTGAGTCAAAAGCATTTGTTTTAACTAAAGCTGAAGCTCATAAATTAACCGGAGAATATTTACCAAAATCATATGAAAAACCAATACACTGGAGAAAATGCACATATCCCAAGATGTATCATGATATTAAACATGTAACATTCGAAAAAGAAAACAAATTAACTAACTTATCAAATTGTGAAAATGGTTCATATCACGTATGGGGTCCTGTTAAAAATTATTTTGAATGTAAATTATGTAACGTAAATACAAATGATATTAAATATTCTGAAGAAATTAGTAAACGTATTAACAAAAATTATAATTTAGTTCGTTTAAGAAACTTATCTACTACTATATGTATCAAAGATGGTTCGGTCCATACTTTTAATTTTGATGAAAAAATTAAAAAGAATATATGTATAAAATGCACACATTCGGATACACATACATATACAGATGATGAATTATATAAACTAGAAGATGCAATTAATAAAGCTAAAAAGAATTTATATATTAATACTATTAAAAATACAAATGATAAGAAAGATAAACTAGATGAAAATATTACATATAATACAAAATTAATTACTAAATTAAAAGATAAATATTCAGAAAATACAACTAAAGATAATAAATTTAAGTTTGTTGATGAATTTGCTAATATTATTAAAAATATTTTAGGTGATGATTTAACAAAAAATAATATTTATTTATCAGATAATGCATATGTATTTGATCATGATTATTTAGGTAATAAATTAGATAAAAATATTATTATTACAGATAAAGATAATAAAGTTCACTTTAAATCAAAACATCCTATATTTAATACAGATGTTATATATTATACATCATATAAAACTGGTAAGATAGATGTATTTTATGATGCACAATCAAGAGCTTTATTAGGTTACAAAGAAGAAAATAAACAACCAGTTATTAATAAAAATAATAAAGCAATGATTCAAATTAATTATTCTATTATTAATAAAATTAAATTGTTAGGTTATCCTTCACAAATTATTGATTTAGAAGAAATGAAGAGAGATTATTTAAGAGAATATATACAAAATATTGATTTAGAAATAGATAATAAATTAAAAACAGAATTTGTTTTAAATATTATTAGAAATCGTCATCAAAATCTTAAAAATCTTATTTATAAATTTCAAAGATTACTTATTAGATTAGTTAATTCATATAGTAATAAGAAAAAAGAAACTGATGAAAAAGAAAGTTATAAAAATTATCAAAGAGAAGAAAATGATTACTTTATTAATAAATTTGATAATCTTGTTGAAATATACAAAAAGAAAATATTAACACTAAACATTTCTTCACAATCAGGTCAACATCAAATCTTTAAACATTGGAAAGGTATTACTGAAATTACTAAAGCTGATAAAATTGAGGATGTTAATATTGATACTAATACTGTTGATTATGAAAAAGTTAATAATTATGATAAAAATGGTAATATGTTATTATTTTACATTATAGATGAATGGAAACATTTAATTGAATTTAATGATAATAAGATTATTAAAGCAAATATTTGTTTGTTTATTATTGATTTTATCAATATAATATTTGATTTATATAATGAAGAAAAATATAAATATCAAATGGACTATAAACAATTCTATTATTTCATTCATTCTGCTACATATATAGATTCTATTAAAGATACTATTGGTATAACAGAAGGTATATACGAAGAATATGTTGATGAAAACAAAGAAATGAGTGAAGAAGAAAAAGAAGCATTAGAAGATGCTAAGGAAGAAGAAGATGCATTAGATGTTGAAGGTGATGAAATTGATTATGCAACTAGATATGATAGAAATAATGATTTAGAACCACCAGAAGGATTTTTAAATCCAGAATTAACTTATAGAGAATATAGACATATATTAAGTATTTATGATTAATAAATAATTTATTTTATTTTATTATTTTTTATTATTTTTTTATTATAGAATATTATTATAATATAAACTATGGATAATCTTACTGTGTTTATCGTAATTATAATAATATTAGTATTATTTTTTATGTTTCTTTCAAATAATGGTAAATGTAGTAGTAAAAAAAGAACAGAAAAATTTAATTCTAAATTTTCTAAAATTGAAAGACAAGCAGAAATGGGTAATGACCAATCATATTTAGATAAATTATTAGAATATACAAAGAATAATAAATCAACTGATAATGTTTTACCTTATTTTGTTGAAATGCAATTTCATAATGATTATAAAGATGTCATGACTGCATTTGATATTATTTGTGAATCAGGAAGACCCATATTCAATAGATCAAGTCAACCTGTTAAATTCACACCTTTAGAAACATCTCAAGGTGGACAAATGATTGATGTTTTTATCTCACAATTAAATACTACAATGAAGGATAAAATAAAAGATATTGTATCTATGGATAATGGATGGAAAAATGTTCAAGAAAATCCTTCTGTTGAAAGTGGTTGGGAAAAACAAATGAAAAAATTAGGTATACCATCTAATATTTATGATAAAGGAACTAAAAAAGCTGTTATTAGATTAATTAAAGTAGATAAAGTTGATATGTTTGAAACAGATTCACAAATTAAATATGATATTTATTCTATCATTCAAAAAGATGGTTCATATGACCAAATGGTCATTAAAGTTGGTTTTGTTATGGATAAATCTGATATGAATGAAGATAGAAATTTCTTTGTTGATGATAAAACTATTGATTTAAATGTTCGTATTGAAAATATATTTGTTGTTGGTTTTATGACTAATCATTCATATGGTTCACAAAATAAAAATGTTAGACAAGACTTTTACACTTTTGAAAATATAGAAAAGAATGGTATTATGGATGATGCTGAAGTTATTAAACAACTTAAAAAGAAATATCTCGATTATCAAATTGAATCAAATGGTTTAACTGTCCAAATGTCTCCAGTATCTGGTAATAATTTAGCTATTGAAAGATTAACTAATAGAATGCCAGCTAGATTAGATTAAATATATTTTATATTAGTTTTATTAAGATAAATTAAATCTTAATAAATTATATATGGGATTTTTAAATCCATTAAGTCCTTTATTTAATTCAATTATAGTATATGTCATAATAATCCTTCTTTTAATTTATAATAAACCAAATTTAATATATGATAAAAAAACTAAAACATTTAAACAATTTGGTATGACTAAAGGTAAAAGTATTTTATCTTTACCTGTATTAGCAATGTTAATTGCTATTATTACTTATATTTGTTTTATGTATATAGAAAAATCAAGTAGAATATTTCAATCTTATCAACAATTAGCAAATAATAAATTAAATTAACTATTTTTAAGTTGAATTATAAACATCTAAAACACGTGCACTTGGATCTTTTACATTTCCCCATTTTGGTAACCAAAAATATGGAATAACATTTGATACATTATCATCAAATGTTTCACAAAACCGTTTTCTATAATGAAGTGATTCTTTAGTATATGGAATATTGTGTTTATATATTTTATTTGCATTTAATACTTCTTCTTCTGTATACATTTTATCAATATCTTCTTGAAGAATACTATACCATGATTTCTTAATTGATGATACTCCATCGCTAAATGCTTCTTTTGGTCGCCATAATACTTCTTTAGGAATATAATTTGTATTATCAAATGCTTTTCTAAGTAAATATTTCTCTACACCATCTCTATGTATGCGAAGTTGTGGATCAATAGATAGGTATAATTTAATAAAACGATGATCACCAAATGGTGTTCGTGCTTCTAAACCATTCATTGCGATACAACGGTCTGCACGCTGTGCATCAAAATAATGAATATTTTCTACTAGTTCATAAATTCGTTCTTTAAATTCATCTATATTTGGTGCATATTTAGTTTCATTATATCCTCCCGTAATTTCATCTGAATAATCACCAATAATAACTACTTTACAATCAGTTAATTCTTTAATCTTTTCTGCTGCAATTAATTGACCTGTCGATGCTCTTACCGTTGTAATATCATATGATTCAACTGTATCTATTACACGATTCTTTGCTGCATCTAAAAATTCTTCTTCTGTGCATAATACATGTAAATGTTCTGAATTTATATGTTCTCCAACCATTCGTGCATATTTTTCATCCGTTCCACCTTCTAATCCTATACTCATTGTTTTAATTTTTTGATTATGTTTTTTCGCAAATTCTGCACCAATTCCTGCACATAAACTTGAATCTAATCCTCCACTACACATAAACATCATTGGTCTATCTGAATGCATACGTTGTTCAACACATTTAATGAATGTATTTCTAATCTTTTCTAATGCTTCTTCTTCATCATAAATAGTAATTGGAATATTACGTAAATTAAATTCAACTTTATCTGTAGAAATATAATTTAAATTATTATCTGAATCTACATCAAATGAATATGTATAATGCGAATATGGTCTAAATTGTTCACAATATACTTCTTCTTTATTTGGAATTCCACACAATTGTGATGAAAAACATAATGATTGAAGTATATTTTCTTTTGTAAATTTATTTGCAACATATAATGGTCGAACTCCACCCATATCACGCGATACGTGAATTTTAAGTGTTGTTGATGTTCTATCTACAATAATAATTGCAAATTCCCCACTTACTTCAATACCATTTAGTTCTTCATATAATTTATCAATACCAATTTTTTTATAAAGATGAATTAACACCTCACAATCTGAATGAGATTCAAGATGTGATTTTAAATCATACTTATTAACTAAATATTCATAATTATAAATCTCACCATTACACATCAAATGAATAGTTCTATCGTTATCTTTAATAGTAAAAGGTTGCATTCCTAATTCTGATAAATCCATGATAGATAATCTAAAAAATTTAAGATATAAATTATAATTATTAAAATTCATAAATATTTCAGAACCCATATCAGGTCCACGTGGTTCTATTTTATTAGAAGTATTTAAAACATTATTATCAAATGAATCTTTTTGAGCTAAATATAACCAAATTCCACACATTTTATTGTATAAATAAATTTAATCTATTGTTTATTTAAATGATTAATTAATCATTTTTTTATTTTAATAATATTTTTTCTTTAATATATCAATAATATTAATAATAACCATATCAAATTGATTAATCTCTCTGCGACCTTTAATCATATTAAATTCACCATCGTTACAAATTTTAATAATATCTACTTTTGCTTTTTCTGATATATTATCATTTTTTAATATTCTTGTTAATATTCCTGTTAATATCTCTGTTCCTGTAAAATTAGTAATTATTAAATTAAAAAATATATTTCTAATTTCATCAAAATATGTAGTATCTGCTTTTAATATTGTTTTAACTAATAAATTCATATTAATATTTTTATCTGTATTAATATCAAATAATTTAATACAATTAAATATTTTCATATATATTTGTTTAATATTTAACATAATTTCATCTAATTTACTTTTTTTATTGTCTGTAATAAATTTTATATTTTTACATGTATCTTTATCATAATACTTTATAAATTTCTTACATGTATTAAAATATGTCTTGTAATGATTTGCTTCTACAATAGATTTTAATTTATTATTTAATAATTCAAATAATTCATTCCCAAATGTATTAACATATTTATTAATATTCTTATGCAAAAAATATAAATGATTTACATATTTTGTTAATTCTTGCATCTTATTATCTATATATTCTTCTATTTCTGTATCTCCTACTTTTTTATATTCTTCTTTTAATTCTGTTAATTGTGTATTAATATATTCTAAATACAAATCATTATTCTTATAAATTTGCAATGTCCATAATATCTCTTTTAAATTAGTGCTATTTTTTAAAATATAACTTAATCTATCTAATGTCATATTAATTGATTCTTTACCAGCAATAGTCAAACTATATTTAATAATCTTTTCATTAGATGGATATGTTAATTTAATACATTTACAACGACTAATAAGTGGTTTTATTATCTTACTAACAGAATTTGTCATAATAATAAATCTACAGGTATCACTATATTTTTCAATAGTTCGTCTCAATGAAAATTGAACACTTGATAACATATTTTGAATATTATGAATTACTATTACTTTAAAATTATGTTTAGAATTAAAAACATTATAATTTGTGCTAGATGCATATTTTTTAACTACATCTTGAATTAAATATCTGTCGTTATTATTTCCTTTTGGAATAATATCTATGTGATAATTACTTTCTATAAAATATTCTTCATTTGTTTTATTTCCTGAACCAGATACTATATATTTTACTTGTTTAACATCATCTACATCTGGACCAAATAGATATCTCAAGAATATCTTAATCATTGTTTTTTTACCAATTCCATCCATACCATGAAATATAATATGAGGTATAGATTCATCATTAGACATATTCTTTAGAAAATCATAAGTTTCTTTATGAAAAAAATTTAAATTATCATTATTGGGTATATACTTATCAATGAAAAACATTAATATTAATAATTTAATAATCTTTAAAATATAATTAATTTATTTTAAATTCATTTTTTATTTTATATATGAGTTTAATTGGCATACATATAGATTCTACTCCAAACTCCATAATTGACCAAATTCAATATTATCATAATAAAAACTATAATACATTACAATTATTTGTTTCTACTAATAAAAAACATAGAGAATTTTATGAACCAATAAAAAAATTAATTAATAAACTTGGAATAATATTATCAGTTCACATATCATATACTATAAATATTGCTTCTGATCCAAATAATTATTCATGGGGTCATATGCAATTTATAGAAGAAATTAAAATTGCACACGATATTGGTGCATATGCTGTTGTAGTTCATCTAGGAAAACAATTAGATTTAACTAAAGAAGTTGCATTAAATAATATGTTTATTAATCTATTAAAAGTTTTAGATGCAACTAAAGAATTAGATATAAAAATATTAATTGAAACTTCAACTGGTCAAGGTTCAGAAATGTGTTATGATATAAATGAATTTGCTATGTTCTTTAAAAAAATTAAAAATAATAGAATAGGAATATGTTTAGATACTTGTCATATATTTAATGCAGGTTATGATATTAGAACTAAAAAAACTACAGAAAATTATTTAAAAAATTTCGAAGATAAAATTGGAATAAATTCAATTAAATTAATACATTTGAATGATAGTTATAATGATATTGGTAAACATATAGATAGACATCAAAATATTGGTCGAGGTTATATTGGTATTGAAGGAATTAAGCAAATAATTATGTTTTTTACATCGTTAAATATACCAATTGTTTTAGAAACACCTGATGAATATATTAATGATGATTTAGCAATATTATCTAAATATTCTATAAAACCATTTTCTCTTAATAAAATATAATTTATTAATTTATAATAATATATGATTAGTCTAAAATATTTAGTAATAATATTATTAATTATATTTTTAATAACAATTATTATGAAAAAACATAATTCTAAAAACAAAAATAATAATTTTTTTGAAGCTATGCGATTAATTGAAAATATGCAAGATACAAATATATACGTCAGAGATGAAATAATTTTAGAAGAAATGACATATCCAGAATTTGAAGAAAATTTTAAATTTGATCCATTAGATAAAGTTACAAATAATATTGAAAAGTTCTTTAATACTTATTTAGATTTAATTAATACTAATAGAATTAATCAAAAACTAAATGAATATTTGGAAAATAAAGGAAACTTAAATATTATTTCAATGCAAGATATATTTACTTTAAAAAATATTAATATTGCTTATTTTTATGATAATATTTTTGAAATTATTGATAATATATATTTTGCAAATAGTCATTATATTAATGAAGATAGACTTAAATTATATGCTTTATTTAAAATTATTAGAACTAAATTTTGGGCAGATGGTGGTAAATTTCAATATTATTATCATAATAATCAAATTATTTTACTCCCCGAACCTATGAGAAATTTTGTTGTTACCGAAGAATCATTAAAAACTAGTCCATATGTTAAAAATATTAGAAATATGATAGAATGTGGTAAAGTTAATAAAATACCAAATAGCACAGATAATGAAGTATGTGTAATATCAATAAAAGATTATGCAGGAAATAATATTAGAGATAGATATAATAATGATTCAAATATAATTCAAAATATTAGAAATGAATTAGCTAATAATTTAGATAGAATTATTTTATTATGTGAATTATTAATTGTTCGTAATTTAATTTTAATATATAATGATATTAATACAGATTATGAAAATATTTTAGTTAATTTAAGAAAAACAGATAAGTTTAAAAATTTAGAAACAGAAATTATTAATATGACTAATACTATAAGAAATTACGAACCAACTATTAAAGATTCATACAATCGTGATATGAATATTAATAATATAGTTGCTGGTTCATTAGCTTATGAATTAGGTATTAATTAATCTTTATTAATTTTTTAATATAATTAATAATATTATTTTTTTATAATTTAATATCATTATAAATATATATAATGATATCAAGAAAAATAGTAATTGCTATTTTATTAATTATTATTATTTTATTATTAGTTTTTAAATTAAATAAAAATAATAATACTAATACTAATACTAATACTAATAATAATAATTTTATAAATAATATAACAATAGTAAGAGAATATTTTGGTTTTGATGATAATATTCGTGGTGAAGAAATTAGAAGAAATAAAAGAACTGTTAATGGAATAGAAGTTAAAGAATTACATTATCCACGTAATTTTAATTATGGTGCCGATTCTGCTATTACTAATAATATTGAATCTTTTTTTAATACATATGTATTATTAATTGATACTGATTTTATTAATCAAAAAATACAAGAATATATTGATCCTAGTGGAAATATGCAAACTATTTTTAGTAGTAAAAATGCATCTTTATTAGATTTTACTGGTTTAATTCAATCACTTCTAAATAAATTATATCAAGCATCTTATCCAGGTTATTATCAAGAATCAACACCTAGTGGTAGAACAAATAATGAAATTTATAAAGACAATTTATACTTATTTGGAATATATTCTGCTATTATAAATAATTTAAAACATAAGAGAGAACAAGCAAGAAGATTTCAATATAGATATAAATTTATTCAACAAGAAGCTCCAACATCTGAAGAATTATTATTAACTATGATTCCTTTAGCAATAACTGAAGAGCAAATCCAAACACATATATCAAATATTAATCCAAGAACAACTTCAAGTGTAAATATTAATTCTACTACTTATAATAATAGAATTTTTACTAATCCTAATGCTAGCTGTGCTCAAAACCAAATATGTTATTATCCAATTACTGACTATATTAAACCAATTATATTTTCTGAAGAAAATGTTACTAATCCAAAAATAGATTATATAAAAACACAATTAAAATATAACATTGCAAATATTAAAAAATTATGTGAATTAACAATTGTAAAAGAATTATTTATTATTAAACATGATTCTCGTAATGAAAGAGATAGTGAAGAAAATGAAAATGGTAATAGTGGTAATAGTGGTAATAGTGGTAATAGTGGTAATAGTGGTAATAGTGGTAATAGTGGTAATAGTGGTAATAGTGGTAATAGTGGTAATAGTGGTAATTATAATAGATTAAAGAGTAATCAAAATTATATTAATTTACAAAATGAAATAAATTCAACTATAAATTTAATTACATTTAAATCAGATAATATATATACACAAGAACGGACAGATATGCCTAGAATTAAAGACATTATTACAAATAAAATTAACTGAATTTAATATTAATAGTTTTAATTTTTAATATATATAATATTATATATTAATATGAATAGCTTTATAATAATTGGTGCTGTTTTAGGTCTACTTTTATTAGGTGTTTTGATATATTTTCTTTATGATTATTTAAAACCTGCTAAAAAAACAGATACAAGTGGAAATGAAACTAATAGTGGTAGTGGAACTAATAGTAGCGGAACAGGTAGTGGAACTGGTAGTGGTAGTGGAACTAGTGGAACTGGTAGTGGTAGTGGAACTGGTAGTGGAACTACTGGAACTGGAACTGGTAGTGGAACTACTGGAACTGGTAGTGGAACTACTGGAACTGGTAGTGGAACTACTGGAACTGGTAGTGGAACTGGTAGTGGAACTACTTCAACTACTGGAACTACTGGAACTACTGGAACTACTGCTACTAGTAGTGGAACTAGTAGTGGAACTTCTACTAATAATCCTACATATACAACATTTATGAATGGATTAAATGTATCTGGTATTAATAGTGTTTAAAATATTAATAAAATTATTAAACTTTAAGAATAAAATAATATTTAAAAAAAATATTATTTTAATAAAAAAATATTAATTTCAAGATCATCAGAGATGACATAGCCCTCGCATGTGCGCGCGCGTACTAAATTTTTAAACATATATTTTGTAGTCTCTATTACTTTTTACATATATACTATTTCATATAACTAATAATAACTCTTTAAGATAAACTTTAAAGATAAACTTTAAGAATAATTTTAATTTTAATAAAAAAAATATTATTTTCAAGATCATCAGAGATGATGAAGGGGGTCGCGTGGGCGCGCGCGTACTAAATTTTTAAACATATATTTTGTATTCTCTATCACTTTTCATATATAATTATATATAACGTATAACTTATTATCAATAACTTAATAAACTAACTTTATAACAATAGTTGTTTATACATATACTTTTATAAATTAAATAATATATATTTGTAATAGAAGCAACAACTAGTGTCATAATTAAGAAATTAATAAACTAACTTTATAATAATAGTTGTTTATACATATACTTTTATAAATTAGTTAATATATATTTGTAATAGAAGCAACAACTATTAGAATAATAAATATTTATATACATAAATTATATCAACCGTTTTCAACAAAATAGTTGTTATTACTGATACTTTATATTTACAAAAATAACTATAAAATATATAAAAGTGTGTATATAAACGAATAAAATATGGTATATAAGGATACAAAGTCAAAAAAAACTTTTTCAACAACTCTTGTGCAAAAAATATTTTTGGACTCTAGTTTTTCCGGAAAAACTTTTTTTTTGAAGATTTTGAAAAAATGACTTTTGATATAGTATGACTTTTTATTTTTTTACAAAAAAATTTTTTTCAAAATTTAGTTAGTGTTAAGTCAGTCCACCCATCGAAAAAAATGGTTTCTCGAAGTTGTCTCTTCTATTACTTTTTGAAGTATCATTTTTGTCACATGTTATACTTTCAATATGATTTGATAAAATCAAAAGTAATAGAAGAGACAACTTCGAGAAAAAACAAATTTGCAAATCATATTGAAAGTATAACATGCAACAAATTCATTTCATATTGATTTTGGAAAAAATCATATTGAAAGTATAACATGTGACAATAAAAATATGATAAAAACCCATATTTTTATATAAAAATCATTTTTTAGTAAAAATAAAAATAAAATCTTTTATCTATAAAAATATATAAAATTTATAAAACATATAAAAACTATTAAAAATAAAGATCATATTAAAATCATATTAAAAGTATTACAAATAACAAAAATAATTCATATTGAAATCATATTTAAAATAATAATATATACTAAATATAATACCAATGACTATGCATACATGTAATCTTTGTAATTTTACAAGTCATCAAAAATGTGCATATAATATACATTTAAGAACATTAAAACATAAAAATAATTTTAATAAAAAAAAATCAGAATCATATATTAGTATTAAGAATGACATTAGTAATAATATAATTGTTGATAATGTAGTAGTTGATAAGATAGACGAAGTTTTAAAACAAAATGAAGATTTAAGAAAAGAGATAGAAAAATTAAAAGAAGTTAATAATCAAAATACACATAAAATAGTAACTGAAGCAAGAACTATAAAGAAATCAATATTATCTATATTAAATAATAATTTTAAAGATACTCCATCAATTGAATATATAGATGAGACTGAATTTAGAATACAATTAGAAGAAGAATATAATTTAAAATTAGATGATCCAGAAAATAGATTATTTATGAGAATATTTAGTGATTTTGAAAAAAGAAAACTTATACAATCAATGTCTAATGTTATCATAAGATTTATAAAGAAAGAAGACCAAAAATCACAAAGTGTATTTAACATAGATTCATCAAGAGGAAATTATGCAACTAAAATACAAGATATATGGCATAATGACAAAAAAGGTCTACACCTTAAGAAATATACTATAGATATGATGATGAAATATATGTTAAATGTTATGGATATTTATAGATTAAAATTAATTGATATGTATAATGAAAATAAAACTAAAAAAAATATTAGTGTAACTGATTATATAATGGAAAAACAAGGATTATTATTAGATGTAAATGCATTTTTAACTAATCCAAATACTCATAAAAAAATTATATTAAATATGTGTCCAGAACTTAGAATTGATGATAAATATTTAGAATAAATTTATATATTCGTTAAAACAAAAAAGCATCTTTTATAAGTTAGTTTATGCATCAGTTTTAACTGATGCCTATACTAACTTATAAAAAACGTCATGTTTCTCGAATCTTCTAAGTTGGAAATCCAACATAAAACCATTTCTATCATAAAATCTTTTTAATTTCTTTTGTGTTGTATCATATATTAACATTATACCATCACAATATTTATCACTAGCAATTTTAGTAATAATTTGTAATAATTGAGTTCCAACTCCACTTGCTCTTAAATCTTTTGCAACAAAAATATAAGATATGTACATAACTTTTCTTCCATCTTCTAATATCATAATTTCAGCTAATAAATATGCACCAATTTTACCACGTTCTATAAATAATAATAATACTGCTTCTTTACTATCTAGTGTTTTCATAATAGCTTCTGGTGTATGATTTAATTTAGGTTCATCATTTAAATCACTAAAATTATTATAGATAATATCAACAAGTAAATCTTTTCTTTGTTTTTTTAATTCTTGATATTCCATTTTTATTATTCCCATCTTATATAATATTATTTATAAATAATTTATAGATAAATTATATATGTCAAAATTAACTAATCAAACAAAAATTATAACAGTTATTGTAATTTTATTAGTTATATTATTTTTATTTAAAAATAAAAAAGAAAATTATGATGCACGTATATCAAATGTTAATAACATAGAAAAATGTGCAAATATGTGTAGTTCAATATATGGATGTGGAGGATTTGCTTATAATTCAAATAATGATAAATGTTATGTAAGTAAATATCCTATAAATTCTCCACCTATCCCATCTTTATATTCTAATGAATACCAAAAAAGTAATATATATTGTAATAAAGCATTGCCAATAATTTCGGATGCTTCTATTAATAATGATTTATATGTAGACAATAAAGTATACAACTGTTATACTCAAAATGCACAAGATATGGGTAAGAAATATTATGATTTTAATAAACCAGAGAAACAAATATATTTTAATGATTTATATGGAATAAAATCCGATCCATATTATATTCAAAAATTAGAATGGCCAAAGGAACAAATAGATTTGAAATTTGATGATAAATTTAACTTATATTATGATACAAAAGATATAGTGTATGAAGTTGATAATATGAATGAATATTTAGGAACATATTTAAATCCAAGTATGTGTCAAACTGATATAGACCAACATAAATGTTTAAAAGATTGTACTTTAAATGTAGATTGTATTGGGGTTGAATATAATCCAACTTATAAAACATATAAAAATGTTTGTTGTCCAAAATCAAAAATAGAAAAAATAATACCGCGTAGAGAAGATAAAATGAGTGGAAGTTTTTATACTAAACAAATAAATTTAAAAGATGATACAAAAAATAATATAATTATATAATATTATGAGTGTAAAAACAACTCGAACATATAACCGAAAATCTACTACAGCTATAGAAGATATTGATGATAGTATTAAAGATATATTTAAAAAAGATATATGTTCATTAGAAGATTTACATGTATTTTTAGATAAACATAATCAACAATATAAATATTATAGTAATAAATTAAAAGTTATAAAATTAATTAATGATTTAAAAAAATATGTAAAGCAAAATATAATTTGTAATGATGCTGATAAGCCTTTAAATAAATTAAATCAACCTTTTAATGCAAATGATTATGTGCAAAAATTAGATTATTTAAAAAGCATTATGACAGATAATTTAACAGAAGAATTACATGAAAAATTAAAAAGTTCACCAACTTTTAAATCTACAAGAGGCTTATCTTCATTAAATGATGAAATAGAAAATATACAACAAATAATAGATTATATTAAGAGTATTAGTGCTGGAATAATTCCAGTTGATAGATTAAATAGAATGTTACGACCATTTGAACCAAAATATTTAAATAAGGCAGAATCGGATGAAGTAGAAAGAATTTCAGGTTCGACACCAGTAGTTTCAATTAGTTCACCTGGTGTATTTAATATTGATTCTGCTGCAGCAACTATGTTAGCAACAACAGCAGCACAACCACCAGCAGCAGCGGCATTCGCTGCAGCATCTCCACCTCCACCAGCAGCAGCACGAGCAGCACTAGGAGCAGCACCAGCAGCATCATCACTATCAGCGGCGGCAGCGGCAGCACCAGCAGGATTAGGAGGTTCACCACCTCCACCACCACCACCACCACCTCCTCCACCACCAGTAGCAGCAGCAGCACCAGCAGCACGAGCAGCACTAGGAGCAGCACCAACAGCATCATCACTATCAGCAGCACGAGCAGCACTAGGAGCAGCACCAGCAGCAACACCACCACCTCCACCTCCACCACCACCAGTAGCAGCAGCGGCAGCATCAAAATTAGATATGGGTGCTCTTATGGGGGATATTAGACAAAGTAGTATAAATAGATTAAAAAAAGTTCCATCTCCATCAGTAGGAGCGGCAGCATCGGCAGCATCGGCAGCAGCACCACGAGTAACACCAAAACACACACCTGAAAATATTGCTAATCGGCGTGAATGTTTTACAGAATTTAATAAATATAAAACTAAGCAAAGTCAAATTAATATAGATGGAATGAACATTTGCTGTGAAGGGAAACAAGAAAATGAAAATTGTAAAGAGTTCAAAAAATGTGTAGAAGACGAAAAATATAGAAATTCAAATAAATGCAAAAAAATTATACAAAGCAAAAAAAACCCCCCATCATTAAAAGGAGTATCACTAGCAGCATTAACTGCATCAACCTTGTTAAATAATAGAGGTGCAGCATCAGCGGCAAAAACAGCACTACCCAACACAGATGAAAATAATAATTGTGATAAATTTAGATACGGACATTCTCAACAGAATTTTTCAAATTTTGAAGCATGTTGTAATGAAGATCAATTTTGTCTTAAAGAAGATATAGAAAAACAACGTAAATTATTTGAAAAACCATCAAAACCACAAATACCACCAAAACCAGAACAAGGAGTAGTAGACAAAGTATTACCAACATTGAGAGCAGCAATAAAAAAAAGAGAAGGACAAAGAGAAGGACAAGGACAAGGACCAGCATCAGTAGTAGCACCAGCACCAGCACCAGCACTAGCACCAGCATCTGCAGCCATTCATTCTAGTATAGCTAGATCAGTATCATTAAAAGGCGAACCATGTCGTGAATTCAGAAAATATGGTTCTGAACCTGATGAAGAAGAATATAATAGATGTTGTAAAAAGGAAATTAATAAGGACACAAACAGTTGCAAAGATGGTTTTTCTGATGAATCAGATGCTAATAAATACCACAAATATAAACAAAAATATCTTAAATTAAAAAAAGAATTAGGATTATAAATAAAATTTAATTACTTTTTCTTCTTAGTAATATCTTTCTTTACTTTCTTATCTTTACCATTCTTAATATTCAACTTATCTTCTTTTTCTTGTTCTTCGGCTAATTCTTTAACCCATACTTTATAAGCCATTTCAAACTCTTCGAGTTCACCTAGCCATAATTCTTCTTCAGTCTTATTCTTATAATCATCTAATACTTTACGAATATCAGCTAATTGAGCTTTCAGTTCTTCTATTTTCTCATAAGTTAAACTCCACAATGGTAATTCAATAATATATGAATAAGTCTTATCAGGATTATTAATATTCTTAGAAAGTTTAGGATATTTAAGTTCAACTAAACGTTCAATAATAACTTCCTTCTTTTGTTTTTCAATCTTAATCTTCTTATCAAAGATATCTTCAATAAATTTAACCTTATATTTAATAATATTAACATCATTCTCTAGAACATTAATATGATGCGCTTTACGTTTCTTGTATAAGTCTAAGCGGTCTACATAAAATTCTTCAATAATATCATGAACTGTTTCATATAGTGCTAACTTACCAGTTGAATCATATAAATGCATATTATTGAGAGATATAGTAGTATTAAGTTTGAGATATGATTCTAGTTTATTAGTTTTAATCAAATCTTGTAATTCTGTTGGTTTAAACTTAATAATTACGTCAACCTTATTAAGATAAGGTTCAAGTGCAAAGTCTGTAATCTTTTTATTATTATTAGATTCTTTCTTATCTTGAATTTCCATACTTGTCAATTCAGCTTTGTAATCTTCAATGCTCTTAAATATAGGAACTTCAGTAACACGAACAGTATCTTCATTAATAATTTCGTATTTACCCTTCATAATATATTTATTAGCTTCTTTCTCAGAAGGATAAATGTCACCAATAAATCCGCGATACTTTGGAGTAATATCTTGATATTCTTCATGGTTTATAAATGTTTTCAATGTATTAACTACATCTAATGGGTCAAAAGATGGAATATCAGTTGAAAATCCAGTTCCAATACCAGTTGTTCCATTAACTAGAATCATAGGAAGAATTGGTTTATAAGTAGTTGGTTCAACTTCTTTACCTTCTTCAACAATAAAATCTAGTAGCTCTTCATCTTCTTCGCGAAAAATCTTATAAGCTAATTTATTAGTTAGTGTAAATATATAACGTGGAGAAGCTGCATCTTTACCCATCTCACGTCGAGAACCAAAGTTACCATTTGGTAATAGTAGATTAATATTATTACTACCTGGAAAGTTTTGTGCCATACCAATAATAGCACCCATCAATGACATTTCACCATGATGATATTCAGTCTCAGTTCCTACATAACCTGCAAACTGAGCGACTTTAATTTCCTTAGCATTCTTACCACGTTTGAAAGATGCATATAGAATCTTTCGTAAAGATGGTTTCAAACCATCACAGATAGATGGAATAGAACGAATATTATCAGCATTCGAAAAGTGAATTAGTTCAAGGTTGACAAAATCATCATATGATACATCTCCAACACTTTCAAGTGTTTCGTTAATGTCAAACTTTTTCAGCCAACCTTTACGATCATCAGCTCGTTTCTTATCAAAAGCTAATGTAATAATATCATTAACTTTCTTAAGTTTCGCTTTCTGTAATTTAGTTAATACATTCTTTTTCTTTGGTGCTTTCTTACTATCTTTTACTTCTTTTTTAATAGAAGCTTGAGATTTAATACTAGTCATACTATGTTGACTCATATTATCATTATTATCATTATCATTATCATTATCAGATTCATCATTTGATTCTCCAATATCTACATCTTCAATATCAGAATCTTCTAATTCTTCTTCATTTACATCACCACAAACAAAGTTGATTTGTTTCTTTTCAAAATCCATAAATGTTTGTTTTGCTTCATATGAAGTCGATGTTCCTAAACCCTTATAATATTTAGGTTTATCCCATTTATTAATGTCATCACCAATATCTTCTTCCCATTTCTTAAATTCACTTTGAGAATAGAAGATAAGTGGTTCAGCATTCTTCTTATCACTCTTTTTGAAAGTTTTAATAAGAGGTGTTTTCAAACATTGAATAAAATCATCACGTAAAATAAGAGATGGCCACATAAAATGAATCATATTGATTACTAAACCTTTGATATGAGAACCATCTGCATCTTGGTCAGTAAGAATTAGAATACCACCATAACGTAATTCTTTAGTATCTGTATAATTTACTCCTTGTTTCAAACCCATAATGCGTTTGAACGAAATAAACTCTTCATTCTTAAGAATTTGTTGAACAGTTGCGCGACGAACATTAATCATCTTACCCTTTAATGGAAACACACCATAAAATTTATTACCAATAACTTGTAGACCATTGAGTGCAAAACTTTTAGCTGAATCTCCCTCAGTAAGAATTAAACGACATTTATGTGAATTAATTCCTCCAGCTTCTGTAGCATCTTCTAGTTTTAATACATCACGAAGTTTATTTGTTTTCTTACCATCAGTCTTTTTAAGTTCTTTATTTTCTTTGAATTCAACTAAACTAATAACTTCATCCATAATACCAGTTTTGGCAAATTTTTGAATAAAATCATCTGGAATATCAAATTTAGAACCAAAAGCAGATTTGTTAGTCGTTAACTTATCTTTTACTTGAGAGTTAAAAGTTGGGTCTTCAATAGAACAATCTAGAAAGATAGTAATATTAGATTTGATTTGGTCAGGTTTAATTTTAAGATTTTTATTTTTCTTCAAAATAATATCTACTAGTTTATCACATACTTGGTCAACAATGTATTTAACATGTGTTCCACCATTATAAGTCAAAATACCATTTACAAATGATACTTGAGTAAAACCAGTATTGTTATCAAAAATTAATCCAACCTTCCAACGCATATTATCTGATTCAATATAACACATATTTTTAGGACTAGATTCATAATACATATCAATGTAATCAGTAAGTTTAGTAATTTTAACTTCTTCATCATTTAGATATACTTTAACTGTTTTTGCAGTGCACGCAGCAATATCAAAAACACGTTTACTAAATAATCCAATAATATCATTTGTAATATGTTTATAACCGAATCGTTGATAATCTGGAATAAAAGATACAGAAGTATAAGAAGTAGATTTGCTAGGTTTAATTTCAGGTTCAGTTCGTTCTAACATATTATTGCTAAAAGTTTGTTTGAAAAACTTCTTTTCATCGGAATCAACAGTTTCAATTGTAAATTCTTTTGAAAAGATATTTGTCAATTTAGCTCCAAAACCATTTTTACCACCTACAATCTTTTTAGTTTCCTCATAATTAGATGATGTGCGTAAATGACCGAATATCATCTCTGGAACATATTTCTTAAAATCTTTATGAAATTTAACTTCGATACCAGGACCATCATTATAAATAGTGATGCGTCCAGTATCTTTGTCGAGATTAACACGAATTGTTTTACAAGTTTTAGGATTACGAACTGAATGGTCTCGAGCATTCACTAGAATCTCATCAACAATCTTATATAGAGCTGGTGAGAATGATATGTCTTCTTTGACAAATTTATTAAGATTTTTATTATAAATCCACATATTTACTATATTAGTTTCTACAGTGCCAACATACATATCGGACCGTTTTAAAATATGTTCATGGTCAGTTAAATGCTTGTATTTATTTTCAACAGTTACTTCTTTAGTAGTTTTGGTTGATTTAGACATGGATATTTATGTATTTGTTTATTTCTTTATATATCTAGTTTTAAAGTCTAATACTAATAATATCAATTTTTATTTATTATAATAAATAAAATAGAGGGTAAAAATTAATAAATCTTACGCCTAGAATTGTTTTTAAACAATTTTTGCCTTCAATTTTTATTTATTATAGCTAAAATTATTATTTAAAAAAATCAATAATACTATAATATATATGAGCACTAGAAACATACCAAATGATTATAATCAATATTTTGCAATACCATATAAATCAGATATAGATATTAATCAAGATTTTGTTAATACAACAAAAGAAATTAAAGATATTAAAGAAAATAAATTAAAAGATTTAAATCAGGTAGGTCATCCTAAAGTTGCATATAATCCATTATATTCACCTAGTGATTTAATTGATTATGGAATACAAAGAAATTATAGTAATAGATGTGATAATACAAGTAAGATTAAGAATCATGAAAAATTTGATCCATATCTTAATTATTTAAAAGAGAATGGATTAAATAATGATTCATCTTTAGTGAGATATGTAGTTGAATATGTTAATATCGATTCATCACATAGAAAAAAAGAACCATATAATATTATTGAAAAAACAATAGAATTATTAAATAATCCATTTAATTTTAATGGAAATTATCTAGAAGTAAATGTTAAAGATGATTCGTTTTATATTGGTCAAAAAATAACAATTAATGGTTTAGAAGGATTAGAAAAATTATACAGAAAAACAACAAGTAATACTTTAATTAATTTTCTATTAGATTCACCATATGTAGAAATTAATATTAATGCAAATATAGTTTATGATGTAAGTTCATATGCTAAAATAGATACATCAAAAATGTTTGTAAGTATAGATAATGTTATAGGTAATGATTTAACATCATATATTGGAAATATTCCAATTAATTTAATAAATAAAACACATAGAATATATTTAATTAAAGATACAACAACTGCTGCAAGTAATACAAAATTTTACATAAAACTACCAATAACTTCAGATGGCACACAATGCACTAGTAATTTTAATTTTACAGTCAAATTTCAACATTATAATGGTATTCCAACAAATGAAATCAATGCGGATTATCCAATTAATAATGATCACGTAAATGGTTATCAAGTAATAGAACAAATAACAGATACAAAAATATTATTTAAAATTTATCCACCAACAACAGAAACATTAACAAATTCATTTGGTTCATTTGGAGGTAAAAAAATTTATATTAGTCCAATTAAAGCAATTAGTAAAGGTTATCCATATTCACATACGTATACAATACAATTACCAAAAACATATTCTAATATTTCTCAAGTTAGAATGATATCTTCTGTATTTCCAGATATATTTAAATCATTTAGAGATGGAACTGGAGCAGGTAAACAAAATAATAAATTATATTTTCAAGACATAGACAATGGTAATAATATAGTTACTTTAGAATTAGAAGCAGGAACATATACTGATGATGAATTCATAACAAAAATGGAACAAAAGTTTTTAGAAATTACACGAATAACCGATAATGCTGATAGTCCATATGATAATAAATTTCATGTTAAAATAAATATAGAAAGAAGTAGAGATTACATAGAATTTAATAATTATAGAAAAGCATTTTTAAAACAAAGTATAGTTGCAGTAACTCCCCCTATTAATCAGAATAGTTTAGATATTGGTGTGGGTAAATATACTTTAACAATATATCATCAAAATCATGGAATAAAAACAGTAGGAACAGAAATTATATTTGGTGACTTTATAGAACATTTAGGTATAGAACCTATGAATTTAAATAAAACACACATAGTTACAAATATTATTGATACAAATCGTTATGATATTGTATTAAGTAATATTAATTTGAATAAAACAAAAAATATTACAGGTGGTGGTTTTGCAGGTTATGTATTAGTGCCATCATTATTTAGATTTTTATTTAATCATGACGATTCAATGGGTGAACAAATAGGATTTAGAAATGTTGGCGATACATATTCTATAACACCATATACATCAAAAATAACAAATAAAGATTTATATGAAAATGAAATACCATATGATTCATTAAAGAATGCTAAATCATATTCTAATGTATCATTAACTTTTAATAAAAACCAATATATTTTAATGACATGTAAACAATTACAAATAATGAAAAATACTAATAAACCATTTGATATGTTCGCTAAGATAAATTTACAATCAACAAATAATACGGTATTAGTTGATGAAATTATATGTCCTCCAGTATTTTATTATAATCCTATTAATAGCATAAATGAATTATCATTTGAATTTTTTGATCCTAATGGTGATAATTTTGATTTTAATAATGTGGATCATTCATTTGTATTAGAATTAACAATGATTGATAATATACCAGAGAATACCGGATTGAAATCAAATGCATCTAATATAGTTTAGGTGGATTAGATCCAGTTTGACTTCAATTTGTATCAAATTCATCAAACATTGTTTAATTTATTTTTCAAGATTTGCTTTATTTAATGCCATAGAATAAATAGAAACTGCATTAGATAGATTAATTAAACTACTCATATAGCCATCAATGAATCTTTTTATTAATTTAATATTAGTTTCAGCATAATCTCTAAAATATGGGAATATCTTTTCTTTTAATTCTTTAATAACTAAGCTTGTATCATCTAATTTAACTACAGCATTAGATTCTAATAATTTAATAATTACATTAAATGCCATATTTACATCCCCTATATTTTCTTTATCTGTTTCATCTTCATATAAACCTAAGTTTATTTTAATTAATTTTTCAATAAGTGTATCCATAATATATGTATCTAACTTTATGCTACTATCATTAGATGATAATAATGTTTTCTTTAAGTTATCATCCATAATTTCATTATATTTTAATTCAGTAGGATATGTTTTATCATCATATGGGAATTTATTTTTAATTTCTTCTCTAATTACTTGTTGTATCATATTTAATAAATTAACTCCCATAGTATGTGACATTGCATGTTTTATTATTTCAATAATATTATTTAATACATAATTTGAACCATTAAATTCATATTCTAAATCATTATAATCTGTTGATAATTTTGCAATAATTTTTTCTAAATATTCTGAACATAAATCAATTTCTAATATATCTTTTTTACTATTATTTACATTTATATAATTTGCAATATTTTCAATAATTGATATTTCTTGATTATCATTATTTTTAATTGAATCTTTCCATATAATCATATAAGTTTTATAATCATTTTCAAATGGCATATTTGCATTATTAATTATATTAGATTGTATTGATTCATACATATTAACTAAATTTGTTGATATATTTAATTTACTAAAATTTGATTTAATATCTGTAACAGGTTTTTTCATTTCAATATTAATTTGTGTTTTAGTTCCACTTAATGTTTTATTATTTGCAATAACTGATACATATTCTGGTTTAGCTAATTCTGCATTTAAGTTAAGAATAGTAGAGTCTATAATTTGTTTTCTTAATTTATTTGTTGAAGCATCTGCCTTTTCTTTATTTAAATTTGCAATTTGTTCATTAATCTTTGTTATTCTATCTTGAATCTTTTTATTTTGTTCCATATCATTATTAACAACAGATAATAAATATGAATCTTTATCATTAGATACTAATCTATTTACTGTTAAATCTAATAAAGGAATTTCATTTGAACCCATTTTTAATAATGAATCTAATACTTTCTGTTTTTCTAAAGTCCAATCGTTAATATATTGTTTACCTGTAAAATATAAGAAGTGATTTAATAATACATATATCATATAATATAATTCTGATGTATATCTTAATTCTAAATCAACTTGACTTTTCTTTTTCATAGTTTCTTTAGATGTTGAAATTAAATCTTTTAATATATTTCTATCATTAAACATTGTTAAGAAGTATAATAATTGTTTTCTACTATGTTCAATTGGTCTAATACCAAATATATTTGAACTTTGTTTATTTGATATGGGTAATAAACTTATAAATTTCTTAACTAATTCAGGATTATTCATATCAATTGCAGTAAATATTACAGTTGAACCATCTTTATCTTTTAATGATACATTAGCTTTATGATTTATTAATGAATCTATTATATCATAATTAATAGAATAACAAACGGGTGCTGTATTATCTAATATACTACGTGAATAATTTTTAATTATCTTATCATTTTGAGTATCATCATTTGTTTTAAATACATTTTCGGCATATGTATATACATATGCATCCTTAGAACCACTAATATTTCTTGATACGGTATCATTTAAACTTTCAATTAAGAATGTGCTATTTTTCATAAAATGTTCAATATTAAAAGTATCGGTTCCTAAAATTACTTTTGGATCATTTGTTTTTACTTGTTTTAATAAATTTAATATTGTATTAAATAAAGGATTTCTATTTAATTTATATGCAAATCTATTTATACCAGATAAAATAGCATTTTCTATATTTGTATTTAATAATTTATCAACAGATGTAGCAATTATTATAAATATTGCACTTAAATCATCTGCTTGTGTATTTAAAGTTGTTCTAAATTTTTCATTCATATTATAAATTATTGTAGCATAATCATCATATTTAGGATCAATAACTACACCATTTTTCTTATTTGTTAAAAAATTTTTTGATATAGTTAATATAGCTCTAATAATATAATATTTAATCAATTTTATATGTTCATTAATATTATCTCCTAAAATTGGTAATACTGGTTCTTTCTTATTTTTATTTACTGGTGCAATAACACCATATGAACCTTGTAAATTTGCAGGTGCATCTAATAAAACTGTATTATCCTCTGATTTTTTACCATATAATAATTTTATATTTATAGGTCTTATACTTGCTATTATGTTATCCATATTTGTATTAACACCAAGTAAATAACCTATAGTTGGTAATATTGCGGGTTTAGTATTATCAAAATATGATGTATATGAATTAATATGTATTTGACCTAAATATCTTTGAACAAGTAATGCTTTATCTTCTGGAATATTATTAGTAAATAATTTAAGTAAATCATCTAATTTAGAAGGAATGACATTTAATACATTAAGTGGATTTACATATATATTATCAATTAATTCTGTATTTGGTTTGGTAACAGGAGTATTAAAATTATTAAAATATAAAGTCATATATTTATAACCACATAAATCATTAATTAAATTAATAACATTATTTATAATAGATGAATTATTACTAATTGATGTGTATGCATCATTAATATTTTGTCTTATTTTTGTTACATCAAATTCACCACGAACATCATCAATAGCAAAAGCAAATTCTTTAAAATACTCTTCAGTATTATGTGTTCTACCACTCATACCGACAATAGTTGAATTGATTGCTATTGGTGGCAAAGTATTTTTAATAAATTTTTCTAAATTTTGATTTTTTGGAATTAATAGTTCAAATTCAGTAGTAAGTAAAGGTAAATAGTTTGCTAAACTTAATAATAAAATTTGTAATCTTAAACAATTATTTAATACAACATCATATGGTATATTCATATAATTATTGTTAAATAATGTATTTAATGTTGTATTAATATCTTTAATTTCTTTTATTAAATTTTTTACTTGATTATAAATTATTTTAATTTTTCTTGTATAATAAATACCATTATTAATTTGACTTAATGGAAGTAAAGGCATTCCACCAAGACCTCCTGAAGTTAAAGCACTATCTAAAGTTCTATTACTATTAATATCATTTAAAATTCTACGTAAATCATTGCGTTCTCTATTATTTGCTCCAGATAATTCTTCATAATCAACTATCAAAAGATTTAAATTAAGACCTCTAATAGAATTATCACCTAATCTTTTAGAACGATCTCTAATTATTTCAACAGTAGGTGTTCCAGCTGAATCATATGAAGTAATATTTTCTGTTGCTAAATCAAATTCATCATTACTAAATAATTCTCTTGCAGTAAATTGTGTAGGTGGTGAAGTATATACATCTAATATAAAATTATCAGTAACTGGTCTTGATGCACCAAAATTTGGTAATGAACTTTGTGGAACACCTCCAACATCAACTAATCCGTTAAAATGTCTAAATACTTGATATTGAAAAGAAAGTCTTTCTAATATAGTATCTATTTTAGTAATATAAATATCTTGCATAAATTCAAATTTAGAATTTATATCTGTAACAGATTTAGTTAATTGTTCAACTACTTTTTTAATTTTACTAGTTGTATCTAAAGTAAATGTTTTACCAAAATCAAAATTAACTTTCATAATTTTATTACGTGGATTATTAGTTGGTCCCCATCCATCAGTTGAATTTGGTTCAAAAGTTAAAGGTTTTAGTGCATTTTCCAATTTATTTTTTGTTAATAATTTAGCAATTGACATTCTAGTTTCATTAACTAAATTAAATACTTTATTAACTTTAACATCTTCTACATCAGTTGAACTTAAAATATCTAATATTTTCTTATTATCTCTTTCAAAAATAGTATTAATATCTTTTGTAAATATTTCATCTAATATTTTTGTATCATTTGAAATATGTTGCATTAAATCATATATTTCAGTATTACTTGGTTCATTAATAATTCTTGTTAATTCTCTAACTAAATTAAACATATCTGTTTTTTCAGTTTTGAATTTTGTTTTTTTTAATAATTCTTTCTGTTTAGGTTTAGGACATTCGATATTATTTCCAGAAATTGCATAAAATAAAGGACTTTTATTATTTACATCTAAATTATTTGGGTCATGACCTGCTTCTAATAATATTTTTACTATTTCTGATATTTGATTCTTTACTGCTAAATGTAATGGAGTTAATTGTTGAGAGTTGTATGACATTTTTAATAAATTTTTATCTTTAAGAAATCTAAATAATTCTATCTTATCACGATTTGATAAATTACTATTAATTAATATTTTATGTAATATACTTTCTCCAGTTGAATCAATCATGTCATTAACAGTTATTCCATTAGTTAATATAAAATCTTTTATTGCACTAACTTTACCTTCAATACATAATAAAAATAATTTACCAATTACTGATTCATCAACTGTTTTTGAAGGAATTATAGTTCTATTGGGTATTCTACTTTGTGCACCTGTTATTATACTTGGATTAAATGGTTGTGAAGGTCTATTTGCCGGATTAAATCGACTCATAATATAATAATATAAGTGAAAATAGTTTTTATATTTTAATTTAATCTTAACTAAAAAAATATAAAATAAAATAATATATAAAATATTATAATATATGGAAGAGATTTACCGTAGAATATTTCAAGGCAAAGAAAATACAACTGATAGAGTTGATAATCCTGTATCATTAAGTATAGATAATTGTAGATTAATAAATACAAAAAAAGAACGTTATTATATTCATACTTATGATCCAACTCCATATTTAGAAAAATTAAGAAGAGAATATGGCATGAGCGATGAAATATTATCTCGTTTTGTCGATACTCCTAGACGTAACTGTTGTAATGTTATATCAATTACATTATATATACAAGGAAAAAGAGCAGAAGATAAAGTAATTTGTCATAGTGAAAAATTATATAATTATTTAAGTTGTATATATGGAACAGTAAGAAATACTAAAAGAAAATTGCCCGATTGGATAGTTAGATTATATTTAGATGAAAGTATTTATAAATGTATTACTCAATTTGAAAAAGAATATCCTGGTAAAAGAGGTAATAGTGTTTGGGAAGAATGTCTAGAAATATTTGATTATATTACTAACAGTGAAAATGTAGAAATATATACATATATATGCGAAGAAAAAGTAACTTTATCAAAAACAAGAACTTATAGATATTTAGTATTAATTGACCCAGAAGTTAATATTAGTGTTATTAGAGAAGCAGATGGATATATTACTAATTTAGAAGCTCATAATTTAAGAGTATTCGAAAGATCGGATAAATTATTTTATTTACCTCCTATTACTAGTGATTATAATTTAATAAAAAAATATGGAAAAGAAAATACTATTTACTTAGATCCTAGTTTACATACAGCACCTGATATAGTATATACAACTGCTTTTATGTCGTATTCACCTTGGCTTTCTTTATATAAAAATACATTAGGAAGAGAATTTTTTGTTAAACATCAAAATTTATATGATATATTAGCAGGAACATTTACTTTTAAATTAAAATTTAAACCAGAATTTTATTATGGAACATTAAGAAGAATAAATGAACTTATTCGTGATTTTTTTGAAGCATCTGAAGATATATTAATGGAGAAATATTATACTCATCCTGATATACGTGTATATATACCTAGATATCCTGGTAATTATGAGTCAGGAATGGGAGGAGCGACCTTAAAAGAATTCTTGTTTGGAGATTATTTAGATTATGAACATATAGTAGACCTTTTTCAATTAGGGTTTGATGAAATATTTTTACTAGATATGTGTAAAGAAATAATATCATTACGATTTAGGGAAGATGCATCAATTAGAGTATATGATGGTGATATTGAATTAACTAGTGAAATACCAAGATTAGAACATTTAAAACAATTATTTTTTGCATTTGATATACCAACTTTTAATTTTGAAAAAACTAAAGAATATCAACATATTGTTGAAGAATTAATAAGAAATAATATAATACATCCATCTTATTCACATACTGAAATAAAACCAACAGATAACTTTATGAGTATAATTGATGGTAAAATTCTTGATAATATTATCTGTGATTTTCCATTTAATATTAAATATGGAAGTGGAACATATAATACTATATTAAATCATTTAAATATATCATCGTATAAAAAAAGTTCAGATAGATATTATGGTGATACTAGTAGAGATGTTACTACTAGAGATGTAACTAGCACAGATGCAACAAAGAAAAAATATTTAAAATATAAAATTAAATATTTAAAATTAAAAAAATTAATATAGATATTTCACTATAAAATATTATAATATATAAAATATTATAATATATGGAAGAGATTTATCATAGAATATTTCAAGGCAAAGAAAATACAACTGATAGAATTAATCATCCTGTATCATTAAGTATAGATAATTGTAGATTAATAAATACAAAAAAAGAACGTTATTATATTCATACTTATGATCCAACTCCATATTTAGAAAAATTAAGAAGAGAATATGGCATGAGAGATGAAATATTATCTCGTTTTGTCGATACTCCTAGACATAACTGTTGTAATGTTATATCAATTACATTATATATACAGGGAGAAGAAGGATACGAAGTAGATTGTCATAGTCAAAAATTATATCATTATTTAAGTTGTATATATGGAACAGTGAGAAATACCAAAAGAAAATTACCTGATTGGATAGTTAGAATATATTTAGATGAAAGTATTTATAAATGTATTACTCAATTTGAAAAAGAATATCCTCCTGAAAAACGACGCTATAATATTTGGGGCGAATGTCTAGAAATATTTGATTATATTACTAACAGTGAGAATGTAGAAATATATACATATATATGCGAAGAAAAAGTAACTTTATCAAAAACAAGAACTTATAGATATTTAGTATTAATTGATCCAGAAGTTAATATTAGTGTTATTAGAGAAGCAGATGGATATATTACTAATTTAGAAGCTCATAATTTAAGAGTATTTGAAAGATCGGATAAATTATTTTATTTACCTCCTATACATGATAATACTAAATTAATATACACGCCTGAAATAAATCCGTTTTTATTAAATCCTAGTATGGATACAGAATCAAAAAAAGTATTAACAACTATTTTTAACTCATATTCACCATGGCTTTCTTTATATAAAAATATATTAGGAAGAGAGTTTTTCTTTAAACATCAAAATTTATATGATATATTAGCAGGTTCATTTAGTTTTAAATTAAAATTTAAACCAGAATTTTATTATGGAACATCAAGAAGAATAAATGAATTCATTGAAGATTTTTTATCAGGTTCAGATGATATATTAATAAAAAAATATTATACTCATCCTGATATATATGTAAATATACCTAGATTTTATACTGGAATGGAACTAGATGAATTGTTGCGTGGAAATTATATTGATTATAGAAAGATAGTAGAAATTTGCGAGTTAGGTTTTGATGAAATATTTTTACTAGATATGTGTAAAGAAATAATTTCATTACGATTTAGGGAAGACATATCAATTCAAAAAGATGGTGATATTGAATTAACTAGTGAAATACCAAGATTAGAACATTTAAAACAATTATTTTTTGCATTTGATATACCAACTTTTAATTTTGAAAATGATGGTGGATATCAACATATTGTAGAAGAATTAAAAAGAAATAATATAATACATCCATCTTATTCGGATAGTAATTTAGAATCATTAAGCCATATCAATATGCATATGATTGATGGAAAAATTCTTGATAATATTATATGTAATTTTCCATTTAATCTTAGATATGGAAGTAATCCTACAGACACTATATTACATAATTTAAATATAATAACATCATATCAAAAAAATTTTGATTATTATTATGATGATATACCTAGTGATGTAACTGAAACAGATACAACAAAGAAAAAATATTTAAAATACAAAATTAAATATTTAAAATTAAAAAAATTAATATGATGTTCTAAAATCAGAAACTGGTGCACATTTAGCAACATCTTTATTACCCATAACTCTAACTTGGTTGTATCTAGCCATTTCAACATTGAAATCGCCGGGTGGTGGAGATGTTGGGCTAACATGGATGCATTCGTTAGCATTGCAACCATAGTTAACTTTATTTAAAGCCCAATCGGCTTGCATAATCTTTATGCCATTATTTTGTAAAAGATTCTTATAATCATAATCATTAGTTACACCATTTATTTGACGTATATATTGTTCTCTTCTGTGAGCAGTTCTATAATCAGTAAATGAAGCATAATCCATAACTGCTGGGCAATTTTTAAAAAAGTTATCTCTTGCTGTGGACATAATATATTATGAAATTAGATTTTTATTTTGATTTATTATTTATAAAATCTTTAATTT
>JACCDO011855360.1_pt1 | contig 35349 bp, 34 predicted proteins | sample 7446101 | NCBI WGS metagenome assembly JACCDO01 (sample SAMN15323440, study PRJNA562643) | freshwater metagenome | isolation source: river surface water | place: USA:Blue River Watershed | collected 2017-08-16 | reverse complement strand
TTGTACCCATCACTTGCAACAAACGCTTTACGAATTTCCTTACCAGCATCACCCTTACGAGGAATGTTTTGAAGGTTAGGATCACTAGATGACAAACGACCTGTGACGGTACCTGTTTGATTAATTGACCCATGAATACGGCCATCTTTCTCAATCTTCTCAACAAGACCGATTAGATACGTACCCACAAGCTTGTCTAGCTTTCTGTACTCTAAAAGCATTTGCGCAACAACAACGCCCTTGCTTGCAAGTATTGTTAGCGACTCTTCATCCGTGCTTGGTTCGTCCGTATCAGTAAACTTAACAGGCTTGAGACCAAGCCCGCCTTTAGAAACATCACCAAAGAAATACTCTTTCAGTTGCTTGACGCTACGTATATTGATGGGTCTACCTACAGCACGAAATATGTCTGCATTTATTTCCTTCATGCGAGCTTCCATGGGGATACGCAGATCAGTTAACTTTTGGGAGTCAACCTTAAACCCTCTGCGTTCCATACGCCACAAGCATTTAGTAAACGGAGCTTCTACACTCATAAAGTAGTCAAACAAATCTGTATGCGTACCAACGTCATTTACAACTGATGATTCAAGCTGTTGACGTAGATACTCAGACAACTGCCATGTTGCGAATGCGTCAAGAGTAGCGTATCTTGCTACAAGGTTAACATCTGCACTGATCAGCTTAGGCGCAATATCTGCTTCGGACTTTACCCCAAATATTTCCTTAAAGGGTTTCATGGCAATACCTAGTAGATCATTTGCCAGGTACTTTAAGCCTAACTCTCCTCTTGATTGTCTGTTTTCATCGTATAAGAAACCCATACTTAGCGTATCCGCTATAGTACCTTTAAACTCAGGCACGCCAACATTTGCTAACATGTGCATATCATATTTAGCATTGTGTAGTACCCAAACACGATTAGGTTGATTAACCAAGTCGTGAAAGGCTGGTGATAATAGATGTTCTAGGCTAAATAACCAACGATCTTTGCCATCGGACATAGACCAATAAATTGGAATATCATTTAGTTTATTTAAGCCGGTGGTCTCCGTATCCAGAGCCAATCTGTTATCCCAACCGCCATACTTGCTTAGACTCGTCATGAGCAAGTTAAACTGTTCATCGGTGCTGATGACTGTAGGTTTTGGCAGTGAGACGAATTTCATCGCTTAAGTTATCTTCTGCGAGCGGGCGGTGGTGCAATTGTTGTTCTGACTTGTTGTTGGATACCTGTCATCTTTGCATGATACGCAGGGTTAAGCTCAACCTTGAATACATCATGAAAATCGAGAGGTTGATACAATTCTTTAATTGCAGGGTGGAAGTGCTGACCATCGAATAGTGGCGCTGTTGATCCATCGAGACTTGGCACTTGATAATGATCAATGAATACAATGTCTTCGCCAGGTGGAACAATGATTGTTGTGTCTTTATCTTTACCGCGTTTGGCAAGTGGAAGAACAACATCAAAGATTTCTGCTGGACGAGGATCATCACAACGATCACATTCAAAGCTGATTTCTAACAGATCTTTATTGCCACACTGACATGCATAAGGCTTGGAAAACAACTCTTCAATTTCCTTGCCATTGAGACTTGTTGTTTCCATATCGACATGAACTCGTTTACAAGCAGCACAAGAAAACTTGCTTGGTGTGAGCTTGCCTGGCTTTTTACCAGGTTCAATACACATGCCACAAGACTTGCTGATTTGAGACGCAATACCAATGAGTTGTGAAGCATGACCAGGGCCTACTTCAATAAACCCACGTCTACCAAATACTTTTTCGCGACCTTCAGATTCCCATTGACGCTTTTGAGCTGGGCTTTCGGGTTGTTCATAAGTGATATCACCATAATCATTTGTTGTGGTATAGAACCAATCGAGAGCAATTACAGAGAAATATCTCATACGTCTGCCTGTATAGCGCTTATCTTCTTGATCATATTGTGCTTTACAGCTGGGACATTCAACACCCTTTTGATTACCGCGTACACATAAGAATGAGCGTAGATATGCTTTGCCATCGCGAGTATCTTTGAAGGTATGACGTGGCCATTCAAAATATGGAACCTTGATATCGGCATTTGAGTAGCTTGGATATAAGCAATCGATGAAGAGAATGTTTGTTGGCTTTTCGCCGAGTTTGATTTGCTTTAAGTAGCTGTCATTGTAACCAACATTGTCAGTTGACTTTTCTGGCTTGGTATCAAGCATTTGTGATGTGCGGAACCATTGTGTCATGGTTCACCTTTCCTTCTCCACTGAAATAGCGGAAGTGACTTAGAGAGAGCCTCTTGGAGCTCGTTTTGTGTGAGTGTGTCGGGTTGACGAGTATGATAATCAACTATCCACGTATCCGTGCCTCGTTTACTTAACCTTATCGCAATTTCTAGCTGTCCTTTGCGACCCGCCTCGTCATTATCTAACATTAAGTAAACACGTTGACGACTAGAAACTATTTCAGCTTCTTGCTCAGCTGATAACATTTTTCCCATCAATGCTACAACATTATGTTCACCATTTTGTACAAGTTTAAGAGCAGCTTTAAAACCTTCAACAATAACAAGATACTGTGCATCAGGTGGTACACGATTATAACGCCACAAGTAATTATGTATCTTAGGATTGTATCCTACGGGACAATAATCCATAAGCTCTGTCTTGTAGATTTTATAACGCGGTTGTTCACTACCTAAAGCACGAGCGGACACTGCAACAAGCCGTCCTTCTTTGTTATAGATAGGAATAGTAATACGCTGATTGTAAATATCAAAGCCAATATCATGTGCATGTAAAACACGTGGATCAAAGCCTTCATCTATCCAAGGCTGTGGCTCAAAATCCCAAGCGTATAAAATCATCTCGTCTAAAAGATGTTCTTCTACTCTTGTCGGGTGTTTGTACGCAGGCTTGTATTCTGAGAACAATGATACCAAATCGGGAGGTGCTTTCTTCCAACGTAAAGCGGTTTCAAGCGTTCCCTTTGCACCACAAGAAAAGCAAATAAAAACCTTCTTTTCTAAGTCTAGGTGGCACGATGGATTACTATCATTATGATCGGGGCTGGGGCACTTAATAAAAACATTGTTATTTGTTGACGCCTTATACTGCCCAAAGTATTCGGTAACAATTTCCCGTATATCCATTTAGATCTCTCCGTCTGTATTACAGGGTAGTGTAGGCAACGATGGTGTTGCTTGAACGGGTTGTGGTTGTCTTCTCCTACGATATTCTTTTTGTTCTGGTTGAATGTTATTTGATACTTGCGCAACGGATCCGTTGTCTGCAAGGTTCATAAGTGTTTTGACTTGGTCTCTTGTAAGGTTGATCTGGTGTAAGCCAAAATCTACTACGGGTACAAAGTTTACGGTGAAACTGTCTACCTTCGACTCACGCATAGCGGGAAGAGTAACAAGTACCTTCTCGCCTTGATTTGTTTCAATCTTTTGGACACGCATAACCATGTCTGCATCTTGAATAGCGCCCAAGCCAAACCCAACGTCGTCATAGCTGTCCATGTCTTCGCCAGGTTTACGCTTAACGCCTTCTCTGTTTGACTGCGTTGTCCCAATGATCGGTAGATTGTAGCGTGTTGCAAGCATCTTTAAATCTTGTGTAATATTTGCGATTGTTCTCCATGACATATCACGTGTTTTAGTACGATCATCTGTCATTAAGTAAACACCATCAATAAATACTAGATCAGGTTGAAACGCTTCAATCTCACTACGAATAGCATTACACCCACCGCCAAGTGCTGAAGAAGGCTTGACACAGCGAATAGCACGATAGCGTTGGTGGTTTAAACCCTGCTTGAGCTCATCAATTTGTTCTTGATGTATTGAGTTTAGATGTTCATACATTTGAGCACGACCATCTTCATCTAACGCAGCACGTACAACTTGACCATAATCTAGTCGACACATTCTAGCTAGAACACGTCTATAAATTTGCTCATTGGGCATTTCATTACTGACTACAAGCGTTCTTGCATTTGCACGCTCAAACGGATGAACAACACCAACTTCGAGACCCATCCATGTTTTACCTGACTTACTTGGACCATAAATAACATTGAAAGTCCCTGGAGCCATACCGCCGGTACCGTCATTCATCGGAGCCCATGGAAAAGGAATACCGTTAATACCGTTACCCTTTTGCATTAATTCATATGACTCTTTAAAGCGTGGAATAGCATCAGCTAAATCTAAACGATTACTGTCAGGAATTAAACCGCTGTTGAGCTCCTTTGCGATGGAATTAAGATGTTCAAGTGCTAGTTCTGGTCCATAAGCACGTAATAGATCATCCACCTCGATTACACACTTGCGTAATGTACGAGTTGAATAGTCATCACGAAGCTCTTTAACCAAGTCCATCATTGACTCATCTACATAATCGAGCAGTTCAAGACCGGTATGCTTTGTAAGTTGTCTCTTTGTCGGTACTTCACCCATTTGGCCAGGCATTGAGCCATATTCAAGTAGCTTTTTCCAAGCAAGAGCGCACTTTGGATTGGTAAAATATTCAAGTCCAACACCTAAAGATTTTGCTTTACGAGGACTCCCGTCTAGCATGATCTTAGATATTAGTTTGACTTCTAGGTCTCGCATCTAAATACTCCAAAATTTGTGACTCTAACAGATCACGGAAACTTGCGATTGCCTTAGCTTTTTCGGTATTGAGTGGGATTGTAAAGGTAGCAGGTGTACTCACTGCGTTATTATTTGCAATTACCACATCCACTGTTAGCGTATCCGCTAGGAATGTAGTAGAAACAATTTTTAACTTTAGCCCCTCGACTGTAACAGGATTTTTCACTTCTTGTTATTTGCTTTCATTTCACGGTAGATTTCACGAAATTCAGAAATTGCTGTACGAGCTTCTTCGCCAGTAATTACGCGTAGGATTTGTGCTGCATCTGCAATAGCATTTTCTGATTGATCGACTGTAACGGTTACGCTAACCATACAAGAAACACCATCGCCATAATTCTTATCGCTGAGTTCGCTTGACATACTTAGCTTTGCCAAGCCATCGCCAATTAAATGTTTCATAACTAAACTCCTTGGTTTTGTGTAGATATAAACTGTATTGCCATACTTAAGTGTATAGCTTACTGTGATTGAGTAATCGTGTTGTTTGTGTTCCATAGCTATCTCCTTTATACGCATCCGTATAAATCATTATCACTTATTCGTCAGCGTCTTCTGTATCTCCACCGCTAATGTCTTTAACAACAACAGTCACGCCAGTAATCTTTTCAAGGCTCTTATACAACTTCTTTTGCTTTGGGTCTAAAGCTTTAAGGTCAATTGTTGTTTTGCATGCTGGCGGAGGTAAGCCGTCTTGTTGAAAAATTGCGTGTACTTCGGGAAGAGAGTAAGGCATTTCTTTTGTATAACGTGCTGTTGCTACAAAGTTTCCGCTTTTGATTGCGTCTGACTTATCACGACCTTGCGCTAAATCATTTTGAAATTGGTCATAAGCTTCGCGTCTAAACTTAGTCTTTTCAGCTTCAATCTCGGCTTTGAGTTGATCGTTTAAAAATGATAATTCGTAAAGACCCTCTTGAAAACGTGGAAGTGCTTCTTCATAAGCTTCTGGACTTAAGAAATCTTTGAGGATACCACCGCCAAGCAATGCATGGACTTTATCAATCTTTGATTTGAGTTCTTCGACCTTAGTCATCTCGTTCTCCTATTAGTTTGTTGTGTATTCTCCATACGGTTCTCATAGCATTACAAAAGCTTGCAATTGCGCCTGATGGATCATCATAATCGCCAATGCGCTCTGCATGCTTCCAATCGTATGTATAAATTCCACTGTATCTGACTTCTTCGACCATTCTGCCAGGGACTGTGTAGGTGAAAAGCGAATCCGCTTTACCGGTTTTAGCAGGCAAGTCTTTATTTCTTTTTAGTAGTGATGTGACGGCAAATTTACCACACGCTAGTGTAATTAACGGATCAATTTCATACACAGTTTCTTGTAGCCTATCCCTACAAGCTTTAATCTGTGATTGCTTTGGATCACGTCCCTCACCAGCGTTTTCTCCCGATTGTATTTCTGAACGGCAAGCAACAGAGTCTGTAATAAAGCAAGAGTCAAGCAATACCTGACGAGCTTCATCTTGATTAACACGCCCATATAGTTTCTCTTCCTTTACGACGATCTCATAAAAGACGCGTACTAGAAGATCGAGATCTGGCGTATCATGCGTACCAACTCTATTTTCTTCGCTTGTTGGCATGTCCTTTACAATTAGTATTCGTGAATTAGGATTGCCTGTACCATAAATTAAATTCTTGCGAGTACAGTGTAGCTCGCACTTCTTACAATCGGACGGTGTGTTTGTAGCCGTAGCAACACTGTTAATCAAACGCAAGTGTTCCCTTTGATAGGGATTGGATAAGTTCGCTTGAATTTGTTTCTTCATAGGGATAATCCCATTCTCGTAATCTCTTTTTAATCTGACGTGTCAGTGAAGAACACATACCTATGTCGTCCTCGATAAAGATAGCAATTGCATCATTTTTACCTAGACAACGTCTCTGTATTCTACCCAACGATTGTTGTAGGATATTACCTTGTGTTTTAGCACCAAAGGGAGTCATAACAATAAGAGCACTGAGAGATGGGACATTCAACGCTTCTGCCGCTACGTCAATTGTCCCAAAGCTCAATGGATTATTTTCTATTTCTTCTCTTCTTTTTTCAGGATCTACATCGCCACAAGCAATTCCCGAATCTATGCGTAGCTTATGCATTTCTTGTACATGCTCTACGCTATGAGATAAACACAGGATCTTGTGTCCATTATTCAGTAGCCTATCAATAATATCGAAAATAATTTGATTTCGATTTTGCAAGGACCCTAGCCACGCACATAGCTTGCGATGGTGTATTTCACCTGCTACGTCATAAGCGTCATCCGCAACATCATCATCTTTAATGCCGGTCTTTACAAAATAGCTTTTAGGTACAATCTCTTGACTGATGTCGCTATAGTACACGGGACCAAGATGATAGATAAATGCATTTTGATAACCGTCTTCACGCTTTGGTGTTGCTGATAGCCCATGACGCAGTCCATGAAATAGTGGGCATATTTGTTTAAATACCGGAGCACTCAAATGATGGCATTCATCAAAAATTACTAAACCAAATGACTTAAAAAACTCATCATTGCCATCAATACGTTTAACAAGTGTTTGAATAGTGGCAAGAACAATATCTTTATCTTCCCATTCAAACTTTTTACCTTGTACAACGCCTATTCTTTTAGCTTTGATGTCCAAGTGCTTGTCGATCTCTTCTCGCCACTGATCAATTAGGTTTGCGCGATTAACAACAATGATTGTTTTAGTCTTTGTGTGCGCAAGATAATGTAATGACACAACGGTTTTACCATGTCCGCATCCGAGATTTAGTATACCGTTTTTATGGTCGATCATTGCTTGTAAGGCGTTAACTTGCCCTGGTCGAAGAGAAGTCTTAGCTTCTACGTCAATCGTTTGTGCGCTGTGTAAAATTTCTTCTACTGCATAAGGTACTTCTGTATTTTTAACATCCAAAAAGTGTCTTGGAACTCTGATATGGGTGTCAGTTAATAATGAGTCTGACGGCATATCGCCGATTGCTAACGAATAGCGTATTGGTGCAACGCTGACATGCTTTCTTGGTAAAAACAAATAGTTGCTTATGTAAGCTGTGTTTTGATCCATGGTGTGTCTTTTAACTTCGACTTAGTGTCGTCTGGTAGATACCTAAGGCTTTGTGTTAATGCTTCCGAAAAGGCGATTGTCTTCTGTTTGCTAACAGCTATGTAGTCAGGAAAGTCTCTTGCAAGTATCTCAGAAGCACATAACCAATTTAGCGTATCCGCTTCATCTGGTGTTAGCTTGTAGATCTCGACTAGAATCCTTCTCGTATCCGAGTTAGGAATTCTGTCGCCCTTTTCACATAGTCTTAATGACTCAGCACTTATATCATATCCACGTGTTTTTGCATACGCAGAAATGTCAACAAATGTTTGAAACTTTGATGCAGTTCGCTTTGCGCTTAAGAAGTCTTTAAGCTTCATTTATTCTCCGGTTTTTTTAGCGATGTTCGGTAGTTTTCTTTACTTGCTACGATGAAGGAGTGTAAGCGTTCGGTACTAACTTGTGCAATATCATATGCCAAATAAGTGGCGAATTGTCTACCCAAAGGTTTATCAAAGTTAAAGTCATCCGTCGAACCTCGCATTACAACAGGTCTGTTGGATGCGTTATTATTATTGTTCGCCGAATAGTTTGCTGTATATGTCGAGCTTGTTCCACTAGATGTAGATGTGGTAGTACCAGTTGTTGGCGTACTGTTAGACGCTGTCCTAGGACGGTAGTAATTTACTTCGCTCACTTCTTCTTGTTTTCCTTTCTCTTGAAGCGCTAATGCACACGATTGTCGATAGTTACATCCCGAACATTGACGTGAAGTCTCGTTATAGTAATCATCATTACCAAAACAGTGCGGTTTATTCGTGTTATTGTAGTAAGTTGTCATTTTTTGATTATAACTACTCCTTTCTTGTGTTATAAAGAATTATCACATTTATGTAGGCAATAAGATAACCTATGGAGGATTCTATGAAATTACTTGGTAAATACCCCGTTAACTCATCAGCGCAGATCAAAACTGCTTGCGCATATTTTGATATGTATGAAAAAAACTTTAGCTTGACTGATAGAATTGAATACGCACAAGGCTTAGCAAACGTGATGCTACAAAATGGGCTTGAACCTACTGAAAAAATTGCTAGCTATGTCGGTGTCCCTCGTAATAGCATCGCACCTGGCATGCAAATGCGTAATTATCTATCTGGTGGTAGAACAAACGCAGCTGTTGATGAAATTGTAAAGATTGCGAGTCGGGAAGATGTAGATCCTTATAGAGTTGTTAGCTTAATTGAAAATTTAGATAAGGCGTATCAACTAGATAAGTGCTACGGAAGAATGCCTGATCCATTCCATACCGTATTTGAAAAGGTAGCAGATATTGTCGGAAATGAGACATGGGAAGGCCCATCTGATACACTAGCACAACGCAAGCTAGAAGAGTGGGTAAAAAACCCATCGGCTAAATCTATTCTCGAACAAACATTTCACATTGATTTGGTGGCGGAATTGATCAGAAATCCGTGGACAATTTTTAGCTCTCTACCAGATCCACAAAAGACAGTTATTTCACGTCTTGTAAATGATAATGTTATTGACAATTTACAATCACGTGGTCGATCTTTATATGACTATGACGGAGCTCTTGAAAAAGAACAACTTTATGAGTCACCAACACAAGCGTTGGAAAGACTCACTAAAGGACAAGCAAGTCCAAAGATGGGTAGAGAGTAATGAGCAACTTACCAAAAGACTTTTTTCAAAAGAACGATAGCCATCCTGTAGTTCTTGGAAGAGCTTGTGATCAGCTTTTGGGGGATGAGTGGAGAACGTGGCTACCATCAGTTTCTAGAGATGCTCTAGAAAAACAAGGGTATGGTAAAATGTCAGAGGGTACCTGGCAGATGTTAGGCGCATATGCTACGGCAAAGAATACTCTTTTGCCCTGGACAGACCCCGTTTCATTTGGAAACGTATGCACGGCTCTACTCGGCAATGTCCCAAACTTTAAACAATTTGACCATCTAAAGTTATACGAGATGATGATCGGCGTAGACTGTTTAAGACTCATACAACAGATACCATTTGGTACAGATGTTAAAAAGTTTATCGCAGCTTGTGCGCGCTTTGAGGAACTTGAGTTCTTGCCAGATCCACTAACATTCTGTATGTCTTATTTATGTAGACCAATGTATAAGTGTCAAGATTGTGGAAATACAGAATATGACGATTTGATTGATGGGCAGTGTGATGTATGCTGTGGTAGATACGAAGATGGTATACTTAAGGATCAACCGTTAGAAGGTCTAGAAGATCGAGGGCGTAATATTATTAGATTTGATGAATATGATTACGCATCAATTTCTACTAGGTATGGTTCCTTAAAGTCTTTATCAAAGAACAACATACAGCTAAATCTTGACAAAACTGATGTACAGGTAGGTAAATTACTAGCCGCTGAATACGTTAGAAGAGATTTTAAGCAACGATTTGAAATGCAGGTTAGGAGCGTAATATGAGTGAATACATACTTAAAGTAGCCGCTAGAACTAATAAAAAAAGATCAGCAGCTTTTACAAAAGCTACTCAACAAGCTAGAAATCCGCAACCTGCCGTCCCACCACCAGCGACGCCTAACTACTCTGCTATGAACCCTAAGCAACTTTGGGAAAGTACTAAAAACTTAGGCCCATCTGAGTTAGGCGGGTTAAGTGCAAAAGACAAGGCAAAAGCGTTGTTGGGACAAGCACAGTCTGCTAAATGGGATCCCAAGTCAATAGGAAAAGCCGTATGGCGAAATCTAGGAGAAGCTGGTGGGGGCGGGGGATACTCTGGTGGTTCGGGTACGCTCACAAGGTATCTTCCTATGGGTGCAAAGCTTACTGTAGCTAGTATGGGCGTACCTAGTATTGCCGCAGGGTTTAGCAAAGAAGACGCGGAAGGTAAGGGAAGATCACGCACTGAACGTATAGCGGGGGGTCTTGGTTATACCGTAGGGTCGGCTTTAGGATATTTGCCACACAGCGTAAATAAATATTTAGGAGCGGCTGCGTTACCCGTATCTCTGTCTGCGTCTAACTACGCCGGTAATCTAGGACAAAAGGCTGGAGAATTTATTGGTCGAAAGTTTGATAGCGGGTTATCGAAGCTACGCGGTGTCGGTGCTGGAGATACTATGGCTCAAAAGTTTCAAGCACAACAACGACTTCAACAGCAGCCGTCTCCCCAACCATTACAACAGCAACAACCAACTAGCGGAGCCGTATAATGAGTTATAGGTTTAGTTTAGGCGGAAAAGGGTCTATGCTAAACTCTGCGGGAGCAGAGGGTAGAGCAACATCAGCCCCTAAATACCCGCACCCATTCTTTGATCAAGGGCAAGCGTATTTACCTACATCGTTTAAAAACATGTTTCACTGGTGTAGGTTTTATTTTCTTACAAACCCCGCAGTAAATTCCGCTATTACAAAGATGGCCGAATACCCAATTACGCCAATCATATTTAAAACTGACAACGATATTTTACGTAACAAGTACGAAGAAGTAGTAAAGCATTTAAACCTAAAAGCATTTCGCGTTGAAGTGGGCCTAGACTATTATACTTATGGAAACTGTTATGTAAGTGTATTGTTTCCGTTTAAAAAGTTTTTAATTTGTCAGCAATGTAAAACACAGCACTTTGTCAAGGATATTAGTACAAAATACCGTTGGGTAAACATGAGATATCAGTTGACCTGCAATAAGTGTGAACATGTAGGTTTTGCGGAAGTGAATGATCAATCAATGCGTAGTTTAAGAGGTATCCGTCTTATGAGATGGGATCCAGAGCGTATTGATGTAAAGTATGATGACATAACAGGCGATACAGAATATTTTTACGACATACCGGCAGAACTACAAAATGAAATTCGCATGGGACGTAAAGGACGCATTGAAGATCTTCCAGATGTATTTATTAAAGCCGTTCAACGATCAAAGCGTTTAATACTAAGTAAAGAAAACGTGTTCCATTTCAAGCGCCCAACTCTAGCGCAAAAGAGCATGGGATACGGCACTCCTTTGATACTTCCCGTAATGAAAGATTTACATTACCTCGGTATTCTACGTAGATCACAAGAGGCAATTGCGCAGGAACACATCGTACCAATGCGTATTGTATTCCCGTCATCAAACTCTCCTACGGCTGACCCTTATTCAATGTTAAATCTTGGTGAGTGGAAAACAGAAGTTGAAAAACAGCTTAGTCAGTGGAAGATCGACCCAAATCGTATTCCAATCATGCCGTTACCTTTAGGCTTCCAACAGATTGGCGGTGAAGGACGTTCTCTTATTCTACATCAAGAGTATAGAGTTTGGATGGAACACGTAATTGCGGGTATGGGCGTTCCTCCCGAGTTTGTATTTGGTGGTGTGCAGTATAGTGGAACTAACTTAACAATGTTCCAACTGCACAATAAGTTTATTTCGTACATCGAAGATCAACAAGATTTAGTATTCAATTTTATTCTTAGACGTGTTGCGCAGTTTATGAATTATCCAGAAATTGATGGTGAGTTTAGGCCATTTAAAATGGCGGATGACCTACAACGCACAATGCTTTACTTCCAACTTGTACAAGCACAAAAGCTTGCGGATAGAACATTGCTAGAAGATCTTGGGTTTGATCCAGAGCTAGAGCGTAGGAAGATGGACGAAGAACGCGGTTCTATGCTTGAGCTACAAAAGCGTATGCAAGCACAACAGGCTCACATGCAAGGCGAGATCATGGCGATTAATAGTCGTTATCAAATGCAAAATCAACGTTCACAAGCTCTCGGTCAGTTAGATCTACAACAAGAACAACAAGAAATACAAGAGCGTATGCAGGCTGAAGCAGAAGAAAAAGCTAAAAATAAACAAGTTCCTATGATGAACCAAGCAGTCGCTTCTAACAATGCCTTACCAGAAGGCGCAATGACTGGCGACCAAGTAGCGCCTGGGTTCCCTGATGGTGCAACAGCTTATTCAAGAAACGGTTCAAGAACACCACAAACGGGTATTCCTCCTTGGTTTGGTAATGAGCGTTCAGGCGTACAAGCAGGTTCCAATAACATGGACATCAGCTATGTAGCTAAAAGAGCAGCGTCTTATATCACGGGCGTACCACCGGATAGACAAAATCAAATACTAAATCAAATGGCAATCGCAAATCCTCCGTTGTTCCAAATGGTCAATAATATATTAGCGTCCCGAAAAGGTAGCCAGGCTAATCCATTAAATCCTATGCAGTCGCCAATGCCAACAATGAAGCCTTCAAGACGACAAAACCCCGTAGGGTATTAGTGTATTCTGTCATCTGGGTCTATATAATCATTATCATCCTTCTCGTGTTTATCACACTCTTGCTTACATACCTGCTCTACAAACTCTAAGCTTTCCATGATTGTAGTATGACATTCAAACAGCTGTGTTATGCATCCCAAGCATAAATATCTATCTGGTATTAAGTCTGGCTGTACAATTTCCGTAAAGTCTGGGTCTTTCTTATCATCAAGATCAGCATATCCTTGTGTAATACGCGCCATCATACTTGGAGACTCGCCAACAGCAATGTTGTGGAATCCTATAAGTTTCCCACCGCACACACCGCAATTGATTGGCTCTTTTTGCTTTTCGTTCTTACCCCACTTAATTCCCTCAAAGCAGTCTGCGTGAATGAACATGTTTGCATAGGTATCATCAAATTCTGTTGAGTGGGGATCTTCATCATAGTTATCACATGGATATTCGAAATAGCATGTCTCAGTCATTGATTCGAATATAATGTGTCCTCCCTCTTTAGATCTGAAGGTATGTCCAAATTCAACACGATAGCATTTCTCGCCTTCCTTTATATATGAGTTAGGATCATCTCTATCGCTTTCCATGCAATATGGGCAGACGCCGACAATTCCATTCTCTTCTCTTTCTTTAAGTTTCATTTTTTATCTCCGTCAAAATCAGCGCCACACTTGCGTATCCGCAAACATGGCATTTGCCTACTGAGTGAAATGGTAATATTGAATACAAGCCGTTCATGTATTTATCGTAGCATCCTACGCATACCCAAATGGCGTCATTTGTAAACGATGATAGTGGCTTGCACTTTGCGCAGTTAATAAGACTACAAGCTGTTTTTATGATCGGGCAATATTCACTTGGTGGTTTTTCACCCGTTGCGATCGTAGTATTCGTGCTCTTGTTTTTGTCGTACACACCTGCGTATGTAGTTTTCGTGCTCTTCATCGCATTTGTCCTTTTCGTTTTTTAGCTCCCATGTCAGCCAACCGAAGAAACCTCCAATTACTGACCAAAATAGTAGCCACCGTTCTCGTTCATTCATGCTTATCCTTTCTTAGCTATTTTACTTGTATTTACATTTTGATTATCACATACTTTATAAAAGTATCTTTATCTTGTAATATAAGCTAAAAATTACCAAACGGTAATGGGGTGACTAGCGTATCTACTTTTTTGGTTGTGTAGGTCCGCCGAAGTCACTCCATTTCCACTTTGGCAAGTCATTTTTGGGTGCCGATTTAGTTGTCATTTTGCACCTCCTTTCTATATACTTATCACAGAAAATACACAGATATTGGAGTTACCATGCTTGAACATTTAGACTATGAGAAAAGGCACAAAGATTTACAGCAACGCCTAGTCACACTAATTCCATCAATATTTAATATTGAAAGCACAACAAGAAAGTTGGAAGTTAGTGAGGTACAGTTCAACGGATTGACTAATAGTTCTAACTACATGCTTCACAGACAGCTTAGAGATCAAGGTGGTACTTTGGCACAAGACGTGTCAGTAAAAGTAAAACTATTTGAGAAAGCTACGGGAAAGCTTATCAGCGAATCTAAAAAAGTTAATATCTGTAAATTACCTGTTGTCACAGCACGTCTTAGCTACTTAGTTCAAGGTAGAGAGTATCAAGTCTCATCTCAGTTTAGACGTATGTCAGGTATCTATACACGTATTGCGGATAATGGAGAAATTCAAGCGGTCGCTGCCAATGAACGCAAGGGGCAAATTCCTCTAGTCTTCGACCCAATTAAACGTATGATTACAATACAACCCAAGCTTGGCAGTAAAGACTCATCAGCCACGCTAGACTTGTATGCTTTACTTCGTGGTATTGGTAAGACAGATGAGCAGATTGCAAGTGTGTGGGGCCAGCCTATGGTAGATGCGGCAAAACGTAATATCAAACCAGCCGCAATGATAAGCTCCTTAATTAGTAAAGCTAAATTAGTTGCCGGTGATAAGGCAATTATTCCAAATGAAAAGGTCGCTGCTGAGATTATCTTCCAAGAGCTTGCAAAGCACACACTTGATACCCGTATTACACAAGATGTTTTGGGCAGACCACACGCAACATTAACACCAGACGCATTACTTGACACAGGTAAAGCGTTAATTCAAGTATCCAAAGGCGAAAAGACAGAGTCATCGTATAACAACATTGGACATAAAAAGTTTTTAGACACACCTGACTTGATCGAAGACTATTTAGCTAGAAAGTCAAGAGAGATACAACAAAAAGTTAAAAACAGAATGGGTGTTAACTCAGACTCGGCTTCTAAGGTCGTGTCTGGGATTATGGATCCGTATATGCTTGGTTTCTTTAGAAAGGGTGGGGAGACACAGTTATCCTCTGAAGGCGATCAAATTAATCCCGTTGCTATGATTTCTGGTGCAACTACCACAACTGTTAAAGGTATGGGCGGTATTAGTACAGGCCCAGGTATGCAATTAGGCAGCGCTACAAGCGTACACAGCTCACACTTAGCCTTTCTAGACCCGCTTGATACGGGGGAAAGTGATAACACAGGCTTAGTTCTGCCACTAGCTACAGGTACCGCTAAAGACGGCGATAGATTACACGCTATGTTATATAGCATGAAAACTAAACAGCTTGAAAAGGTTGACCCACTAACTGCCGATAAATCAACAGTTGCCTTTCCAGAAGATGTGGAATTTGTAGATGGTGAATGTAGAGCACGCACTCAGTTAATTCGTGCGTCATTGCCGGGTGGTAAACCTGGTAAGGTTCCGTTATCCGAAGTGGATTACGTTATTATCAACGCGCAGCAACAATTTGGCATTGCTACTAACTTAATTCCGTTCGTAAATAACAATAACGGTAATAGAAATATGATGGCCGCTAAGATGGCGGGTCAATCACTTAGCCTAGTTAATCGTGAAGAACCACTTATCCAAATACGCGTAGGTAATACAGACAACACAATGGAAAAAGCGGTAGGAAGTAAATCGGCTGAGATGTCTCCCGTAAATGGCGTTGTGACAGAAGTATCTGATGATTTTGTAAAGATAAGTGATGGCAAGGAAGTACACACTGTCTACTTGTACAATAACTTTCAAACTAACGCAGTAGGCGGTGTTTTACAGCACACACCAATTGTTAAAGTTGGAGATAAGGTTAAGGAAGGCCAGTTGGTTGCGGACTCTAACTTTACAAGGAATGGTACGCTAGCGCTAGGAACAAACTTACGTGTTGGTTATCTTCCTATGCGTGGTTACAATTACGAAGATGGCGTTGTTATTTCTCGTTCAGCGTCTGAAAAATTAAAAAGCGAACACATGTATTCATTTGATAGAGACGCCACCATACAAATCGGTACTAAAGTATCTCCTACGTTATTAAATGATTTAGAATCAAACGCAGTTATTATTTCAAGATACTTGTTTGATACAATCGCACCGCAATCATCAAGACTCTCAACCGAATCTTTCAAAAAGCTAGACGAGAATGGTGTAATCAAGCTAGGAGAAAGGGTCGAAATGAATGACGTTTTGATCTGTGCTGTGACTAAAAAGGTGCCCGACCCGACCTTTAGAGCAATGTCTAAATCAACATCATTTGCATTGGATTGGAAAGCATCGGAAGTTAGATGGGAAAAAGAAACCATCGGAACTGTTTCTAGAATTGTAAACACTGGTAAAAAAGTTACAGTGTTTGTTCGCACACAAGAAAAAATGACAATCGGGGACAAGCTTGTTGGGAGATATGGTAATAAAGGTATCGTTACAAAAATCTTAGAAGATCATGAAATGCCCTTTTATAAAGACGCTACGGGGGAACAAGTACATCTTGAAGTTGCTTTGCACCCTGTAGGTATGACTGGTAGAACTAACCCAGGACAATTAATGGAGCTAGGCGCTTCTAAAATTGCTGAGAAGACAGGTAAACCCTACATCGTTACCAACTTTGATAAAAATAGTCAAGACCGCTTAGACGAATTAATGAAAGAAATGGAAGCACATGGTGTTAGCGACCAAGAACTTCTACATGATCCAGATACAGGTAAGTCTATTGGAAGCGTAATTGTTGGCAAACAATACATTCAAAAGTTGCAACATCAAGTAGAGAAGAAGTTTACTGCGCGTGCGGGTGGATCCTTGCCAGGTATTAAAGGCGCTGTGTATGACATCAATCATCAACCCGTTAAAGGTGCGGGTATTGGCGGTCAAGCAATGGGCGCACTTGGTATGTACGGCTTACTTGCACACAACGCACGAGCCAACATTCTTGAAATGCAGACACACCATTCTACTTATGAGCAAGGGGACGTGTTTAAGGGTGAATATGATTCTGATGAGTATTGGGATGCGCTTATGAACGGCCACCAAATACCTGCGCCACAGCCTACCTTTGCCACTAAAAAATTCTTTTCACATCTCACAGCGCTTGGTATCAATACGTCAAGAAACGCAGATGAGTTTCAGCTTGTACCTATGACAGATAAAGATGTCATGAAAAGTTGCCCACACGAGATTGAAAATCCAAGTAGAGCGATCGTGGGTAAAACAGGTGAGCCCGAAAAAGGTGGGCTATTTGACTTCCCCACCGGAAAGACTCTTAGTAAGGAGTGGGGGCGAGTAACACTACACTCACGTGTTATCAATCCCGTATTTGAAAAGCCCGTATGTACTTTGCTCGATATTATGCAAAAGAATTTTGAACCAACAGCTCAAGGTAAAATGCCGTTTGCTGGCGGTACAGGTATGACTGCAATTGTAAACGCACTAGCAAAGATTGACACAGCTAAAGAACTTGAAAAGCAAATTAAACTTCTTGACAAAGTAAAGGGTACTGACCGAAATAACTGCGTTAAGAAAATTCGTTTACTTAAAGTATTGACAAATCTTAATTTAAGTGCATACGACGCATATACAATGAAATACATGCCCGTTCTTCCCCCTGTAATGCGTCCTATTGGTATCTCAGATGCAGTTGACGCAGTAGGTGACGTTAAATCAGCCGATATTAATCAAATGTATCGCCAAGTTGGTATGTTTAATATGCAACTAAAAGAACTACCAGCAGAAACACTTCCAGAAAAAAGAATGGACGCAGAATACGCTTTGTTCAATTCCGTAAAGGAAACCTATGTAAAGGGTGCTATGGACAATAAGGGCGCTCCTATATCGTCTTTACTACAATACATTACTAACCCAAAAACAACAGGCGGGTTGGCTCAAGGTAAAGAAGGTTTTTATCAAGACAAGCTAATTGGTAGACGTGTTGAGTTGTCTGCGCGTTCTGTTATTATTCCTGAGCCTAATCTAACCTTAGATCAAATTGGTATGCCACGTAAAATGGCGTTGGCAATTTATCGCCCATTTATCATTCGTGAAATTATTGGTATGGGCTATACACCTGCACAGGCAATGAAAAAGTATCGTGATGAAGCAACATCAGATACAGTGAAGTACGCAACCGACCTTGCAGTTAAAAATAGACCCGTTTTAATGAAGCGCGATCCTATGCTTCACAAGCACAGTGTAATGGCGTTCTATCCAACACTAACAGAGGATAAGTCAATCCAAATTCACCCAATGGTTTGTAAAGGCTTTAACGCGGATTTCGATGGCGATACTATGGCGATATTTCTACCAGCATCTCAAGAGGCTGTAGAAGAAGCAAAAGGTATGACACCAAGTCGTAATCTATTTGGTGCTAAAGACTTTGATCTTATGAACTTGCCTGAATGGGATGCTGCGTATGGTATTTGGCAATTATCAGAAATTAAGTTTACTGGTAAACAAGCATTCGATTCTGAGTCAGCTGCATACCTTGCACACAAGCAAAATACTCTTGAAGAACGCGAAGGCTTTAATTATAAAGGCAATGTAACAACAATTGGTAGAATGAAGTTGTTAAACGTAATGCCAGACGACTTAAAGAAAACCTTTGAAGAAAAGATTTTATTTGGTCCCAATCTTACAAAGTCTGAAATGGCAAAGCTTATGCGCGAAGTAGCACGCCTACGTAGAGATTATTACCCACAGATTGCGGATGCTTTAAAAAACCTAGGTGGTAAATCGTCTTACATGGAAGCTGCTTCTTATGGCTTAAATGATTTGCGCGTTCATAAAGATATTCGAGATCACCATCTAGCAGTAGCGGATGAAAAGCTTGCAAAGATCGCAAATCCAACAGATAGAGATAAGGTTGCTGTTTACGGCGAAGCAAATGCAAACATTACAAAGGATTTAAAGGCTAGACTTAGTACTGAGCAGTCAGATAACCGTTTATGGAAATGGACGGGTGGTAGTGGTGCGATTGCTGGTAAATGGACTAACGTAGAACAAATTCTTTCTGCGCCATTACAAGTACAAGACTCAAGCGGTCAAACATGTGCAGAACCTATTCGTAAATCATACTCGGAGGGTCTAGCAACTTCAGATTATTGGAATACACTACCTGGTATTCGTGCTGGTACCCTTGCACGTGTTAAAGGTACATCAGAACCTGGTGCTAAAGCAAAGGACTTAGTAAACTTGGCAATCAATGTCGTTGTTACTGAGGATGACTGTGGAACTAAAAACGGTGTGGCAATGCCAACAAAAAATATTGACTGCGAAGGTAGATACCTTGCCGAAGATATAATAGTAAACGGTACAACCTACAAGCGTAATATGCTTATGACTGTCGATACAATGAAAGAAATACAAAAGCATATCAGCGAACTTAAATTACGTAGTCCACTTACTTGCTTATTAACACGTGGTGTTTGTAAAAAGTGCCAGGGCTTTAATGAGCACGGTAGAGATTACAATGTCGGCGAGAATGCGGGTGTTAACGCTGCGCAATCTATGTCAGAACCACTTACACAGATGGCCATGCGTTTATTCCACTCTGGTGGTTCGGCAAACGGGGCTGGTGCTAAGATGGGTAATCAGTTAGATCGTTTAAGTGAGTTGTTTGAAATGCCACAAACACTTAGAGACAAAGCTGTAATTACTACCATTGATGGAAGCGTTGTTAATATTAAAGAAGACGATGTTGCGGGTGGTTACTTTGTACAGATCGGTGAAGCTGAGTTTAAGATACCTAGTGGCAAGCAGTTGTCGGTAAAGGTCGGAGATACTGTTAAGAAGGGACAAGCCCTTTGCGATGGACCAATTAATCCACACGAGCTTTTAGAGGTTGGTGGTATGCCTATGGCCCGTGATTACCTTCTAAAAGAAATGTCACAGATTTACGGATCATATGGTGTACGTCAAAGACACGTTGAAACTGTTCTTAGAAATCTTACAAACATGGTAGAAGTTGTAGAAGATCCAGAGTTTGAATTTGTGCCTGGTGAAGTAATTGCACGCACCCAGATGCTTCGAACAAACGCTGAAAGAAATGTTGCTAAAAAGAAACCAATTACAGCCAAGGATACCTTAAAACGTATTAACGAAGCCGTTCAAGTAAATACAGAAAACGACTTTTTAGCTGGTCTTAATTATCAAGAAATTAGAGATGTTATTACCGAAGGCGCAGCTTTAGGTGCAAAATCTAATCTACATGGTATAAACCCATTACCAGGTATCGCTTATGGTGCCGAATTTGGTATGAAGCAGTCAGCAACCGGAGTTTACTAATGTTTAAAGCAGCACAATCAACTTGGGAAACAAAAAGTGATTTTATTACTAAATCACCCGCTGAAATAAAAAAGGGGGTTGTGACAGAGGTGTATTCTAATAGAGGTACATGCGATGTTAAAACGTTGGATGTGCGTGGGTCAGTGTATCAAGATATACCATACGCTACAGGATATCTAGGGCCTGACGGAAACGGTATGGATATATGTCCAGAAGTGGGGTCTTATTGTTATTTTATTGCAACAGACTCGGGCAGTATGGACGCTGGCGATGCTAAATACACACAAGCAACAATATTTTGTTTTATGTCCCCTAGATCTGAAAATGCAAGCTTAGGAACAAGAAGCGAGATATCCCCAGGGGACATAAGAATGTCGGCCGGAAGTGGCGAAGTGCTACTGCGCAATAACGGGGATGTATATTTATTTTCAGGGCCCGCTCTTGGTACGGCATTCTTATCAACAAGGGCATTAATGCAAACTATGGCCCCCTCTTATGTTTTAAACACGATGGGCGGTTCTGTTAAGTGGGTTACAAATTCCGATATAGAAGGTGGTCCAACAGACTTCACAGCTGTTATTAAAAAATCAGCTACGGATGAAAGAGGATATATCACCGTATCTGCGGGAGATGCCAATAATGGAACATTTGTAGTTAGCGTCAATGATACAGGCTCTAACGATTCTACAAACTTATTTGATCTTCGTGTTTTTGTTGACAGTCAACCAACAACGCTGTTTGCTAGTAATGGGCTAGAAATATCTACAAGTACTGGCCCGTTATCATTAAACGGAAGAATAGTTATAGATCAAACATCCCTTAATATGAACCTGGGCAACGCATCCGTCTTGCTAGAAAACGATGAAGCTAGTAAGATGACTATTAATGCGGATGAGATCATCATTAACACGAGCAAACCCCTTGTTATCAATATGGATGGCGAGGAAGTTGTACGACTAGAGAAGGATACATTAAAAAAACTTGTAACAGAGTTTTTAATTCCTTGGATTAAAACGCACACACACGCTGGTGCTCCTGTCGATGATCCTCAGCTTCAAGCACTAGACCTTTTAATACAAAACGAAAAATTGATTACAAAAAGTAAACTTTCTTAGGAGAAGTTATGTTTGATATTCCATTATTTAGAGATAGGTATTCACTTACCAAGATTGCGATGCCCGCAACTGTATCGTTACCAGATGACGAAAAGAAGTGGGGCCCACAAGTATTAAGTGAACTGCACAGACAAGCGCCTATCATGCAAGATTATCATAGTAATATTGTTATGGATAGAACTGATCCACAAAAAGGATACGGATTTGGGTATATCATTGCAACGCCAAAAACCAACAATCCATTACTTGCAGACACACTTCCTTCAGTAAAAATTCCCGTTGTAATTCGTAATTTTAGATTATCTCCCTTTGATGTGTTCTTTGATCAATCGGGGGACGGATTTCCTCTCACCGAGCGTAGATTACAGCAAGCTTTAATGCGTATGGATCCCTTTGATGGCCCTGTCAATGAAAATGAACCCGGACCTGGTAGTGATGTTCGTCAAATGCTCACACCTCCTTGGGAAAACGTTGGGCAATTTTATAGGGGCGTTAATAGCGCCGTTAGCCAGGCCGGCCAAGTAAAGACATCTTCCTTATTGGGTAGCTTAAGTGGTTATATTCAACCAAAGGCACTTATCAAGATTGCAAATTGGGTACGTTCGGACGAAGGCAGAACCTTATTATATAATAATGACGCTAAGTCCGCCTTTCACAAGTCTTTAAGCCTAAGACCTATGAATGTAGATGATTTAGTAAAGACCGCATCCCCCAAGGGTCCTACAATTATTCAATATCGATGGAATGGTGGCGATAATGTTATGGTTAAGTTTGCGCAGCCTGACGGGTTTGATCCACAACAGGGCCAAGTACCTGTGCAAGACGCCGCTCAACAAATGCCACAAGAGCAACAAGAGCAGTTAGCACAAGATGGATCAGCCGTACAAGCTCCGCAAATGGAAGTTATGTCTCCTGAAGAAATGGATATGGACGAGTTTCAACCCGTTACTACCTTCGGTGTTTACAAAGTAATCACGGTTAACAATGAGCAAATGCTTGGCTGGGTATTCCCATTTCTATTGTCGTTTAGGATGGAAAAGATTCCGATGGCGTTATTTACTGACGGTTCAAACTATGCAACCCACCAGATGATACCAGGCGTTTTAGCAGGCACATCAACCGCTTTACCAAGTGAAACACCTCAAGGTCGTGGCTTTTTCTATGTTGTTAGAAACGGCAAAGCATTCGCATTTGCTCCTATTGATCTTATGGGGGAACAACAACAGCCTGACGGTAGTGTAGTTTACATGGCTACAACAATCTTGGGCGGTAATCAAATCCAACTACAAAAGGTACAAGGCATGAACTCGCCAGCAGAAATGGGCGAACAGATGTTTGCAATTCCTATGGATGTAAAATGGGTATCCTTTAAGAACCAAACAAACCCGTTGGTAGAAGATCCAATGCAAGCTAGTCAAAGATCTGCTTCATATTTAATGGCGCAACAAGCGCAAGCTCAGCAAATGGCTATGGCACAGCAACAACAAGCAGAGCAAGGTGGCGGAAAACAACAAAAGACCGCATCACTTATGGCTACTGTTAGAGCAACACAAGACAATACTTACACTCTTGGTGGCCCTGCATTCGAAGAGTTAGATAGAAAGCATACACACTTTTTAGATGCTTCAGACACTGCTTGGATGTTAGCGTTAGCAGGTATTGACCCAGACTATACCATGAGCAAGCTCGCATCTATTCATATTTTAGATAAAGGTCTCTTAGAGTTTCCCACCCTTCGTAGACTTACACCACCACGTGTAGAACACGTAAAGGTGGCATCCTTATCACACCCAATCTATAAGCTAAATCGTTTCTTAATCAAAGAAGCTGCTGCTATACAAGATCCAATGGTTGCAGACACCCTTTTGTCATTAAACTTTCTAACACCAGATAATATATCTCATTTTATTGCAAACATCCCACAACTCGAAGAGACAATTCACTTATTATCGAACATGCTTTTAGCGTCAAGAGTAGGTGCAAAAGAGATTCCCGAAGGCGCTTGTAGTGATGCCCTTAGAAACTTAGATGATGTTATTAATGGAATCCGTTTACTTACCATGAGAGATATGAACGTATGATAAAGCACCCAAGTGAGTTATTCATTAAACACTTATTAACATTAAGCTTTGATGATGACGCTGTTAAAAATGCGTTAAAGGACTTTGGACTTCCTCCAATTTTAGATACGCATGTAACTTATTTAAATGAGCTACGTACATCCTTAGACGCCAATAAGCCCAAGTGTTTTAGCATTGCTGATACATCTGACGATAGCGTAAGCTATTTAAAAGGCCACAAGATTTACAACCTACTTCATCCCGACGCCACTGTGCTATCTTGTATACAAGTATTTGATAGCCCACAAGCTAGGCGTGATCTATTCATGGGCATACTTGGTAGAATCGATGAAACTCAACTAGTAGGACATATCAATCGCAAGTTCTCGTTAGACATCAGTATTAGGACTTTACAAATTATTAAGCATTATTACTTCAACGCAGACGGTATCTCATCGGAAGATTGGGCGGACTTATTTTCAAACATGCCTGGAGGTACTGATGCTACTGGTTTTGAATCGTGCTTATCCGGTGGAGCAAGCGTAGCTTCTTATCGTATTGGTATTGAACAAAACGTTACAATACGTGAAGTAGTTAAGGAAGCAGTTACAGCCTTGTATGTTTCCCTACAAGAAGTAAAACATTGGCCTGCGTCCTCTTCTAAAATTAAAGTATTGTCCGACACAGTCAGCGCTCTTGCAAAGGCACACGCTGTTATGAATACAGCTGATCAAGAATTGGCTGCGGTTGCATCCGAGTTGAAGCAATTTAAACTCGCTAGAACGACAAGTAAACCCGTATCACTAGACATTCTATCTAAACAAGGCAAAGTTCATGCTTAAAGACGAGTATTTTTCAAAGAATTTTAAAGCCGAGCCGGTCATATTCCATGAGGTGACATCAACATTTTATACATGTAGCTTTGCACAAAAGGGAAATGACATGATTTATCACTTTTACGGTACACCGAAGTGTAGCTCTTTAGCGATATCTCAGATTATTGAGCCTATCTTTTTAGAGACTCTTGGTGAAGACAGTCGCAAGCATATTAGTACCGAATTTATAAATGACCCGCTTCTAGATAATCTTGAGTCTGTATTTGTAAAAGTAGAAACTTTATGTAAAAATGAGCTTGCTCTTAAAAAGATGCGTAGGGACATCTTTGAGCTACTACACGAAAAACTAGGTGAACGATATGCATAGTAATTTAATAAAACTGGCCGTTAGCATTAAGCAACTTGAAGACTTTGCAAATAAGAAAGAGAAAGAAGGCACTCTCAAGTACGATTTACACTTTCCAGGCCTTCTACGTGAAAATCTTGATAAGGAAAATCTAACAAGACACGAAAAAGCAAGAATTGCGCAAACATTTGAAAATAATTTCCCACACATGGTACCCAAAAAAGAAATTATGAATAAAAAATTGCATAAGAAAACGATGACTACTCTAACATCTGATAACTTAGTCTCTAAATTACTGAAACAAAGTATGGAAAAAATGATGGCAGGCGATGTGGGAGGTGAGGAAAAGGAATTTGCGGATTCCTTAGTGCGGGCGAGTGGAATGGACAAGCTTACACAAGAACAGAAGGATGAGACCATAAGACAGCTTAAGGAAGAGCTAGAGAAAAGTAAATCTCCAGCAAGACCAGGCATGGGTAGCCAAACACTAGTAGGTAAGGCGCATCATAAACATTATGATAAAATTCAGAAAAAAACCGGAATAGACTTATCATCGCAATTTAAAGCTATGCCGAATTTTCTAGGTATTATTAGAGATCCAAAGGATGTCGCATACTTCGAAAAGAATCCCAAAGCTAAACAAGCTCTTGAAAATGTAGCCAAAAACACTTTTTTGCCGAAAAGATCCGTTGCAGTAGTAAATAGTACAATAGATCAAGCAGGAGGTCATTATAGTCCTGAGGATAGAAGAGCTGGAAGAGCATTTGTTGCACATCACGAGCTTAGTGAAGCTAACCCAAAGCATGCAAGGCACGGAAGTATTCACGCAAGAGTAAAAGAAGGTGCTGGACACATGGCATTACAAAATGTGCGTGACTTTAATCTAGTTAATACAATGAATGAGGCACCAAATTTACAAGAAAAAGTACGAAATCTTAGAAGCTCAGAAATTGACGGCTTAAGAGGATTAACAAAGGAACGTACTCAGGGTATTGACGCATTAACTAGAGGATTAGTTGGGGGACAAGAAGGATTTAACAAACGAATAGATTCTCACGCAAAAACTCTTCATGCAGAAAATACTGAGCACAATAATAAAGTATTAAGTCGTGTTCCAGAGCGCTTACACAATCATCCTGCGGTACAGCAAAGACTACGTCCTACCGATGACACTACAATTCGACAGATTGCTGAGCAAAAGGCTAGAAAAGAAGGAAGACTAAATAGACATCAAATTAAGCACTTAGGAAATATGCTTGATTCTAGAGTTTTAAGAAATCCTGAATTAGTTGATGAACTAAAAGGTAGAGCTTCAGAAGCCGACGCAATGATGGACTTCTTTAAAGGACAAAGACAAGAAGCATTAAAAAATTACGCTAAAAAGGCTCTCAAAAAGGGTCGCGTAAGATGAGATATTTTTTAGTCATAGTAATCTCTACGATATGTTTAGCACAAGCTCCGATACCACCTAAGGAAGAGCCTAAGAAAGTAGATATGTTCGTAGACCCCGACACAATTGATAAAGACGAATGCCCCGAAGGTATAGACCCAAAGTATTGTAAATAGGCCATATAATTCTCGCCTGGATGATAGTAAATCTGCAAAAATGCGTAAAATATTGGGATAAGTATATAGAACAGAAACGAAACCAACATAGCATAATGAAAGGCTATTTATCATGTTCAAGTCAACATTTCCAGGCACACAACCAAAAGCCACAAATCTCTCACAACAGGTCAGAACAACCATGAACAACACACAAGAAACACAGGAAGCTCGCAGAGCACGTAAAAATCGTTTTAGCAAAGCAGAAGCAACCACACAACCACAACAAGGACAACAAATGAAACTAGAACTCAAAGATGTAGTATCATATATCAACGAAATCGATACAGCTTTAGTAATGTTACTCGCACTCAGTGAAACAGGAAAGTTCGCGACAAACACAATGGGCGCCATTCAAGATGTCGCAGATAAGGTCATCGTCAAGATCAAGAAGCATGCAGATGAAATTGTATTTCTCGTAAATGAAACAAATGCAATCAGCTGGGAATTGTCAAAGAGCATTGCAATCGCAATTCCTGGTGTTGGCGAATTTCATCCAGATGCAACATGCCCTGTGGTCAGAGAACAAGATTTGATGGAAGCTTTACAGATGATCCAAGAAACAGTTTGGGGCATGAATTGTACAAAAGAAGTACTAGATATCTATATCAAGGGCGCATTACAAGTAACAAGCAAGATCAAGGCGCTTCTTCCAAGATGGGTCAAGCTCATGAATGCTTATACAACTCTAGGCGAAACAATGGCTAAAGAGATTGCAGATATCAAAGTTGATGATCATTATAAAGGTAATGTATTTGATACAAAGCTCTAAAAATAATGGAATGAAACAATGAATAAATGAGCAGGAATAAAAACGAGATTAAATGGAAATTAAACTCAATTAATACGCAATATTTTTTAGCTCAAATTACTATCATCAAATGTGCAAAACATAGAAATATCATGTGATAAGTATATAGAAACAAAAGAGAAACTCATAACTCTCATAACCTCAAAAACAAAGGAGATCCAAATGGATCATACAGTCGAACTCTTAAAGGTATATCTTACTCTAAATGGTGGTGTCAGTCACGGTACTCAGCCAATCAATGCTTGCGGTGCAGAGGATCCATTGTATGTCACATTCCACTATGGGATGGTCGGCAGGACAAGCGAAGGTTACGATCCTTACACCATCATTTGTAGTAAGGAACAGCTTAGCGAAGCGTACAAGGCATACGAAGCAACAAAGAATGCACACAAGCCATGTATCCCTGAAGTAGTTGCTAAGCAACTTGCTTGGGCATAAAGTGGTAACATCTAATCACGAATACAAGAACGTGATTGACTAAGAAAACAGGTTTTTCTTTAGCTTAAATTACTATCATCGTCTGGTGTCCATACAGGATCGAAACGTCTTTTATAATATACCTTAACCGATAGACCATCTAAGTCAATTGCACCAGGAAATGCACCTTGATCCTTTACAGTGCTCTTTATACATTTTCTTAGCTCTGTATGAAACTGTGGAGCAATTTTTGATATTAGCTTATATTCTAGTATAATCATAAGCGGATCGGCGCTTTGTTTAACTTGTGATTCTCGTAAATCTAGCGTATCAAAAGTTACGAGATTAATAAGTCTTCCGACTGATCCTAATAGCAGATTAGCCTTTTCTAGTAAATTCATGGTGAGTACATGCCCATAGTTAAAAATTCAGCAAGAACGCGGTCTAGTGTTGATAAGCCGTACCGCGTAACAAGATATACCACAGATCCGAACCCAATACTAGAAGAGTGGGACTTTGAACCAGATCTTCCAGATACAATGACAACCCTTGACCCGTCGTTAATGGTAGAAGTGCGTCCTACTGATTTTGTAGAATTCGCCATCATGATACCAGATGAAAAGACAAAGGCGCTTCTTCCGTTCTCATTTGGCAATCGTAGGTATCTACGACCAATATATGATACTACGTCCCCGCGCGTATTGTTAAAGTGTGGACGTCAGGTAGAAAAGTCAACCTACCTTGGTAATCGTTTGTTAGCTCTCACATGTATTCAGCCCAACTTAACGGCTCTATATGTCTCACCTACTAACCAGCAAACTAAAACCTTTTCTACGGATCGTATCAGGGAGCCGTTAGAAACAAGCCCACGTCTAAAGGTATGGACTAACCCGTCTTTATCTCAAAATGTATTCCAAAAGAAGTTTATCAATCGCTCACAGATTGTGCTTAGATATGCGTTCTTAAACGCAGACCGTGTTCGTGGTATTCCCGCCGACTTAGTATGTATAGACGAAATCCAAGACATTCTTACGGATAACATACCCGTTATCGAGGAATGTATCTCACACAGCTCCTTTAAGTTTAAGCTGTATGCAGGTACACCTAAATCGCTTGATAATACAATTGAAGGCTTGTGGATAGAAGAGTCTACACAAAACGAGTGGGTTGTTCCTTGTGACTCTTGTGGTGGAGGCGATTTTAGGCATTGGAATATATTAGGCGAAGAGAATATTGGAAAGAAAGGCTTAGTCTGCTCTAAATGCGGTAAGCCGTTAAATGTTCTTCATGATGATTGTCAATGGGCGTCTTTAAACCCAAATCCTAGAGTTCCGTATCCTATGGATGGTTATCGTATTCCACAAATTATGGTGCCTTGGTTACAGTGGAATGATATCTTAAATAAACAAATGACGTATTCACGTGCAAAGTTTCACAACGAAGTTCTTGGATTATCCTACGACAGCGGTACAAGACCGCTTACAAGAAGAGATGTAGAAGATAATTGCGTACCAACAATAACGTTGGATGGGCCAGGTATTAAAAGATCTATACAAAGTTCGATAGGTAAACAAGTATTTATGGGAATAGACTGGGGAACGGGGGAACAAACCTTTACGCTTGTAACAATCGGATATTACATAGGACATAGGTTTACAATCGTATATGCAAGGCGTTTTGAAGGGCCCGAGTCTGAGCCAACTATACAAATACAAAAGATAGAAGAGCTTGTACGTATTTGGAGAGTATCTATGATCGGTACTGACTACGGTGGTGGTTTTGATAGAAACGACGCATTAATCCGTATCTACGGCGTACAAAAGGTTTTCAAGTATCAGTACTCTACAATTTCACAAGGTAAAGTAAAATGGGACAATGGTCTTATGCGCTTTCTAGTGAATCGTACAGAAGTTATGTCGGATATATTTAACGCAATTAAGCGTAAAGATGTATTTGGATTTCCTTGTTGGGCTGATTGGGAACAGCCTTTTGCGTCGGATATGCTTAATATCTTTTCCGAATACTCTGAGCAACGTAGATGTAATGAATATAAAAAGAGTAAGAGTGTATCAGACGATACCTTTCACTCTCTTGTGCTATGCTTCCTTGTATCTCAGCTAACTAACCCTAGACCAGACGTTCTTGTTCCTCAAAAGGAGTAAAGGCGTAGCCTAAGCTTTGTTTCAAGGACACGTGCATTTTTTCGTCTATAAAATCCAAGAAGTGCAATAATTTTTTCAATACACTGTTTAGCTATATCAATACCTATCTTTTTATACAATCCATTTGATATTCTTATAATATCTCTAGCCCACGTTTCTAAATCATCCCAACGCATCTGTTGTGCGGATATAATTGTATTAAAACAATCCTTTGTAATCTCAATCTCTTCGTCTGTAAGCTCGTTTATTTCATCTAGGATAAGTCCGTTAATAGATTCGATTACAGCAATTCTGTTCTTCAACGCTCTTATTTCTTGCTCTGCAAATTCTAATCGTTGAACAATTTTAGCATTTATTGTAGTATTCTGCATAGTAATGTGTAACTTGGATACATCTTCTACCTTAAAGCAAACCTTGTTTTTTATCTTGACAAACGGAAGCACACCCTTTCTTCTATATCTTAGGATAGTGCGTTCGCTACACTTTAAAAAATCGGCTGCGTCTTTTTGAGAGACATATGTACTGATTACATCATCAATACCTTTTTGATTCATAGGAGACTCCCAATGGCTATATATGACAAGATGGCACTAGCAGAAATTGGAAAACGTGCATCAGATCTATTTCTGAAGCATGAAGTGCCTTTAGTGGATGCCATCGTTAAAGTAGCTAGTAAATTACCCGACTTTACAGATGAACATGTAAAGCGTGTAATTGAGAACGCAAATTTAGTGACATTCGAAGAGATGTTTAAATCATCCGACTCAAAGCACATTACATTCGACTTAGCTGAGTTTAGTGATGTCAAGGAAAAAATGCAAGCTGAAATGCACGGTGGTAAAGAGCCAACAAGTATGGAATATTTAGTTCCCCCCGATGCGCCAAAGATGGAAACAAATCTATTTGATCGTGAATCCCTTGAGAAGGCCAGTAGCTATTCTGATGTACCAAGACACTTGATTGATAAACGAGATAGAGAACATGTTAAACAAGCGCAGGCTCATGTTTCTGAATGGCTGTTAAAAACTGACAACCAACTACAGAATGAAATTGCTGTTCTAAATACAATGTGTAAACGTGCAAGTTTGGCACATGGCGTAGAAAGCGTTGCCTATCTTTTAGACGCAAGTACACGCGATAAAGAAACACTAACTAAAATTGCATCTATTATTGACATTCCTGTATTAGAGCATGAAAATAAAAATCAAGTACCTAACACTGAACACCCAATTGTAGTTCAATACAACAAATGCGTTGGTCTTGTAAAAGAAGCCAAACGTCTCAGAGGCGCTTCAGTATACTTAGAAGATCAACGACAAAAATTACTACATACAGTGGGGAGATAATAATGAGTATTTTAGATAAATATAACTTGAGCGAAGAACAACGTGACCGTGTAATGACTAAAGTTGCGTCTACTCTTAGTGAATTACAAAAGACCAATACACTTGAAAAAGTCGCTGCTGACTTTGCATCTCCTCTGGCTCAGGCAGGGACTGCTCTTGCTACCGCCGCAGTTGGTACTGCGGTTTCTTTAGGAGTTCCTAAACTTGTAGACGCTATCAGAGCAGCTAGCTTAAGAAAAAATAAAGATGAATATATAAAAGCCATGAAGGACGCACACCCAGAGCTTAAAAATGTTTCTCAACGCGATCTTGATTTAGCGTACAACTCAATGGCAATGCACAGTCCAGGTATTATTAAAGATCCGCTTATGGGCGGACAAGTAATGAAAGAGATTACAGGGCGCGCTATGAGATGGGATCTTAACCAATACAGCACACTTAATCGTACCGCCGGCGGAGGCTTGGCTGATTATGAACATAGCGCTATCCAACAGTTAAGTAAGGGTATTACAAATGCGGGATCAGTGTACTATGACGCTGCAAATAAACAAGAGCAATTTAAGTATCAACAAGGACGCGATGCAGTGCTTGACCAGCTAAACAAAGATAAAGCGAAGTATCAAGAAGATAGAGATAAGCAACAACAAAAGAACTTTGATGCAACTTTTAGGGCTAATAAACTAGATCGTGGTTTCTCTCAACAAATGACCAATAAGAATTACAATCTTAATAAGGTGAACCAGCATTATAATATTGGTGGTACGGTAGAGTTGAACGGGCAAAAGTTTGATAAGGCAACAAATGCTCATAATGAAGCTTTCCAAAGAGCGCAAGGAGAGCTGAATTTCCAAATTAAGAATCAAAAAGATGTCAACGCTCTAGCACATAATCAAAGTTATCATAAAGCGCTTGGGCAATCTGAAGCGGAATTAAAGAATAACGATCGAATTATGCAACAGACCTACGATAAGAGCTATTACGGACAAGCCGGTAAGGTTGATGCACCATCTATCTATGTTGATCAACAAGGTAATACATTCAATAATCCTGGCTCTTACGGCACCAACAGACCATAATGAGGATTGACAGATGATCATTAAAGAGAGCATGTTTCCAGCGTTTAACTCCTATGGAGAGCCGGTAGTACGACTCCTTAATGACATAGGTACGCCTGGATTAATGGAAAAGACAGCGGGAGTTCATCCCGAAATTCTTGCATATAAGATGAATCTAACACCTGATCCTAATAAGACTTATGTCCACATTTTAGCATTGGGTGCGGGTGAGTACTACGGTGCCAATCTTAATAACGACTACTTTCCGTGGAAAGCTTTAGCGCATGACCATACTACAACTCCGCATGAACATATTCATGGGTACAAGACATTTTTAAATGCGCATGCATTTGCGCATCACGTAAATAAAGATCCTGAAAAGGCCTACGGCGATGTACTTCTCAGTGTCTTGAATCATAAAATGAAGCGTGTAGAATTGATTGTTGCCATCGACCATGAGAAGTGTATTAAAAACGGTGGGGCAAAAACTCTTGAACGTATAAATAACGGGGAGTTTCCAAGCACGTCTATGGGATGCCGTGTACCATACGATACTTGTAGTATCTGTGGTAATAAGGCTAAAACCCGTGTTCAATACTGCGACCATATGAAAACAGAAGCAGGTAAGCTATATGCAGATGGTAGAAAAGTATTTGTATTCAACGACTATCCAAGATTTTTTGACATTAGCTTTGTTTTTATTGGTGCTGATCGCACTAGTTTTGTTCTCGAAAAGATAGCATCGTTAGAAAAGACAGCGGGAGACGCAGGTTTAAGTAAAAACTTAAGAAAGAACGCCGGTACTGTGCAAGAAAAGCTTGTTGATCGAATACCTAGAAAGGTTGAACGACAAGATAGGTTAAGACCACGTCCTATGTCATTCGGCAAAATTAACACGATGTTGAAACGCGATAAGGAAAACAAAGCTATTCCGCTAATTACACAAACTGCGTTTAGTCCTAAAAATTCTTTACTATTTACAAACGGTAGTAATATGTTAATTAGATCGGGGGATTCGACTAGAAAGCTTGAAGGAGGCGAAATGAAAACAGCAGCGTTTAAATTTGCTGAAACATCAAAGCATAGTGATATATTCAAAGATGTAGATTCTACTCCTATGGGAAGAGCAGTTAAAATGCTTGCAGGGACAGACGAAGATCTGCCAAAGCCTATTTTAACTGCAATGGCGTCTGAAGGAGATCTTGGGTCGACCTTAAGCCAAGCAGCTGGTATGGGTATCGTTTTAAAGCCTAAAGAGTTTCAACGTGTTATTTTGACACGAAGTGGGCAACCCGATTTAGCAGACGACCTCGAAAATGACGGTATGTGCTTTGACAGCCACGATGACCATGTACCCGTTATGAAGTCTATAAGAATTATCATAGGATCAACAGGAGGCGTTACGCCAAATATTGCAAGTATGCTTGGGCCTCTATTACAAGCTAGAAGTGCCTTAACGCCATTTGCTACACGTAGAATGATCACAATTACAGCTACGCCTAACCCGTCAAACGGATGCGGTTGTATGGGGGACGACGATAGCTATGATGATGACAGCTACGACGATGATAGCTCTATGGGCGGTTGTGGTTGTTCTAATTCTATGCCCGTACTACATAAGATTGCTAGTATGTATCATGGATATAGACAAGATGTGTTAGAAAATATGGAAACATTAATTTCTGATGCGTATAATAGCTCATTGAAACGAGAAATTGAAAAAACTAGAGGTGGTGGCTATAATGATAACGAAGTAATTGAAAAAATCGCATCATTTGCTATACCATACTTTAGCAATGCCTATTGGTCTAACCCGCAGGCAAGCTCTAGCATGAGTAAGTTTGCGTCTTTTAGCCCAAAACTTTCAAACTACTTACTCAAATCTCTTGCCAATAAATAAACTAACCTATATAGTTTACAAATAAACGGAGTAAAACCATGGACGAACTACTTTTAAATGAGTTATACGGCAATGTAGAATCAGCCGATGACGAACAAGTAAAACTCGCTCAAGCTGAATTTGTCGAACAAGCCGCTTTAGATGCCGGTATTGACATTGATAGCTTAAATGATGAAGAATTATCAAAATTTGCAGAATATGTTTTAGATAATCTCGAAGCTGATAACGAACCTCAAACACAAGGTTCAAATCTAACACAAGAACAAATTGCTGAAGCTGATGAAATGGGCAGAATTATGGCTCACTCATACGCTGATGAGTTAACAAAAATTTCTTCCTACGAAGGGGACGAACAAATGACTGAAGAACAATATGTTGTAGCACTTGCTTTGCGTGATATTGCTGTTGCATGGGATCAAGAACTTGGTGGCGAAGGCTTTGTTAAGTCTGCATCCGCTGATATTGCACTCGAATTCTTAGAATTGGGTGAACCAGAATTAGCTTATATCCAAATGCTTGATTCAGAAGAATTTGCTAAAGAAGCTGAATATCGCGCTTCTGAAATTCTTTTAGCTTGTGGTATCGATCCAATTACCTTGGAAGACGTAGAACCAGAACAAGTTAAAATTGCTTCTTTTCCTGGTGTCGAAGACGCTAGATCAGAATATTCCGCTGAAGTACTAGCTGAATACAATGATAAGCTTGATAACGCTGCTGAATACATTATTGAATGTTTAGTAGGAAGTATTTTTGGTTAATATATGAATAAATACGTATGGAACAGCTTTAAACGTGAATTAATTAAGATTGCTAACATGAATCCTATGCAATCTCCGATCAATGCTCAAAAAGCCCCAAACGTACAAACTAATATTGCCAAACAAGTAGGTATGCAACAGGGTCCTATGACACCTCCAGTACCAACAGTGTTCAAAGCGCCTCCTGCGCCTCCTCCATTTCCAACTAGCCGTATAAATACAGCTCAGGATATGGTTCAACAATTGCCTCAAGGTCATATGAATACCTTACCTACGAATACGCTTTACTAAGGAGTCTTAAATGAGTAACAACTTAAAGTCGCTTATTGATAACGCTCTCAAATTCGGTGAG
>JACCDO010956415.1_pt1 | contig 35349 bp, 27 predicted proteins | sample 7446101 | NCBI WGS metagenome assembly JACCDO01 (sample SAMN15323440, study PRJNA562643) | freshwater metagenome | isolation source: river surface water | place: USA:Blue River Watershed | collected 2017-08-16 | reverse complement strand
ATTCCTTCATATTGCCAATATTTTTTTGGATTGTTAATATTTTTTATTACTTCATCATAAGATTTGGTTTTTTGTTTAAAAATTTTTGATGAACTAAAAATAATATTTATTAATTTTATTTTCTTCTCAATAATTTTTTTTATTTGTATCTCATTATATTTATTTGTATCTAATAATGTAAATGGTTTTGATTTTATCACTATCACATTATCAAGTTCATTACCTGAATAGGTGTTATATAACCATTTTTTTATAGTTTGAAATTTTAAAATATTTATTATTCCTTTTCTACTTATTTTATTATCTTTAACTAGATCCATTTTGCCTTTTGTATACCTACTTAATGTATTTGTGTTAAAGAAAACTGAACCAAGTCTTACTTTTTCATTAGTATCATTAAAAATAAATATTTTTTGATTATCACCTTCAATATTTAATGGATATACTGATTGATATAATAATAATTGAACTCTATATTCAGTATAATCATTATATATTGATAATTCTTGAATTCTTTCATTGTAAACATTTTCTTGATATATATTGAACATTATACTTTTAAGAATTATTCCAGAAATTTTAAATTCTTTACGAAATACTAGATTATTTTTCATTTCATTTGTAATCTTTTGTCTTGGTTCTCCTTCTTCATTAATCATTAAAATAACAAAAATATTATTAAAAATTTTAACATATTCAGATAATATCCAGTCTATTATATTTATATCATCTACCATTTTAACTAATGATTTTATATCTATAACAGTTGTATATACACTATCTTGTAACAAGTTAGTTTTTGTTTTTAAATATTCAACAAAAGATTTAATTGTGTAATCATTTATTAAATAAGTTAATTCATCACTATCATATTCTTTTGAAATATCCAAATGATAATAATCAAGATCTTTTTCTGTATCTATATTATATAAATCCTTAACTCTTTTTTTAAGTTTTTTTTTATTTTTTTCTCTTTCTTGTAATAAAAATCTACTAAGTGATGCTAAATAATACTTTGATAATTCTATACTATCTTTCATACAAGTATATTTTTCTATATCAGGATGATCATTTAATATATTCTTTAAATATAAAAACCATAATTTAAAATGAGGCCAACTTACTCTTAAATCAATAGATATTGGACTTTTAATTATAAATGGTTTATTTTCATTATATTGAATACCTAAAGCATCTGTATAATTATTTGATTTTAGAAATTTACTATCTAGTTTATTAATATCTGTATAATATTTTTCTAATACATATAAAAATGTTTTTTTTATATTATTTGAAACAGATATAGATTTTATATTATCATAATCTTTTTTATTTGGTTCTAATAAAACTAATCCTGTGTTAAAAGTATTATATGAATATATTATACCTGGAGTTTTCTCTTCAAATATTTTATTTGATTCATCCAATATAATACTATCAACATCTATCAATGCCACTTTTTCGTATTCAGTTAATTTTAATGCTTCTATTTTTGTTATTAAATATTTTTGTGTTCGATCTGGATTAGATATTTTAATTTTTTTTATTTCTATTATTCTGTCATAAAATTTTTTTAATAAATTTATTGTTTCCTCACTTATAGTTTCATCAATCATTACTACTAAATCAGCTAAACATGCTGTTTTTCTCATAGATTCTGCTAAAACTAATGATGCTGATACATATTTTTCATCTATCATTAATAACATAACATATGCATATTTTTTATCACCATTTGATTTTATAAATTTATCTATTTCCATCTTTTATTATATATTATAACATATATTTTATAATTTCTTCTTTCCAATTTTAATCAATTTCTTAGGAGGTTCAGTAGAAGTATTAATTTGATTAGAAAAAGTGTTATTTATGTTGTTTATGTTGTTTATGTTGTTTTGTAATTGATTATTAGATGAATTAATGATTTTTATATCTGATTTTTTATTTATTTCGTTAAATACATTATTAATATTTTCACCAAAGTCTATTTCATCAATTCTTATGGTTTCAATAATTTCATTTTCTTTTGAAACATTATTTATTTTATTATAATTTTTATCATATTTATTTATTATATTTTGACTAGGTTTATTTTCTATCATAATATAATTATTTATATCTTCTTCTTCTTGTATTTTTTTTAATAATTCTTCTTTTGATTTAAGATTTGAAGATTTATTTTTTAATTTTGTATTATCAAATAATTTGAGTTCATCATTAAAATCTAATTCTTTAATATTATGAAATTCTTGGTTGTCATTTGTATTTGTTTGATTATATGAACTATTACTATTTATTTCGTTCAAATAACTTAATTTGTTTTGTGTTGTTTTTTTTTCATAACTTATAACATTCGAAATATCATTATTGTATTCTTGATTAATATCAGAAATATTTATAAGATTTAAAATATTAGAATTATTTATATTATTTATATTATTTAGATTATCAGGACTATTGGTTTTATCAGAGTTATATGAATTATCTGGACTATTGGTTTTATCAGAATTATCTGAATTATCTGAATTATCTAAATTATCTGGACTATTAGTTTTATCAGAATTATTAACTAAGCTATTAGGGTTAATAACCATACCTCTTTTAACAATATAGTTTTCAAAATCTTTTTCACATAATGAATATAGAATACTAGTAAATAAAGATATTATTATATAATTGAACTTTATTGTTGGAATTAAAACATAATAAATAAAAAAGTTTTTAACATTTTCATATTTATTTAAATACTTGACTAAATTAATATTTTTAAAATAATTTAGTTTTTGATAAGTATCTAAATATCTATATATATGATAAAAATTATAATAATAATTAACAAATTTTGATGCTAGGTGTATAAAAATACCTACAAAAATAGAAACAAATATATCATTAAACATAATAATCTTATTATTAATATTATAATATTGTCTTAAAATTATATATTTTTTTAAACCCATTTTATATAAATTTACATTTCTTCATGCCATTGTAATTTTACTCTGTTTTTACGAGATAATTCTATTTTAACTGGGTTCTTATTTTCTACAAGATCCAAGCCTTCCTGAGACATCATACCCATCATCCTTGATCTAAATAGAGCTGCTTGGAATTGTAACATTTTCTTTTGATTTTCTTCTCTTGTTTTAATATCAGATTCAGAAACAGCTAAAGTCTCTACAGTATTAACTTCATTTTGGATTTGAGAAGTATTAGAAATATTTTTTTCAGATTTTTCTGAATTTTCTATACCTATGTTTTCAGAAGATACAGATGTTTCAGATGTTTCAACTGTTTCAGATGTTTCAACTGTTTCAGATGTTTCGGTTGAACCAATTTCATTTAGTAAATATTGTCTAAATTCACTATAATCGACTGAATTTGTATTTTCTTTTGGTTTGCTAGAAGTATCAACAAACTCACTAAATATTTTTGCCCATTTAATTTCACCAGGAACACTTTTTTCTTTTGTATTTTCCTCTTTTTGTCTGTTTTTAAAATTTTTAATGACTTCTCCAATAATATTTTCTTCATCATCTTCGTCACAATCACAATCAGATCCATAACCACTATTTTTACCTTGGTTTGTATAAATTTGAGAAGAATGTTTATCTACTTCGTCAACATCCTTTTCGTCTCCAATTTGAGCATCATTAGAATTAACAGATTCAAATGAATTTGTTCTTTTAAAAGGTCTTATAATTTTTACTGAAATTTCAGAATCGCTTTCAGCATTTGTTTCACTTTTGTTGTCACAATTCCAATCAAAATCTTTTACTGATAAACCTTCTGGTTCATTACCTTCAACTAATTCTCCTCTATATTCATCATAACATAATACTTCAATTTTATCACGAAAAGGTTCAAATATGTCATCAGTATTTTTTAACATATTTCCAGTTACATCGAGAAAATCAATACATTCAGGTATCTGAGCTGTATCAATTTTATTTAATTTATTCTTACAAATATCAAGTTTTATCAAGTTTTTTGGTATATTTGGTAATTCTCTTATTTTATTTTCACTTAAATCAATAGATAATAGTGTGTCAGGGAGTTCGCTCACAGAAATAATTCTATTTGAATTAGCTTTTAAAGTAACAATTCCATCAGGATAATGTGTTATTTCTGAAAGTTTATTTGAAGAAACTTCTAACTTTTTAACTGAAGTATCAATAAAATTAAGAACTTTTAATGAATTATTATTTAAAATTAATTCAACAAACTCACATTGAACAAATGTAATTTCTTCAATTAAATTATCACTCAAGTCTAATTTTACACAAGATAAATTTGATAATATAGATATATCTAATGCATTGTTAGATAAGTTTAATGTACCCCATCTTCTTCCTTCATCAAAATCTATTTCTTTTGTTGAATTATTATAAAGATTTACATGTTCAATATGTTCTGGTAAAATCTTTAAATCTGCATATTTTATATTGTTATCTGATAAGTCTATTACATTTAAATCTTTTCTAACCATTGGTATAACACCAATGATATCTTGGATGTTTTTAATACCTCTGTCTTTTAGATTGATCATCTTATTTATAAAATTTGTTAATGTATATATAATCCTATTATTATATATATATATCAATTTTTTTATCTTGTTGCCAAATTAATTCTGTTTAACCCATTAATCATATCGGCTAAAAATTGTAATACTACTTTTAATTGTTGTTCATCTAATACCCCATCAATTTTACCAAGTTTTTCTTCTATAATAACTACTGCATTTGCTCCTTGAGATAAATTATCTAAAGTACTTGATATTTGAGGATTAGTTTTATCTATTGATAAATCATCACATATTTTCTCAACCATGGATCTTGCTGATTTTAATAAACTTTTTGTCCCTCTAATAAATACCATTAATCTCTTATTTCTTTTTACCAATTCTTCATATTTTTCTTTGGATATAGTTTTCGGTTTTTCTTTATCTTCTTTCTTATCTTCTTTCTTATCTTCTTTCTTAACTTCTTTTTGTCTTTCTTCAAACCCATCTAACTCATCCATTTGATCTAATCGATATAATCTTTCAAGTTCTTCCTGATCAGATTGTATTTTATAAAAGAGAGTTGAACCTAAAGACATAAGTTTGTACCAATTATTTTCGTTATTATCCACAAAAAACATTTATTATTTTTAATAATCTATATTTATATTAAAAATTTGTTTGTAAAAATTATTGTGAAACATCAAAATTATCTACAATATCTTCATAAATTTTATCATAATAATCTATTATTTCAACATCATTTTTGTATTCGGTAAAAATTGTATGTGCTAGACCGGGTCGTCTAAATCTACCCAAAACATATTCATCAGCATTTGGTGTTGATAAAACACTATCAAATAACTTATCATGTTGTCTAATTAATTGATAAACTGGATTAATTTTTTTTAAATCTTCTTCAATAACAACTAACGCATCTTTATAGTTAAGTAAATTTTCTGATAAAGTACCACCATATTGACTAGTTTTATTAACTTTTTGATTTTTTAAATAAGTGTCTAAATAATATATAAATTTTTGTGCGTAGATATACTTTTTATCTATATATTTTGTAGAATTATATTTGCTTATATATTTATCTAATTTATAATTAGGAATCTTCATTAATTTATTTATATATTACCTAAATATAAATTTAAAAATCAAAAAATATATTTGAAAAAGTTAATAAATTTTTAAACAGTTCTACATCAAATTGATTTAAATAATATTCCTGATCATTAATTTTAATAATATATTGAGTTCTTAGACCAGTAACTGTTCCAACTAATCTTTTGCAATAATAATAATTTATTATCAATGAAAACTTTATTTTAATATCTTTAATATCAAAATCTATTTGAAATGTATTTGGATTTGGTTTGTCAGATTCTAATTGTTTTGATAAATCAAATTGTCCATGATCTACATCTTGATCACCTTCTTCTCTTTCAACACATTTTTCATAAATATCTGGTTTTTCTGGTAGATCTACAAATTTAAATTCAATTATTGTTGATAACTCATGTTGAGCTTGATAAATATGTGTCCTATCTTCTACTTCTCTTTGTTCACCTTCATATCTAAAATTTTTAAATATTAATCTGATATCTTTAACTGTTTCCCTGGGATTTTGAGGACTTGGACTTGAATTATAACTTGTTAATAAACTTGTCTCTATAATATTAACTTCTTTAATCTCATTTGTTATGTTGTTTTTATCTAAAATTAATTGAAATTTGTCTCTATTATCTGTTTCAAATAATTCTCTGACTTTAAAAATTCTTGTAAATATTCTTTTTAATTCTTCTTTATTAATTTTTTGGCTATAATCGATACCAAGACTTCGTTGTATCATGTTAATATAAAAAATAAATTCAAATGAAATATTTAAACATATTAATAATCCTAAAACATATTGTAAATAGGCATTTGTGTGTATACTTTTTCCTATATCTTTATATGCCAAGCGATATTTATTAATTGTATATTTAATTTCTATTTCACTTTCTCCTTGTTCTATCTCTCTTTTTTTTCATTTACAACATTTTCTGGTGGTCTACTTGATCCATACGGATAGTACATATATGGTTCAACTCGAATTTTACTTACTAGATATGTATATAAATCATATAATGATTGATTATCACTTGGACCAAAATCTACCATTAATCTTGAAAAAAATGTACCTTTATTAATTTCAACTCTTACTGGAGGTTCTTTTGTATTTGTTCTATCAATAATCTCTTTAAAATTTCGAATATATTCTTGTATTTTGTTTGTTTTTTCTACAGTGATATCATCAAATTTATCTTTGTCAAATTTATATTTAATTTGGGGTCTAACTTGAAATTCTGGAGTAAGAGAACTATTTTGTACAAATGGATTTGCTGTATTAAATTGTTCAAAATTTTTTAATAATATTTGAATTTTTTGATTCAAGTCCATATTTCAATATAATTAATAATATTATATAATATTATTCATAATAAAAATTATTATTTGGTTTTATAAACTTATAAACCAGCTAATATTTTTTGTGCTTGTCCTGGTCCATACATTTGTATTAAAACATCTCTTAACTTTACTTTAAATTGTTCAAAAGAAGCAGTAGCTTCCACTAGCACATTCTCAGCTTCCTGTTTTTGTAAAATAGCTTGAGCTAGAGATTCTTCAGCTTTTTTTTTTTGTTGTTCAGCTACTACTCTTGCTTCTTCAGCTACTTCAGCTGCTTCTTCAGCAGCATTTCTTTGTTCCAAAGCATTATCTCTCTCAGCCAAAGCATCATCTCTCTCATCAAAAGCATCATCTCTTAAATTCAGAGCATCATCTCTTAAATCCAGAGCATCATCTCTTTCTTGTTCAGCTTGAGCTTGAGCTAATTCAGCTGCATTTTTTTTTAGAATAGCTTCATCTCGAGCTAATTCAGCTGCATTTTTTTGTACAACCATACCACTATATCGTGCTGGACATCCACTATGAGTACCTCTATAATTACTAAATTGTTGATTTAGTTGTTGATTTTGAACTACCATACCACTATATCGTGCTGGAAATCCACTATGTGTGCTCTTATAATTATTATATTGACTTTGTAAAGTGTTATAATCTGGTGAACCACTATAGGCTGCTAATTTTGCTTCAACTTGCTGTTTTGCAGCCGTTTCTGCAGCTAAATTTGATTGTAAAGTAGAATAGTTTGGTAATCCACTGTAAGCTGTTAATTGTGCTTCAACTTGTAGTTTTGCAGCCGTTTCTGCAGCTAAATTTGATTGTAAAGTAGAATAGTTTGGTAATCCACTATAAGCACTTCTATAGACATTTAATTTTGCTTCAACTTGTTGTTTTGCTAAAATTTCAGAATTTTTTGCAGCAGTTTCTGCAGCTAATTGTACAGGTAACCCACTTAATGCAGTTAATTGTGATTGTAAATTAGTATTTTGGGTTTGTAAAGAACTATTTTGTGATAGAGCCAGATTTTTTTGAGTTATTAATGTAGATACTGTCCCTTGTATAGCTGTGTTTTCAGATATTTTATCTTGAACTTCTTTTTCAAGTGCTTCTATTTTTTTCTTTTCTTTTTCCAATTCTTTATCTTTTTGTTTAATTTCTGTTTTAGCAGTTTCATTTGTATTTTTTAACTCTTTAATTTTATTATCAATTGTAGTAGCAATATTATTTGAACCAGAACTAAAAGATTGTACAATTTGTTCTAGTTTACTAATTTGTTCATTAACAATAGGATCTACTCCTCCTCCAACAAGATGAAATTTAAAATGAGTAAAATATTTATTTACATTATTTTTATCATTTTTATACCATGATTTTTTTACTCGATGGAAATATTTTTTTAATTTATTTAATTGAATTTCTTTATTATACATTTGCATATGTTTATATATAATATTTATATATAATATATATTTTTTCGAGTAAAATATATTTAAGAAGTTTCTTCGAAATCATCACTTAATTCATTACTTAAATCTAAATCATCAGTCTCACTAGTATTATCACTTGAAAGATCATTTCTATATATTTGTTCTGATCCAGTTCTTTCCATAGTTTTATCTTCTTGTTCATTAGTAAATTCGATATCATCACTTGTTTCTATTTTGTTACTAACTTTTTTATATTCTTGTTTATTATGTTTTTGGTAAGAAGGGTTATGTTTTATACCACTATTAGATTTAAATCCTTTAATTCTATCCGAAATAAGTTTCATAAGTAGATCAAAAAGTTCATTGTAAATCTCATCAAAAGTAGTAGTTTCCTTAACATTAAAAAATTTATTAAATTTTATTTTTTCTTTAAGTTCATCATAAATAGGATTAAAAATTTTAGTAAAATATATTTTAACTTTTTCATCATCTTTATCATTTGGTAATAAATTTTTTTGAATTAATTTTAATTTACAAATATTTGTGTTCATACTAATAAAAAAATTAAAATCAGGTTTCCAATTGATTTTATCAATATCTAAATAATTACCATAAAGAATTAAACCAGAAGATTTTACATAATTCACATCACGATTAAGTTTATCCCAATCATAATTATCAGGATGTTCATATAATTTAAATTTAAGTCCATCTACTTTTTTATCAATAAATTTATCATGAATAAGATAATCATTTATATTTAAAATAGGAAGTTTAAGATCAATAACTAATTCTTTAGCTATTTCAGATTTATTTGTACAAGGCATACCCAAAATCATTACAATAAATTGACCATATTTTTGTATATAAGATTGTAAAATGTTCATAGATTTATTATCGGAAGTTTCGGAAATATTCATTTTTTATATAATATATTTATATATTATATAAATGAGTTTAATAAATGATGCTATATTAATGATGATTAATGTTTTACATATGATAGTTATTATATTTATATTAGCTGCTCCTTTTTCTGGCTCTAATTACTTATTATTTATGCATACAATTATTGTACCTTTTATAATGTTGCACTGGTTATTAAATAATAATACTTGTAGTTTAACAATAGCTGAAAAATTTGTTAGAGAAGCTACTTATGGTGTTAAAACTAAAGAAGAAGAATGTTTTGCTTACCAAATTATTGTTCCTATTTATGATTTTAATAAAAATTTTGAAGCATATTCTTATTTTACATGGTCACTAACTTTTGGGTTATGGTCAATTTCATTATATACACTTATTGATAAAATATATAATGGAGAAATAAAAAATATTCAAGATTTAGCTAGAATTTAGACAAATTTAATTATTTATTCACATACACTTGAGGTAGAAGTTGAACCTATACCTAAATCTTTCATTTTGTTTCTAATTTGATTAGGATTAGAAGCAGATCCACCTGTTTGAGTTGATTTTTTAAATATATCAAGACCTAAGTTATTATTAGTTTTTCTTTTATCTTTTAAATCACTAATAGATCCAATAGTATCACTTTCAAAACCTCCTTGTTGATAATTATTTTTAGCATTAAGAGTTGAAGTTGCTGAATATATATCAGATGTAGCTTCGTTAACTAAATTCTTATCCATATTAGGATCAAATGGTGAAGTAGCTGAGAATGTACCTCCTCCACCCATTATATTAGGTGATGTTGCTGAATATACATCATTATTAATTTTAGAATTTACTGAAGAAGTATCAGAATATGCACCACCACCATTCATTGGTACATTAGATGAAGTTACAGAATATACTTCAGAATTTTTAGCATTCTTTCTTGGATTAAAAGAAGAAGTATCTGAATATATAGCACCACCAGTCATAGGCATATTTGGTGAAGTTGCTGAATATACTTCAGAATTTTTAGCGTTCTTTCTTGGATTAAAAGAAGAAGTATCTGAATATATAGCACCACCAGTCATAGGCATGTTAGGTGAAGTTTCAGAAAATCCTTCAGATTTTTTATAATTAAATGAAGAAGTATCAGAATAGACTGTACCACCATTCATTTTCTTCTTGTTTAAAAAAGAAGACGTAGAACTAGATGTAGAAGAATAAGTTAAACTTGTTGATGAACTCTCAGATGTTGTACTGCGTAATCCAGCACCACCATTTTGCATATCACTTCTAACTTCTTCAATAGAAATATTTCCATTATCAGATGTACTTAATTCAATAATATCTTTATTACCTTTATCAGAGATAACAGGAATATCTTTAATGTCAATTTTTAAAATTTCACTACCATTTTTAAAGTTGATATGTGATTTACCATTAGTGTATGAATAAAACATCATACCATTAAATTGTAATTCAGATAAAAATTTTATTGATTTAATTAATTGATTAACTTCATCTTTTGTTAAACCTTCTTTAACCATTTTCTTATATAAATATATATATATAAAATATTTTATATATAAATTAAGATTATTTTTTTACTTTATTTTTTTAGTTTACTAATTTTCTCACTAATCTTTTCTCTTTCTTTTCTTGTTTGTTCCATTTCTTCTTTAATTTTTTCTTTGGTATCAACTGTCTTAGCATCAGCTAAATTTTTTCTTAATCTACTTTCTTTACCTATTAAACCAGCCATTTCTATTTGTAATTTACTTAAAGTTTGTTCATCTTGTTTTTTCTTATTTTTTGTTTCTATTAGTTTTGAATCTATTTTTTTAACCCCATAATAATTTACTTTACCTACATTAAGACATTCTTCCATTGAACCTAATCTATATCCATTTGGAATTGGTTTTTCAATACCACAATATATCTTTAGTTTTTTTGGTTTTTTAGACGATTTTTTTGAACCCTTTGAACCTTTTTTAGAACCAGCTTTTTTAGAACCAGCCTTTTTCTCAGATTTTTTTGATGTAGCTTTAGATGGCATTTTATATATATTTTATATATGAAAAAAATATTTATTATCTTAAAAACTATTTATTACTTATCATTTTACTTAAAGTATTTTTTATATTACTCATATCTTTTTGTAAATTGTAATAATCACGCATATCTTCTGTATCTGATATAATTTTTGTCATCATCGCTTTTTGAAATAATATATCAAACTTTCTTGCTATATCTTCAGAATAATTTATCTTTATATTTTTCTTTATTTCTACTGCTAATTGACTTATCGTATTTGGATTATCTACTAAAACATTATTGTTTATATCTAAGTATTGAATTATCAAATCAATTGATTTAATTATATCAAGATTTTCTTTTTGAGATAATACTGTGTCTGTACTTGTATCATTGTCAAATTCTACTATATCTAAACCCTTAATATTATTTGTATCTGTTTCTGTATTTAAGAATTCAGTTATCGTCATATTTTTGTCAATTACAATTTCTTCATTTGAATTTTCTTCATTTGAATTTTCTTCATTTGAATTTTCTTCATTTGAATTTTCTTCATTTGAATTTTCTTCATTTGAATTTTCTTTACTTGAATTTTCTTCAATCAACTCACTATTACACATTTTAATTACCGAATCTGATATATTTTTATTATCAATACTTTTTTTAGATTGTTCAGAATTTTCAGATTGAATTGAATAATTAATATTAGGTGTTTCAAAATTATTATTTGAATGATTGTTTTGTAAATTTTCTTCTTCAACTATAATATTGCGTTTAATTTTATTATTTAATATTTGAACATCATTTTTTAAACTAATCTCCTTATTTTCTTTATTTTCTTTGATTTCTTTGATTTCCTTGATTTGTTTATTCTGTTTAAAAATATTAGTATCAAGATTTGATTTATTTTTTAAAATATTTTTAGAGGAACGTGAATCGAGATCAATAATATCAGAGTCTAATTGTTTATTGTTTTTAGAAAGAAATGTTGTATTATCATTATTTTTATTTTCTTCAGTAGATACTTGAAATTTATAAAACTTTTTAAAATTATCATTGTCATTATTATTTTTAAAATTATTTATTTTAAATGTTTCTCCAATACCATTTTTCCCAGCTATATCATAAGCATCCAGGTTATTAAAAATATTCTCAGAACTAGAACTTAGTTCTTTTTTTTCAAAATTAGAATTTTTATATAAGGTACTGTCTGAACTGTCTTTTTGATTTTTAAAATAAAATTTCTTATTTTTACCAGATGATTTAGTATTATTAGTATTATTTGTTATATTTGTAATCCCAAATGTAAAACCTAGAGATTTATTTTCATCTCTAACTTCTCTTATTATTTCTTTGTCTCCTTTATTTGTGGTATTTGGTTTGATATCATTTTCAGTTAAACTGTTTATTACATAATGTTTATTAATATCACAGTCAATACCTAATTTGTTTTCAAGATTTTCTAATTTACTTAAGCAACTTACAAGTTCTTTGTTAATTTCATTTTTAGGAATTTTTACAACATTTTTATTTGTAAAATTTTTAGAATTATTTGTATTATTTGTTGTATTTGTATTATTAGTTAAATAATCATTTGTATTTAAATTTTCGTTATAACTAGATGCAAATTCTTTTAATATAAAAATCAAGGTATTTATTGTTAAATTAGCTATAGTTTTTACTTTAATTTTACAATTACATTTTGGAATATGATTTTTATCTTTAATAAATGAATTAACTTCATTACATTTATTAAAATAGAATAGTTTTCCAGTAATAAAAAAATTCATTATAGTTTGAGTTTCTTTTCCAGAATATTTATTACAAAAGTAATTATAATCAAGATTTATAAAGTTTATAAATAGTTTTTCAGACTTTGAACAGTTAAATATTAATTTTGATTTATAATTTTTTTTAAAATAAGTTCTAAACTCATCGTAATCTTCTATATTGTATTTATCAAGTATATACTCTTTATTATACTTAAAATAATTATTAGTAAAAATCATTAGTTTAATTATCTGATTAACTAAATCTTTAGAATTAAAATCTACATTATACAAAAAATTATATTTATCACTCATTATATATTTAAAGTTATATAATGATTTTTTAATAAAAACCTAATAAATTATATAAATGGTTTCTCTATATTATATTCAATTGTAGAATCAGAAATTACTTTACACATTTCTTTTAATTTTTCAATAAATTCTATTAAATATTTATTTTGAGACAATAATATTTTTATATATAGACCAAGTTTATTATTTTCTTCATAGTCTAATTCATCATTTTTAGTTGATTTACTTGATGAACTTGAACTTGATGAACTTGATGAACTTGAACTTGATGAACTTGAACTTGATGAATTATCTTGTTCATCAGAATTTAATATTTTTGATAAATTTAAAGAAGATTTATCTTCTTTATGTTTAGATGTTTTAGATGAATTATCTTTGTTATCTTTGTTATCTTTAATTTCTGTTGAATTTTTAAGTATTGATGAATATTTAGTTGGAAATAGTTTTGAGTAACTTTCATTATCACTAGAATAATTCACATTGAATTTAAAAGTTTCAAAATCATCATACCCAATAATATCAACATTTTCATCAAAACTTACTTTATGTTCTTGTTTATTATCACTACTAGATTTATCAGAACTAGAAGAAGATGAAGAAGAAGAAGATGATGAAGAAGAAGATGATGAAGAAGAAGATGATGAAGAAGAAGATGATTTAGATTTAATATTATCTGAGTTATTATTTTGAGATTTAAATTTTCTAAATAAAAGTGAATTAATATCTGAATAGTTATCAAGATTTTCATTATTATTAATTTGAACAATATATTTATCAATAAGATTATTAGAAGGATCGATAAGTCTTTGTATATATTTAATAAGATGAAGTTTAAAAGATAAAACAATTTTTTTGTATCCAATATTTTTTTCGATATAAAAATAAATTTTTTTCTTAATACAAAAATCAATAAGATTATCAAGAAGTTCATTAATTTTTATAATTTTATTTTCTAAATTAGAATTTTCATTTTCAATAGATAAAATTTTTTTAACAAAATTATTAATTATAATATCTAAATTATATATATTTTTTTCCTTCATTCAATTTTTATATTTTAAAATAAAAATATAAAAAAAAAAATAATTTTTAACTAATAAGAACATTAACTATAATAAAATTTATAAAGATAATAAATAATACAAGAAATACTTAGAGCTATCAAACTTAATTTAGAATGATCACTCATAAAATCCCAATAATTAGTTATAGTATAAATTAAAAGGATAACTCCTCCAATACTCAAACTCCATCTCATGATCCAATTAGGTGTTTTAGTACTAGAATTTGACTTAGTTTCACTAAGATAAACATAACCACAAATAATACCCATAATACTAATAAAATAAATAATCATAACATATGTACCAATTTGCATATCAGGTTCATCATAAGAGTTACTAATAATTTCGGCAAGTTTTGTGACCATAAGAACATATAAAATAGAAATAACTCCGATAATTATAACATTAAGGCCACTAAGTTTTGCATTAGATTTACTCATATAATCTAATACAGAAAAAATCTAAAATAAATAAGATATATTTTTATTTTATAGTTAAATTATTAATAATAATGTCATCAAGATAATTAACAATTTCATCAACAGTATCTGAATTTAATTTAAGTTCGATAAGGGAATAATTGAGTTTATTTTTATAATCAATATAGTTATCAAAAAATTCATAACTAGTGTTTTGGTTTAGATTATTTTTACCAATATCATTAATTTTTAAGAAAGTATAAAAAATATTTGCATAATATTCAGAAAGTTTTAATAAATTTGGATCTTCTTTTGTTTCACCAGAACCAATAAATTTAGCTAACATTAATAATAGATAAAAAAATTTACTTAAAATATTATCAACCCAACAAATATAACATTTATTATCACAATAAATATTTAAATCAGAAATACTAGATGAAATTGAATTAGAAAGTGATATATTATTTTGATTAGTTTGATTTGAAATATCATTAAATGTTTCAGTATTTTTCTTAGAATTTTCTGTACAACAGTTATGTACTTTAGAGTATGTAATAAAATTAGATAAAACAGTATTAATTTCAATTATTATTTTACAAAAATTAAAGTTAATTTTGTTTTTAACAATATTAGAATCCTCAACTCTAGTATTAAGATAATCAATATTTAAAGCTAAACTAGTCCATAAAAAATTAATATCATTATATGTTATTTTGTAATTCTCAACTAATTTTCTTCTAATTTTTCTAAATAAATTAATTAAACTATATGCAATATAATATCCATGTATAGTAATTTTATTTTGTTTACAATATCTATTCATCTCTGTTAAAAATAATATTCCTACTAAAAAATCAATATCATATAATTTATTGATTTTTATAATTTTATAATTTTGGGTATCAATAAATTTAATTATATTTTCCTTATACAATTTAATTTTATTGTATTTTTCCATTTACTATAAAAATAATAATTTTTAATTTATAATAAAATAAACATATATCATGTGCATTTTTTTATAATAAGAGTTCCAGTTTATTAGAAGATCTAGTTATTGCTGTATATAAGCACTTGGAAGTTTCGTCAATATTATTATTATCAAGTATATCTGAAATATCAATAAAAACATTTTTAAAGGTTGAACCTTGTGATTTGTGTACAGTTATTGAATATCCATAATTAAGTTGAGCGAATTTATCAGTTACAGATGATTGCCAGTCTTTATAAAGTTTATTTATTTTTTTATCAACCTCACCCTGTAAACTACATTTTGTCATATTATCATTGTTTTTACTTTTTTCTATAATTTTATAACAATCTCTTCTTGCCTTTAATACAAGTGTCTCAAATTCTTCACAAATAGAATTAAATTCTTTTTCAGAATTAGGATGTATACTATAAATTGTATGAGTAATTGTATCAGTTTCATTACCACTTTCTTTAATATCAGAAATTCTTTTTACATCTAATTCAAAAGCATCTAATTCAATATCTATAAGTTTATTAATTTGTTCATATCTTTTAACAAACTTTTCGTTTAATTCTTCTGTTAGATTTGGATTTTTTTTTATTTTAATTTGATTAAATGCAAATTTAATTTTTTCTAATCTAACTAGTTTTACTTGTTCTGATGTGTAAAAACTTATATAAGTTTTAATTCCTTTATCTTTTTTATCTTTTTTCTCTTTTTTATCTTTTTTATTTTCTTCTTCTTTATCTGATAAGTCATCATCATTATTAATAAATGTTTCATAGCGATAAAAATCATTAAATATAAGTATTTCACCAATTTCAAAATGTTCTAATTCTTTTTTATTAAAAATTTTTTGTCTAACATATTGATTATAGTTATTACATTTTTTATTTGTCCATGTTAAAATAATATTATTATCATAACTATCAGTAATATTATTTGAAGTTTTATCATTGCATTTAATAATATCAACAAAATTATTAAGCCACTCATTAGTTTCTTTATTTTGAGCAGAATACATTTTAATTTTGTCAGATGTATATTTAAAAACATTTGGAATATCATCATTTTTTTTTGAAAATATCCATTTTCTATGGTCATTTGATAAATCCATAATTTTCTGGTTTTTAGTTCTAATAATTTTATCCAAAGTAAGTTTTTTAATATCTTTATTAAATATTTTACTATCAGGTTGATTAACTGGAGGTAATTGTGCTGGATCACCAACATAAATTATTTTAATACCTGAATTAACTTCTTTTTTAATTTGATCTGATATATCATTAATAATCTGATTTGATAACATTGAACATTCATCAACAACGATTAAATCATAAATTGTCCAGTTTGGATCAACTCTACTTTTGGCAAAATATTTTTCTCCTGTGTCAGTATCTATATATGATTGATAATTTAATAAACGATGAATGGTCATAATATCTATATTTTTAGAAAGTTCTTCTGTATCTTCAATATTATCAAATAATTTAGATTTAGCAATATTAACAGCTTTATGAGTAGGTGCAGCTATAGTAATTTTTTTACATAATTTAATTTTAATAATATCATTAATTAATTTAGTTACTAGAGTTGTTTTACCTGTTCCAGCATATCCTATTAATATAATTTCATTATCTTTTGGACTTTTAATAAAATTTATTAATTCATCATAAATTATATTTTGATCTTTAGTTAATTCAATTTTATTATCATGTTTTTCTAATATTTCATCAGATGTTAATACATTTTCTTTTATATCAACTTTATTATTAACTTCCTGATCACAATTATTATCAAGTTCTTTAATAACTTTATTTTTTTTTGTAGACTTATTAACCCTCATAAAAAATATATTATTAGTATATTTATTATAATAAAATCAATTTTTTATTAAATTTCTATTTATAATATAATTAAAATTATATGGTTAAGTATTTAAAAAATAATATATGTGAATTTGAAGTATTATTTGATATAAATTATAATAAAAAAGTAAACATATTATCAACATGTTTTTTTAAAATGAAAAAACATTATAAAAATTTTAATGTATATTTAAAAGGTATAAATAATTTAATTAAAATAGTTGAACAACAACAAAAATATATGTTAAGAATATTTATTGATGAAAATATAAAAAATGACAAAGAGATATTTAACATTCTAAACTCTTCTAAACATGTACAACTTGTTGTATTTTCATGTGCAAAATATATGAAAGATAATTATCATTTAGATGTATTTGGTGCTTTAGTTAGATTGTTTCCTGTTTTTAATTTTGAAAACAATGATTCAGGAAATGTAATAATTATCGATATAGATTTAGGCAAAGAAGATTTAGAAACTTTAAAAACCATAATGAATTATGATACAGACAAAGAACAAATAGTTGGAAAAGGAAGAGCCGAAGACTTAATAATAAGAAAAATATATCCTCATTATTATCTAAATTTATGTGGATTTTATAATAAAAAATATTCATCAGAAATAATAACTGATTTTATAACAAATGCGCATAAAATTGATGATAAAGGTTTATATAATGTTAGAAATTCTACTTTTGGATTTGGAACAGATGAATTATTTTTAAACAATTATTTTATTTATAAAAAAGGTGTAACTACAAATATAGAATTAGCTATAATTTTTGATTATGATATAAATTGGTTTTTATATGGTTATAAGAAAGATCTTATTGAAACTAAACCATTAATAACAAACAAAAATCTTACTTTTATTTTGGAAAATTTTAAAAAACAAAATAGTTCACTTGAAGATATGTTTAATACTATTGATAGTTTAGTTTATAAAATAAATTACAAAGATCCAAAAAAAATTTTTATAACAAAAAAATATTACATGTTAATTGAACAATTATTAAATAAAAATAATGAATGGTTTGATATTAAAATAATGAAGTTAATAAATAAATATTATAAAAACATTATACAATGTACCTCAATTGTTTTTTTCAATCATGATTTAGATATTATACAAGTTAAAAATTTATCTGTTAAAAAAATATAAACTAAATAAGTTAATTCATATCAATTATTATAAAAATAATTATATATAAGTATGATTATTTTAATTATGGCTGGAGGTTTAGGCAAAAGAATGGGTTCAGATATTCCAAAGGTTTGTCATAAAGTTGTATCATTAGACTGTCAATACAAATCAAAACCAATGATTGTTCAAGTAATTTTAACTGCATTAAAACTTAATCCCCAAAAAATATTTGTTATAGTTGGTAAATTTAGAGAACTTATAGAAAACACAATAAAAGAATATCTTGAAGTAGAACAATTTCAATTACTTGACTGGGTAATTCAAGAAGAAGCTCTAGGAACAGGACACGCAATATTATGTTCTTTACCTCAAATATCTCAATTTCCTAATACTAATACTTTAATTTTATCTGGTGATGTACCATTAATTTCAGAACGAACTTTATCTAATTTAAATGGTAATACAAATAAACTATTAATAACAGAATTAGATGAGCCAACTGGTTGTGGTAGAATACTATTAGATTATAATAAAAATATAATTAAAATTATAGAACAAAAAGATTGTAATAATGAACAGAAAGAAATTAAATTAGTAAATTGTGGTATTTATCAAATTAATTCAAATGATCTTATTAATTTGGTACCAAAAATTACAAATAACAATAAAGCTAATGAATATTATTTGACAGATATAATAGAATTAATGATTAATCATAATATACCAATTTCTTATTATAAATTACCAGTATGTTTTCAATACGAAACTAAAAACGTAAATACCCAAAAAGATTTAAGTGAACTAAATGAATTTGTTTTAGATATGAGATAAATATCTGAATAATAATTTATTTAACAATTGTACCTAAACCATCACATGTCTCGCAAGTTTCATAAGGTAATTGTTTAAAGCCTGTTTCACGACATCTAACACATTTAATTCCATTACACCAATCACAAATTATAGTTTCCATTTTGATTAAGCCACATCCTGCACAATTGTTGCAAGTTTTTTTTGTTGTAATATTATCCATTTATATTATTTAGATAAAAATATATTTTAGTGAGTGTAAGAATTATTTTTTAATCTAATAAATATTCATTAATTTCCATTCCACAATAATTTTGTGGATTTTTTCTGTAATCAATAGGTGTATATATACCTATTACTACACTTTGTTGTAATAAAAATTTAAAAATTTCTTTAAAAAGCGGTGTATGTCCAAATTCAGGACAACCAATATGACCCATTTCATGAATAACTACATACATAAGTGTATTCATATCATGGATATTGTTAATAACTTTAGCTCTTAAGCAAAACACAATTCTTTCTCCTTTATTAACAGTATAACTAGTATATTTTTCATCAGCTCCTGTTTCCATAATAACAATAGACTTAGTTCTACTAACTAAGTCTTTTATATATTCCATATTTTTTGGAAATTTATCTTTATTTTCTTTAAGATAATTAACTAGTTTATACATATTTTTTTTAATTTTAGCTAAAGTATTAGCTGCTACAGTTTTATCTTTAAGATCTCGAACCCAATAATATTCATTATCCAAAGTGGATTTTGTTTTAATTAAATTATCATTTGAATAATTAATTGAATATAAAAAATATATAGAAGAAAATATCATTAAAATTATAATAATCAATAAACACATTTTTCTTATTACCTAATATAATAAATTATATAAAAAGTTTTTTTATTTATATAATTATATATCATAATAAATATGGGTAATACAGGTAGTGCTCAAACTAAAGAACAAATACATACTGAGAATATTAAAAATATGTTAAAAGGTAATAACCATAATGAAGATATTGAAACATCAATTGGTTATGAAGAAATTTCTAGAGAAGCTAATATTAATTCAGATAAACCTCAAGAAAAAGTAAGTGGAAAACTCACTTTACCTAAATTAAAAGAAAAAAATGGTGTTACTGTTCAAGTTTCAGAAGAAGTAAAAGACATGACTGGTGGTAAATTTGATATTAGAGGTTTATCAAGTAGACAAAGATACCATAAATACGATGTTTTTAAAGCATTAGATGAAATTGAAAACAATATGAGAGGAGGAAATCAAGAAACTGATTCATCAATTACTACTGATGATAAAGCTATGGATCATATTAAAAATGTAATTCTTTCTCAATTAAAAGAATTAGAAAAACACAAACAACATGGTGCTGGTTCATGTGGTTGTGATAAGAAAGGATTAAAGAAGAATATTAAAGGTGGATACTTTGATTCTTCTTCATCTACATCTTCTGAAACAAGTTCCTCAGATACAGATTCATCAGAATTTGGTCTTCCTCAAAATAAAAAAAATTATATTATAGAAGAATCTGAATCTTCAAATTTTCTAGCTAGTACATCTCAAACTGGTGGAGAAGATGAAGAAAAATCTGATAAATCATCTAGTTCAGAAAGTCCTGAAGTTAAACACTCAAAACATTCCAAACACTCTAAAAACTCAAAACATTCAGCTAGAAAACATAAAGAAACCTCTAATGGTGAAGATGAAGAAACTGAAGAAGTTGAAGAAGTTGAAGAAGTTGAAGAAGATCAAGATGAATCTAATCAAGAAGGTGATGAAAGTCAAGAATCTGAAGAAGGTTTATCTATTTTCCCTTTTAACTCTTCTGATATTAAATCAAGTGCATCTGTAAAAAATTATAAAATGCTCAGAAGAAAAATATAAATAAATAAATTTACTAAAATATTTTTAAAGTTCAATAACTAAAGATTTCTTAGTTATTTTGTTTTGTCTTTTTCTCTTTTTAATTTCATCATCAGATTTTTCTTCTTCTTTATCATCATTTGTTGTATTAACTTTTTCTAATTCGTCTATAATTGATTTTGATTTTTTTGTGTTTTTTTTGGTTTTATCTTTTTTATTTTCTTCAACAAGTTCAACCTTATTTTTACCTTTCTTTGTGGTTTTTGGTATATCTTCTTCCTCTAATTCCTTTTCTAATTTTTGTAAATCATCTAATTCTTCTGTTTTATTTTTTTCATCTGATTTTTTAACAGTATTAGAACTCTTATTAGATTGATTATCATCTTGATTTTCATTTTGATTATTATCTTGATCTTCACACACATAGTCCATAATAGAAGATATATTTTTCCTTCTATTAATTTCTTTGTTAATATAATTTTCGAATAGTTTTTCTGGATTATGTGCTATAAGTTCTAGGAACTGAATACTTGGGTTCATAATTTGATTTGTAATATAAAATAGAAAGTCCAAATCTAATCCATTGCTTAATACATACTTTGGATCTTCAACACGATCACCTTGTAACTTAACTTTACCTTTGGGAACAATATATACGAAAGGTACACGTTCATTAATATCTGGTTTATTTCCTGGATCACGTTCTCCTATTCTATCTGCTAATACTGCATGTACTATTGAACTTCTATTTTTATAACTGCCTTTTAATGTTTTACTTATTACATATTTATCGATTGAAAATTCACCTCGTAAAATCTTTTTAATTAACATTCTAGTATATTCAATAGCTCCCTTATTACGATCTTGTATACAAGTTTCATCAGGTTTACCATTTAAAATATAATCAACAATGCCTCCAACAACAATCTTAACAATTTTAGCATTATCACGACGCTTAAGTACAATACCCATACTTTTTTGTTTAAATGATTTATCATCGTCTTCATAAAGATTTCCTACATATTTCTTTTTAGCTAATATAATAAATGGCCATAAAGTTTTTTCATATACTTGTTCTTCAGGTTCTGGTAAAATTTTACAAATAGTATCACCTGCTAATTTTCCAATCTCAATACAAATTGGTAAAACATCACGATCAGTTCTAATTTCTTTTGTTTCTATATCATGAATTTTAGGACTAAAGAATACTGAATCTGTATTTTTAACTATAAGAGATCCAATACCAGCATGAAATCTACCAATTTGTGTTTCTAAATCATAAACATAATCTTCAGTATATCCTAAATCATTAATTTCAATTATGTTATTTGGATCAGGATATTCATCAAGTCTATAACATATAATTCTAAATGAATTTGTTTTTTTCTGAACAATTGGATTATAACCAGAAAGTTTTGCCCAGAAAAAAGTTTTAAGTGCATCTTCAACAAATTCTGATTCAATAAAATGATTTCCTTCAGAATCTGTGCAACTATCGTTATGATTATAACACATCATAAAATTATCAGTAATTTCATCTTTTGTAAAATCCATTTTAAAGTTTTCATTATGTAATAATTCTTGACCTAACTTACAATCACCAGGTTTAATTTGATTTAGAGTACTATCTAAAAGAGAATGATCTTCAGTAACCTTAACATAAGCTTTTGGTGTAATTACTTCATAAATTTTTTTATATGTTTTATGTCTAATAACACGATTAATTTTAACCCACCCTTTATCAGTCCACACACTATAGTTAATTGATTGATCTTGTTCTTTTTCAGTTAAATTTGGATCCTCAGATTTAAAAACAGAATAATCAGTCCAGTTTTCACCAATATCTCCAATACACATAAATTTAATTTTATTTTTGTTATCTTTAATTAGAATAGGAGTATCTCCAGTAACAGAATCACCATAAATTACTTGTGGTTTTACTCTAAAATTAGGTTTTATAATCTCATTAACTGTTTTATAAAAGTATTCAATAAAGTCTTCTTTAGTATTTCTTCCAACTTTTGGTTCAACCCATTTTTTTACTTGGATAGGTCTTTTATGATAAACATCTTTTTCAAATACTTCAGAAACAGCATATTCAGTATATTTTTCTTTATCTGTTAGAGCATAATTAATAAGATTTCCAAAAGCCCCTTCGATAAATGTTTTTGACAGCTCTAACATTTTACGACCAGTAGCTGTTGTTGATGCTGCTAATTCTTTCATATAAATTGGTGATGTAGGACCACCTACTTGACCATATAAACTGTTTGCTGTAACTTTGTATGCTAATTGTAAACCATCATAAATAGCAGAAGTAAAATAATCTCCTGCTTCTTTTGCTTTTTCCATAAGTTTTTTTGTAGAACTACGTTTATCTAGTAATTCTATTAAGATTAATGGTAGTATACCTTTGGTTCCATCTAATTTTTTAGCAAATCTACAAGTTGTTGTTGTACCATCATTATTATTGTAAGTAACAGTTTGATAGTCATATCCTTCTAAATTATCATATTTTGGTTCCATAACAAAACATTCTTGAGAAATATTTACTAAAATCATGGATCTTGGATATAGACTTGCATAATCTAATACTGGAATAGGTTCATAATGTACTCCTTTTACAGGAGGAAACACAATAGCTCCTTCGTATCCTGTATTTTCTTCTTGTTCATCTTCTGATGAAGCACCATCTTTATTAAATTTTTTAAATTTATCATCAGGATTTGGTTTTTGTTTAACTTTTAGTTTAGGCATAATGTGTTCTAGTTCTCTACATTTTTTAGATACTAGAGAAAAGATTTTTACACCTTGTCCTCTCATAAAAATATAACTTAGTGGTACATGACAAACATTAGCCATACCTATATTATTGTTAAGTACCTGAATTTTTTCCATAAGTTTTGTTACAAGCACACAATCCATAATACAGTATTTTGCTATAATACCACGTTCAGCATCTGTTCCTTTTTGAAATTTAAATAGCTCTTTAGCAGATACATCATCTTTAGCATGACACCAAAAGGTCTTGTTTTTCTTTTTTGTTATTCCACCATGTTTTTCAGTATAAAAGGCTTCTTCAGGAATAGTTCCATTTAAATACATTTTATAAATTTTTTCCTCTTTTTCTATTTTCATAATCTTATATTTTTGATCATGTTTATTTTCAGTAAGACCATAGTCCCACATTATATTAACATAATCATCTTCTTTAATACCATATACACTTTTTGTTATGATGATACAATTATTGTCATTAGGAATATACTCTTCTATTTTTTCTCTAATAAAAGTAGATGCAACATTATCAAGTTTAAAACTGTCTAATTTATAATCTCTCATTGCTACTTTCATCAAATCGATAATAATACGTCCGGTCATATCAAAATATTTAAGAATATTATCACCAAGACCTGCACTAGATAATTCTTTTGTTTTAAATGGTGCTTTTTCTCCATAAATTCTTGATAAATATGAAAATCTTTCTAATACTCCTAATTTTTTTGCTCTGTCATGAATATATTGAAAATCGAAACCATTAATATTATAACCTGTAATTATATCAGGGTCATATTTTTGAATAAGTTTAGTCCATGCTAAAAGCACTTTTTTTTCATCATTAAATGATTGTATATCAACATCTTCTAAACCCTTAATTTTTTCACATCCACCTAAAGTAATTATACTTTTATGAAAAGGTTCAGATTCACCATAGTAAGAAAATACAGTACCAATTTGAATAATTTCATCTTTATCATTAGTTGCTACAGGGAAATTTCCTGAATCACTTGTACATTCTATATCGTAAGAAGCAATTATAAATTTTTGTACAGAATTATTTTCATAAGGATTTAATTCTGTCCACTTACATCTTATTGCTTGATCACAATGAGATATTATTTCTTCATCTCCATAATTTATATAGTTATCTATTTTTACCCAACCACATGCATTTAATTTACGAATATGCATACATCTAATATATGGAACTATATTCGATTCAAATACATGAAGTCTTGTTGGTTTCTTAAATAGAAATGGATAATTTATTTTATTTCTTTCAAACCAGTTTTCAAATCCTTTAAACGACTTCATATTGTAAAAAACTAATCTTATAAATTTGAAATTTTTGTAAGCAGTAAAACCATAAAATTTTTTCCTTTCAATTATATCAAAGTTTTTAAATCCATCTATTACTGTTTTATTTGTTATTTTTCCTTTTACATAATTTATTAATGAATACACTTTTGTTGAAGTCCAATCATTCGGAATTTCTATGTAAAAGAATGGACAATAGTCTTCAACATTCACATAAATTGATTTACCATCATTCGTTCTTCCAAATAATCTTATTCTGTATTTTAGTAACTCGTTTTCACCATCTAATTCTTCTTCAAGTTCATCTGATGTTTCTACAGGCTCACCTTCATGATACTCATTCCAGTCTATTATTTGAAATATTATTGGCTCTTTTGTAGCTACTTCTTTTTTACTATTACTCATAATGATAGTACTTTTCTATTAATAATTCTTATAATTATATATATATATTAGTTATTTTTCATTTTTTTTCATATTTTTTAATTTAAACAAATAAAATTATTATATTAATAATGGATTGTATTCCTATTAATAATATTAATAATAATAACGATAATAATATTGTCGAATTTAATTTCGATAATTTTAATGAAATTGTTACTCATGATAAATTTATTAGACAAACAATTACTGAACAAAATACTGAACAAATTACTGAACAAATTACTGAACAAATTACTGAACAAGTAAATAAACCTGTAGAACAATTTTTTGAAGAATATATTGAAAAATATATTGAGGAATATGTAAAAAAATCTACAGAACAAGTTACAAAAAATTTAATAGAATTTAAAGATAAATCTAATAATTATTTAGAAACAGTTGGAGATTTTAATAAAAATGATGAAAATGATGAAAATGATGTAAATGATGAACATAATGAACATAAACAACATGATGAATTTAATAATATAGAAAATAACAACGATCCTTGGGAAGATTCAATTAATGATGAGAAATTTTATATAAATAATAGGATAGCAAGAATTTTTCCTGTATTAAAAAATTATAATTCATATGGAAAAATAAAAATCGATAATGATTCTTTTAGTTACATTACAATAAGAGAAATTGCTGAATTAATATCAAAAATAATATCACATCATTTATTATTATTTAATATAAATCCACAAAAATCGACAATTATAGATTACACAGCAGGAGTCGGTGGTAATGTATTATCATTTTCAAAATATTTTCAAAATGTAATTGGAATAGAATTATCAGAGACTAGAGCAGAATATTTAAAAAATAATATTGATGTATATGGATTTAAAAATATTCAAGTGTTTGCACAATCATCAATAGAATATAATGAAAACGAGATGTTAAATACAAATCCAAATGTGATATTTGTAGATCCACCATGGGGAGGTGTAAATTATAAAAATTCAGATTCATTAACATTAAAATTAGGGGATTTACAAATAGAAGAACTAGTCACAAATATAATTGATAAATTTACAATATATTATAAAGTAAATAGTCAAAAAATAGAAGATCCTGTAGAAAAATCAAAATATGTATTTTCAAGTAATAATAATAAATTAATAGTATTGAAGTTACCAAAAAATTATGATATAGAATATTTTTATAATTACATATCAAAAAATTCAAATATAGAAAATTATAATATAAAACAGCATCTATATATATTAAATAAAATGCTAATACTAGTAATAGAACTTAACTACCTTGTTGATTTATAATAAATATTTTAATTCACAAATTAATTTTTATATAAATTATTTTGTTTTATTTGGTTTTACCATTTGATACATTGCCATATAAGTTGATGCAATATCAATTTTATCTCCGTCCCATTTAGAAACACAGCTATCATCAAATTCATACCAATTTTCAGGATCAATAATTCCAGTACAGTTTGCTGTATAATGTCCATGATTAAGTCCACCATGATGATTACAAATACCTTTTAATTCATATACATTTGATAGATTATTTTCAGCCATCATTCCTTCATCACAATATGGATTTAAATCAAGTAATTTCGGTATATTGACAAATGACTCATCTTTTCTTGTTCTTCCATTTTGTAGTTGTTCGAATCTTTTAAGATGAATAAAAAGAACTAAAGGTGTTTTATAAATTCTACAATTTGTAATAGCTTTACCAGCTAAATTACATCCAGAACATGTAAAACTAATTTCTTCATCAGTACACATTTTATTTAAACTTTGAGGAAGAGATGGAGTTAGATCTACAGATAAAACTGTATCGACAGCATGTCTACTTGTTTCATATCCACAATTTTTACATTTGTAATTATGAACTAAAAATACTCTTAGTTGAGAAATAAGTGGACTGTAATTTTTTTTATATTCACGTATAATATAATTAAGACCATCGTATCTATTTATTGTTGCAGAATTTTCTCTTTTAAAAGCTGATAAATTTTCTAAAATAAGTTTTCTTTCTTCTAGATCAGAAGCACCTTTCAAAGCATTTTTAGTTTGAGTCAATAATTCAATATACTGAGTTATTGTTTCTGGAATATTATTCATTACTGGTTCAGCTTCAACTGCTGTTTCTTCATATAAAGTATCAATAACATTAATTAAAAACTCATGAGCATCATGTTGACGTCTTCCTTGAAATTCTTCATATTTATCTCCTAAAATTTCTTTAAACTCTCTTGGTGTTATTAAACTGTTTCCTTTTTTCATAATTATTTTTACAATATCTGCCAATTTTTTTGTAAATGAATTTTCTTTAAATTCTTCTAGTTGTGATTTCTTTACCATTACTTCTTGACTATCTGGAATTTTATTTTCTTTTCTTATTTTGTTACCTATTTGTCTTAAACCTGATCTATGAAGATAATTTTGATATGTTGCATTACCTTCTTCGTCTTCAATTAAAAAATCTATTAAAGGAAGACAATGTAGTAATAATTGTAATCCAGAATTCATATAACAAGTATTACCTATATTAACAAATCCTGCCAGACCCATTTTGGGTACTGTTTCTGTACTATTTTCTGTAGTTTCGTTTTCTCCTGACATATTATTATTTAGTAATAATTTTTATATATTTAACTTATTATAATATATTATTATCAACTTTTTTATATCAACAAATATATAATGAACAAGGTTGAAGATTTTTCTAATATAAAAGTTAAAAATCCAGATAATAAGTATATAGTTGATGAATTTATAAGATATTATATGTTTATTTATAGTAATTATACTATGTCACAAAAATCTTCTAAAGAAAATTATTATAAACTATTAGTTATTAAAAAAGTTATTAACATTATTTCTGGATTTAAAAAAGAAATAACTTCTGGATCACAATTAGCAGATATTAAAGGAATTGGTGACAAAACTATAGCTAGAATTAATGAAATTATTGATACTGGTAAACTTTCTGAAATTAAAGAAAAAACTAAACAAATTTCTGCTGTTAAAGAATTATCAAGTATCTATGGTATTGGACCTACAAAAGCTTCCTATTTTTATGAAAATTTTAAAATTAAATCAATTAAAGATTTAATTACAGCTGATAAAAAGGGACTAGTTGAATTAACTAATCAAATGAAATTGGGTATTAAATATAAAGATACTCTTTCTGAAAAAATACCTAGAATTTTAATTGCTAGACTTGATTTATTTGTTCAAGAAAAATTATTAGAAACTGATCCTAATTTTATTTCTGTTATTTGTGGTTCTTATAGAAGAGGTAAAGATTTTTCTTCTGATGTTGATATTCTTATCACAAATAGGAAATTACTTAATAAAGAAGATACTGGTAAATATCTAAAAAAAGTTTTAGATAAACTTGAAAAATTTTTTATTGTTGATAAATTAACAGAAAGCTATAATACTCATTTTCAAGGTTTCGCTTCTTTTAAATTAATACCTGATTTACCTAAATCATATAATCATGATGAATTTAATGTAAAGAAAAATGTTATTAGATTAGATATTATTATGGTTCCAAATATTTATTTTTTTACAGCTCTTATGCATTTTACTGGATCTGGTGTTTTTAATCAAAAAATGCGTTTACATGCTAAATCTTTAGGTATGAAATTATCTGAATATGGTTTAATTAAAATAGATAAATCTGGTAAATCTGATAAAGAAATTAATTTACCAATACATTCTGAAGCAGATATTTTTGACGCATTACTTTTAAAATATGTTCCTCCTGAAAAAAGATAATTTTTTCACATAGTTAATATTTTTATTAAACTTTTTGAAGCATTTACTTTACATATAGGGCTAAAATCACCAACCATACATAAATCTTCTTCACCTACTGATACATAAATTATTGTATTATTAATAATTATTTTGTTGTTATTACCTAAACTATCAATTCTATTATTTGGATCAAAAATTATTTTACTTCCTTTAATAAATCTTACTTTGGAATTTGAATTTTCCTTAATACCTAATGATATTGAGCATGTAGTATTATTTTGTATATTGTTTACTTCATCTATATCTATACACACTGAGTAATTTATTATATTGTTTCCTGGTTTCAGTTTTATAAAAGACACTTTACTTCCAGAACCAGAGTTTTCTGATGTAAAATCATTAAAATTTTCATCAAACATTAAACCTATGTATCTTTTATTATTATCAATAATTTTTGGATGTGATATACCATAAGCCCTAATAGATAAATTTAAATTGTTTGATATGTTATTTTGTAATTCATTTTTTGCTTGTTTTTGTATCTGTACAATATTTGTTGGTTTAGATTTCAAATCTACATCTAGTTTCTTTATTTTTGAATTTAAATTTTCTATTAATTTATTCAAGTTTTGATAACTAGTCATTTATATAATTTATAATATATTTTTACAAATTTTTTTATTCTTTTTTTGTATATTTTATTAATTCATCATTCAGTTTTTTTATAATTATTTTATAATTATTTTTTTTAAGATCTACATTGTATAATATCTTTGGATTTATATCTAATCTTTTTAATAACTCTTTCTTTTCACTATCTAGTTTTTTTGAATAATATCTTATAAAAACCATGTACAAGTTATTTTGATTATCATCTTGAATTTCTTTATATTCTTTTTTAAATTTATTAATTATATACCAGTTTATTAAATCAATAGGTGAACTATTTATTTTGTATTTATCTATTATTAATCTTATTTCTAAATATAATAAACACCATGCTAAACAAAATCCTGATGGATCGCCATATACTTTATTATATTTATTAAATTCATCACTTCTAGCTTGAAATCCTGGATATGATTGTACAAATTTAAATTCATATTCTAAAGGTTTACTAATTCTTTCTATTATCATTTTGTTTATATCATCAGAATTTATATAATTAATTTCTCCATATGGCTCAAATCTTTCAATAATTTTATTTCTATTATCAATTAAAATTATATTTGCATGTCTTAGATTAACACCTTTAGTTTCTAATAAACTTATTGATAATCTTATATATATATAATCTTTTTTTTTATTTGATATTATTGATTTCAATAAATTTTGATCAAAATAATAATTATTTTTATTTTTCCATATTATCATAAATGGTAAAAATGTAGTAAAATTATAGAAATACAACTTTAGAAAAGATGTTATATATTTTTGATTATTTGACATCAATAATAGTTTTTCTTGTGTCTTAAAATATTCTTTATCTTGTATAAAATATGGTATTGTTATGTTTGAATATTTTCTTAATATTATTGTTGTATATATCATATTGTGTATTATATCTGAATTAAATATCCCTATATCAGTAGGTTCTAATATTTTTTTAAAATCTATCTTTTTATATACATTTATTACTTCTTTATTTCCAGGTAAACTAAACTTGTTTTTATATTTATTTTTTAATATATCATAAATTGATATTCCATCTGTGTTTTGTTCATATATATCTAATAAATTTATATACTTTTTAATAACTTCTGGATCTATTTCATAATCTTGTAATAATATGAAAAATATATTTTCATTCTTAATATTTTTAATATTTTTAATATCAGATTTTGACAAAATACTAAAAACTAGCTTAATAAATTTTTCTTTTTTTTCATTATTTTCTATTTCTTCTTTTTTAAAATTTTCTATAAAAGAAAACATATTATTATTATCTGTGTTTACAAAATATATGTAATCTGTTCTTGATACAACATAATCTAAAACTATGTTATTATCTGTTAACAACAAGTAATCAATACATGTTAACATGTTTTTATCAGGATATATTTCTAAATTTTTCGGATTTATATAATTTAAAATATTTATTAAAATAATTGTATTTTGTATTGTTGAACATAATTTATTTATAACCAAAGTTTCTTCTTCTTTATCAAGATCATATATTAGTTTTAATATTTGTTTTAATTTTGTGTAATTATCAGTTTCTTTTTTTTTGTTTATTTCTTCTGATATTCTTTCTTGATTAATATTTATTAATGACAATATCATGTCAACTGAACTTATTCCATTGTTATCTGTATTAGTAACTAATTTTATAATAAAATCTATTCTTTCATTTTCTAATATTTTTATTATCTGATTATAAAAATGTTCTATTGTTAATAATAATTGAAATAAATTAACTTCATTCGTTGTTTTATAATTTAATATAGTTTCGTCTAATTCAATAAATTTACTTACAACTGAATATTCAGAATTTTCTAACAAGATTTTTAAACTATTTTTTCTGTTTTTATTTGTGAAACCTAATAAAAATATGTTGGATTTTATAAATTCTAATTCTTTTGGATCTTTTATTAATTTACAAATATTCTTTGTTATATATAATTCAATTAAATCTACTTGTTGTAAATATTTATTTATTTTATTTGTTTTATCAGATTTTTTATTAACTATATTGTCTTTACTCATTTAAATTTAAATTAGAAATAATAATATTATTTGATATTATTATATTTAAAAAATTGTTTACTTAATTAAACTCTGCATGAAGCAAATAATTGTTGATTTACGTTGTATGCTACTAAACCAGTGTAGAATAACATAGCTTCCATTGATTTGTACCATTCAGCACCTTCCTTGCCTACCATAGGACCCCATACTCTTTCAAGTACGTTGACTAAAAGGAGGTAGATAAGAACGGTAAGAATTGCCATAGTAATAGTGCATTTCCAGTCGACTGACATATTATATATATATTATATAATCGAAAAAAATATTTTATTTTAATTTTTATAAAAAATATCTATATTTTTTCTTCTTTTAATTTATAGTAAAAATTTTTTATCACTTCTTTTTTAATTAAATTAATCTATATATTTTTATGCACTACAAGTTAAACATACTTCTTCTTCTCTAATTATTGATTTTTTATTTATGTTAGATTTGTGTGTATCATTTCTTTTTTCTCTTATATTCTTTTCTATATCTATATCTATACCGAATTTAATTGCTTCTGTTGCTGGTCTTGATTTTAAATAATACATACCTGTTTTTAATCCTTTCTTCCAACTATACATGTGAGAAGAATATACTTTACTCATGTCTGGTTGTTCCCAAAATAAATTTAAACTTTGAGATTGATCTATAAATACACTTCTGTCTACACTTTGATCTACTATTACTTTTTGTTTTATATCATAAGCTGTCTTGTATTTGGTTTTTAGATAATCAGGTATATCTAATTTTTGTACTGATCCATTATCATAGACTAATTCTGAATAAATTTGTTCATTCCATAATCCTATTTTTTTAAGATCTTGTACTAAATATTTATTTACTACTATATATTCTCCTGCCAATACTTTTCTTACATATAAATTTGTTGTCATTGGTTCAATACTTTCAGTATTATTCATTATTTGTGCTGTACTTGCTGTCGGCATAATTGTTGTTAACAAACTATTTCTTGTTCCATATTCTTTTATAGATTCAATAAGATTTATCCAATCGTAACCTAATTCTTTGTCTAAATCATCTACAGTCTTACCAGATAAATGAAATTGTAATAGTCCTTGAGAAAATGGTGAACCTTTAAATGTTTCGTAGTGACCGAATTCTTTAGCTAATTGATTTGATTTTGTTAGCGCATTAAAATAAATACATTCAAATATTTGTTTATTTAATTTAGATGCTTCTAATGAATCAAATGGATATCCCATCTTAATATAAGTATCTGCTAATCCTTGAACACCTAGTCCTACCGGTCTATGACGAAAGTTTGATTTTCTTGTTTCTTCTACAGGATAATAGTTCATATCAATTATATTATTTAAGTTTAATACTATAGTTTGAACTATTTTACCTAGTTTTTCAAAATTATATTTACCATCTTCTACAAACATTGGTAAACATATTGATGCTAAATTACATACTGCTATTTCGTCTGCAGATGATTTCTGACAAATTTCGGAACAAAGGTTTGAAGACTTTATAGTACCCAAATTTTTTTGATTTGTTTTTTCATTAACATTATCTTTATACATCATATATGGCATACCTGTTTCTATTTGTGATTCTATTATTTTAGTAAATAATTCACGGGCTTTAATCTCTTTTACATATCTACCTTCTTGAACATAAGAATAATACAGTTTGTCAAATTCTTCTCCATAACATTCTGTTAATCCAGTTGATACATCTGGTGTCATAAGATACCAGGGTCCATCTGCTTCTACTGCTCGCATAAAAGCATTTGGTATCCACAGTCCTAAAAATAAATCACGTGCTCTTAAATTTTCATCACCCGTATTTTTTCTTAGTTCAATAAAATCAAATATATCATAATGCCATGGTTCTAAGTAAGTAGCCACACTCCCTGATCTTAATCCAGATTGATTAATGTAGCGAGCTGTACTTTCTAAAACTTTACATAGAGGAATAATACCGTTTGATTTTCCACCATTTGATTTTATAATTGCACCATCTGCTCTTATATCAGAAAGACTTATACCAATACCTCCTGCCCATTTTGAAATTTTCATTACATCAGAAATAGATTTACATATTCCATCTAAATCATCAGAACATTGTAAAAGATAACATGATGATAATTGAGGATAAGTTCTTCCACAATTAAACAATGTTGGTGTAGCATGAGTAAAATATAATTGTGACATTAGATTATAAGTATTAGAAATTAACTCAAATTTTTCTTCTGGTTTGGTTGAAGGATGTAGTCCATGAATTTGAACTGCACATCTTAAAAACATCATTTGAGGAGTTTCAATTATAGTTTTATTTTTATCTCTTAGCAAGTAAGATCTCTCTAAAGTTTTTAATCCAAAAAAGTCTATTAGTTTATCTCTTGAATATATTATAAAAGAGTTAAGAACTAGTAAATTTGATTTTACAAATTCATAATAAGCTTTTGAAATCAAATTAAAATCTTTTTGTTTTTCAATACAATATTCTAAAGAATTATTTGTTGTAAGATAAATATTTTTTATTTCATATTCAACTGCTAATTTATTAAAATCTGGCTCTCTTGAAATCAATGTTGCACATGTGTTAGCTATAAATTCATTTATTTCATATTCACTCATACCATCTATTAAACCATTTTCTAATGATGTTTTTAGTTTTTCTATGTAACATTCTTCTATAATAATTCCTAATTCATTAATCTTTTCTTTTAAATTCTCTAAAATTGTCTGGATTTTTGAACTCATTAAAATTATATATAATTTACTATATTTATAATTAAAAATCAATT
>JACCDO010060343.1_pt1 | contig 35367 bp, 24 predicted proteins | sample 7446101 | NCBI WGS metagenome assembly JACCDO01 (sample SAMN15323440, study PRJNA562643) | freshwater metagenome | isolation source: river surface water | place: USA:Blue River Watershed | collected 2017-08-16 | reverse complement strand
GGGGTGCCGCAATGGCGGCGGGAGGGGGACGGAGAGTTGGGGGGAGTTGCCGTCGGTGGTGGGCGTTCTGGTCTCGTGGCTCTCGGCGCGTTACTTCGCGGGCTTTTCCCAGAGGAAGCTTTTGTGGTCGGCGAGGGGGCGGTTGTCGGCGGAGAGGAGGGTGAGCTTCCAGGCGACGGGGGAGGAGGATTTGCCGCCGGGCCAGTCGGCGCCGGTGAGGCCGAGTTGGAAGACGGTTTCCTTGGCGCCGAAGGTCGCGGGGAACGTGAAGGTCTTGGGCTCGGGGTGATCGGGCCGGATCACATCGAGGGTGAAGCGGGCGCCGGCGGGGGCGGAGGCGTGTTTCACGCGGACGAGAAAATAGTAGCCGTCGCGCGAGGCGGGCTGGGTGCGCACGACGACTTCGCGGCCGGTGTCTTCGGGGCGGCCGAAAAACTCGCCGAGGCGCTCGAAGGAGGCGGCGTCGCGGTAGGCAGGCCAGACACGGACGAACTCGAAATCGGCGGCGGCGAGGCGCGTCTGGACGAGAAGCGCGAGAGCGAAGAGGGCGAGGAAAGGGCGGCGCATGGCGGAAAGGCGGAGGGGGAAAGTGGAAAGGCGGAAAAGTGGGAAAGTGGAAAGGTGGAAGGCGGAAGGCGGAAGGAGGTTAACCGCTGATGGATTTCGGCAATGGCCGCGGTTTTTTGCGGGGCGCCGCAATGGTGGCGGGGGGGCGGGTGCTGAGCGGTTCGGGGAGCGTGGCTCAGGGTTCGAGGCGGACGAGTTGGTAGCGGCGGAAGACGAGGGGGGAGGGCGGCCAGTTTTTGACGGCGGGGTGGATCAGGTAGGTCTGGGCGCCGAGGTGGAGCGGGGTGACGGGGAGTTCGCCGAGGAGGAGGGTCTCGGCGCGTTGGAGGAGTTCGAGGCGTTGGGCGCGGTCGGCGGTGGTGGAGGCAGCGGCGAGGAGTTTCTCGTAGTCGGGGTGTTTCCAGCCGGTCCAGTTGTAGGCGCTGTTGGCGGTGAACATGCCGAGGAAGGTGACGGGGTCGGGGAAGTCGGCGGTCCAGGCGGAGGTGGAGATGCCGTAGTTGAGGGTCTGCATGTTCTGAACCCAGGTCTTCTGCTCGACCTGCGTAATGGTGATGCGGATACCGAGCTCCTTCTGCCAGATGGCCTGCAGCGCCTCGGCGAGGCGGGGCATGATCTCGTCGTTGCGGCACTGGAGGTCGACGACGGGGAAACCCTGGCCGCCGGGGAAGCCGGCGGCGGCGAGGGCGCGGCGGGCGGCGGCGAGGTCGGTGCCGACCTGGGCGCGGGCGGTGTAGCCGCCGGTGCCGGGCGGGGTGAAGGCGAGGGCGGGCTCGCGGCTGCCCTGGAGGACGGTGCGGGCGAGCGTGGCGCGGTCGATGGCGAGGGAGAGCGCGCGGCGGACGTCGGGGCGGTCGAGGGGCGGGCGCGTGGTGTTGAAGCGGAGGAAATTGATCTGCGAGGTGGGATCGATCCGGAGCTGGTCGGGGGCGTCCTTGCGCCAGACGGCGATCTTGGTGACGGGGAGGTTGAAGGTGACGTGGAGCTGGCCGGCGCGGAAATCGCGCTCCTCGATGTCGGGGCTCTCGATGGGGAAGAAGACGATCTCGTTGAGTTGCGTGGTGGGGGCGTCGCGGTGGTGCGGATTTTTGCGGACGGCGATGTGGGCGTTGGGTTTCCAGTCGGCGAGGGCGAAGGGGCCGTTGGAGACGAGGTTGCCGGGGCGCGTCCAGGCGGTGCTGCGTTGGTTGAGGGCGTCGAATTTGGCGAGGACGCGCGGGTTGACGGGGAACCACGCGGGCATGGAGACGAGGGCGGCGAGGTAGGGCGTGGGGCGTTCGAGAGTGAGGACGAGGGTGCGGGGATCGGTGGCGCGGAAGCCGAGCTGGGCGGGATCGGTGAGTTGCTTCGCGTTGAAGGCTTCGGCGTTTTTGAGGGCGAAGAGATACCAGGCGTTATCGGAGGCGAAGGTGGGGGTGAGGATGCGGCGCCAGGATTGGACGAAGTCGTCGGCGGTGAGGGCGTCGCCGTTGGACCATTTCAGGTCGGGGCGGAGGGTGAAGGTCCAGGTGAGGCCGTCGGGTGAGACGGACCAGCGTTCGGCGGCGGCGGGGAGGGGCTCGGTGGTGCGTTCGTCGAGGGCGGTGAGGCCTTCGAAGAGGGCGGTGGTGAGGATCTGGTCGTTGAGGATGGACGCGAGGTGGGGGTCGAGGTCGGCGGGTTCGGCGGCGTTGCCGATGCGGAGGGTGTGGGTGCGGAGGCCGGCGGCGGCGTCAGTCTCGCGTTTGGCGCAGCCGGTGAGGATCCCGGCGACGGCGGCGAGGACGAGAGTGGTGCGGAGGAGGAGACGCATGCGGCGGAGGAGAGTGGGCTCGGGAAGGAAGGAAACGGAAACGGGGTGGATGGAGGAAGGCGAAAGGCGGAAGATGTGGCAGACGGGGTAGACGGGGGAGATGTGGGAGACGGAGGTGCGGAAGTCGTGGAAGATGGAGGTGCGGGGTGTTTTCGGGCTGGCGTGAGGGTGGGGGAGCGGGGAGAAGGACGGCGATGAAGTGGGTGTGTGCGGGGCTGATGTTTCTACTCGGGATGGCGGGGGCGGGGTGTCAGCGGGTGGACCCGATCGAGACGCGGGTGAGCGCGGCGACGCCGCAGGAATTTTTCGCGTGGCAGGAGCGGATGCGGCCGCGGTGGCCGGCGGAAGTGGCGACGGAGTTCGAGGCGGCGATCGACCGGTTGGTGCGGTTCTCGCCGGCGAAGATGAAGCTGGACGACGCGGGTATGCAGCACAGCCGGTTTCATCCGATCTGTCGCGCGATCGATGGCCGCAGTCTGCGGGAGGTGATGCTGCTGGGCTACGAGGCGGAGAACACGGTGCTGCTGCGGGAGATCATCCTCAACTCGGAGAGTCTGGCGGCGATCGTGCAGCTGCCGCAGGCGGTGGACGGCACGCGGGCGCAGCAGCGGGCGATCGAAGGCATGGTGAACCGCCGGTCGGCGAACCTCGAGGTGGCGCGGGCGCAGGTGGAGGGTAACCGCCGGCGAAGCGAGGAGCTGAAGCAGATGACGCCGGCGGAGCGGCCGAACTTTTTCCTGCGGTTTGCCCTGTGGCGGCTGATGACGCTGATCTTTGTGTGAGGTGCTGCGGGGGGCGCTAAGGACGTGTTTGCCGAGGAAGGTGAAAGGCGGAAGGCGAAAGGCGAAAGGCGGAGGGCGAAAGGCGAAAGGCGGAGGGTGAAAAGTGGAAAGGCGGAAAAGTGGGAAAGTGGGAAAGGTGGAAAGCGGGAGGCGCTGCGGGGCGGTGGGAGGAGCGCTTGAGGGAGGAAGGGTCGGGTGCTTGGGCCGAGTTTCCGGCTTTCTGGTTTCCGAATTGCTCCGGGGGAATTCGGGGCGGCGGGGAACCCGGAACAGTCTTCCCGGGTTCAGGGATCGAGGGCGAAGATCTCGACGGGTTCGGAGCGGCCTTTGACGTGGACGCGGCCGAGGGGGCGGGGAGCGAGGCGGGCAGCGGAGGCGGGGTCGAGCGCGGAGACGGTGGCGGCGCTGGTGATGATGTTGGTGCGGAAATCGGCGTTGCGCGTGAGCGACTGGAGCCGGGCGGCGATGTTCACGCCGTCGCCGAGGACGGAGTAGTTCTGGCGGCGGTGGGAGCCGACGTTGCCGGCGATGACGCGGGCGGTGTTGATGCCGATGCCGACGGCGAGGGGGCGGGAACTGGCGGAGCCGGCGGCGGCTTCGGCGGCGAGTTCGCGGTTCAGTTCGGCGAGGGTGCGCTCCATCGCGCGGGCGGCGGCGAGGGCGCGCGCGGGGGCGTCAGGCTGGGCGACGGGGGCGCCGAAGAGAGCCATGATTTCGTCGCCGATGAACTTGTCGATGATGCCGCCGTGGCGCTCGATTTCGGCGCTCATGCGGTCGAGGTAGCGGTTGAGGAGCGTGACGAGGTCGCGCGGGGCGAGGCGCTCGCTGAGGGTGGTGAAGCCGCGGAGATCGGCGAAGAGGACGGTGACCTCGCGCTCCTCGCCGCCGAGGGTGGCGCCGTCGCGGAGGAGCTGGGCGGCGACTTCGGGGGAGACGTTTTTGTCGAGGAGGTCGCGGACGCGGTCGCGTTCGGCGAGGCCGCGGGACATCTGGTCGAAGGCGAAGGAGAGGCGGCCGAGTTCGTCGAGGCGGTAGCGGGTGTCGCGCACGCTGTAATCGCCGGCGGCGATCCGGCGCGTGTGGTCGACGAGGGCGGTGATGGGGCGGACGAGGCGGGCGGCGAAGGCGCGGCTGATCAGGATGGCGAGCACGACGCTCCCGGCGGTGACCCAGATGAGCAGCTGTTCGGAGTCGCGGGCGGGTTTGAGTTTCGCGTCGAGGGAATACTGCAGCACGAGCGTGGCGGTCTCCTCGCTCGGCGCGGTGAGGCGGCGGAGGGTGGCGAGGGCGGTGTCGTCACCGAGTTGAAACTCGAGGGTGCCGGCGGAGGAGGCGGGGGCTTGGAGGGCCGAGATGAGGGCGCCGGCGGGGGGCGTCGGCAGGGTGGTGGCGAGGGCGGCGCCGGCGCGGTCGAGGAAGGTGACGTCGACGCCGGTCTGTGCCTTGAGGGTGGCGGCGAGTTCGGCATCGATGCGGAAGCCGAGCGCCATCCAGCCGATGATATCCGGGGCGCGCATCGGGGCGATGGCGAGGGAGTAGAGCGCGCCCTCGAAATAGCCGTAGCCGGTGGCGGTGGGAAACGGGCTGGGGTCCTGCTCGGCGCGGGCGATGAGACGGGCGAAGAGTTCGCGCGGCGGCGTGGCGCGGGCGGTGGAGGCGAGCGGGACGCCTTCGAGCGAGAGGGCGGAGACGAGGTCGGCGCGGATGGCGAGCCGGATGCTTTCGAGGGCACTGCCGAGCGTGAGCGCATCGTCGCCGACGAAGAGCTGTTTGATCTGGTAGTCGCGGGCGGCGCTCGTCGCGCCGGCGACGAGGAGGCGGTTCCGCTCCTCGACGATGCGCGTGAAGGTCTGCGAGGCGCGGGTGAGCTCCTCCTCGATCAGAGCGCGCGCCTGGGTGCGGTGGGCGCGCGAGATGATGATGGCGGTGGCGACCTGCGCGACCGTGACGACGAGGATGAAGAGCAGCAGGAGCTTCGCACCGAAGGATCTGGGGCGAAGGTTCATCGAGCGGGGGCGGACGGACGCGCCGGGGGCGTGGGCTTACTTGTAGCTGCCGGTGCCGGATTCGGGGGCGCGGCGGATGCGGCGATCGATGCCGAGCGTGACGGAGATGACCTGCGTGACCGGCGTGTTTTCGACGGCGATCTCACGGATGACGGCGGCCTTCAGCCGCGGGTGCCAGACCTCGAGGCGGTAGCGGCCGGGCGGCAGCGTGGGCAGCGGGGCGAGGCCGTCGGCGGCGGTGAGTTTGAAGAACGGCGTGGCGAGGACGACGACGTAGGCGGACATCCAATCGTGGATGTTGCAGCCGAGGGTGACGACGCCGGGCTGGTCGAAGGTGATGAGTTCGCGGGGTTCGCCGCGGTAGAGGCCGAGGTCGAAACTCTTGGTCTTCGAAAGGGAGAAAACGTGGTGCTGGACCTTGTCGTTGTTGGGGAAGCGGACGCGGGTGCCGGTGACGACGGCGGTGACGTAGGGTTGGAATTCCTCCTTCACCTGGTTGATCACGACGGGCTCGGCGGGCGGCGTGACGGTCGCGGGGCGATCAAGCGGCGTGAGCGAGGCGACGGCATCGGCCACGGGCAGGTTTTTCGCGTCCTTGATCTCGACGCGGACCGCACCGACCTGCGCGGCGGCGACGGAGGCGAGGACGCAAGCGAGCAGGAGCGGCAGGATGGACGGGAGGCGGGCAGGGGCGGGGCGCATGTCAGAACCGGTGGAGGAGGGAGAGCGTCCAGATGTCCTGACGATACTTGACGCCGACCTGGTTGACGGAGACGCGGTTTTCGAACCGGAGCGGGAGGGAGGTGTTGCGGCCGAGGGCGGGAGAAAGCTCGAGCCAGTAGAAGCTGACGCGGCCGTCGACGAGGTAGGTGACCCAGCGCGGACCGAAGGATTCGGACGGCGTCCAAAACACGGTATTGTAATAGGTCGAGATGTGGGACCCGAGGGCGCCGGCGAGGGCGCGGGACCAGACGTTGGCCGAGGCGTTGGCGGTGAAGCTGCCCCAGAGGCGGCCGTTGCCGTGCGAGAGCTGGAGCCAGGGCGTGACGTCCCAGGCGACGGTGGCGAAGAAGCGGTGGTGCTTCGTATCATAGACGGCACTACGCGCGTAGTGCTGTTCCCAGTCGGCGTGCACGCCGGCGCGGACGGAGGGAAGGACGCGCCTGGTGAGGCGGACGGCGGCGGTGGCGACGAGGCCGGAGTCGAGCTCGAGGCGGGTGTCGCGCGCGCGGAGGCCGGCGTCGACGGCGAGGACGGGAGCGAAGGCGCCGAGGCCGAACTTCCGGCGGACGGTGAGGCCGGCGCCGGCGGAGACGGCATCGAGGGCGTCAAACTTCGGGGTGTGCTCGGCGAGCGCATCGACTTCGCCGCTGACGATGAGTCCGGTCTGCCATTCGCGGAAGAGGCTGAGGGCGCCGCGGGTCTCGAGTTGCCAGGCGTCGCGCCAGTCGCCGGGGCTGGAGGCGCGGTTGATATTTTCGGCCCAGCGGGCGGAGGTCTCGATGCGGCCGTTGATCGCGAACGCGCCGGGGCAGAGCAGGGCGGCGGCGAGCAGGAGGAGGGACCTGCGGAGCGGAAGCATGGGGCGGGCGAAAGAAGGCGCGGACAACGGGAGGTGCAACGTTTCTCTCGGGGTGGCGGATGCGGGCCGCGCGGGAGCGGGGAACGCGGGGAAGGCGCGGGGCGCGAGGTGCGGCGTTGAGTATTTTCCGCCGGGGCGCGGGCTGGCCGCGGCGGGGCGGCAGAGTGGCGCGGGCGTTTCCGCCGCGGGAGGGAACGACGGCGCGGCGCCGTGGGGCCGTTCAGGCCTTGGCGGGCCGGAGCGTGGGGCCATCCATCCAGCGGCCGGGGATGGTGGTGGTCGACGGCCACTCGGGGATGCCGGTTTCGTTGCGCTGCAGCTGGGCGATGAGGAGTTCGGTGGCGCGGGCGCCGAGGAGGCGCGGCTGCAGGTCGAGGCCGGCGCAGGGCCGCGTGGTCATGATGGAGTTGATGCAGACGAACCCGTGGGTGGCGGGCAGTTCGGCGCCGGCGGACTCCATCCACTCGATGGCCTGCGTGTTGTGGCCGAGCACGACGTCGGGCTTGTGCTTGCGGAACCACTTCACGAATTCGACCTGCGTGACGGGCGTATCAAGGATGAGCGGCGGCACGCTGCGCAGCTCGGGGTGCGCTTCCTGGAAGGCGCGGAACGCGGCGGTCCAGCGGAATTGCAGGCGCTCGTCCTGGTGGCGCTGGAGGAAAAGTCCCGGCGCGCGGTAGCCGCGGGCGGCGATGCGCTGGAGGGCGCCGAGCAGGGAGCGGTAGTGATCGGGGCAGACCGAGTGGAGGGCGGGACGCTCGATGATGTAGTCGGTGTAGATGCCGGCGTAGCGTGTCCAATCGAGGTTGGAGAGATCCGGATCGGCCCAGGAAGGCAGGAGGATGACGCCGTGGATGCCGCGCGACTGCAGGATGGAATCGAGACGCTGGACGGTGATACCGGCGGTGCCGACCTGGAACCGCTCGACCTTGAAGCCGAGCTCCATGGAGCGCGTCTCGGCGCCGAGGATGAGTTCGCGGTGGTAGCGGGCGGCGTGGTCGGGCCGGGTGGCTTCGGTGAAATCGATCGCGGCGATCACGCCGCGGAAGGCGCCGCCGCGGGAACGGCGGAGCTCGGACATGAGGGCCCCGGCGAGGGGATTGCGGCGGTAGCCGGCCTGCGCGGCGGCCTTCTGGACGCGGGCGGCGGTGTTGGGATCGACGCGCGGCGAACCGCGCAGGGCATCCGAGACGGTGGTGCGCGAGAGCCCGAGGAGCTTCGCGAGGGAGCGCAGGGTGGGGGCGGGTTCAGACATGGGCCGGACTGTCCGACCATTTCGCGGCCGAGGCGGAAGGCAAGGGAGGAGTTGGGCGGAGCGGGCGGGGTCGCCGGGGCGTGCGCGTCGCAACGTCGCGGGCGAAACTGCCGGGCGGCGCAGGCCGCGGGCGGGCGCGGGGAATTTCACGTAATACGTGAAATGGGGGCGGCGGGGCGAGGGTGCGGCGGGGGCGGCGGGTGAAATTTGCTCGCGCGGGCGGGGCCGGCGGCCATGGTTCCGCGGAGGCGTTTCCGCGCCGTCCAAAACCCCCGCCATGTTTGGCAGCCTGCACGTCATCGATCTTCTCGTCGTCGCGATCTACCTCGTGACCGTGGTGTATCTCGGGCACCGCGCTTCGCGGAGTCTTGCCGGCGGCGAGGGCTTCTTTCTCGCGGGGCGGAAGCTCGGAAAACTCTACCAGTTCCTGCTGAATTTCGGCAATTCGACCGATGCCAACGGCGCGGTGCAGACGGCGGGTCTCGTGTATCGCGAGGGTGTGTCGGGCGTGTGGCTGACGCTGCAGACGCTGTTCATGAATCCCTACTACTGGTTCATGAACCTCTGGTTCCGCCGGGTGCGGCTGGTGACGGTCGCCGATCTCTTCGAGGACCGGCTGGGGAGCCGGGGGCTGGCGCGGTTCTACGCGGTGTTCCAGATCGTGGCGTCGGTGGTGGTGACGCTCGGTTTCGGCAATCTGATCTCCTACAAGGTGGCGGCGTCGCTGATGGTGAAGCCCGAGGCGCAGTGGACGGCGGCGGAGCGGCAGTCGGTCGCGGATTACCAGGAGATGAAGCAGCTGGAGCGCGAGGCGAAGGCCGGGGCGCTGGCGCCGGCCCAGGCGACGCGGCTGGAGCTCCTGCACGACGCGGATGCGCGCGGCGAGCTGCGCAGCTACGTGACGACGCTGGAGCCGTGGTCCTTCTATATCGGATACACGCTGATCGTGGGCGCGTATGTGGTGATGGGCGGACTGACGGCGACGGCGATGAACGAGGCGATCCAGGGCGTGCTGACGATCGTGTTTTCCGCGCTGCTGATCCCGCTCGGGCTGGCGGCGATCGGCGGCTGGGATGCGCTGGGGCAGAAGGTGCCGCCGGCGATGTTCGACCTTTTCGGGCACGCGACCTCGAACGTCACGGGCTGGACCGTGGTCGCGATCGTGTTCGTGAGCCTGGTGCAGATCCACGGGATCATCGGCAACATGAGTGTGAGCGGCTCGGCGAAGGACGAGTTTGCGGCGCGCTTCGGGGCGGTGGCGGGCACGTATGCGAAGCGGGTGATGATCATCCTGTGGGCGATGTGCGGACTGGTCGCGATCGCGCTGTATCAGGGCGCCACGGCGCTGGCGGATCCGGACGAGACGTGGGGCACGATGTCGCGGCAGCTGCTGCCGGCGGGTCTGCTGGGGCTGATGCTGATCGGACTGCTCGCGAACAACATGGACACCGTGGCGGCGCAGACGATGGCGATCGCGGGGTTGTTCGTGAAAAACGTCTACGCGCACTTCCGGCCGAATCTGAGCGACGATGCGAGTGTGCGCATCGGCCGGTGGGCGATCGTGGTCGCGTTGATCAGCGGGATCTTTGCGGCGACGCAGATGACGAGTGTCTTCTCGGTGCTGCAGCTGCTGCTGACGGTGAACGTGCCGTTCGGGGCGGCCGTGGTGCTGATCTTTCTGTGGCGGCGGCTGACGCCGACGGCGGTGTGGGTGGCGGTGATCGTGTCGGCGGCGGTGAACATCGTCGGCCCGTGGCTGCTGCCGAAGATCGATGCGGTGCGCAGCCATCCGGCGCTGGTGGAGCAGACCGCGCCGAATGCGGCCGGGCGGCGCGACGCGGTGTTCTTCGAGTCGGTGGTGCGGGCGCGGCCGGGCGATCCGACGAGCCCGCTCGAGGGCAAGGGCCGGCTCCACGTGGAGCTGGTGATCCTGGACCGGCTCGGTCTGGACATGGCGCAGCGTCCGGCGAGTGCGCGGTTCGCGGCGCGGTTCTTCTTCGACGGACTGTTTCCCTTCGCGTTGCTGATGCTGGTGAGCCTCGTGACGCGGCCGACGGACAAGGCGCGGGTGGATCAGTTTTACGGCAAGATGAAGACGCCGGTGGGGGCGACGCCGGAGCTGGAGGAGGCGGAGATGGCGGCGACGCGCGCGGATCCGCACCGGATGAACCACCGGAAGCTGTTTCCGAACACGGCGTGGGAATTCACGAAGTGGGACCGGGTGGATACGATCGGCTTTGTGGCGTGCTGTCTGGTGTCGGCGCTGATGCTGGCGGCGTTTACCGGGCTGCTCGTGTGGGCGAAGGCGGGGGGCTGACGCGGCGGAACCCGCGTGCGGGCGAGGGCGGCGCCGGGGGTTTTTGTCTCGGCAACTTTGGGCGTTGGCGATCGTCTCAACGCAGAGATGAAACCCTTTGTTGCGCTTCGGGGATGCCTGTTTTTTGCGGTCGCCAGTCTGTGGGGGGCGCAGGATCGGCCGGCCGGCGAGCCGGTGGTGGAACTGCCGAAATTCGTGGTGACGGACAATCGCGAGTTGCCGGCGCCCGAGGTGTGGCGCTACGCGACGATTCCGGGTTTCGAGGTGCTCTCGAATGCCTCCGACAAAGCGACGCAGCGGCTGGTGAAGGATTTCGAGGAGTTCCGGCAGGCGCTGAGTTATGTCTGGCCGATGCCGCAGCGGGTATCGCAGACGACGTCGCTCATCATCTGCGGCAAGGGAAACAAGTTCGATGCCTTCCGGCCGAAGGGCCGCATCGGGGCGGAGAGCGCGACGGCGAGCCTCTTCCTGAAGCGCGGGAACCAGACGGCGATCGTGCTCGATTTCCAATCGTCGACGCTGAGCGTGCTGAACGTCGACGGGGCGGACGATGCGGCGACCGGCACCGACTCGGGGCTGATCTCGGTGGAGCACAACAAGCAGCTTTACCGCGAGTATGTGCGCTACCTGCTGAGCCGTTCGGAGCCGCGGCAGCCGGCGTGGCTGGAAGAGGGGCTCTCGCAGATCATCATGAAGATGCGCTTCGACAAGCGCACGATCGAGTTCGCGAAGCTGGAGGATCCGAACACCGTCTCGGTGCAGGCGGCGATGACCGCGGAGCTCAATGCGCTCGCGACGGCGGACGACCCGGAGGCGATGACGCTGCCGGGGGCGCCGGCGGAGGACCGCGATTTCAACGCCGCGCTGCGCCGGCGCGCGCTGGTGCCGCTGGAGAAGTTCTTCGCGGTGAAGCACGACTCGTCGGAAGCCACGAACGTGCTGGGCAACAACGTGTGGGCGAAGCAGGCGTATGCGTTCGTGCACATGTGCCTCTACGGCGAGCGCGGGAAGTTCCAGAAGCCCTTCGGCACATTCCTGCAGCGGATGGCGCGCGAGCCGGTGACCGAGCAGATGTTCAAGGAGTGCTTCAACATGACCTACAAGCAGATGTTGATGCAGATCCGCGGCTACTGCGAATTCACCGTTTACGAGGCGAAGGAGTATCGGGCGAAGAAGGGCGGTCCCGACCTGATCGATCCGGTGCCCGCGCTGGCGCTGCGCGAGGCGACGCAGTCCGAGATCGGGCGGATCAAGGGCGAGGCGCTGTTGATGGCCGGGCACACCGGTCCGGCGCGCGCGGAGCTGATCGCGCCGTATGTGCGCGGCGAGCGCGACCCCGACCTGCTGGCGGCGCTCGGAGTTTTCGAGCGGCAGCACGGCGAGGAGGAGCGGGCGCGGAAATTTCTCGAGGCGGCCTTCAAGGCGAAGACCAAGCGGCCGGATGCGTGCCTGGAACTCGCGCGTTACCGCTACGCGGACGCGATGGCGAAGCCGGCGGGCGCGGACCGGCTGCTCTCCGTTGCGCAGGTGAAGGGGATCGTCGAGCCGCTGCTCGTCGGGCGCACGCAGCCGCCGCACAATTACGCGATCTACGATCTTATGGCCGACGCCTGGGCGCGGGGGGACACGAAGCCGAAGCGCGAGGAGGCGGTCCCGATGATCGAGGGCGCGATGCTTTTCCCGCTGCGGCTGAAGCTCGTTTACCAGTGCGTGTATTTCGCGAACGACATCGGCGATGCGAAGTCGGCGCATGCGCTCGCGGATCACGGCATCAAGTATGCGCCCGATGCGGCGGTGCGGAAGCGGTTCGAGGACGTGAAGGCCACGCTGCCGCCCGCCCCGCCGGAGGCGGCACCGGCGGCGCCGGCGAAGGCGTCCGACCCGAAAGCCGCGCCGGCGAAGAAATAGGCCGCGGCCGCGTTTCGCTCTTTTCGTTTCAACCCCATGAGAACCTTCCCCGGTCCGTTGTCCTGCGTCCCGGGCCGCCGGCTCCGCGGCGCGCCCTCCGCCTGCGTGCTGGCGGTGGTGGCCTGTTTGGGGGCAGGGACGGCGCTGCCCGCGGCGGTCGAGACCACCGGGCCGGTGGTGGAGTTGCCGAAGTTCGAGGTGAAGGATTCGCGGGTGCTGCCGCCGCCGGAGTCGTGGCGTTACGCGCAGGTGCCGGGCTTCGAGATCCTGTCGAACATCTCGGCCGGTGCGACGAAGCGGTTCGTCGACGATTTCATGCTGCTGCAGACGGTGATCGAGACGATCATGCCCGGGCTTTCGCGCGGGCAGGTGCCGGTGCCGACGGCGCTGATCCTCTGCGGCAAAGGCGATGCGTTCGAAAAGTTCGTGCCGGCGGACGAGCGCGGGATCCGGTTCGGCAAGAACAGCCTCTTCTTCCAGGACACGGAGCGGGCGGCGATCGTGGTGGATTTCGAACTGGCGGAGCTCCAGCTCTCGGACAACACGACGGAAGAGTCGGACCCGTATCGCGGCTTCTACCTCGAGTATTTCCGTTTCCTGATCCGCAAGCAGACGGCCAAGCCGCCGCCGCTGTGGTTCGAGGAGGGTCTGGTGCAGATCTTCGCCGCGATGGATTTCAACCGGAAGTGGATCACGTTTGCCCAGATCGGGGACGGCTTCGGCGGCGAGAAAATCGGCGACTTCAACCGGCGGCTGGCGCAGCGCGCGTTGATTCCGTTCAGGGATTTCCTCGAGCCCGAGCGGGCGCGCGAGCGCGGGACGTTCTGGGCGGCGCAGTGCTATGCCTGGGTGCACATGTGCCTCTACGGGCAGAACATGAAATTCCAGCGGCCGTTCGTGGAGTATCTGAAGCGGCTGGATCAGGAGCCGGCGACGGAGGAGCTGTTCAAGGCGTGCTTCAAGAAAACCTACAAGCAGATGGAGCTCGAGCTGCGCGGCTACATCGGGTTCACGAACTACAAGGCGATGCAGTATACGGCGAAGAAAGGGCAGGAGCTGCCCAAGCCGCCGCCGATCCAGCTCGGTGACGCGAAGGATGCGGACGTGGGCCGGATCAAGGGCGAGGTGCTGCGGCTGGCGGGGCACGGTGAACCGGCCCGGCTGGCGTTGATCGCGCCCTACGTGCGCGGCGAGCGCGATGTGCGGCTGCTCGCGGCGCTGGGGCTGGACGAAGTGCGCGCGGGACAGCCGGAGCGGGCGCGGAAGTTTCTCGAGGCGGCGGCGGCGGCCAACGTGGATCGCGCCCGGGCGCACCTCGAGCTCGGGCGGTTGCGGCTCGACGAGGCGAAGGCCAAGCCGGCAGGGCCCGAGGGAAAACTCAGCCCGGCGCAGGTGACCGCGGTGCTCACGCCGCTCTTCCATGCGCGCAAGACGCCGCCGCCGATGGCGGAGGTTTACACGCTGATCGCGGAGACGTGGGCGCATTCGGCCCAGGCACCGGAGCGGAGTCACCTCGACGTGGTGATCGAAGGCGTGCGGCGTTTCCCGCGCGAAGGCACGCTGTTGATGGAAGCGACGCTGCTCGCGGCCCGGCGCGGCTTCAAAGCGGAGGCGGCGGCGCTGGCGAAGCACGGTGCGCGGGTGGCGAAGGAGCCCGGCGAACAGGAGCGTTTCCAGATGATCGCCAGTTCGTTCGAGGCCGAGGCGGCGGGCGAAGCCACGCTGCAGCGCGACCCGAAACAGGAGGCGGCGCCGGCCCGCACGCCGGGACCCGTCATCCCGGAACTCAAATGATCAGGAAGGCATTCGTCATGAGCGTGCACCGCGGCCACGAGGCCGAGTATGCGCGCCGGCACCAGCCGATCTGGGCGGAGCTCGAGGCCGTGCTGAAGGAGCACGGCGTGCACAACTACTCCATCTTTCTGCACCCGGACACGAACCAGCTCTTCGGCTACGTGGAGATCGAGGACGAGGCGCGCTGGGCGGCGATCGCGGGCACCGACGTCTGCCGGCGCTGGTGGCGGCATATGGCCGACGTCATGCCGGCCAATCCGGACAACAGCCCGGTCGCGCGGGAGTTGAAGGAAGTGTTTCACCTCGCCTGAGCGCGCGACGCGGCGGCGCGAGGCGGCCGGTCGTGGTTCGGAATCTTGGGAGGAGGGGCTTTGGCCCCGACGGGTCGCGGGATAAACCCGCGCCCACCGCCAACCCGATTGAAACTTGGCTGACGCGGTGTGACCGGATCAACGCAGGCGATCCGCCGGAACTTCCGTCGCCGTGATGTCGATGACGTCCCCGCCACCGGCCCCGGCGACCGGACCGCGCGCGCGGGTGGTGGCCGGCGGCACGGTGGGGCGTGCAGGAGTGCCGCGCAGGCGGCGGACCAGCGCGCGGCCGGCGAGGAAAAGGATGGCTGCGCCGGCGAGCGCTGCGACCACGACGAAACCGGCCGTGACGGCCAGGACCACGAGGACGGTGGCGAGCAGAGCTCTCAACGCGGGCATGGTGGGAAGACCCGCGGAAGCGGGGGAAAGTTGCAAGCGCGGCCCACCCGGCGCCGGCGGGGAGCCGCGGAACGCACTCAGACGCCGAAGCCGGGACGGTAGTCGTAGCCGGGGCCGATGAACTTGTCGGCCCACGCGTGGTTGGTGAAACGCATGCCCACCGGATCCCAGTTCAGGCGCGTGCGGGCCTTCACCGCGGCGACGCCGAGCAGTGCGATCTCGGCGAGCGGGGCCGAGTAGTCGAAGTTGGAGCCCGGCTGGCGGCCGGCGCGGATGGCGGCGACCCATTCCTTGTGCGGTCCGCCGACGACCCGCGGGATGGTCTTCGGCGGGAGCGACGGTCCCATTTCCTTCATCCATTTCTCCGGCAGCAGGCGCGCGCTCCCGCTGTGCGAGGTGACCCACATGATGCCTTTCTCGCCGTAGAAAATCGCGCCGCCGCCCTGGTCGAATCGGAAGTTCTCCACCGGTTGCGGCGGAAAAATGCCGCCGTCGGACCACCGGATTTCGACCGGTGGGCGTTGCGCGGTCGCGGGGAAGCGGAAGGTGACCTGATTGGAGACGGGAAACGTGCCCTTCTTCGGGACCGTGCCGCCCGCCTCGATGCTGGTCGGGGCGGTGAGATCGAGGGCGAAGAAGGATGAGTCGAGCTGGTGGCAGGCCCAGTCGCCGATGGCGCCGCTGCCGTAGTCGACGTGGCCGCGCCATTTGCCGTGGCTGCGGCTCGCGCGGTAGGGACGGTGGGGCGCGACGCCGAGCCAGAGGTCGTAATTCAGCGTGTCGGGTGGCGTCTCCGCCGGACCGGCGGTCTCGTTCTCGTAGGCGTCGTGCGAGTAGAGGGCGTTGGGGTGGTTCGTCCACGCGTGGACCGTGTGCACGTGGCCGAGCAGGCCGGCCTGATACCACTCGCGCGCGAGGCGGATGCCCTCTGCGGCGCGGCCTTGGTTGCCCATCTGGGTGATCACGCCGGCGCGTTTCGCGGCGGCGTGCAGCGCGCGCACTTCGGTGACGCAGCGGCAGAGGGGCTTCTCGATGTAGACGTGTTTCCGCCGCCGGATCGCTTCCATGCCGATCGGATAGTGCATGTGGTCCGGCACGCAGATGACGACGCCGTCGATCTCGTCGGCCATCTGCTCGAACATCACGCGGTAATCGTGAAACCATTTCGCGCTGCCAAAGCGGTCGAGCATGCCGGGGGACTTGCGGTCCTGGGCGACCTCGGCGCGGCCGCGGTTGTGGTCCACATCGCAGAAGGCGACGATCTGCTCGTCCTGCAGGGCGTTGAGCGCCACCTTGCCGCGGCCGCCGACGCCGATGAGGGCGAGCTGGAGGCGATTGTTGGGCGAGGGGCGATCCTGGGCGCGGAGACTGCGCGGCAGGATCAGGACGGAGCCGGCGAGGGAGGCGGAGCGGACAAACGAGCGGCGCGAAAGGGGCATGAGCGTAAGGGGTGGCGCGACGCTAGCCCGACGTGCGGCGGCGTCACGTGGTTTCTCGTGGACGACGGGCAGCGCGGCAGCGTGCGCGGGCGAAGTGCGCACTGGACGGTGACGTTGCGATGCCGCAACGTCCGTCGCCCGCGCGTTGCACCTCGGCGTGCGGTGACACCACGCAACCTGCCTGCGACCACAGGCGAACTTTCCATGAAACGTCCGACTCCCCTTGTCGTTCTGATCGGCTGGCTCCTGGCCCTGTGCCCGGCGCTCGCGCAAACCGCGGCCCCCGGTGTGATCACCGGCCGTGTCTACAACCCGAATACGGGCGAATACGTCCGCAATGCCGAGATCCGCGTCGAGGAGACCGGCCAGACCGCAATCTCCGAGGGCGGCGGCGAGTTCCGGCTCGCGCCCGTGCCCGCGGGCAAGGCCACGCTTGCGGTGAGCTACACCGGCTACCGCGCGCCCAGCGCGGTCCTCACGGTCCCGGCCGGCGGCGAGGTGAAGCATGAATTCAAGCTGGTGAGCACGGCCGACGCGGCGGGCGACAAGGTCGTGAGGCTCGGCCAGTTCGTCGTCTCGACCGAGCGCGAGGGCCAGGCCAAGGCGATCATGGACCAGCGCAACTCGATGAACGTCACCAACACGGTGGCGTCCGACAATTTCGGCGACAACGCCGAGGGCAACGTGGGCGAGTTTTTGAAGCACCTGCCCGGCGTGGAGCTCGACCTGTTCTACGGCGAGGTGCGCACCGTGCGCCTCGGCGGCCTCGGCTCCGAATACACGTCGGTCACGATGGACGGCGTGGCGCTGGCGAGCGTCGACGCCAACAACAGCGGCTCGGGCGCGGCGCGTTCGTTCACGATGGAGATGGCCTCGCTCAACAGCATGGAGTCGATCGAGGTCTCGAAGACGATCAGCGCGGACATGGATGCCAACGCTCCGGCGGGCACGATCAATCTCCGGACGAAGCGTGCCTTCGACCGCTCGGGCCGCCGCGTCTCGTGGCAGGCCAACGTCGTGGCCCACTCGGAGGCGTTCAATTTCAAGAGCAGCCGCGGACCCGACGAGGACGGCATGAGCCGGAAGATCCGCCCGGGCGGCATCATCGAGTTTTCCGACGTGTTCCTGAACCGCCGGCTCGGCGTGGTGCTGAACATCAGCGAGTCGAACGTCTACCAGGAGGCGATGATCGCCTCGCTGGGGTATAACGGCACGCCCACGGCGACCGACCCGCGGCCGCTCGTGTTCACGACGCTGAACTTCCAGCATGCGCCGCGCTTCAACAAGCGTTTCGCGACCACGCTGACTTCCGATTACAAGATCTCCGACGCCCTCAACGTCGGGGCTTCGATCGTCTACAATTACACCGATCTCTGGACGCCCCAGCGCACCGTGATCTTCAACGCCGGGGCCCGCGCTGCCGTCACCGGCACGGATCCGCTGCTCTCCTTCCAGTCCGGCCCGGCCGGCCTCGTGCAGGCGAATCCGGTCGCGGTGGCGAAGTTCGGCGAGACCTTCTCGGTCATGCCGCGTTTCGCCTACAAGCGCGGCAGCTTCGAACTCGAGGGCAAGTTCGCGTATTCGGATTCGACCAGCTGGTATGATCCGCTCGACCGCCGGAACTCGGCGCGCGACATGAACACGCCCCAGGTCACCGGCGTGACTTTCCGCGCGGAGCGGACGTCGCTTCTGAAGCCGGACTTCCGGTTCACGCAGGTCGCGGGTCCGGACATCGCCAACGGCGCGAATTTCTCCAGCCCCGCCTTCACCTCGAACGACGGCCGCTTCGGCCGCACGACGTTCTACAGCGCCGAGGTGAACGCGATGCTCAACACCTTCAAGGGCCTGCCCGTGCAGTGGAAGACGGGCGTGAAGTCGCGCCACCAGATCCAGAAGTTCGAGGACGACCAGCTCGCGCGGCGCTACGACTACGCGCCGGGCGGCGGGGCGGCGGTCGGGACGGGTGCGTGGGCCAATTATCGCTCTCCCTGGAACTACGACCTCGGCATGGTCGACGGCAGCACCACCTCGCTCTCCGGCGCGACGGTCTTCATGCCGAATCTCCGCGCGATCGGAGATCTCTACCGCAACAACCCGGGTGACTTCCGGCAGAACTGGGGCAACAACGCGGACAACTACTACGAGTCTTTCGTCGCGCGCCGCCGCCGCTACTACGAGCGGATCGACGCGACCTACCTGATGGGCACCTCGAGGATCAACCGCGACCTCACGCTCCGCGCCGGCCTCCGTTGGGAGGGCACCGGGACCGAGGCGAACGAGGCCGACACGCGCACGCCGGCCGAGATGCGCGCGGCGGGTTTCCCGATCAATGCCGCCGGTCGCGCCACGACCATCCCGGGCATCAACTACCAGTTCCTCTCGCAGCCGCGGGTCAACCGCACCGGCGACTACGACAACCTCTTCCCGAGCGCCTCGCTGAAATACCGCCTGCTGCGGAATTTCGAGGCGCACTTCGGCTACAGCAGCACGATCCGCCGGCCCTCCTACGTGAACCTCGCCGGCGTCTGGATCGTCAACGACACCGCCCTCACCGTGACCGCGCCCAACCCGGGGTTGAAGCCCGAGACGGCGGAGAACTACGCCGCGCGCCTCGCCTACTACTTCGAGCCCGTCGGCCAGCTCGCGGCGACCTTCACCCAGCGCAGCGTGAAGGACCTGATCATCACGGACCGGCTCACCGCGGCGGAGTTCGGCTACGCGGGCGACGACGAGCTCGTGAACTACGAGTTCATCACTTTCGACAACAGCGCCGACCGGATCAAAATCCGGTCGATGGAGTGGGAGTTCAGCCAGAGTCTCGGTTTCCTCGGCGAGAAGTTCAAACGCCTCAACGCCCGCCTCAGCTACACGCGCGTCTACGCCGAACTGCCGCGCGCCAACATGACGCCGCACCTCGCGAGCGGCGGCCTGAATTACACGCTCGGCCGCTTCAACGGGAACGTGAATTGGAACTGGACCGACGACGTGAACACCAATCTCGCCGGCACCACCTACCGCCGCCACCGCACGAACATCGACGCGGGTGCGGGCTGGCGGATCAACAACACCTACAGCCTCTCGGTCAACGCACGCAACCTGACCGACACGCCCTACATCAACCTGCAGCGCTTCGCGAGCGGCCCGACGGCGATGACCCGTTACGAGACCGTGGGCGTCTCGTGGACGTTTGCGGTCAAAGGCAACTACTGAGCCGGCGTCTCCCTCCCGCCATTTCCAACCTCGTTCTCCGATGAATCGCCGTTCGTTCCTCTCGTCCGCCGCCCTCGGCGCCGCCGCGCTGAGCGCCTCCTCTCCGTCCCCGGCGCAGACCGCGCCCGGGGCGACGCCCCGCCGGGCGGGCCGACCGGCGAAGGAGCTCGCGTTCGACGCCGTGATCATCGGCGGCGGCTTCGGCGGCTGTGCGGCCGCGCTGGCGGCCGCGCGCAACGGGCTGAATGTCGTGATGACGGAGGAGACCGACTGGATCGGCGGCCAGCTCACGTCGCAGGCGGTGCCGCTGGACGAGAATGCCTGGATCGAAGGCGCCGGCGGCACGGCGAGTTACCAGGCGTTGCGGAAAGGCGTGCGCGATTACTACGGGCGGAATTTTCCGCTCACGCCCGCGGCGCGCGACAACCCGCGGCTGAATCCCGGCAACGGCTCGGTCTCCAAACTCTGCCACGAGCCCCGCGTGGGCCTCGCGGTGCTCGAGGAGCTGCTCGCGCCGCACATCGCTGCGGGCCGCATCCGCGTGCTGCTGCGGCACGTGCCGCTCGACGCGAGCGTCCGCGGCGACCGCGTCGAAGCCGTGCGCGTGCGCAACCACGAGACCGGCACGGAGCTCGTGCTGCGGGCGCCGTATTTTGTGGATGCGACGGAGCTCGGCGACCTGCTGCCGCTGACGAAGACGGAGTATGTCACGGGCTCGGAGTCGCAGCGCGTCACCGGCGAGCCGCACGCGAAGCCCGAGGCGCGGCCGGAGAACCAGCAGTCGTTCACGTGCTGTTTCGCGATGGATTACCTCCACGGCGAGGACCACACGATCGACAAGCCCCGCGACTACGCCTTCTGGCGCGACCACGTGCCGGCGCTCACGCCGCCGTGGCCGGGCAAGCTGCTCGACTGGTTCTACTCGCAGCCGAAGACGCTCAAGCCCTTCAACTACGGCTTCGATCCGGTGAAGGGCACGGGTCTGTTCAGGTATCGCCGGATCATCGACCGGACGAATTTTGCGCCGGGCACCTATCGCGGGGACATCACCCTCGTGAACTGGCCGCAGAACGACTACATGCTGGGCAACCTGATCGACGTGCCCGCCGCCGAGGCGGCGAAACATGTGGACCAGGCGAAGCAGCTGAGCCTCTCGCTGCTCTATTGGATGCAGACTGCCGCCCCGCTGCCGGACGGCGGCACGGGGTGGAAAGGCCTGCGGCTGCGGCCCGACATCGTGGGCACCGAGGACGGCCTCGCGAAGTATCCCTACATCCGCGAGAGCCGGCGGATCAAAGCGGAGTTCACGATCCTCGAGCAGCACGTGGCAACCGAGTCGCGGATGAAGGCGCAGGGCGTGAGCAAGCCGGCCGACGCCACGGCGGAGGAGTTTCCCGATTCGGTGGGCATCGGCAGCTACGCGATCGACCTCCATCCGAGCAGCGGCGGGGTCAACTACATCGATTTCGGCGCGCTGCCCTTCCAGATCCCGCTCGGGGCACTGATCCCGGTGCGCGTGGAGAATCTCCTGCCGGCGTGCAAGAATCTCGGCACGACCCATCTCACCAACGGCTGTTACCGGCTGCACCCGGTGGAGTGGAATATCGGCGAGGCCGCCGGCGCGCTCGTGGCGCATTGCGTCGCGCGCAAGCTCGCGCCGCGGCAGGTGCGCAACGATCCGGCGCGGCTGGCGGATTTCCGCGCCGCGCTCGTGGCGCAGGGCATGCCGCTCGCCTGGCCGAAGCGCGCCTGACAGATTGCCTCGCGCGCCCGCAGCGCCACGCTCGCGGCATGCGTTGCGCCTTCGTCCTGCTCGCCCTGTCGGTCCTCACCGCGTTGCCGCTGTCGGCGCAAACTCCGCCCGGCGGCGAGCTGCGGGTGATGAGCTTCAACGTGCGCAACTCGCGCGCGCAGGACGGCGAGGACGCGTGGCCGAAGCGGAAGGAGTTTCTGCTCGCGACGGTGCGGGATTTCCGCGGCGACCTCATCGGCTTCCAGGAGGTGCTGGCGGACCAGTATGACGAGATGATCGAGCGGCTGCCTGGTTTCGGCTGGAGCGGCGTCGCGCGCGATGACGGCGCGCGCAAAGGCGAGTGGTCGTGTGTCGCCTACCGCCGGGATCGTTTCGACGAAGTGAAGAAGGGCGATTTCTGGCTGTCGGAGACGCCGACGGTCGTGGGCAGCAAATCGTGGGACGCGGCGCTCACGCGCATCTGCAGCTGGGTGCGCCTCCGCGAGAAGGCGACGGGGCGCGAACTGGTTTTCGCCAACACGCACTTCGACCACAAGGGGGTGGTGGCGCGGCGCGAGGCGGCGCGGGTGTTGTCGGAGCAGTTGTCGCGGATTGCGCCGGGCCTGCCGGCAATCCTGGTCGGGGATCTCAACATCACGGAGGACAATCCGGCCTACACGGCGCTGGTGCGGCCGGAGGCGGCGGACGCGATCCGCTGGATCGACGCGTATCGCGCGGTGCATCCGGTGCGGCAGCCGGATGAGGCGAGCTTCCATGGCTTCAAGGGCACGGTGCAGGGCTCGCGGATCGATTTCGTTTTCCACACGACGCATTTCCGCGCGACCGCCGCGGCGATCGTGCGCGTGGCGAGGGACGGGCGGTATCCGTCGGATCACTATCCGGTGACGGCGATCCTGGTGCCGACCGGCGCGAAGTAGGGCGGCGGTGTCCGGGCGCCGCAGGCGCGGGTGCTCGGAGCGCCCGGCTCAACACGGGAAGTTTCGGCGAAGCCGGAGCCGCGGAACGAAACGCAAAGGCTGCGGGTGAGGGGCTATTCCTTCGCGGGGGCGACGGCGAAACGGGAGGAAGCGCGGAACGTGGCGGCGCGAAGTGCCGGCTGCAGGCTGCGCTCGACGTCGGCGGAGCCGGGGCTTTGTTTCGGAGCACGATGCCGGCATCCCCCACGCTTCGCCGCCTCTTCGGATTAGGCGCCCTGTCTCTCGCTTGGCCCGCCGTCGCGGCGACTCCGGCCGCGAAGCTCACCGTCGAGGATGCGGTGGCGCGGGCGGCGTTGCCGGAGTTCAAGCTGATCCCGGCGGCGCGGCCGGAGGAGCTCACGCCGGCGGCCACGGTGCCGCCGGAGCCGTTTGCCCGGTGGACGCGTTCGCACGGCGACAACGGCGCGCGGCGTTACTCGACGCTGCGGCAGATCACGAAGGAGAACGTGCGCGAGCTGGAGGTGGCGTGGACGTTCCGCGCGGGCGACGGCAAGGCCAACGTCCAGTGCACGCCCATCGTGGTCGACGGGCTCCTGTTTGCGCCGACGCCGGGCAAGGCGATCGTCGCGCTCGATGCGGCGACCGGCGTGGAAAAATGGCGGCGACAGATTCCCGATCTGCGCAACCGGCTCGAGGATTCGCCGGCGCGGCGCGGGCTCGTCTATTGGCCGGGCGAGACGGGGCATCCGCATCGGATTCTGCTCGGCGCGGGCAACTGGATCTACGCGCTCGATCCGGCGACGGGTGCGCCGGTCGCGGGCTTCGGCACGGAGGGCCGCACGCCGATCGACACGGGCGCGACGACGGCCGGCGTGGTGTTCAAGCACGTGTTCGTGACGACCGGGCTGAACGGCGATATCTTCGGCTACGATGTGCGCACGGGGGAACGGTTGTGGCGTTTCCGCTCGGTGGCGCGCGGGGAGGATTTCGGCGCGGAGACGTGGGACGGGCCGCAGGCCGGCGCGAACGGCTGGAGCGGGCTCGCGCTCGACGATGCGCGGGGCATCGCGTTCATCGCGCTGGGCGCGCCGCGGCCCGACATGGTCGGTGTGGGGCGGCACGGCGACAATCTCTTCGCCGACTGCGTGCTCGCGCTCGATGCGCTGACCGGGCGGCGGCTGTGGCATTTCCAGGATGTGCGGCATGATATCTGGGATCTCGACGTGGTGGGCCCGCCGAACCTCGTGACGATCGAGCGCGACGGGAAACGCGTGGATGTCGTCACGTGTTTCGCGAAGTCGGGTCACCTCTTCGTGCTGGATCGACTCACGGGGAAGCCGATCTTCCCGGTGCGCCTGCGGCGGGCGCCGGCGTCGACCTTGCCGGGGGAGCGGACGGCGCCGTATCAGCCGGATCCGATTCTGCCGGAGCCGCTGTCGCGGATGGAGTTTCACCCCGACATGATCACGGACCGCACGCCGGAGGCGCGGGCGTTTGTGGAGAAGATCGTGGAGCGGTCGACGTATGGGTTTTTCCAGCCGTTCAAGGAAGGCGTGCCCAATCTCTTTATCGGCTCGCGCGGCGGGGCGGAGTGGTCGGGTGCGGCCGTGGATGTGCCGAGCGGCCGGCTCTACATCACGTCGAACCGCTGGGTCTCGCGAATCACCGTGATGCGCAACGACGACCGCGAGCGCGACCCGCGTTTCCCGGCGTCGGCAGGCGAGAAACACTACACGCTGCACTGCGCGCCGTGCCACGGACCGACGCGCATGGGCATCGGGATGGTGCCGCCGCTGGTGGGGCTGCAGACGCGGATGAACGATGCGCAGGTGCTGGAGCTCCTCGCGAAAGGGCGCGGCCTGATGCCGCCGAATGTGGTGCTCAACGACCAGGAGCGAGCCGAGCTGCTCGATTATCTCTTCCGCCGGAACCAGCCGCCGTCGCGTGGCGCCGGAGCGAGACAAGGGGCGGAGGATCCGCCGCAGTATGTGTTCGATGGCTTCCAGTTCCTCGTGGACCACGAGGGCTACCCGGGCATCAAGCCGCCGTGGGGGCTGCTCAACTGCTACGATCTGAGCACGGGCCGGATATTGTGGCGCGTGCCGCTGGGCGAACTCGAGGCGCTGACGAAACAGGGCGTGCCGCTCACCGGTTCGCAGAATCTCGGCGGCGCGAGCGTGACGGCCGGCGGGCTGGTGTTTGTGGCGGGCACGGAGGATGAGCGGATCCGGGCGTTTGACGCGGACACGGGGAAGGAACTCTGGGCGGCGAAACTGCCGTTTGCGGGCACGGCGGCGCCGGCGATCTACGAGGCGGACGGGCGGCAGTTCGTTGTGATCACGGCGACGGGCGGCGGCCGCGTCGGCGGGAAATCGGGCGCGGGCGACGCGTATGTGGCGTTTGCGCTGCCGCGGAAGTGAGGCGGCCGCGCGAAGGCAGATCGCCGCGCGGCGCGAGCGGCCGCGGGGTCAGCCTTGGGTGAATTTCTTGATGTGCTGGGCGATCACGGCCATCGCGCGGTCGGGGTCCTGGACGTTGCGCGGATAGTAGTAGTAGGCGGCGAAGTCGGGCTTGAGCGCGAGGGCGGCGGCGTGGCGCATCACTTCTTCTTCGACTGCTTCTCCGTCTCGGGGTCGCCGGGCAGGCGGCCGTTGTAGCCGCGGTGGATGTCGAGCGGGTCTTCGATCGCGGTGCCCTGGTCTTTGGTTTCGACGAGCCAGGCGTCGAGGCGGGCGCGGAGTTCGCGGAGGGTGGCGGCGTGGGCGGGGTCGCCGGCGAGGTTGCGCACCTCGTGCGGGTCGGCCTGCACGTCGAAGAGTTCCTCGAGGGGCTTGGTGGGGGCGGCGAAGAGTGCGGCTTCGGGGGAGAGCTTGCCGGCGGCGGCGAGTTCCTTGACGAGGTTCCACGCGGGGTATTGGCGCTCCTTATACGCGTTGCGCTGCATGTAGGGGATCGCGGGGTAGTAGTTGCGGATGTATTTGTAGCGGGCGGTGCGGACGGCGCGCATCTTGTCGGTGGACTCGTCCATGCGGTCGCGCGCGGCGAAGATATGCGTGCGCGGCGTGGCGCCGGGAGCGAGGAAGTTGCGGCCCTGGAAGACGGGGCCGGGCGTCACGCCGGCGAAGCCGAGCATGGCGGCGGACACGTCGATGGAGGAGACGAGCTGGTCGTCGACGGTGCCGGCGCGGCGGCGGTCGGGCCAGGCGATGAGCAGGGGCACGTTGATGCCGCCGTCGTAGAGAAACTGTTTCGAACGGAACAGGCAGGCGCCGTTGTCGCCCATGAAGACGACGATGGTGTTCTGCGCGAGGCCCTCGCGTTCGAGGCGGGCGAGGAGCTGGCCGACGAAGGAGTCCATGAGGGCGATGGCATCGAGGAAGTTGGCGTATTCCTCGCGGGCGACCGGGTGATCGGGCCAGTAGGGCGGGAGCTTTACCTTGGCGGCGTCGACGTGCGGGATGGGGGCGTCCTTGGAGCGGGCGAAGACCCAGCCGGGGCCCTTGTGGCTCTCGGTGATCGTGATCTGGGCGAAGAACGGCTGGCCGGGAGCGCGCTGGTTCCAGTCGTGGCCGTCGAACGGTTTTTCGACGAGGAAGTTGTAGTCGGTTTTGCCCGCGCCGCTGGCGCCGGTGAGGTTGGCGCCGGGGGTGGTGGCCGGGGCGTTCTTCTTCGCCTTGCCCGGGCCGGCGCTGAGATTGGCGGTGAAGTAGCCGGCGTCGCGGAAGTAGTCGGTGATGGTGCGGACGCCCGCGGGGAGGGGCTTCTTGTTCCACTGCCAGGTGCGGTGCTGGTGGGCGCCGATGGTGGTCTGATACATGCCGGTCATGATGGCGGAGCGGCTGGTGGAGCAGACGGGGGCGGTGGTGAAAGCGCGCGTGAAACGCACGCCGCGGGCGGCGAGGGCGTCGAGGTGCGGCGTGGCGACGAGCGGTTCGCCGTAGCAGGCGAGCTGGGGCCCGAGGTCCTCGGCGAGGATGAAGAGGACGTTGGGCTTGGCGGCCGGCGCGGGCTGGGCGGCGGCGGAGGAGATGAGGGCGGCGGCGAGGGCGCACAGCCGGATGAGGGGGCGGAACGGATTTTTCATCGGGACGATGGAGGCAGGACGTGTGGCGCGGGGGAAGGGCGCGGTGGCCGACGAACTCGAATGCGCGCCCGTCGTCCGAGCCAATCGCGGAGATGCGGCTGCAGCCGGACGGCGTGGAGGCGGAGGGGGGCGCCGGCGGCGCTCAGGCCATGATGGGTTTGACGACTTCGCCGGCGACGCCGGTGAGGCGGACGTCGAGGCCCTGGAATTTGGTGTTCAGGCGCACGTGGTCGACGCCCATGAGCGCGAGCATCGTGGCGTGGAGATCGTGGACACTCACGACGTTGTCGACGGCGCGGTAGCCGAGCTCGTCGGTGGCGCCGTAGACCATGCCGGGTTTCACGCCGCCGCCGGCGAGGAAGACGCTGAAGCCGAGGATGTGGTGGTCGCGGCCGGTGCCCTGGCCCATCGGCGTGCGGCCGAATTCGCCGCCCCAGAGGATGAGGGTGTCGTCGAGCATGCCGCGTTGTTTCAGGTCCTTGATGAGGGCGGCGGTGGGCTGGTCGACCTCGCGGGCGCCGGACTTCATGCCTTCCTCGAGCTGGCCGTGGTGGTCCCAGGCGCGGTGATACAGCTGGATCATGCGGACGCCGCGCTCGGCGAGGCGGCGGGCGAGGAGGCAGTTGGAGGCGTAGGAGCCGTCGCCGGGTTCTTTGATGCCGTAGAGATCGAGGGTCTCGCGCGGCTCGGTCTTGAGATCGGTGAGCTCGGGGACGCTGGTCTGCATCTTGAACGCCATCTCGTATTGCGCGATGCGGGTGGCGATCTCGGGGTCGAAGCGTTCGTCGGCGAGGAGGCCGTTGAGGCGGTTGATCTCCTCGATGACCTGGCGCTGCGTGCTCTGGCAGACGCCGTCGGGATTGCCGACGTAGTGGACGGCGTCGCCGCGGGACTGGAACTGGATGCCCTGGAAACGCGACGGCAGGACGCCGCTGGACCACTGGCGGGCGGAGATGGGCTGGAGGCCGAATTTGCCGGCGGAGGTGAGAACGATGAAGCCGGGGAGATCGTCGGTCTCGGCGCCGAGGCCGTAGAGCAGCCACGAGCCCATGCTGGGCCGGCCCTTGATGATGGAGCCGGTGTTCATGAACGCGTGGGCGGTGTCGTGGTTGATCTGCTCGGTGGTCATCGAGCGGATCACGCAGAGTTCATCGGCGACGGTGGCGAGGTGCGGGAAGAGTTCGCTGATCTCGATGCCGGCCTGACCGTGGGCCTTGAACTCGGTGAACGGGCCGCGGGCCTTGAGGACCATGTTCTGGAGCTGGGCGAGCTGCTGGCCCTTGGTGAACGATTCCGGAAACGGCTGGTCGTGGAGTTCCTTGAGCTTCGGTTTGTAGTCGAAGGTCTCGAACTGCGACGGGCCGCCGGCCATGCAGAGGTGGATGATGCGTTTGGCGCGGATCGGAAAATGCGGGGCGGCGAGGGCGCCCTTCCAGCCGGGCGGACGCGCGCCGGCCGGCGCGGCGGCGCCGAGTTTCTGCTGCAACAGGGCGAAGGCGAGGCCGCCGAGGCCGTAGGCGCTCTGGGTGAGGAAGGTGCGCCGGTTGATGCTGAGAGCGTGGGCGGTAGGGTCCATGGCGGGACGGGGAAGTTGAAAGGTGAAGGGTGAAAGTTGAAAGAAGGAGGGCGGAGAGGGGAGGAGCGCGTGGGTCCGGTCCTTCAACTTTCAACCTGCAACTTCAGACTCTTCAGTAGCGGGTAATGGTTTCGTGGGCGTTGAGGAGGACGCGGGCGAGGCTGGTCCAGGCGGCGAGTTCGGGGGCGTCGCCGGTGGGGGCGGGGGCGAGGCCGATGCGGAGGAGTTTGGCGGCGTCTTCGGGGTTGGCGCGGAAGTGCTCGCGTTGCGCGGCGAGGAAGCGGCGGAGCGAGGTGGACTCGGCGGGTTTCGGCGCGCGGGCGAGGGCGAGCTGCCAGGCGCGCTGGAGGCGGGCGTCGTCGGTCGTGGCCTCGCGGAGCAGGCGCGCGGCGAAGAGGCGGGCGGCTTCGACGAACGTCGGGTCGTTGAGCAGCGTGAGGGCCTGCTGCGGGGTGTTGCTCACGACGCGCTGGGCGGCGCACTCGTCGCGCGCGGGGGCGTCGAAGTTGGCGAGCATCGGATGCAGGAAGGTGCGCTGCCAGTGCATGTAGACGCCGCGGCGCCATTGTTCATCGCCGGTGCTGGCGATGTAGTCGCGGTCGGGAAACTGGAGGGCGGCGTAGTAACCGGCGGGCTGATACGGCTTCACGCTGGGGCCGCCGAGGTCGCGGAGGTTGAGTGCGCCGGCGATGAAGAGGGCGTTGTCGCGGACGAACTCGGCTTCGAGGCGGCGGGGATTCTGCGCGGCGAGGAGGCGGTTGGCGGGATCGGTGTCGCGCAGCGCGGGGCGGAGGTTGCTGTCCTGGCGGTAGGTGTCGCTCGTGACGATGAGGCGCATCACGTGGCGGAGATCCCAGCCGCTCTCGCGGAATTCGCAGGCGAGCCAGTCGAGGAGCTCCGGGTGCGAGGGGGCTTCGCCCTGCGAGCCGAGGTCGTCGAGCGCGGCGCTGAGACCGGTGCCGAAGAACATGGCCCAGAGGCGGTTCACGACGGCGCGGGCGGTGATCGGGTTTTCGGCGGAGACGATGTAGTTGGCGAGGTCGAGGCGGGTGAGGCGGCGCTGCTCGGTGCTCTCGCGGCGGCCGGGGAGGAAACTCGGGGTGGCGGGGGTGACGATGGGGCCGGTCTCGTCGAGCCAGTTGCCGCGGGCGAGCACGCGGACGGCGAGCGGTTCGGGGATGGACTCGGTGACGAGGGTGCGCGTGCGACCTCCGCGTGTTTCGCGGATCTCGGTGGCGAGGGTGCGCAGGCGTTTCGCGGCGGCGGCATCGGCGTCGGTGCTCAGGAAGAAGCACTCGGCGAGGCGGGCGGGATCGTCGGGCAGGGCGAAGGGCCGCTCTTCCCGGGCGGGCAGCGCCGGTTCCGGAGTGACGAAGGGCGAGGTGGCGAGGCGCAGTGGCGGGACCTGGTCGCCGGTGAAGGTGACGACGAGCTGCTCGCCCTCGGCGAGCGTGACGGGTTTGGCGAGGGTCCAGACGGCGGAGAGCGGTGCGCGTTCGGTCTGGCTCGGGAGGCGCCAGCCGGTGGTGACGCCGAGCACTTCCTGGCCGCCCTGGTAGCGCTCGGCCTTGGCGGTGGCGTCGGCGAAGGCGAGTTCGAGGCGGCGGTCCTTGCCGGCGGCGTCGCGGACGGCGGCGGCGAGGCGCAGGGTGTAGCGGGCGGAGTCGCGTTTGCCTTCGCGTTCGGGGGCGCCGTGCGCGAGGTCGACGCGGAGGGCGCCGACGGGAGTGCCGGGTGCGAGGGTGACGCGGAGGCTGTCGCCGCGGCGGAGTTCCTGGTCGAGGCGGACGGTGCCGTCGGCATCGGTGGCGAGTTTGGCGTTCGGAAGCGGTTTGCCGGCGCGGATCACGGCGGCGTCGGCGGGCGGCGGGCGGGACCAGCCGGAGGGCTCGTGGGCGAGAAAGGCGCGGGCGTCGGCGAGCCAGGCGGTGTAACGCGCGGCGAGGGCGGGATCGGCGACGCGCGCGACGAGGGCGGTGTGTTCGGCGGCGAGGGCGGCCTCGAGGCGTTGTTTCTTCGCCAGGAGGTAGGGACTCTCGACCTCGAGCTCGGGCGGGAACGGGTAGTCGTTGTTGAAGCCGGCGAGGTCGGGGTTGGGCGTGTAGACGTAATCGGAGTAGACGCCCCACTGGCGCAGGTCGGCGAAGAAGGCCTGGAGCTCGTAGAAGTCGCGCGACTTGATCGGGTCGAATTTGTGGTCGTGGCATTCGGCGCAGCCGAAGGTGCTGCCGAACCAGGCGGCGGAGACGGAGCGGACGCGTTCGGCGCCGTATTTGTAGAGATACTCCTTGGCCTGCGCGCCGCCCTCGCGGGTCATCATGTTGAGCCGGTTGTAGCCGGTGGCGACGCGTTGCTCGAGGGTGGGGTTGGGCAGGAGGTCGCCGGCGAGCTGCTCGATGGTGAAGCGGTCGAAGCGCTTGTTGGCGTTGAAGGCGTTGATGACGTAGTCGCGGTAGGGGAAAATCCGCTGGTTCTGGTCGCCGTGGAAACCGACGGTGTCGGCGAAGCGGGCGATATCGAGCCACCAGACGGCCATGCGTTCGCCGTGATGCGGCGAGGCGAAGAGGCGGTCGGATAAATTGCGGATGGCGGATTGCGGATCGCGGAGGGAGGCGGACTCGAAGGCCGCGACGTCTTCGGGCGTCGGCGGGAGGCCGGTGAGGTCGAGGGAGAGGCGGCGGATAAGCTGGGCGGGCGAGGCGGGAGCGGAGGGGGTGAGTTTTTTCTCGGCGAGTTTGGCGCGGATGAAGGCGTCGATCGGATTGAACGGAGCGGGGCGCGAGGCGTGAGGCGTGAGGGTGGGGACCGCGGGGCGCGTGAGGGTGGCGTAGGACCAGTGGGCTTCGTAGACGGCGCCTTCGGCGACCCAGCGGCGGAAGAGGTCTTTCTGCGCGCGGGTGAGCGCCTTGTGGGCGTCGGCCGGCGGCATGGGGTCGTCGGTGTCGGCGATGCGGAGGATGATTTCGGATTCGTCGGGCTTGCCGGGGACGATGGGGATGACGCCGTTCTTGGTGGGCTTGAGGGCCTCTTCGCGGAGGTCGAGGCGGAGGCCGGCCTTGCGGGTGTTGGCGTCGTTGCCGTGGCAGTGAAAGCAGGTGTCCGACATGATCGGACGGATGTCGCGGTTGAACGAGACGGGGCGCTCGGCGGCGGCGGCCAAGGGGGCGGCGAAGGTGAGGGCGAGCGCGAGGAGGAGCGGGGAAACGGGCAGGCGAGGCAGCATGGGTCGCGGGGTGGGAGACGAGTAGCGCTGCCGTGCATTTCCGCAATGGCGGGATTGCGGTCGGAAAAGTGGAAAAGTGGGAAAGATGAAAGGCGGAAGGCGAAAGGCGGAAGTGGGAAGGGGGGCGAGTCAGCGAGGGGGGGCTGATCGCTGACGGATGGGTGCTGACTGCGCGGGCTACGCGATGGGCTCGGCGCTGGCGTAGCGGGGCGGCTGGCCGGCGGCGCGGAGGAGTTGATTGATCTCGGACTTCAGCTCGAGGACGCGAATCTCGCGGCCGAGGGTGACGTCGTGCCAGCGGCGCAGTTCCTCGAGTTGGCGGGCGAGCTGTTGTTCGTGCTCCTTCCGTTCGGTGATGTCCTGATTGACGCCGCGGGTGCCGACCACGCGGCCGGAGGCATCGCGCTCGACGGCGATGCGGACGAGCAGGTGGCGGATCGCGCCGTCGCGGCGGCGGATGCGGTGCTCGACCTGCCACTCGTTTTCGCCGTGGCCACCGGCGCAGGCGCGATCCATCTCGGCGGCGACGAGCGGGCGGTCTTCGGGCAGGAGAAACTGCTCGGCGTAGGCGGTGCCGCTCATGGTGTAGCCGCCTTCGCGCTCCGCGGAAGTGGCATAGAGGGCGTAGAAGCGGTCGTTGAACGTGAGGGTCCGCGTCGCGGGGTCGAAGCGCCAGTGGGCGAGATTGGCCAACGCCATGGCCTCGCTGAGCTGGGCCTGGCTTTCGCGGAGCGCCGCCTCGGCGTGTTTGAGGGCGGTGATGTCCTGGAGGGAGCCGTGCAGGCGGACGACGCGGTTCTGCTCGTAGACGGGCTCGCCGATGGTGCGGACCCATTTGCGGATGCCGCGGGCGGAGACGAATTCCAGTTCCAGGTCGTAGGCGCGACCCTCGGTGATGGCTTCCTCCAAGGCGCGGGTGATCCGGGCGCGCGCGGACTCGGGATAGAACGACAGACCGAGTTCGCGGGTCGGTTGCTCGTTCAACGGCAGGTCGTGGATGCGCGCGACCTCCTCGGTCCAGCGGCCTTCGCCGGTCGCGACGTCGAACTCCCAGCCGCCCACGCGGGACATGCGGCCCATCAGGCGCAGGAGCACTCCGTTCTCCTGGAGGGCGCGTTGGGTGCGGACGCGTTCGGTGACATCGCGGCGGGCGATCACGGCGCCGCCGATGTCGGGCGGCAGCCGGGTGGCGGTCAGATGGATCCACCGGGGCTCGCCGCCGGTGGGGCAGGCGAACTCGCCGTCGAAGGCGTCGCGGCGGCCGTCGAGCACGTCGCACACGCCGGCATAGGCGAGACGATCGTCGCCGCGCGGGTCCGGACTGCCGTGAAAGGTGCGGAGGTAATTCGCTCCGACCTGCGCGCGGAGGGCCGGAGCGGTGCCGGCGGCATGCTCGGTCGCGAGCCAGCTGGAGTTGGCCGCGATGATCGTGCCGTCGCGCGTGAGGACGGCGAGCTGGGCGTGCGCGGATTCGAAGACGGCATGCGAGAGCTCGCGGTTGCGGCGGAGGGCCGCTTCGGCCTCGAGGCGTTCGGTGATGTCGATCGCAACGGCGATCACGCGGCGGGCGCCGTCGAGCTCGATCGTGTCGAGCATGACGTCCTCCCAGAAGATGCGCCCGTCGCGGCTGCGGTTTTGCCAGAGGGTGCGGACCGAGCCTTCGGTGGCGGCGCGCCGGATCAACTGCAGGGCATCTTCGCGGGCGTAGGGCGGCTCGAGCCAGAAGTCGTTTTTCTGCAGGTCCGCGAGCGAGTCGACATCGTAGGCGGCGAGCGCGTGGCGGTTGGCCGTGACGATGGCGCCGGTCTCGGTGTCGTGGACCATGATGGAGGCGGCGATGTTGTTGAACAGGGTGCGGAAGCGGGCCTCGCTGGCGCGGAGGGCGGCCTCGGCGTGCTGGCGGGCGGTGACGTCGCGGACGATCATCGCGGCATAGACCTGGCCGGTGGGTCCGGCGTAGAGGGCGCTGGAAATCTCGGCCTCAAAGGTGGAGCCGTCGCGGCGGCGGAGACGCAGTTCGCCGCGCGCGCGGCCGGTGCCGGTGCGCTCCGCTTCGAGGCGGGCGAGGCGGGGGTCGCTGTAATCGATCAACACCTCGCGGCGGCAAGTGAGCAGTTCCTGCTCGTTGTAGCCGAACATGGCGGCGGCGGCGGCGTTGGCGGCGACCATGGGGCCGCCGGGGACGGAGACGACCACGGCATCCATGCTCGATTCGAAGAGCTGGCGGAAGCGCCCCTCGCTCTCCTCGCGGGCGCGGGCGTCGCGGAGGCGTTGCGTGATGTCGAGGGCGAGCACGGAGCGGGCGGGGCGGCCGTTGAGGTGGAAGCCGCGGGCGCTGATCTCGACCATGATCACGGAGCCATCCTTCCGGCGGTGCTGCCAGGGGCCGGAGGTGGTGCGATCGGGGCTCATGAGCCGCAGGTTCTCGGCGAGGGCGGGCAACTCCTCAGGGGGGCGGATGTCGCGGATCGTGAGCGCGAGGAACTCCTCGCGGCTGTAACCGTAGTGCTGGATCGCGGCTTCGTTGACCTCGAGGAACGCGAGCGTGGTGGTGTCGTAGATCCACATCGGCTGCGGGCAGAGGGCGAAGAGCTGCCGGTAGGCGGTGAGATCCTGGAGGTGCAGTTCGTCGGCGGCGGGGGCGGGAGAGGAGCCGGAAGCGGGGCGGGGAGAATCGGCCTGCATCGGGGAGAAAGGGTAATGAAGCAGGATGCAAAATCGCCGGTGGACGTCGGCGTCAATTCGCGACCCGGCGCGGAAATTCCGGCTGGAAACGGGGCGCAGTGGGCGGGCTTCTAGCGCGGGGTGGATGCCGGAATCCGCTCAAGTTTTCCGTGGGCGGGCCGAACGCCGGGCGACATCCCGAGCGGAGCGGGTGCGGACGGAGGGCATCCTGGGGCGAAGGGGCCGGGCTGCGGGAAAAGAGGGGGCGAACGCCGGGCGCAAGACGCCGATCCGTGAGGTTTGCACGGTATCTGCTATGAAGTGCGCCGATATAGTCTCATCGGCTCGCGAATTTTTCCGCTTTTGCTACGTCTAAAGACCATGAACTCCCCGACCACGCCCACAGGAACCGAGTATGCCGCGGGGTATGCCCGCGGGCGCCATGCCGCGAAAGAAAACGTGCCCCTCGCCGAGAATCCGTATCGGCGCGGCAGCGCCAGTTTTCACGGCTGGAACGACGGCCACTACGACGAGCGCAGCGCGCGGCGTCGGGCGATCGAGCGGCACAGCGCGGCGCTGTGGGCGAATGAGTGAAGGTGCGGAAGACGCGGGAGACGTGGAAGACGTGGGAAACGGGTAGGGCTGGGGACGGCCGCGGATGGATTTGGCCTTTGGGCCGAATCTTGGAGGGGCGGGCAGCGGCTTGAGCGGTGGAGGAGACGTTGAGGGGGACGGTTGAACGTTGGGAGGTGAGGTTGGCTTTTCGGTTTCCGGTATCCGCCCTCCGGTCTCTCACTCCGGGCGCCTGGCTCCGGGCCGGGCGAAAAGTTGAGGCTGGGCGTGCGGGACGGCGGCAGTCAGGGTGCGCCGGAAAGTCGGGTCCGATTCCTTTTCTATGAGCCCTATCGTGCGCAACGTTCTCGCGGTGATCGCCGGCTTCATGGTCGGCAGTTTCGTCAATATGGCGCTGATCCAGATCGGCGCGAAGGTGGTGCCGCCGCCGGAGGGATTTCTCGCGGGTGATATGGAGAGCATGAAGGCGGCGGCGCGGCTGCTGGAGCCGAAACACTTCGTGTTTCCGTGGCTGGCGCACGCGAGCGGGGCGTTCGTGGGAGCGTTCCTCGCGCACGTGCTCGCGGGCTCGGCGCGCGCGGCGCTGGGCTACGCGCTGGGCGGGTTTTTCCTGCTGGGCGGAATCATGGCGGCGACGATGATTCCGGCGCCGACGTGGTTTCTCGTGCTCGATCTCGGCGGCGCGTATCTGCCGATGGCCTGGCTGGCGAACCGGCTGGGCGCGCGGGTGAGAAAGGTGGAAGGCGGAAGGTGAAAGGCGGAAGGCGGAAGGCGGAGAGAGGGACGGGTGGGGTTTCCGTGCTATAGGTTCTCGGCTCCTGGCTCGCGCGGGCGGCTGCGGGGATCAGCGGGCCTCGTGGAGCGCGCGGTCGATGAGGGCTTCGATCTCGCCGCGGGCAATCTGGGGCGTGAGCCAGGTGTCGAGACGAGCGGTGAGTTCGCTGCCCTGGGGTAGGAGCATCGCCTTACCGGCGCGCGTGAAGGGGGCGAGGCGCGTGCCCTGGAGGGCGGGGTTGCGCAGGGCGTGGAGGCGGACCTCGATGCCGTCGGTGACCATGACGTCGGCGCGGCCGGCGGCGATCTCGTCAAAGATGGTGCGGTTGTCGGGGTGCACGGTGAGCGAGGCGCGCGGGAAGTTATCGCGCGCGAAGCGTTCGTTGGTGCCGCCGGGATTCACGATCACGCGGACGCCGGGCTGGTCGATCTGTTCGAGGG
>JACCDO010655066.1_pt1 | contig 35383 bp, 36 predicted proteins | sample 7446101 | NCBI WGS metagenome assembly JACCDO01 (sample SAMN15323440, study PRJNA562643) | freshwater metagenome | isolation source: river surface water | place: USA:Blue River Watershed | collected 2017-08-16 | reverse complement strand
TTTTTCCGGGATAATTTTAACCATTTTTTTGATTATATTATTTAGAAAAATTGATAAAATTATTGTTTAATTATAATGAATTTATAACAACAAAACTAATAAAATGTCCACATATAAAACTATTATAGAATATGAACTAGATGATATTGAAGAACGATTAACAGTTATTGTAAATAATAACAATTCTGATAAATTAATTAAAGTTTTAACAGACTTAATTAATAATATCGTTAATGATATCACTGAAAAAATAATCAAAAATGTTGAACATAATACTAACTTATCACAATTAATTGTGTCTAAATTTGAAGATCATAAATATGATTTAACAGAACATATAACTGACTTATCACAATTAATTATCTCTAAATTTGATAATCAAAAGTGGGATATTTTTGATTGTATTAATGAAAATATGTATAATGAAACTTTAATTAAACATATTACAAATGAAAATGATATATTAAAAAAGAAAATATCTGATCTAAATTACATTTATACATTTAAAAATCATAATTTAGTTAATAAGATTAATGATCTAACTAATTGTAATGTTGAATTAACAAAAGAAATAACAAATCTAACTTTAGATTTCAAAAAACAATTAAGTGATCAATTTACAGAAATCGAAAAATTAAAACCAAATAGTAAATATGAAATATATTGGTTATTTACTGTTATATTTTTAATAATCTCTTTGTATCTTACTTAAAAAAATTGAAATAATTATTTTTTATTTATTACAATTATATAAATAGATAAACTAACTAATTAATAAAATGTCTAAAACTATTGATGAAACAAATACTATCATGCAACATATATCAGATGAGAAGAAAAAAATTATAACACAAATTAATTATTATTCTGAAGAACAATTAAATATGCTACAACAGATAAGTAGTGAAAATGCAATATTAAAACAGAAAATAATTGAACTTTCATATAATAATGTTGAATTAACAAATGAAATAAAGAAAATAAATAATGAATTGAAATCTGATATAAACTATTTAACTACAACATTTATTACAATATTTGTAGTCTCTGGTGTTATGCATGGTTTATATTTATTAACTTAAATTAATTTATCATAATGATGGAGTAATTGATAATCTTAATATATTGATAACTTTATCATTAAGATCATCAATTGTTCCATCATTATGAATTACTTTACAAGATTTAATAAAAGGGATCCATTTCCATTCACTTGGATGAAGATCAATAGGTGGATTTTCACCTTGTTGAACATTATCAAACCATGTAGGTAAATTTCCTCTGATAACATGAATAATAGTTGCATCCATCGATTTTAACATTGATATCTCATTCTCAAAACGACAGTCTGTTATTACTACCTTATCATATTTTAACATCTTTCTTTTTAATGCGATAATCCAAATATCATTATGAAAATGTGTTCTCATAACATCAGTTCCCATCTGTTGTAATACCCAACGAGGAGTTAAATTTGGCATATTAAGTTGTTTAGACCACCATTCATCAACAATCTCACGTTGAGCACGATATTCAGGTGTATTACCTTCTAACATATTACGATCCCAATCAAATAAAATCGCAACAATGTCTTTTAATATACTCGCAAAACTTAATCTGGTATAACCATATTTTGATACTAATATATCTCCAATCGTATCTTTACCAGATCCCTGAAAACCACAAATACCAATAACACTTGACATCTTTAATTAATATATTTATATTTATATCTTATTTCTTTAAAATATAAATATCTGCAACTTTTTATTTTGGTTCATCAAAATAAGAAAGTTAATGATACTTGTTTTCATCAACTTTTTATTTTGGTTCATCAAAATAAGAAAGTTAATGATACTTGTTTTCATCAACTTTTTATTTTGGTTCATCAATTTTTAATCATTTTAGAGTTAAACAATTTCATTGTCTTTTTAATTTTTGCTTTCATTAGTTCATTAATAAATAAAATTATATGATTTGTAAATTGTGTCTGATCTATCTGTCTATCACTCATATCATTATTATATATTTCTATTGTTTTATCATTAATATCATTCATCTTCATTATTATATTATTATTTTTCTTTAGATGATAATACAAATTATTTATCTTATGTTGATTAAATAAGTCATTCAATTCAATTGTATTAACAAAATTATCTGATCTATTAATTATTTTATCAGTTTTATCTATATTTAATTCATCTAAAATATTATTCAGATAAGTATTATAATCATTAAATTTATTCAAAATTTCAGAATGTATTTCTGGATCAATCTTTTTAAATTTACTATTTGTAAAATCATAATTAACCTGATAATTATTTGAATTTAAGTCTAATAATAAACTATCTTCATATGGTTTCAAATCATAATTATCAAAATGCATATTCTGTTTAATCCCATAATATGATAAATCATCATGAAGTTTCTTAGAAATATTATTATTCTTAATAACATTAGGGATGTTCTGTACTTTCTGCCATAATAATAAATCCTTTATATCCTCTGCAAATATATTCTTTAAATTCTCATTGAATAGATTTATCTGATTCTGATTTATTTGTTTTTCATTCTTATCATTGAAATATAAAACATAATTATCATAAAACTTGTTTAAATTAATATCATCATAATTTGATAATAAAAAATTGATATTGTTAATTAATAAATCATTATTAGCATCACTCAAATTAAATAAAATCAGACCTTTATTATAATCTAAATATTGATTAGGAGATTCTAAAAAATCATTTAATTTAAGTCTATCAAAAATTAATAGATCATCATAATCAAAATTAAATTTATCAATAAAATGATTAATATATATTTCATTATTGTTATCAAATAAAAAAGAATCAAGATGATAATATTTTGAGATTAATTCTGATAGATCATTATTATTTGATATATTTGTTTTTGCATTATGATATATTTTATTAAGATCAATTGAAGAATCCATAATATATATAATAAAAGATATATTTTATAAATGAAATAAAACTAATGTGATCACTAAAATAATTAATATTTGAGATGGTGTTTTATTTAAGAATTCTAATTTATTAAGTTCATCCGCTATCTTTCCCGTTAAAACTATATTTAAAACATTCCAAATAATTATAAACCATCCAGTTGATCTTGTTAAATCTCTATATAATCTAATATTTGTACTATCAAATGATGTCTCACTTATATATATGTTTAATATCACATCAAATACAATAGAAACAATTATTCTTCTATACATAATAGGTATATCATCTGGTAAATATTCAGCTATTTTCAAATATACAAAAGCAATTCCTAAATTAATTAATAATATTTTAAATTTATCAGATAAGAAATAATCATTAAATTGATTGATTTCATTTATATGATTTTTTAGTAATGGTAAGATAATAGAATAGATCATAATAACATAAACAAATATATGTGCATAAGTAATTGAGAATATATTTAGATTCATTATATTTATAATCTAAGATAATAATTTATCAATCAATTCTTCAGAAATATTTAGTTTGTCTGAATAAAAACTTAAACTCTTCATTAATTTATTATCCGATAGATTTTCTAATAATGATAATCTATTAAATAAATGATCAATAGATCTTTTTAATTCACGAACACCTGATCGATAATTATCTAATGATATTTGATTTTGTTTATTATTATTGTATAGTTCAATATTAACACTATGAATAATGATTTTTCTAATAATCTGATCATTAAATATATATTTATTCTTATTTAATTTATATTTATCAAATGCTCTAGATAATAGATAGTCTTTACATATAGTGATTTTTTCATTTATTGTATAACCATCAACATGAATAAAATTTAATCTATTTCTAAGTATAGGATCTATGTCATTAATTGAATTAAGAGAGAAAATAAACCAAATTTTGGATAGATTAATTGGAATCTCAGGAAGATATTTATCACAAAAATGATCATTTTGAGTGAAATCAGTGATATGTAATAATTGATTACTTACTTCTTTACCATTAGCTGTATCTGCTATTTTATCAATTTCGTCAAAAAATAGTATACCATTATTACATTGCATCTTTATTAAACTATCTAATATCTTACCAGATTTAGCACCTTCATATGTATATGAATGACCAGTTAAAAAAGAACTATCATTTGCACCTCCCATTGATATATGTTCCCATGGATAATTTAATATATTCGCTAATACTGTTATGATTTTTGTTTTTCCAATTCCAGGTGGTCCAACTAATGCTATACATGTATCTGTATTATTTGGATTGACAAATCGTTGATTGATTGCCATTAATATCTCTTCTTTAACTGTTTCCATCCCAAAGAGTTCCTTATCTAATCCTTTCTTAATATTGTTTAGAATTGAACCTAAGTTCTTATTGTTAATATTATTATGATTATTATTAAATGGAATCTTAGTAGCAGTATCTAACCATTCTTTTAACTTGTAATATTCTGAATCAATTGGTGACATATTATTCAATTTCTTATATTTTTGATAAATTAATCCTTGAATATATAATTTTTCCTTACCATTCGTATCTGAAAACATATTCAATATCTTATTCTCTAATTCTGAATTGTTTATTATTATATTATCTAATAATTTCTTTTTTTTAATGTTTTTCTCTCGTTCAATCATATCTGAATTATTGTAATAATTAATCATATCTAATAATTCATCACGTAATTTGATAAATGTATTTAAATCCTCTTTTGAATTGTTCATTAATGAATATTTTTCAATTAATTTAATTCTTTCTTGATCTAATATATTGTCCATAGATAGAATATTATCAATTGATACATGTTTATCGATTAACTGATTTTTAATATTTTTATATAAATCAGGATATTCTTTATTAGAGACTGGTAGATGATAGATGTCATTTATAATATCAGTTTTTTGTTTTTTTGTAAATGATTTAGAATTAGAATCACTTAAACAATAATCTGAATCAGAATCAGATAAAGAATTTCTTCTATTTTTATAACTCATATATTAAATATTATATAAATTATTGGCTTAAATTAAATTAAAATTAAAAAAGTAGAGAATAATTGGGATAATAATAGCGATCACAAATAGGAGATTATTATAATATGTTTTATAGGTATCTTTTAGTTTTTTATTTAAAGTTTTTATGTGAAGTTCATTTTGTCTTATAATATTATTGAGATCAATATTTTGATTATATAAGTATTCAATTATTTTAACATATAATTTTCTATCATTAATCAATGACAATGGTGTTTTATTATTATTATTTTCAATTAATAATAATAATTTATTTGATTTCATTAATTTATCTATTATTTCTTCATTATTATTAATAATGATATCATGATATAGTGTATTACCTGTTATTGGTTCTCTGTAATAGATATCTTCATCATAATTGTCAATAATATAATTATATAATTTAGTTTTATTAATGAAATAATCATTATCGATATCATAATCATCATCATCAATTTTAGTATATTTAGTATTATCTGGTAATATTATATTTACAGTTTTTTTTATATCAGGATCATATACAATGAAATTAATATTTTCACAGAATTTAACTTCTTTATTATATTTTGGCAATGATCTATATATTATGATATATTTCTCTTTGATATTTATATCATTTGATGAATTATCAATACGTTCTTTCATTAAATTATATAACTTCTGAATTGACATATAAGTTTTCTCATTTGCAATCAGAATCAATAAAATCTGATCTCTAATGGTATCTAACTTAAAGTCCTCCATTTTTAGATATATTTTTATGAATATTATAATTCTATATCTAATAATGAATATAATCATCAATTTTTTTAATCTTAATAAAAATTGATGATTTTTTTGATTAATAGATTAAGATAATAGAATTATAGAATATAATATATTAATAATGTTGCGTAATACTAATCAGGATATCATTCATGCAATCGTTATCGGAAATCTTAATAAAATTAAAACTTTAGTCAAAAAGAATAATGTTAATAATATTTTAGATGATGATAATAAATTTACACCAATTTTATATGCTGTTTCACATCCATATCAATCAATTATTAAATATTTATTATCATTAGATGCAGATTATACTGTAAAAGATTCAGATGGTAGATCAATATTTGATATAAGTATTGGATCTAACAAGAAATTATTATTTGAGATAATTACAACTAATCTGGATAATAGGTTAGATATTATTTCAGAGGAATTAAAAGAAATGAGAGCTAATAATAATTTACAGAGAAAATTATTGGATGAAAAGAAGGTACAGATTGCTTATATTGATAAAGTTGTTGATGATACAAATAAAGAATTAACAAAATTGGAGCATAAATATGATGATCTGGAGCACAAATATAATGATTTGGAACATAATTATAAAAATCAAGTAAAGATAAGTGATGAAAGATTAGTAGAGGTTGAAAAATATAAGAAACGTAATCTGGAAGCAGAGAAAGCATTTGAGAATGTGTTAAAGAAACAACGTAAAAATTAATATTTTAATCGGAGAGTATTAAGTATATCCCACATTATTTTACAATCAATTTCATTATATTTTCTAATATTTTCCATTTTCTTTATAATTTTAGTTTTTTTCTCTTTTTGATATAATTGATAGGCATAGAACATTGCATCTAAACCATTTTCTATTTCCAAACCATTATCCCAAGTAACAGTTATTAATTTATTTTGATACATTGCTTTACCAATTGATTTAAGTGAGAAATCAAATGCTCCTTTTACTATTATTGGTTCTTCATGAAATATTTTTAATATATCAGTCCATTTGAATATTGGCAACATTATATTATGTTTTGTACATAATTTCGTCATAATGATTGGTTCAAAATTTGACCAATGATATAAATTAACATTTTGATCATCTACTTTATATTTTTTTGATATTTTCTTAATATATTTGATCATATTATTAATGATTTTAATTTGATTGTTATCCGTTAAATTAGGTGCGATGAAAGATTTATAATGCCATTTACTTTTGTATGAATAACCAATTCCAATCATAAATATAATATCATTTGCCGCAACATTATTAACTTCTACATCAAACCATTCTCTGTTTTTAAACATTGTTGTGTTTAATGTCTCAAAGTCTATATAAAATGATAATCCTTCTTTATCTCTCCAATTATTAAATGTTGATGTTATTCTATTAGGATAGATAAGATCTGATGAATCTCTATTCATATTAATAATTAAGTCAACTATCTTTGCATTATTTCCATTAATTCCTAAAAGATTACTATTTAATCGTGGATCAGACCATTTAGTGATACCATGTTCAATAGCTTTCTTTCTATGTTTAGTACTACACATCCATATATTAGTAATTTCATGATTTTTATCAGCCAAATATCTTTTTATCTTTTTAAATCTTCCATCATTTGTATTACACATATTTGGATATAAATTTGAATTATTTGGATTTAAACAATTTAATCCATTATTTTCATCTCTTATCAATTGAATCCATTTAATTGCATCTTGTGATGTTTTAATATATTCTTTATCATTTAAATTAAATTCCAATACACCTAAACGATCAAATGGATTTGAACATTGATAAACATTATCTTTCTGTTTTCTGGTCCATTTACTCGCTAAAATAAATGCTTTATTGGTATCAAATTTTTGTATCTTTGTTAATATTTGATGATAAATACTGATTTGTCCTTTGAATGGTTTACTATTTTGAAAATTTAATACATTATCACTTTTTGATGCTAAATGAATATTACTGTTTTTTATATCTATTATATAATATGGTAATTGATTAGTTGAATTTAATTTCTCTAAACATACATCTATTTTTACATCAAATAATTTATTTATATAATCAGATCTAATAATTAAATCAGGTAATCCATATGTTTTTGTTTCAGTATCATGTAATACCCCTTGATAAATAATAGGGATACCTAATTTCATTAATTCGATTGTAATATTAGAAAAATTTGGATCTTGAACTAAATGATGATTATTATTATCTAAAACAGTAACGATATCATTAGAATATTCTTGAATAAGTTTTTCCATAATTTTATGTTCAAATGTTGTACCATTATTTAAGATAGTTGATAAAAAGGTTGGATTATTTTCTGAAATATCACTAAATTTTCTTTTATTAGATGTTGTTCTATGATTTGTTATACTTAATAGATCATTTGGTTCATAAATATTATTATATTCAAGATAATCTAAAATAGGATCATCAATTAAATAATTTCTAGTTTTACTAGCAGAGACCCATTGATGATCAATATTATATGAACAATTGTAAAATGATTTAGATTTATGTTTATTTTTATATTTATCAATAATAATAGGGATAAAATTATTATGTTGATAGATGAATGACCAGATGATAACAAATTTATTAATATTTTTATCTTGAGAAATGATTAGTTGTAGATTATTAACTAGTTTAGCATTATCATAATAGTTATAATAATTAGCGACATGGACTAATTGTTTTTTGTGAAGAAACAGATTATCAATATTATTAGGATAATGTTTTAACAATCCCTTTAATGATAGAACGTTTTTTATATATTTAGAAATACTCATAAAATTTAGTATATAATCTTTATAGTAAATTTTATTTTAAGTGAATTTAATTATCTAATTGTTGTTCATAGATTGGATCCATTCCAAATTGTTCATTAGCAATCTGTTGATTTAATTCTTGTTCATTCATTTCATCAAATTGTTCTGATTCTACAGCTGATGATACACTTTCTTCAACAGATTTTGTCTTAGATTTAGATTTAGATTTGGATTTGGATTTTTTGGAACTAGTTTTTTTAGCAAACTTAGATTTATAGATCATATATCCAGCGACACTAATAACAGCAACAATGATGAGGATGAGGATAACTTTTTTGTTATTATTATAAAAGTTTTTAACTCCGGTCATCATTTTATTAGTTGAAGGAATATCATTAACTTGATTATTAACAAAAGGAGATTCTGAAAATTTTTCGGCCATCTTAAAGTTTTCTATATTATATATATTATATTAAAAAATTATTTAATATAACGTGATTAAATAAATAAAATTGAGAATTTAACAGTAAAGATATTTAAATAATTATAACCTACTATATTATAGCAATGAGTAAAGTATCTCTAAATTTATTTCAAAATGATCTCGATGAAAAAGTTAAAAAAATATGTAAAGGTTTGAAAAAAGATGATGAATTAGAAGTATCTTTTGGATCTATTAAAAATCCCATCAACTTAAAAAGATATTATAATTTATTAAAGTATCAAAACTACAGATCAAAACGAGATAAATTGAAGATTGAAAAGAGTACAACATTAGATATATCATATAGTTATGAAAAGAGTTCATCAAGTACGTATAGAATAACTATAACAAATCTGAATGAGATCAATAATTTTATATATAATAATAATTTATTAAAGAATCATACAATATTTTCGAAACAGATAAGTATGTTTATTAATCAGAATAATTCAAATAATATTACATTAATCAATAAAATTAAATCTATGGATAAATTTATTGCATTAGATGAGTATGATATAAGAATTAAGGTTTCAGAAGAGAATTCAAATATTGAACAATCTATTTTAGAGGATCTTTTACGATTAGAAGATATTGAAAAACATAATATTTCTTATCGTTATAAACAACGTGTTTCATTAATTATTGATGATAATTCTGATTATACTGTTAGAATAGATTTAACTGAAGTGAAATCAACTAAAGCATTAAATTTATTAATAGATAGTTCATCAATTTATGAATTAGAGATAGATATAAGTCTCAAGGGTTCAGTAAATGATAAGAAGTTATCTGAGATTTGTAATAAGATGGCTGAAACTATGTTAAATTTAGAGCAATTTCTTCAAGAATCATCTTTATTAATAACAAAAACTGAAACAATGAATGTTATTAAGAGTTTAAATAAATTAGCTTATGATGATGAAAATGAAGTTTATAAAGATCTTCCAGCAATGCAATCTGTTTCAACTGAAGTATATAATATAGTGGATACAATTCCAGGAAATTATACAGTTACAGATAAAGCAGATGGAGAACGATATTTTTTAATTATATATGAGAAACAGGTTTATTTAATATCTGGAAACTTAAATGTAAAAAAAATAAAAACATCAATAGGGGATAAAAATGTTGGATATAATTTGACGGTATTGGATGGTGAATATTTATACATACCAAAATATAAGAAGTTTTTATTTTTAGTATTTGACATTTTATTTTTTCAAGGAAAGGATGTTAGAAGTGAAGAACTATTAAAAAATAGGTTATTATTAGTTGGAAAGACATTAAAAGATGTTTTTTCAGTGGATTTAAATATTGGAATATATACCAAGGATTATAATTTGGATGATATATTAGATTTTCACAAGACGAATATAGAAACACACATGAAACAATTAAATAATCATTTAGAGAAGTCAACAGATAATCAGGTTATTAATGGAAAATATTTTATATTTACAATGCCAGTAGGATTACAATCGGAGATATATCAATTATCAACATTATTATATGAATCGTATACATTGAATACGAAATTGAATTGTCCTTATTTACTGGATGGTTTAATTTATACACCATTAAATCAGAAGTACACAAGAATTCAAAGAGAGACTAAATTTAAGATATTAAAATGGAAACCAGAAAAGAATAATTCAATTGATTTTTATATTCAGTTTGAACGTAATCCAGAAACAAATAAGATATTAACAGTTTTTGATAGAACTAATGAAAATACTTTAGAGAATTATCTAGATAAATCAACAAATGATATTGACTTTAATGATATGACGGATTATAAAGTAAAAAATACAGTTTATCAGATCATTAATTTGTATGTAGGTAAAATGAAGAACAATCAAGAGTTTCCAGTATTATTTCAGAAGAATAATGATAATATGAGTGATAATTATCAAGCTTATATATATTTAATAGATGGATTTCCTAGAGATATTGAAGGTAATATTATTCAAGATAATACTGTCGTTGAATTCGCATATGATAATAATGTTGAATCTTCTGATAAATTTAGATGGATCCCTTTACGAACACGTTTTGATAAAACTGAATCTGTTATGAGACATAGACGTAAATATGGTAATAATTCTGATATTGCAGATAGAGTTTGGAATAGTATTCAAAATCCTATAACATTTGATGATCTTAAACTATTAGGAGATCCAAAAACAAATGAAAATCATATTAAATTATTAAAAACAAAGATTACATCAGAATCAATTAGTCTTTCAAGGAGAGATGATACATATTATCAAGTAATAACAAATTTAGCGGTACCAATGAGAAAATTTCACAATTGGGTTAAATCAAATATGATATATACATATTGTAATCGTAAAGTGTTAATGAATTTAAATACTGTTGCAATGGAGGTATTAGATTTAGGAGTAGGTCCTGGTGGTGATTTAATGAAATTATATCATGCAAAAGTTAAATCTGCTGTATGTATTGATATTAATGAAGCTAGTATATATTCTGGATCTAATGGTGCAATTGGACGTTATAATTTAATGAAGAAAACTAAACCACATGCTCCAAAAATGTTATTTATTGTTGCAGATGGACGACAGAAATTAAATTTTTCAAATCAAGCTATAACTGGAAAAATGAATGATCAAAATGCTAAATTATTAAAACAAGTATTTGGAGATAATGAACAATCAAAAAATCATTATACTTTTGATGTTATAAATTCACAATTTATGATCCACTATTTATTACAAGATAATAACACATGGAATAATTTCTGTTCAAATGTTAATAAATATTTAAAACAAGATGGTTATATTTTAATTACTACATTAGATGGTGAATTAGTTCATAACTCTTTTAAAGATAATCATATAACTCGTGATTATATTAATGAAAGTGGTCAGAAGAAGATATTATTTGATATTGTTAAGAAATATCCAAATGATTTAAATATAAATAAAATGAAAAAAACTGATAATCATCTTGGAATTCAAATAGATGTTCATCTTCCTATTTTCATGGAAGAAAATACATACCATTCAGAATATTTAGTAATTCCTTCATTTTTAATCAATGAACTAAAAACAAAATGTAATATGAGATTAATTGAAACAGAATCTTTTGCAAATCTATATTATATATATCAAGACTTCTTTGAAAATACAGCTAATTATGAATCTAAACTAGAAACAAGAAAATTCTTTAATGATGTTAAAGAGTTCTATAATATGAATAATTCAAATAATAAAAACTGGTTTGAATATTCTAAACTACATAGATATTTTATCTTCCAAAAAAAATAATTATTTTATAAATATAATATATATAAAATAATGTCTGAAGATGTGTCAAGTAAAATTACTAAAATTGATAATCAATTAAATGAATCAATAACTCAATTAAATGATGTCAAAACAGTGTTAAGTAATACTAGAATGAAGTTCGATGATGCCGAAATAATTAATGAATCAAAAATTAATATTCATGAGACTATACTTGATAAAATAGATGAAGTTCAAGATGAAATCAAAAATGAAGTAGAAAATAAAATAGAAGAAACCAAAAATAAAATAAAAGAAACCAAAAATAAAATAAAAGAAACCAAAAATAAAATAGAAGATGAAGTAGAAAATAAAATAAAAGAAACCAAAAATAAAATAGAAGATGAAGTAGAAAATAAAATAGAAGAAATCAAAAATAAAATAGAAGATGAGATATCAGTTAATGTAGATGCAATAAAAGATATTGCAATTAACTTTGATAAAATAAATGATGTCTCTGAAAACATTAAAGAAAATATTAAAGAAAAAGTTAATATATTTAATAAATTAAAATCAATATTACTTGTTTGTTTTGCACCTTCTAAAATTAATAAGTAAATGTTCCTTTTTTATCTTTATCAGTGTATGGAACACCAAAAATTGATGTATCTGGAATATTATTATTAGTTGGTTTATAAGTATGAACATCATTTAATTTATACTTATATTTTTCATTAGTTATTATAATTACACTTTCAATAATTATCATACTTAATATGATTTTAGTAAAAGGTCTCATTCTTTTATTAATTTCTTTATTAATTTCTTATTTATTAATAATTTATTTTCATCAATTTTTTAAGGAAAGAATTTAGATTTATATTCCAATAGATTTTGGATACCAATTGATAGATTACAAGTCATACATATTGCTTTCAGATTATCTAATTGTGTTGGTCCATTAAGATATTCCGGTATAATATGACCAACATGACCACTATCTCGTGATATTTCTGTTTGACAAACAAAACAATTACCTATATTATATTTTGCTCCAAAATCTCTATCATATACTTTTTTACTTAATGGTTTTGGTATCTTCGTTTTCTTATATCTAATTGGTTTATAATTTATTATTTGTTCTTGATCAAAAAAATTATCTATCCAATCTATATTTGATAAACATAAATAAAAATCATTCGTTCTTATATTTTTATAATCATTATCTGTTATATACCATTTAATTTGCTCTATATCTGTATTATTAAATTTATTTTTAATTGTATTATTAATCTCTTCTAATCTTAATAATATTATATTCGCATCTGTTAAATTAGAATCTTTTATTTTGTCTATTTGAAATAATTCCATAAAACTATCTAAATGATAACGATGACTAATAGATCTATCAGCTTTACTTTTGTTAAAACTATTAATATATTTTGTTTTAATTAAATTTTTAAGATCAATTAACATATTTTGTATGAGTGTATTTTCAAAGTATGTATACATCAATGGCATATTTGAATTAGAATTTAATAATTGGAAATCTCTTTTAATTTGTTCTATGTTTGAACATAATTGAATTCTTACTATAATATCTGGATCATATCTTTGATTATATAAAATCTTAACTGCTTCTAAACGATGCATACCATCAATAACATATAATTCTTTATTATTTGTTAATTTACATAATGATAAAGTATATCCATGTTTAATCAAATAATTTTCTTCATTTATATGTTTTGTTTTATATTCATTAACAATATTATCAACTTTATCTTGTTGGATCTCTCTTTGAAAACTTGGAATGATAATTATATTATTGTTAAGATAATTTATAATATCTCTTGTTGGAACCACCTTGATTCCACATGTTTTATCATTTATTCCTATTTCTTTTCCAACAATACCATATGAGATTTTCACCATCCTTAATTTAATAATTTATAACTAATAAGATATTTTTAAGTAGTTTAATAAAAAATTGCATATATATTTATATTATACATAATAAGATATACTAAAAAGACTAATATATAACAAAATGGAGATTTTAACTAATTATTTCCTTGGTGTTCATGATATTAATAGTAATGAGAAAGAAATTTTATCTACTTATTTAGATGATAATACTAATGGATATGGAAAGTTATATATATGGGAACCTGATAATAAGTATGTTTACAATGGTGAGATAAAAGATGGTAAGATGAATGGATCTGGTATTATAAGATATATTGAAAACAATAGTAATTATAAGTCATATGACGGTAATTTCAAGGATAATAAATTTAATGGTTTTGGTAAATTAACATTTCAAAATGATGATGTATTTGTTGGTAATTTTAAAGATAATAATAAACATGGTTCTGGTAAATTATATAATTCAAGTGGTATAGTAATGATTGATAATATTTGGAATGATAATGTAATTATGGGTAAAGTTCAACATATTGAATATCATAATAATACAAAAGATATTAAATTAATTGGAACATTATTAAATAGTGTTAAAGTTGGTAATTGGATTCATATACAACCTGATTTTACTATCTCTAAGATTGAATTCTATAAAAATTATGATGATCTATCTGATATGAAAGAAGAATTAGAATCAGTATTAGTAACTCATAATACTGGTTATATGATACAACAAAAAATGTTAGTGTCAGATGATATATCTGATATTGACTTGATTAAATATAATAATTATTACAAAGAAAAATTAATATATGATCCGTTAAAGATAGACAGTATATGTGAAACAGTTAGTAAATTTGCTATACCAGTTAATAAAACGAATGAGAAAATGTATGTATTATGTTTTTATCCATCAAATATTGTTCATCAAATTAAACTATATAATTATGAAGATTGTAAAATAAAGATGTTAAATAGTCATAATAAATATACAATATATGAATCAAATAATAAAGGACAAATATATGTAGAAGTTAATAATAATATATTATTAAATTATGATGGAGAGATAAATAAAAATGATCAATATGAAGGTCAAGGAACATTATATAATGATGGAGTAATTTATCTCTCAGGATTATTTGAAAAGAATCATATTAAACAAGGAGTATTGTTTCGTATTCATGATAATAATCCATATATCTATTATGAAGGAACATTTTCTGGTAATAATATTCCAAATGGTAAAGGAATATATTATAATCATCTAAATTATAAATTATATGAAGGCGATATTAATAATAATCATAAACATGGTCATGGTGTTTCATATTTTGAAAACGGCATTATTGAATGGGATGGTGGATGGTCAAATGATGAGAAACATGGTAGAGGAACATTATATGATTCATCAGGTGATTTAGTATGTGTATGTATTCATGAACGAGGTCAATTAGTTGATATCTTATAAAATAAAAAATTGATATTTTGTTTAATATAAAAAGAATAAATATATATAATATAACTATATAGATATGAGTAAAACTTTTGATGAGAATAATTTTGTATTATACAATATATCGGATAGAGTAGACAAGGATAATATTTTAGAATATGATGTAGAATCGTCATTTTCAATATATCCAAATATACCATTATTCAAATATGGTTTTTACTATTATATTCATCAGACAAAAGATAAGATGGCATTATTTGAGAAACCAGAATATAAAACCAAAGAGTTGCATAAAATTGTTAATCCATTTGAAGATGTAGTTCCTCAAGAAGAATTCATTAAACAATTTAAGAATGATAAATTATTAGCAACAGATGATATTCATAATTATAGTATCAAATATTTTAAATCAGATCGTATAATATCAAGAGCATTTTATAAATTATGGGAATTATTAATAATGTTTCCATTAATAAAAGATAATTCAAAAAATATAACAACAATTCATATAGCCGAAGCTCCTGGATCTTTTGTTCAATCATTAATATATTATAGAGAAAAGTTTTATAAATCAGAACAAATAAAAAATGATAGATATATAGCAACATCAATAGAAGCAAAGAAGAATGGAGAATATATTCCATCATTTAATTCAAACTTAAATATTCATAATCAGTTTAGTCAATGGTCATTTAAGGATTCTGACTTAACAAAAACAGAAATTATTGATAAGTTTGTTTTAGATCATAAGAATACTAAAGCTCAATTGATAACAGCAGATGGTGGTTTTAATTGGAAGAATGAGAATTATCAGGAACAGGAGGCGTATGTATTATTATTATCAGAGATCTATTGTGCATTAAAGACACAAGAGATAGATGGCAGTTTTGTGATAAAATTTTTTGAGACATTTACAGAATTAACAGTTAAAATGATAGAGATTCTAAAAAAGTTTTATAAGATGGTATATATAACAAAACCATTATTATCAAGACCATCAAATTCAGAACGTTATATTGTCTGTTTAAACTTTCATAATACAAATAATAAATATCTTGATAAGATCTATCAAGTTATTAAGAATGCTGGTAATAATACTGATAAATATCTTGTTGATATATTTCCTGAATATGATATTAAACAAAATTTAGACTTAGTTATTAAATTATCATCAACACAAATTTCTAATGAACAACATAAACAAATTAATGATATGATTTCATATATTAATGAAGGCAACTATTTTGGTGAAGTTTATAGAACACATTTATTAAATAGAAGAAAAGCTAATGACTTTTGGATTAGTTTATTCTATCCAATATCAATGATTGATCTACTAAAAGTTAAAAAACTAATTAATAATTTAATTGATAAAAAATTAATTAATATTAATCAACAACTTAATGAATTTAATTCAAAACTTGAATATTTATCTTAATTTATCTTTGACATATTTATTATGCAACATATGACCCATCTCATTTCTTGCATCATCTAATGTTTTCTTTCCTTCATCTATATCTGCTAAGTTATTTAAGAAAATATCTAAAATTGACATATCTATCTCAACTCCACTAATAATCATCTGAAATAATGAAGGATATTGATCTCTAAATTCTGGAACAAAATTCATAATTTTATCTTGATATTCCTGAGGATGATGTCGTTTCAAAAATATAAACTCATCAGAATTCATTTTATCTTTTATTAATTTAATATACTGATGAATAATCTCTTTGAAATTCTTATAAACTTTTGGTTTTAATTTATTCCCAAAATTCTTAAAATCATCTGAATCAGAACCATCATCTTGTTCTTCTACATCTCCTTCTTTAGATTCCTCAGAATCAGAATCAGTATTAATATCTTTTTCTTCAGTCATTATGATTTAATATATAAATATATATCAAATTATAATTTAAATCACTTTAATTTAATGAAATTAAAATTCATTGTTTGATATTCTTGTAATAATTTTAATATTCTTGATGGTATCATTTTTAGTTTTATTATTTCTGGATTCTTATTAATGATTTGATCATTAAATGCATCAATATTTTGTTCTAAATATTCTAATTGTTTATTTGGTTCTAATCCAATAATAATACTTTTTGGTAATAATTCAATAACTATCGGATGAGAATACTCAAATATGAATTTGTTCTGAGAAAACACTATCTCATAATACAATTCTGGTGAATTATTATCTTTTGTTTCTTTTAATATTATAAATGGTTGATCTCTATCCATATAATTATCATAATAATAACATTTTATAATCTGACTATCCGAACTATATATCAATAAATTTATACCAAAATAATTCGTTAACACTAATATACTGTCATTCGTTGGTTTATCATCATTCTGATTTAAATGATTTGCTATATATTTCTTCTTCTTTGTTTGATCAAATGATGATTCAATTATGTATTTCTGAATAATTTGTTTATATTCTTTTATAACATCATCATTAATAGAGATCTTATATGTTAAACTATTAATATTATAACTAACATTCTTATACGCAATTAATAAACATGTTAACAAATTATTATATGATATATTAGATTCTATTTTTAATGTCGGATAAGAATCTACAAAATATTGATTTCTATCAACTTGAATATCTTTATGATCATTAAGTAAATTGATTAAATACTTAATAGATAACATTTTATTACTATTCTAATTATATTCTATTCTATTTAAATTCTTTATTTTTGCAACTTTTAATTATAAACTTAGGTTTAATTAAAAGTTATTGATACTTGTTTTCAACAACTTTTAATTATAAACCTTTTAGATGAATTAAAAATTGCAAAAATAAAGAATTAAATAATAAGTTATTATAATTATAATAATCTATATAATAATATAATAAATGACATCATTAAAACGTGTTATGAATGAATATAAGGAAATGAAACAATTAATTGATTCTGGTTCAACTGATGAACATCGTTTTATTGATATTGTTCCTATAAATGATGATTTTAATAATATGAATGTTTATTTTTTAGGACCAAAAATATCATATTATGAAGAAATCGTTCATACTATTAATATTCGTATTCCAAAAACTTATCCATCTAATCCACCCGGATTTCATTTTAAAAATAAAATATATCATCCAAATATTGGATCATCAGGTGAAATCTGTTTAGATATTTTAAAAGATAAATGGAAACCTGTATATTCATTAAGAACAGTATTATTATCAATCATCTCACTTTTATCAGATCCAAATCCAGATTCACCATTACATGGAGAAGCTGCAAGTGCATATAAACGAAGTTTACAATCTAAAGATGATATGAGAAAATATAAAAAAACGATTACAACTTACGATAATAACTATAAATATTAAATTCATTTATTCATAAATTTATTGAGACTATTATTAATAAATTCCTGAATTCTTTTTTTATCAGCTTGACCTTCCATTCTTTCTATTTTTGCGGATGGTTTATTGGATGATTCTGTGAAAATAATAGTAGGTATAAATTTAATTTTTAATATTTCTGCTAATTTTTGATTTGATTCATCTGCTAAATTAATTTCCATTATATTAAATACTTTTTTGTTTTTCTTAAATGTTGAAACTAATTCGTCCCAATATGGTTTTGTTTGAGCACAAGCTGGACATCCAGGATTGTAAAATAACATTAATGTTGGAAAATTAACATCAAAATTATCTTTTTTACTTAATTCTGATTTAACCAAAGATTCATTTGATTTCTTTCCATTAAATAATGGAGGTTTTGATTTCATAAATTCATTTAATTTTAATTCTGATTCAACTATTTTATTATTGATAGTAGTTGTAAGAGATGTTAAATGACTAATATTAAAATATTGTTCATCATCTGGTTTTTCATTCATAGTTTTATTTAATTTATGTATAAGTTCTCCATGAATAGTTCTCATTTGTTTCAAAGTATTATAAACATTTTCAATATTGTTATTATTAATTGAATCATTAACAATATCCTGAAGCATATTTATTTTAATTAATTTATTGTTCATAATATTATATATATTATATTATATTATATATTTAATTATATGTCTAATAATAGTTTATTAAAAAATGATTGCATTAATATAATTAAACCAGACAATTTATCTATTCATTCATTGATTAATTATGTTTACAAAAGTGAAGAATCATCTAATCTATGTTCTACTCTGCCATATGTGTCTAAAAATGTAATTAATTTTTTTAATGATGAAAATAATACTACAAATAATAATATTGAAATAAAATTAGATATCGACTTAAATTCTGAATCTACTAATAAACTTCCATCTAATGTACCTGATTTATTAGATCCTGTTTTAAACTTCTCTTTCCCTATTAATAATAATAATTTTATTGAGATTGTTTTTAATATAACATCTATTAATAAATTATCTGAATGGTTTGATTATTATGATCTAAGTGATAGAGATACTGTAGATTTAGTATTAGATCTATTTTGGTTAAATAACACTACTATAAATGAAAATATAGATCAATTTATTTTATTAAATCAGAAAATCATTAAAATAATCTTTAATAATGAGATAACAATAAATGAAAGTACAAAAATTGTTAATAAACTAATTAAAAATAATTATGGAAAAAGAATTAAATATCTTGATAAAATTAAAAAATATCTAACGAAATATATATAAATAAAAATGTCAACATATTCAACAACCTATCCAACATATCCAACCTTTAATCCAACAACCTTTAATCAAACTTTTCCAACTCTCCCACCTAATCTTCCTCCTCCTTTACCAACTACTCTTCCACCTCTTTCTATGCCTCCAACTATTCCTATGTTTCCATCCAATACCACTATTGCAGCATCTGCATTAAGTTCATTCCCTCAAACTCTTCCTACAGTTCCTACTACTTTATCTGTTAACTATAATTCTAATTTATCACCATTATATCCAAGTGTTATTACTTATCCAGATCTTAATTCTGATAAACAATTAAGAAATAAAGTAACTGATTATTTCTATAATAAGATCGCAAATAATTGGTTAAAATATCAATATATTGACTTATATAGATTATTAGAAGTTTCTGGTAATAATGTATCTTTTATTAAAAATATTAATAATTTAAGTTCTGCTGATAAAGATGTTAATGCTAAATATGACTTCATTCTTAGAAACTTTCTTAGTAGAGATGTTGTCACTAAATTACTTAATAAATATAGAAAAGATTACTTTATCAATTGGTGGGATCTTAAAGATCATTCCGATAAGGTTCGAAAATATATTGAACATAAACTTGAAAAATATATGAAAAAACAAATTAAATCTACTTAAATATTAAAATTATTATCAATAATAATTATATATTATTAATAATGACTACATATATTGAAGAAGTTAACGCAAAAACTAATATAATTGAAGAATATTTCAGATTATATGAAAAATACTCTTTCAAATATGGAAAAGCAAATACTATTCTATTTTTACAAGTAGGTAGTTTTCATGAAGCATATCAAACTGATACTCAAGGATTTGAATTACAAAAGATATCTGATATACTTAACATTATTGTTAGTAAAAGAAATAAATCTATTAATGAAGTATCAAATAAAAATCCATATATGATGGGATTTCCATCTATTACTCTACAAAAATTTATAAAAATATTAATTGATAATGGTTTTACGATAGTGATAGGTGATCAAATAACACCACCTCCTAATCCAAAGAGAGCAATTACACATATTTATTCTCCAGGAACATATTTAGATGATACAACACCAGATGTTAATAATATATTTTCTGTCTATATAGAGGCAATTAATAATAAAAATTTAATAATTGGATTATCAGTAATAGATTTAACAACAGGAAAATCAATAATTCATGAAATTTATTCTATTCTAGATGATGAAAAAATATGTTTAGATGAAACAGTAAGATTTATGTATTCTAATCAAGTAAAGGAGATCATCATAACAACAAATAATATAGATGATAATAAAATCAATGATATAATCTCATATTTAGAAATATCTAATAAAACATATCATCATAATAAAATATCAAAATCAATGATGAAATTATCATATCAACAAGAGTTTTTACAAAAAGTATATCCAAATACTCAATTATTATCACCTATTGAATATCTTGATCTTGAAAACTTAACTTATGGTCGATTATCATTTATTCTTTTATTAAATTATGCATATGATCACTCTCATAATATCATTAATAATATATTAAAACCTGAACTCTATAATAATTCATCTTATCTTAATCTTGGAAATAATGCAATCTTTCAATTAAACCTCATAACATTTGATAAAGATAATATTTCTAATATGTATAATGATAAAACACAATTTAAATCTCTATTTGATGTTCTAAATAAAACATCAACTCCAATGGGACGAAGAATGTTAAAACAAAATATATCACAACCATTAATAAATCCTATTGAAATACAAACAAGATATGATTTCATTGAACAATTATTAAAAGATAATAGATGGGAGGAGATAGAAAAGAGATTAATTGGAATTAATGACATTGAACGTTTTAGTCGTAAGATAATCTTAAATATCATTAATCCATTAGACTTTTATATTTGGATTAATTCAATGTCAAATAGTATAGAATTATTTAATTATATATATGCAAATCAGATAACATTAGATACATTTAATTTTAGAGATATTTTAATCAAATTAAATATAATGTTATCATCTATATCTGAAATTTTTGAAATTGAAGAATTATCTAAATATTTGATTAATGATATTCATGGTATTATTTTTAAAACTAATATATATTCTGATATTGATATATTGAAAAATAAAATAGATAGATGCACTAATTATATGGATGCTATATCTTGGGGATTGTCTAAATTTTTAGATGATTATCTTAAAACTAAAAATGATAATCAATTAATTAAAATAGATTATAATGAACGAGATGGTCATTTTTTGATTTTAACAAAAAGAAGAGCAGAAGTATTAGAACAATTATTAAATAAGAATAACATATTAAAGTTTGAATATATGAATATAAATTATGAGCTAAATAAAGATGATCTGCAATTTAAACATCTTCCTAAAGGAAATAATTCAAAGATATTCATAAAAGAGATTGATAAGAATTCATCTAGAATGCTTGAATATCAGGATCAATTAAAAAGTTTACAAAAGACATTATTCACAAATTTTTTAAATAAATTATCAACTGAATATATGACATTCATTGAACAAATTCATAAATCTATTGCTACTATTGATTATTTAAAAGCTGGAGCTAAAGTGGCTTATAAATATCATTATACTATTCCTACTATTTCTAAATTAAAAGATCAAGATAAGTCATATTTTAAATCATCAGAATTAAGACATCCAATAATTGAATTATTAAATGATCGTGAGTATATTCCAACAAATATTGAGTTAGGGACAGATAAACAGGATGGTATATTATTATTTGGTTTAAATTCAGCTGGCAAGAGTAGTTTACAGAAATCAATTGGTATTGCAATCATAATGGCACAGATGGGATTTCCAGTTGCTGCTAAAGAGTTTACATATTATCCTTATCATAGTTTATTTACAAGAATTTCATCTAATGATAATATTTTCAAAGGGTTGAGTTCATTTGCTCTAGAAATATCTGAATTAAGGGCAATCATTAAACGTTCTAATTATAATACAATGGTTATAGCAGATGAAGTTTGTAAAGGCACTGAACATAAATCAAGTCTTATTATAGTATTAACAATGTTAGAATTATTATCAAAATCTCAAACATCATTTATTACTGCAACTCATCTTCATGATATTGTTAATATTAAACGATTATTCTTAATGAAAAATGTTAAATTATATCATTTACATGTTGATTATGATGAGAGTAAAAATATTATATTATATGATAGAACATTAAAAGAAGGTAGTGGTGATAATTTTTATGGTCTAAATGTAGCGAAATATTTAATAGCAGATGATAAATTTATGAATCTTGCAAATAATATAAAAAAGGATATATTTGAATTACCAGATCTATTAAATTCAAAAACATCTAATTATAATAGTAATCTTTTTATGGATAAATGTCATGTGTGTTCTAAACAACCTAAAAAGTCAGAAATACCTCTTGAAACTCATCATATCAATTTTCAGAAAGATTTCGTAAATGGTATCCATAATAATAAATTTCATTTACATAAAAATCATAAAGCTAATCTTGTTGTTCTATGTCATAGTTGTCATGATAATATTGATAATAATAAAATTATTATTAAAGGGTGGACTGATACTAACAAATGTGATAAATTAGAATGGATCACAAATAATTATAAATCTAATAATATATAGAATGAATTATTATCTAATAATAGGATCTCTATTATTATTTCAATATTTTAATAATAAACATAATAAAACAATTATAGATAAGAATAATAAACATCTTCAATTAATGGAAGATAAAAAAATAGTTTTTCAGATTGAAGAACATAAACATCAACTATTAATTGAAGATAAAAAGTTATTAGCTTTGACAAAAGAACATATTCATCTTCAATTAATTGAAGACAAAAAATTAGTTTCTCAAATAGAAACTCAAGAATATAATAAATTTATAATAAATAAAAAAATTGCAAAAAATAAATCTATATAAGATCCATTAATAAAGTATCTTATATAGATCTTTTAAGATACTTTATTAATGGATACCACTAATATATTAAAGCCATTAGCTGATAGCAATAGACCATTTATCATTATAGTTGGTAATATAGGTTCGGAGACAATAAAAAAGGAACCAACATATAAAGGAATACCAGAACGATATTATCCTCCATCATGTCAGACAAGTCAAAGGAAAATAGTTTATGAGAATTCACCATACTTCAAATATTCACCAGCTTTTGTTCCAAAGAGATCAGAAAACAAGTCAATAGGGACATCAGATACAGAAAGTGAATCATCTAATAAGAAGTCAATAGGTACATCGACTATAAATTCAGAGAATATAATAACACCTGCATTTGTTCCAAAGAAATTAGAGTTTGATCCGAACATAGAACAATTATTAAACACACCAACACCTAAGAAAAAATTATTACCATCATTAAGATAATAATTTCTTTTATTTTAATTTATTTTGTATACTTTAATTATATAATTATGAATAATTATCATGATATTGATGATGAAACAATTAAAAAATTAATTTATCCAACAGGTAAAATCACAACTAAATATTCAGGTCAAATTAATATAATATATGCTGATTATGTGGCATCAGGTGTTCCATCACCATTAATAGAAAACTATTTAATAAAAAATATATATCCATATTATGCGAATACACATTCAAATGCTCATAATGGGATCATGATGAAGAATGAAATTAAAAAAACAAAAGAGACATTAAGGACAAATTTAAATTTATCAAATGATTACAAGATAATATTTACAGGATGTGGAACAACAGGAGCGATAAATCATTTAATAAATAGTATAGAATATAACAATTATGAGAAAGTGATTATATATTTAACATTATATGAACATTATTCAAATCATTTACCATGGATAGAGACAGTAAAACAGAATTCAAATGTTGAAATAAGATATATACCATTTAAATCTAATAGTGGTATAGTTGATTTAAAATGGTTAAATCAAGATTTAGCTAATCTATATTCAGATAAAAAAACAAAAACATTAGTAATATGTAGTATAAGTGCTTGTTCAAATGTGAATGGTATGATTATTCCATTAAAAGAGATTAGAAAGATATTAGATAAATACAATCGAGATAATTTTTACAAATATTTCTTTGCGGATTATGCTTGTTCGGCTCCATATGTGAAGATAGATGGTTCAATATTAGATGGATTATTTTTTTCACCTCATAAGTTCATAGGTGGTCAATCAACACCAGGAGTATTAATAGGTAGAAGTTGTATATTTAATAAATCAAAACCATTTTGTGCAGGTGGTGGTTGTGTTGTTAAAGTGTCTAATTTAAATATAACATATGATCCTGATATAGAAAAACGAGAATCAGCAGGTACTCCTAATATATTAGGAATAATAAAAATCAATAAAATATTTGAATTAAAAAGTCTATTCCAAGATATAATATCATTAAATGAAAACATTATATCTGAATTAATTAAATCTAAAATTAAATTATATGAAAATACATATGCAAATTTTAAGTCTGTATTATATAATGATGATGTACATCATTTACCAATATTATCATTTAATTTAACTAATTTACATTTTAATTTAATAGTTGTATTATTTAATGATTTATTTGGAATACAAACTAGAGGAGGTATTAGTTGTTGTTCTCTTTTAGCAGATCATGTTGAAAAAAATTATGGTTATCGTGGATGGTGTCGTGTATCATTCCATTGGTTAATGTCTAAAAAAACTATTAATTATATCTTTGATGCATTGGAATATATTATCAAAAATGGAGAACAATACAAAGATAATTATGATTTTGTTGATGATATTTTTATTCCTAAATCTAAACATTAAATTCATTATTTGTTATCTTCTTTTTTGATTTCCCTTTTTTCTTTATTCCAACATTATCATCTAATTCTAAATCTATTTTTTGTTTTAATTCATTTAAATATTGTTTAGCAGCATTTGTAGCTAATAGATCAGCCATATTATTACCATACCAATGAATATAATCTTTGTGATCATTATTAGGTGGTTCTTGATGGGAACGAATATGTTTAAATATAACAACGAAAAGACTTTTAAGACTATATAAAGTTTGGATAAGTTCTTTATTTTCAACATCTTTACCTTTTGTATTTTTCCATCCATTTTTTTCCCAAATAGGATACCATTTAGTGATTGAATTAATAATATATGTTGAATCAGTGTAGATATATATTAATTTTGTATTGATTTCATTTCGCTTAATTTTATCACAAACAATCTTCAATGCTTGAATACATGCTAATAATTCCATAGTTTGATTGGTTATTTTTGTTCCATCACTCTCAATAGCCTGACCTAAATTATCATTATCATTATCACCAAAATAGACACCAATTGCACCAATCGCATTTTTCTTCCCATTATTTAAACACGAACCATCTGTATAAACTGAATATTTCGTATTTAACATATCTATATCTATATTAAATAGAAATAATTTATAATATAAACTAGAATAGTAGCTAAATAAAAAAATTGCAAACGAAGTAGCTAAATTTTTTTATAATAAAAAAATTGCAAACGAAGTAGCTAAATTTTTTTATAATAAAAAAATTGCAAACGAAGTAGCTAAAATTTTTTATTATAAAAAAATTGCAAATTTAAATAGCTAGTGATACCTTTAATATGAGACCTTAAAATAGTATAAATATAATATATAATATAATATTATATTTATCATGCCAACTACAATTGAACACTATTGTAAAAATATGGAAGAAGCTCAAGCATTAGTAAAAAAAATCCAATCAGAAGGCAATGAAGCATATATAACAGTTATACAACCACCACCACCACAACCAGTAAATCAATTCTATATGCCATATGTAAATGGTTCATATTCACCAATTATGGGAAGTCCAATGATATATTATAAATCAACTGCACCAACACAAAATACTGAATTAATCAGTTCATATTTACCAAGAAGTAATAGTGGTGGTTTTGGTAATATTGGATATCAATTTTAATTTTTATTTATATTTTTTATATTATCAATCATTGTTTTTATACATGGTCTACTATCTGGATTTACATTTAATGATGCATTAATAAATTTAACAACATTTGTACATATTTTATCAGGTAATGCAAGATGATTATAATTATCTTTTATTACATCTTTTAATTCCCATCTTTTAATTTTCTTTCCAACATTAATCAAAAATCCTTTGTCATATAACTTATAATAATTTGCTGCATTGTCTAACATATGTTTTGGAATTGGACCCATCAATTCTTCTATTAAATAAAGATGATGAATATCTCTTGTTTTTTTTGCATCTTTATCTGGATCAAATAAAATTTCACCAGTTAATAATTCAAATAATATACAACCAATTGACCAATAATCAGTTTTCTTATGTAATCCAGAACCAATTAATATTTCAGGTGCTCTATAATATCTAGTTTGAATTGATAGATTTTTGCCTAAACTAGTATCAACATTAATTACTAAATTGAAATCACAGATCTTAATCTTAATATTCTGTAGATATTTTGATGATACTTTACAGATTTTCATTTGTTGTTTAACTTCATTCATATCATTATTTATAAATTTGATAATAGTTTTAGTAATTTCTTTATATAATTTATAAGAAAGTAGCCAAATATCATCATCAGTTGCATTTGGATTTTCTTTCTTTAATTTATTTAATTGTGTTTCATGAACATGTTTAATATTGATATCTAATATAGTTTTCAATAATACTTCAGCTTCACGATTAAGTCCACAGATTAATATATTTTCAGGTTTTAAATCAGTATGCATTAGATTATTTCTTTCTAATTCTTTAACACCTAATAATGTTTGATGAATAATTTCTTTACAGACTTCAATAGGTAATCCATCAATATACTCCTTACATTTAAATAGATCAAATGCTGAACATGCCATTAATGGTAAGACCATAACAATATGATTTTTAACTTTTGTGTATTTTTCTAAATAATCTTCAGTATAATATTTAGAATGAATTGGTTGAACTTGAAAGCAATCAATCATTGTTAACAAATATGTGTTATCTAAATTATCTAGTTTCTTATATGTCTGAATCTCTAATATTCCCTCCTTATAATCATTTGGATTAATTATCTTTAATGCAACTAATACATTCGCCTCTACATCAAATGCCATCCAAACTGAACTAAATGATCCATATCCTAATTTCTTTAAGATTAAATAACGATTCTTTAAAACCTCCATGTAAAATTCATTACCATTCGTTTTCGTATTAAATAAATCCTCTTGATCAATTGACATTAATGCAGCCTCATCTTCTGATGAGGACTCTGATTCATCGGATTCTGAATCTTCTGATCCATCTGATCCTGAATCTTCATCTGATCCTTCAGAACCAGAATCAGTCTCATAATCTGAAGATTCATAATCAGATGAATCATAATCAGAGTCAGAATCGGAATCAGAAGAGTCAGAATCATAATCTAAATCAGAATCGGAATCATTATCAGAGAGTTGTTTATTGAGGTCAATTTGTGAGAAATGATTCATAGTTAGAGAATATTCTTTATCATTAATCATTTTTTATAATGTTATTTGTGAAAAAAATATTTATTATTGAACTATGAAAAAATATTTATTTTTGAAATATTAGATTTAAAGTATTATTATATAAATTATATAAATCATATAAGAAATGAAAAAATTGTCCAACAATATATTTTCAACTCTTAATGAACCCTCTGATAATCCAAATCCTGATCCTGAATTAAATTCTGATCCTGAATTAAATTCCGAACCAATTTATGAAATCAATGATCCAATTATCATCCCAACATCAATTGCTACTTCTAAATCAAGACGTTCTTTTCAAATCCCAGATGATGTAAAATATGGGAATATATCATCTGAATGGACAGAAAAACGATCAAAAAACAGAAATCATGTTAGAAATCATAATCAAAATCATAATCATAATCAAAATCATATTAATAAATCAATTGAGAATACTAATGAGGATGTAAAGAAGAAAAGTTTTTCAGCTCAGATAGTTCAACGTCAAGGTACAATTCAATTACCAGCATATTACCATCAAAGATCAGGTATAAATGAGTACGAGATCCCTCAGTGTGAATATGATTGGGTAAAACGAGTTGGTGGATTAGAGAAGTCAGAATCAGTTGATCATATGTTCAAAGGAGTAATGTCATGTTCAATTAGTTATTATGAGAACAAAAATTATATGATGAAAAATAAATATTTCAATGGAAAATTATCAGTTATTGAAAAAGATCAAGATAATATTATTGAATTGATTGCCATGCAGACGACTGCAATTTTATTACATCGTTTAATTAAATCAGATTCAGTTGAAACAATTAAAACAATTCTACATAATTTACCATTATATCGTGCTGTATCAGGTAATCCAGTAGACATGACATCATTAAGTCATTCAGATGGTGCGAATGCTTATATGCGTGTTAGACATAGATTTATAAATGATTTAAGAATTGCACAAAATATTAAAAAGACATCAAGTAAAACAGATATATCGAATGCTCAACAGAGAATAAAAGAAACAGAAAAACGATGGACTAATTATATTTTACAAAGTGTATGGAATGGTAATAATCCAATTCATGATTGTTTATATTATGGGGCTAGTTCATCATTAAATTATTTATTATCATATTATTTTGAAAATAAGATGCATGATCAATTAAATAATATGGTTCTTGTTCCGAATATTCAAAATGAAACTCATTCAGATATTGTTTATAATGGAAAGAAAGCATGTGAAACTCAATCAACATATATCATTAGACGAAAACAATTTGAAGAATGTGAACGTTTATATAATAAAACTGTTGAATCATTAAAGAACTTCTATAATTCTGAAACAAAAGAATATATAACAAAGGAATCAGAAATAGATGATCAAGAAAAAGAATTAGGATATAAAGATGATGATAATTTAAATATATGTGATTTAATAACAAGTGGAAATATAGAAGGAATGATAAATCATATTCAACGTTGTTATTCTAGTAATAATTTTACAATAATTAAAAAGACATTTGATATTTGGGAAGCAACAGTAGAATCAGATCAAACGGGTCAATATATAGATTATTTAGATGATGTAAAATATCAAGTAGAAGACATTTTACAGAAACTAACATGAGGAAGATAGATCGAAAATCTTATATTTTTCTTTATTATTTTGAAACCAAATATCATATCCATATAGTTTAGATATACATTCCAACATAGTGAAATTATTAAGAAAGTTAGTACGATGAGTTTCATAATTACTATTATTAACAAAGTCTCTATAATTATCAATCCAAAACCATTCTTTTTTAATCTCTTCAAATATAATAACAGCATCATTATAGTTTTTATTAAAATTAATAATATTAGTCGTTTTAATATTATTTGTTGTGTTAAGTTTTTTATGTACTGATACTAAATATTTATGATGTATCTTTGATAGATTGTATTGTTCTCTTAAGATATTATCTTTGACTGTATTAAGACCTAAAGATTGAGAAATCATTTTTATAATTATAATAGATATTAATTATAATAAATAAAAAAAAAATAAAATAATTATTGAATCAAATTTAGGATTGATTCAATATATCTATTAAGTAAAATGATTTTATTTCCACCATTATCACTAACTAATACTTCAATTAATTTAGAATTATCTTGATTTTCAATACTTTTACCAATAATAATCGATAATATATTGATTACTTCAAATGTTATCACTATTGTTCTATTATACATATCAACTAAAGTATAATACATTTCTTTGTCATACTTTTCTATCTTCTCACGATGTCTATATAATCTATGTTGCTGTGCTATTGTTGTTAATAAAACATGATTTAATGCAAAATTTAATAAATCATGCTCTGCTAAATATTCATATAGATCTTTAATATATGTTAATAACCAAGTCAAACATATATTGTATAAAATATTAATTGATAATCCACTATCCATCTGTCTTGATAATGATTTCAATGGGAATGTCATATATTCATTTGGATTTAATGATTTACCAGGGATTTTTTGAACTTTAATACATTTCATACTTTCATTTAATTTCATTAAAGATATTAATGTTTTGTCTAAATATTCATCAATATCAATCGAATTATCATTAGGGAAACCATCAATATTATTCATTTTAACTTGTATATATATCTTTTTAATAGTATGAAATATAATAAGTGTTTCATTCAATAATTTATATTCATTTGGCAATCTTATACTATTGATGTTGTCAAAAATTTTTAATAACTTATTCTGAATTTGTATTAATTCAGGTATCAAATTATTAATTATTATTTTGTTTTTATTCAAAATATTTATATATGATTGAACATTAGATAATATATGATACATTATTTTGAAAATAATTAAATTGGGATCAATATTAGAATCAATCACTCCAATAGAATCAGAAATCTTATCAATACTATTGATTTGACCACTTAAAATAGTGGTAAACATATATAATTCTTCCGCATCATTTATACCAATATTATATAATACCGGTTTTAATGCCATCATTATAATTATTCATTATGATATACTATTATATCCATTCAACAAAAATATCTTCAATTTTTTATTCAAGTTAATATAAGAATTATTATATATTACTAATATATATAATAATTATGGGGTTCACGCAAGAAGAATTACTAAAGTACAAGATTCCTGAAGAAGAACTAGAAAGAGAAGAAGAAGAGTTTAATCAATATAATTTATTACAAGGAGACTTTACAATTACAGAAAAAATAAGAATACCTAAAAATATAGAAGAAAATTCAGATATATTAGAAGGACCAAAAGAGTTTGTGAATAAATTTAATACTTTTTTAGAAGATATATATCTATTTAGAGATAAGAAAATAAGAAGAGCTCCATCTAGAGAAGAACTAAATAAACTATCAAATTTAACAGATGAAGAGAAAGAAACTTTAAAAGATCCATATATTATTAGATCAATATACATAACTACTTATGGTGATTTAAAGAATTATGTCAAAGATATGGAATATGAAGAAGCTAGAAAAGTATTACATATTTTAGAACCAGATTATATAAATGAAGATGATTGTGTAATTTTATTAAATTGGTGTATTCAGAGGAAAATAAAAGGATTAATGGAGTAATAATTTTAGACTATCTTTTGTTTCAAAATTATTAATCTCACATTTAGATAAATAGAATGCATTTTTACAATCTATATAATCATATATATTTGTTATATTATCATATGGTTTATTAAATAATTCATTATATTTTTCATTTAATTTTTTTAATTCATCTGTCAAATATTTGGGATCTATTATATTTGATACATCATATGGTGTTATAAATATTAATTGTTTAGCTGGATCAAAATAGTGTTCTCTTATTGTTTTATCTAAATTTTCTATCTTCGAAAGATTAATATTGTGTATAATCTGATTAATTGTTGGTCGATATTTATAATTATAATAATAAAAATTATATTTCAGTTCATGATCTAAATAATATTTTGTTAACCATTCATATCCTTGTAAATATTTATTTGTTATTTTATTTATATCTTCATCTATCATATCTGGATTCTCTGGATTATCTGAATTCTCTGGATTCTCTACATTAAATAAATGTTGATAATATGGAATAGCATTTGAATTAACTATTTGATCTGGATCTAATTTCCATTCTCGTTTATATTTAACACTATCAACTCTATGAATATTATGTTTTAAATTAATAAAGAATTGTTTTAATAATTTCCAATCTATACCTGTCTTATTAAATATATTTTGATCAACTAATTTTAATTGAACATATGATGACAATATTGTTTTGATATGTTTATTTGTATTTATTATTTCTAATCTTGGTAAAAAATCATTCCCTAATATTGTGAATAACATTACTATGTCTTTTATTATATTATGATCATCTTTCGCTACATTCAGATACTCAAATATTATCTTTTTTAAAGCATTCACATCTATTATATCTAATTTGGATAATTGTTGATCATATCGCATTATTTTTATCATATTATTTTCAGATTCTAATAACATTAATAATATAACATCAGCATCAGGTGAATATATCATAAAATCATATTTATTTAATTTATTCAATTCATGAATTTTAAATACAATCTTCTTCTCACCTTCTCCTGCATTACTATATGAATCCAATTCTATATTTATTCTTTTATTATGATTGTTTAAATATTTTTGAATATATTCTTCTAATTGTGACATAAATTTAGTTGCAGGTGAGATTTTACTTTTATTAAATCTAAATCTATTTATTACTTTCTCAAATTTATAATGATTATAATATATATCTGATTTTAAGGATGATAATGATCCATCAATATCTAAATCTTTCTTATATTGTTCTAATAATTGATTTTTAAAAGAATCATATAAGAATCCAATAAATCTTCTTTTTTTTTGTTCAATTATCTTAGCATATAATGGAACTCCATCAATTGCTAAATATAATAGTTCTAATGATGGAAAAGATTTAATTAATTCATTTATATATAAACTAACTTTATGAATTATTAACTTATCTAAATTTTCCTCTATAATTAATAAACGAAAGAATGACTCATTTATTGTGTCTAATATTATCTCTTTGAAATCTATTGATACTAAATATTTTGATTCTGTGTCAAATTCTTGATCCGTCATTTGATCTGACAAAACAATATATGATTCTAATATAAATGTATCATTAGTTGATAAGTTTTTTAGATGTTTATTAATATTATTTTTTTGAATATTGAATACAGCAGGATAAGTATTAGAGATTAAATATGTATGATATAGATAAATAATAGAATTAGATATAGTAGATGATATATTGTGAATAATTGAATTAAAATCAATTAAAAAATACTTAATTGGAAATGAATTATTATTGAATTCTGATATAATTTTATCACCATATGTCTTTTTTATACTATTAAAAAACTTTTCAATACCCATTTATTATATAAAGATATATTAATTTATTATTTTTATTATCTATAATGGATTATCATATAACTGATTTACCCAAATTATCCGATCATGAATATGATGATTATCATATAACTGATTTGCCAAAATTATCCGATCATGAATATGATTATGTTATAAATGATAATTATGATGATCATCAATTTTTAATAGATTATAAATTCGATTTAATAAAACAAAGATATAAAAATATAAATAAACTTATAACTTGGTTACTGTATAAAAATAGTTATTATTATCCAAGTAAAGTCTAAAAAAATTGATAAAAATAAGTTCTTATATAATTAATAATAATAACTAATATTATTCTATAAAGATGACTGACTATTATTTTTATATGACAGATATAATGGAACTACCAGATATTCCAGATCTACCTATCATAACTAATCATGAAAAGAATTTCATATTATATGAAACATATAATGAACAATCATTTATTCGTGATTATGAGTTGATTATGTTAAGACAAGAAGTCAAAAAGTTAAAAACATTAGTTCACAAAACATATGTATGGATGCATTATTGGCATCATAAAACTAAGAAACTAAAAGAATATTAATTATTTTATGAATTGTTCACGTGTTGATAAAAAATTGCTAATATCAACTACTAATAACTTAAAATTATATTATAATATTATAATATTATAATATAATTAGAAGATGTCAACGATTGATTTAAAACTCATTGATGAACTTAAAAAAGATCCTGAACAGTTTGTATTAACTCATGATATTAAAATTTTAATAAAGATCATTAAATATGCTATTGATAAATATCATAATGATAAACCAATTATGTCTGATTATACTTATGATATATTATATGATTATGTCAAAGAGAATGATCCAAAAAATCCAATATTTCAAGAGATAGGTGCAC
>JACCDO010168924.1_pt1 | contig 35391 bp, 38 predicted proteins | sample 7446101 | NCBI WGS metagenome assembly JACCDO01 (sample SAMN15323440, study PRJNA562643) | freshwater metagenome | isolation source: river surface water | place: USA:Blue River Watershed | collected 2017-08-16 | reverse complement strand
GTACCAGCTGGCACAAATACACCCTGCCATAGAGCCATTTCATAACCCTTCACACCAGCCTCTTGAAGCGTTACTAACTCCGGAGCGCCGCTGAAGCGATTCTTACTAGTCACCGCTAAAGCACGTGCTTTTTCTCCTTTATACAAAGGGAGGCCAACAGGCATACCAGCAAAGTAGAAATCAATTTGGCCACCAACTAAATCTGTTGCAGCTGGTGATCCTCCTTTGTAAGGGATGTGAATTGCCTGCAAACCCGTCGTGGCTAAAAATAATTCTCCAGCCATGTGATCAGAGTTACCAATACCGGAAGAACCAAAGCTCAACTTCCCTGGATCTGCTTTTAACATCGCCATCAAATCAGCAACATTTTTTGCCTTGGAATTGTTACCCACAATCAAAATATGAGGAGTAGCAGCAACACCAACTACTGGCAACAAATCTTTCTGGCCATTAAATGGCAGCTTAGGATTTGCCGCAACATTAATTGCAAGGCCGTTTTGTGCAAACAAAATGGTGTAGCCATCTGGAGCACTTTTAGCGACTGCATCAGCCGCCAAGCTACCAGCTGCACCACCTCTGTTTTCCACAACTACTGGCTGCTTAAGAGCGAGACTGAGATCATTTGCGATCATTCTGCCCACAATATCTGTAGAGCTTCCTGGCGCATAACCAATCATCATCTTGATTGGCTTATCCGGGTAGGCCTGTACAGTTGATCCTAAGACGACCGGTAATACAACTACACCTAAAGCAATGTTTTTTATTATTTTCTTAAACATATTGTCTCCTCCACAAATTTAAATACTTAATGATGCAATCCCACACTCCTTGGCACAGATATTTAAGGATTCCAATAACTCAGGAGTTACTGGAATTCCTTGACGCATTCTGTCTGCCATTACCTTTGCAGCACCTTCTCCTGGTACACGTATTTCTTTTACCCCCGGCAAAGTAGATGAACTCTTCAAATCATCTACTAAGGCAATCACACGCTGAATAAATTCATCGCGATCACCAAATGCACTAGGGTCTACAGCAATAATGGTTTGCCCAGTATTAGTAATCAAATCATGATGGGCATTAAAGTCAATAGTACCCTTACCTACGGCTGCATTGTTGAGTGCTCCCGCAAGCAGCCCAATCATGACCGCCAAGCCATATCCCTTATAGCCGCCAATGGGCAATAAAGAACCCTCACCCGATTTCTTGGGATCAGTAATGGGCTTACCCTGACGATCAATCATCCAATCATCAGGCATGGTTTCTCCTTTTTGCGCAGCGAGCTTCACCTTGCCATACGCTGCAACCGTGGTAGCAATATCCAGCAAGACCATAGGATGATCGCCAGCAGGCACCGCAATCGCAATTGGATTGGTAGATAAGAGTAAATCGATACCACCCCAAGGCGCCATGTGATTGGCATTTCCAACCGCCATATAAATGCCGATGTAACCTTGCTCCGCTAATTTACGGACATATACCGAGGCTGCGCCTGAGTGATTACCGAAGTGGCTACCTACCCAGCAGACGCTATGTTCTTTTACTTTCTGGATCGCAACTTCGACTGCCTTATTCATCACGAGATGACCTAAGCCATTGTCGCCATTGATTAATGCAGTTGCACCCTTTTCACGCTCAACCCGAATATTGGGATTGAGGTTGACGCCACCCGCACGAATCCGCTTTAAATAAGCTGGCAAACGAAAAATGCCGTGGCCATCAGCGCCAACTAAATCAGACTTCACCATCAACTGCCCGATTAACTTGGCATCAGCTGCTGGCACTTGCACTGAGATCAGAGCCTGAGCAATGAAATTTTCAGCCTCGTTAATCGATAAGTATTGAAGATTACCCATCTGACCCTAAACCTCCGTACTCGCTTTAAATTCCATACTGTAAGTATATTTACCTTCAGGGTGATAAGTTACTGTCACCTCAAAGAGTCGATCTTGATCATCAAAGTAACGTCTAATAATGACGAGACAAGGATCGCCAGTCTTGAGCTTCAAATGCTCAGCAATCACCGGGGTGGCGCCCAAGGTGTAGATGTCTAACTCTGCACGTGCAATCCTAGCGCCATATTTTTTCTCAATCTGCTCAAAGACCATCAACTGAGGATGCTCAGGATCAGTAGTCAGTGAAGCAAACTGAGGCAGGATGTAAATATCTGACCAGGCAATGATTTCTTCTGGCTCACGACGCTTACGTATGGCACCAATGTGATACCAAGAGGAGCCTAGTGAGCCGCCAATCATCGCACTTTGCGCTTGATCCAACTCAATGTACTCCTCCACTAAATTCTCTCGATAGGTATCACGCGGATAGCTCAAGATATCTACTGGAGAATTAAAGCTTTGAGTAAACCGTCTTAATTTCTGCCTAGAAATAATCTGAGTTGGTGCGCCTTGACGTCGAAAAATCAGACCATTTATTTCAAGAATTTGCAAAGCATGACGCAAAGTATGGCGGCTTGCCTGAAAATTTTGACAAAGGTCTGCCTCGGTAGGCAAGGCAGACCCCACGGGCCAATCGCCGTTATAAATGCGTTGCTCTAGCGTATTAGCTAGAGACTTGTATAACGGTAGGCGCTCAATCAATTTAAGACAATCCAAACATCTTCTTACCAGCAACTGGAAGACGTGCTTTTAAGATGTCGCCTGATAAAGATTCCGTGATGTAAAGATCTTTGCCATCTGGACCACCAAAACACATATTGGCCAAATGATGATGATGTGGGTTATCTGAATAGATCAAATGGGTTGGCAGCATATTGCTATCAAATCTCCAGATACCAATTCCTAAATGGCATACCAACAAACCATTCTCGGAGTCCATCTCTATACCATCTGGACCAGCTACACCACCCGTCAACTGAATAGCAACGCCAGTTTTAGAAACTGAACCATCAGCCATCAATGGCAATCTCCAGATTTGCTGTGAACGAGTAGCTGCAACGAATACATGCTTTTCTTGCGTATTCAAAGTAATTCCATTTGGACTTGGTACGTTTAGAGCTAAACGATCTAATTGACCATTTGCACGCAATCTAAATACGCGACCAGTCGGGTCTGCGATACCAGTTTGACCTTGATCAGTGAAATACAAGTCGCCATTAGAAGCAAAATGTAAATCATTAAGACCTTTAAAGTTCTCGCTATACATAGAACCCAAGACAGTTTCAATCTTTCCGGTTTTTGTGTCTAAGGCAATCAAGCCCATTTTGTAGTCACAGATAAATGCGCGACCGTCTTTATGGAACTTCAAACCATTAGGCCAGCCGTCGTATTGGGTAATGAGCTCCCAATCTCCTTTTGGTGAAATTCTGAAAATACGGCCAAATGGAATATCGACAAACCATAAGTTACCTTCGCGATCAAAAGAAGGTCCTTCCAAAAAGCACTCTACTTCAGCGCCTTGGCGATTAGGATCGGACCAGCCAGTGCGAGATTTTTTCCTAAACTTCTCAGGCATGGACATGAATACTTCCGCTTTAATTTTCTCAACTGGCTGGAATGGGTTATGCATTGTCATAAATAGGGGCTCCTGTTAATGTTATCCGTATAAGTTATTATTATTGTTCAAGTATTAAACCACGATTAATGATAATCTTATGTAAATATTGATTCTTAATCAATAAAAACAATTTTAACTTATCCGTATAGGCTTAAAGATGAAGAACTATGTAGCCGTTATTGGCACTGGAATCATGGCTGCAGGCATTGCCGCAGGATTTATTGCCCAAAGTATTCCTGTTGTCATTTTGGGCAGATCGAAAGAGAAGGCAGACGCTTGCTTAGATAAAGCCCTCTTGCTAGCTAACAAAATTGGCTTAGCAGGTGCCAACACGCAAAAGGATGCGGCCACTCTGAAGGCCGAACAGTCGACGGGCATACTAGAAGACTGGTCTAACTGGGATCAGTGTTTATGGGTAATTGAAACTGTTGCAGAAAACCTTGCGCTGAAGCAACAGGTATTTCAGTACTTGGATGGCGTGGTTCCATCGCAAATCCCGATTGGTAGCAATAGCTCTGGCTTTCCAATTACCAAAATTGCTGATGGCCTTAAAACGGCTGATCGCATGATGGGTGCGCACTACTTTATGCCCGCTGAGGTTGTCCCTCTGGTAGAAATTGTGATGGGGCAAAAAACAAACCTGTCATTTGCACAGCAAGCTTGTGAGCTTTACAAAAGCATTAGCAAAAAACCGGTGCTTGTTAAGAAAGATATCCCAGGATTCTTGGCCAACCGCATTCAACATGCCCTGATGAGAGAAGCGCTCTCTTTAGTGCAAGAAGGTATTGCCACTCCTGACGATATTGATGATGCCGTGAGATACAGCTTTGGCTTTCGCTACGCGGCCGTTGGCCCTATGACTCAAAAAGAAATTTCTGGCTGGGATGGCATGGCCAACGCTGCTCGCGAAATCTATCCTTCCCTCTCCAACATCTCCACCCTACCTCCAAAGGTCGAGCAATTGATGAAAGAAGGTAAAACAGGAATGAAAGCTGGGGAAGGCTTTAGAAAGTGGACGCCTGAAGAAATCAGTAAGGTATCTGACTCCTACTCTAAAAGATTAAAGGCAGCCTTTGATGTTCTTAACATTGAATAAGCGTGTAGCCTTTGGCAATAGCCTCTCTTACCCTGGACTCATTCGGTGTAATTCCGACACCAGTGCCGGCCAATTGGGCGGCATCCAAGTGACCTTGATTTGCCGTTAAGGCTTGATCGCAAATATCAAACTGCAAGTACTGATTTGACATGCTAAATCCCCATGGAACTTCATCGAGCGCAAAGCCAATCGCAGCGGTTGCAGCGCCAGAGAGCGAAGTCTCGGCAATTTTGCATGCCAAATTGAGTTTGAGGTTATTGGCTTTTAATACTTGTGCTGCCTCAAAAGCCTGGAGGACCCCTCCCGTCTTGATGAGCTTCAAGCTAGCGCCATCAAATGCTTTGGCCTCAATGAGTTCTTTGATCTCAGACATGCCATGGATAGATTCATCTAAACCAATTGGAATCCGAGACTTTTGCTTTAGCAAAACAAAATCCTCTAACGCCAAGTCGGCGGGAATCAACTGCTCTGCAAAACTCAATTTACTGGCTTCGCCTGATTCGCAAAAACGAATAGCATCTTCCATACTCAGAGCACAATTCGCATCAACTGAAATCACATCGCCTGCCAATAAATCAGATAGCATGGCAACCCTTTTGAGATCCTCCGCTAAAGATAGAGAGCCAATCTTGATCTTCCAATGTTTAAAGCCTTGGGCGCGGAATTCTTTAGCGTCAGCCACCTCTTTCTCGGGCGAGCCACCGAGCATCCGCAGCAATGGAATTGGCTGGGGCTTAGGTAGATGGGAAAGATTATTCTCTGCGCGTAAATATTTCCACAATGGAATGGATCTGCTTTTCGTAAAGAGATCCAATAAAGCCATCTCAACACAAGATTTAGCAGAGGCATTGCCATACAAGATGCCAGAGAAGGTGCCAGCAAAATCTTTTGGGTCACCCCACTCACTAGACTTGGCGCCCTCTACTAAATATTTCACGCTACCTAAAAGACTGTCTAAAGTTTCACCGGTCATGAGTGGTGCTACTGAAGCCTCGCCCCAACCTGTTCGCCCTTCTTCATCCGTCAAGCAGAGAAGAATGGTTTTAGCATCTCGCACGAATTCTCGCGCCATCTTAATCGGCTCAATGAGCGGTATGGAGAGCGGATAGATGGTCGCTTTAGTAATTTTCATTGGTAGAACCTTACATGAGATTGAGTATTTTGACATTCCTTTTGCAAGAAACACTTCTTCCGATATGCTAGGGAATATACGCGCCCTAATAAGGCCTTGAATTGCATTAAAACGAATAATGAGACGATTTACAAGCAAACAATTTACGTAACTGAAAGACTGACATGATTGAAACTACTGGAAAAAAATTAGCTGGCCCAATTATTCGCCTGCACCCGAACGACAACATTGTGGTGGCCCGAGTCGATGTAGGTATTGGCGCTGAAGTACCGAGTGAAAACTTCACCAGTCGCAGTCAAGTTCCAGCAGGCTACAAAATTGCTACTAAGAAAATTCTCAAGGGTGAACCCATTCTGAAATACAACGTCACCGTTGGTTTTGCGAATGTCGATATTGAGCCAGGCACCATGGTTCACAGTCATAACACTGAGTTTCGTGAATTCGACCGTGACTACGCTTATGCAAGTGAATACAAGCCCACAGACATGTTGCCAGAGTCTGAGCGTGCCACCTTTCAAGGGTATGTCCGCGCTAATGGCAAAGTAGGAACCCGCAATTTCATTGGCATCCTGTCAACTGTCAATTGCTCGGCAACCGTCGTCAATCGGATTGCAGATTGGTTTACACCAGAACGCTTAAAGGATTATCCAAACGTCGATGGTGTTGTTGCGTTCAGTCACGATATTGGTTGCGGCATGGAAATGAGTGGTGAGCCGATGCAATTACTTCGTCGCACCATGGCGGGTTATGCACGTCACCCCAATCTAGCCGCAGCACTCATTGTTGGTCTTGGTTGTGAACGCAATCAACTCAAAGGCTTAATGGAGCAAGAGGATCTTAAAGAAGGCCACAATCTCCACACCTTCATCATGCAAGAGTCAGGTGGTACACGCAAGACTATCGAAGCAGGCATCGAAGCAGTAAAAGCTTTACTACCCGAGGCTAATAAAGTGAAGCGTGAGACGGTATCAGCAAGTCACCTCACTGTTGGTCTCCAGTGCGGCGGATCAGATGGCTTCTCTTCCATTACTGCAAACCCAGCATTAGGTGCGGCAATTGATATTTTGTCGCGCCATGGTGGTACAGGCATTCTGTCAGAGACACCAGAAATTTATGGTGTCGAACATACTCTCACTCGCAGAGCAGCAAGCCAAGCGATTGGTGAAAAATTGATTCAACGTATTCGCTGGTGGAAAGATGAATACTCGGTTGGTAGAGATGTGCAGATCAATGGAAAAGTCAGCCCTGGTAATCAAATTGGTGGTTTGGCCAATATCTTTGAAAAATCCCTTGGCTCCTCCATGAAGGGAGGCACAGGCCCCCTAATGGAAGTCTATAAATATGCTGAGCCTGTAACTACTAAAGGCTTTGTCTTTATGGATACCCCAGGATTTGATCCCGTATCAGCTACAGGTCAAATTGCGGGTGGCGCTAACCTAGTCGCATTTACCACTGGCCGCGGATCCATGTTTGGCTCTAAGCCAGCGCCATGCATCAAATTAGCCACCAATACCCCAATGTACGAGCGCTTAACCGAAGATATGGACATCAACTGTGGTGAAATCCTCGATGGCACCGTCTCCGTCCAAGAAATGGGCCAGCGCATTTTTGAGCTATTTTTACGAACTGCCTCTGGCGAGCCATCCAAAAGCGAGCTCCTGGGTCTAGGTGATTATGAGTTTGTTCCATGGCAAATCGGCGTAATGAGCTAATAGGACGTTAGAATTAATCCTTGAAGTTCAAACAAGACTTAAACGAAATTTATAAGGCTTATGAAATTTAGGGATTACTACGAAACCTTGGGGGTAGCGCGATCCGCTACCGAGGCTGAGATTAAATCAGCCTACCGAAAATTAGCTCGCAAATATCACCCAGATGTGAATAAAGAGTCTGGGGCTGAAGAACAGTTCAAAGCGATTGGTGAGGCATACGCTGTTCTCAAAGATACTGAGAAGCGAGCCGCCTATGATCGCTTTGGTGAAAACTGGAAAAACGGTCAAGACTTTACCCCGCCCCCAAATTGGAATGAAGGATTTGAATATGCTGATAGCGGCCCTCATGGCGGCTATGGTGGTGGCTTCGATGGCGATCAAAGTGAATTCTTTGAATCTCTTTTTGGTAGAGGTCGACATCGTCAAGGTGGACGAGGCGGCAATCCTCGTCAGGGAATGAATTTCAAAGGCCAAGATCATCACGCCAAAATTTTGATTGATTTAGCAGATGCCTACAACGGTGCTAAACGCACAATTGCATTGCATATGCCCACTCAAGATGCGCAAGGTCATGTCAGTACGCAAGAACGCAAGTTAGATGTCAGTATTCCAAAAGGAATTAAAGCAGGACAAAATCTACGCCTCTCTGGTCAAGGTGGTCCTGGTATGGGTGAAGGAAGCCCCGGCGATCTCTATTTAGAAATTGACTTTCATCCAAGCGCAATCTATCGCGTAGAGGGTAAGGATGTTTACATTGATATTCCCTTAGCACCATGGGAAGCAGCCTTAGGCACTACAGTGAATGTCCCCACTCCTGCAGGCTCAACACTAGAACTGAAGATACCTGCGGGTACCGTGGCCGGTCGTAAGATGCGCCTCAAAGGCAAAGGTATTCCAAGTGCAGAAGCTGGTGATCTTTATGTTGTTCCAACCATCGCATTGCCGCCTGCGCAAACAGATGCACAAAAAGAAGCGTATCAACAATTTGAGAAGGCTTTTGATTTCAACCCAAGATCACACTTGAAGGGATGATGAAGATGACACAAACAAATATCACCTGGATTGAAGGTAGCGTTGTAGAAAATGAAGTACATATGAGCATTGTGGAACTGTCCCATGCTTCTCGCACCCCCGAAGATCTCATCATGTCATGGGTATCTGAAGGTGTACTCAGCCCAACAGGATCATCACCACAAGATTGGCGCTTTAGCGGAGACTCGCTGCGTAGAGCAAAAACTGCAGCCCACCTAACACATGATCTTGAGCTCAATGTTCCAGGTGTTGCCTTGGCTTTAGATCTCTTAGAAGAAATCGCGCAACTACGAGCGCGCCTAAAGATAGGTAATTAAGAATTCTTTAAGACTCGGAGCGGCTTAAGAGTTGCTCCCAGCGCTGCAGCTTTTGATCCAACTGCTCAGTAATCTCCGTCAAGCGTGCCTGCATGCTTGCAGCTAATTCAGGTTCATTTTTATATAAGTCCGGATTGCTCATGGCAATGCCAATATCAGCCTGCTCAGTCTCTAGCACCTCAATTTGAGCTGGCAATGCTTCTAGCTCCTGGCGTTCCTTACCATTGAGCTTTTGTACCCCACTGTTTGCAGCCTTGACCTCTGTCTTCGCTTCAGCTTTAACCTCAGCTTTTGTCTCGACTTTGGGCGGTACTTTTTCAGAGCCTCTTACGTTAGCAGCACGAATCTTGTCTGAGCGGGCTTTCTGAATCTTCCAATCCTCATAACCTCCTTCATACTCCCGCCAAAATCCATCACCCTCATTAGCAATGATGCTGGTAACAACGTTGTCCAAGAAGTAGCGGTCATGGCTGACTAAGAAAACAGTCCCTTTGTAATCTTGTAGCAATTGCTCAAGAAGATCTAAGGTATCAATATCCAAGTCATTGGTTGGCTCATCTAATACCAGTACGTTAGCAGGCCTTGCAAATAAACGCGCCAACAATAAACGATTGCGCTCGCCGCCAGACAAAGTACTTACCGGGGAATTAGTACGCTCAGGTGCAAACAAGAAGTCACTGAGATAGCTCTTCACATGTTTTTTATTGCCGTTGATTTCGATCCACTCACTACCTGGGCTAATGTAATCTTCCAGTGAGGCATTGAGATCTAAGCCCTCACGCATTTGATCAAAGTAAGCCACTTCAATACGCGTACCCATGGTTGCAGTACCAGAATCTGGGGTAATCGTTCCGAGAATGAGTTTGAGTAAAGTTGTTTTACCAGCACCATTTGGCCCCAATAAACCCACCTTGTCACCACGCAAAATAGTAGCCGTGAAATCTTTCACAATGGGTCGATCGTAAGACTTTGATACCTCTTGCAGATCTGCAACAATCTTGCCGCTACGGTCTCCTGCCGATACCGCCAACTTCACTTGACCGATTGCATCTCTGCGTTGCGCACGACTAGCGCGGAGATTTTCTAGGCGAGCTATACGGGCAACACTTCGGGTACGACGGGCCTCAACCCCTTTACGTATCCAGACCTCCTCTTGCGCCAATAATTTATCCGCCCTTGCGTTTGCTAAGGACTCAGAATTGAGCTCTTGATCCTTTAGCACTTCATACGCAGAGAAGTTTCCAGGGTATGAGCGCAAGATGCCGCGATCGAGCTCCACAATTTGTGTGCAGACGTTATCTAAGAAAGCACGATCGTGGGTAATTAAGATGACAGAACCTTGGTACTCTTTTAAAAGATCTTCTAACCAAGCAATCGAATCTAAATCCAGATGGTTAGTGGGCTCATCCAACAAGAGCACATCAGGCATCTCTACGAGTGCACGTGCTAAGGCAACCCGCTTTTTGGTTCCTCCAGACAAAGTGCTAATTTTGACGTCTGAATCTAAGTGCAAACGATCGAGTGTTTCATAAACGCGTTGCTCCCAATTCCAGCCACTTAGGGCTTCGAGTTGAGACTGCACTTCATCTAAGCGATGGTGAGAAGCGTCATCCCACTCACCAACACTTAATGCCTCATATTCTTCACGCAAGGCCTTGGCTTGTGCCACCCCTTTCGAGACTGCATCAAAGACCGTTTCTTCTGCTTCGAAGATAGGCTCTTGCGGAACATAGGCTATGCGTAGACCTTGCTGATATTGCAATAGCCCATCATCCATTTTTTCGATGCCAGCCAGGATCTTCAGTAAGGAAGATTTGCCAGTGCCATTGCGGCCAATTAAGCCAACACGCTCACCAGATTCCAGTGAAAAAGCGGTGTTAGCGAGGAGGTCAACGTGGCCAAAAGCCAGTTTTGCATCAGTGAGTACGATTAAAGCCATGGCGACATTATCGTCACTAAAGGAAAAGTCGGGATATTTCGGCCAATTTCTGCGAGACTAGTATCAAATGATCTGCAAACTAAGCCCCTCAGCACCCCGCCTCATCCTCTTCGCTGGCCATGCTGGCACTGGAAAATCAACGCTTGCTAAGCGGGCTCTACCCCTCATTATTGAAAAGACAGGGGAAGATTTTTTCTTTTTGGATAAAGACACGGTTTATGGCGCCTTTAGCGCTCACGTGATGGAGCTCACCACCCATAATGCAAATGATCGTGATAGCCCCTTCTATCTAGAAAATCTTCGTGATTGGGAATATCGAGGCCTCATTGAGGTTGCAAAAGAAAATCTATTGCTGGGTGTTAACGTCATTCTAGTCGGCCCCTTCTCTAAGGAAATTCAGAGTGGGCAAATGTTTGATCCACAAGCCCTTGGCGTTCCGCCACAAACTCGCATTGAGATAGCGTGGATTGATTTAGCGGTAGACGAAGCAAAGCAAAGAATGGAAAAGCGAGCGGATCCTCGGGATGACTGGAAGTTGGCGCACTGGGATCAATACGTGATTCGCCGTATCGACCCACCCCAACATACTGCAATCAAACGCTTTGATAACCTTCATTTTGATGAAGGTCTATTCAATAAACTGATTGATGACCTGATTGCCCCATAAAAATGGAGCCCCTAAGGGGCTCCATATCAAGCTCTAAGAACTGAATTCCTAGAACTTGTAAGTCACACCAACAGCAGGCATCCAAGGGTTCAAGGTTAGTTTACCAAGGTTAGTACCGCCAGCAACTGTATTGACATTAGTGCTGATGGCCGCGTATTTCAAATCAATATTGAGACCCCAGTTTTTATCAAACATATAGTCAGCGCCAATTTGAGCAACTGCACCAAGACTAGATTGATCTACTGTTACTGAATTACCTAATGCAGGGAAGTTTTGACGGTTACCGAAAATTGTATAGTTCACACCAGCACCAACATAAGGCTTAAATGCGCCAAGATCAGTGAAGTGGTACTGAATCAATAAAGATGGTGGTAACGCAGTGATCTTGCCGACATTGTTATTACCAGAGCCAGCTGTGATATTGACCTGTTGTGGATAAGTTAAGACCAATTCAGCTGCGATATTTTTTGTAAAGAAATAGGTGATGTCCAACTCAGGGATAATTTGATTCTCTGCTTTTACATTTAAAGTAGAGACAGTATCGGTTTGACCATTCTGCCAAAGTAGATCTACTGCACGAACGCGCACCATCCATGGGTTATCGCCAGAAGACTGGGCCTGAGATGCTACTGGAGCTAATGATGCTACTGCAGCCATTGCTGCTACTAGAGATTTAATACGCATGGTAATTCCCCTTTTCTTTTATCAATTTCGATGAGTTCATTTTGAAATTGATAAAGCAATCTGAATTTGATGCAAATCAAACTCAATGGGGTCATATATTTTTTATTGGTTCAAAAGCAACATCGTTTTGAAGATCATTTGACCTAAATCAAATAGAGACTACAAGACCTTAGAATAAGTTCCTTGAGTTTGTGATTCTCGAAGATGGCGATCAAAAGTCATCGCTACTCGTCTAGCTAGCAATCGACCTTTAATAGGCACCACCAAAGTTGAGCCCTGCCATTCTAATAGGCCAGCCTCTTCAAGATCCTTCAGCTCTACTAGTTCAGCTTTGAAGTAATTCTTGAAGTCTATTTGATGCGCATTAGCAAAGGCTTGGGTATCCAGGGCAAATTGGCACATTAACTCACCAATGAATTCACGGCGCAACAAATCGTCAGTGTTTAAGCGAAGGCCGCGTAACGTAGGTAGATGACCATCATCAATAGCAGCGTAATACTCATCAAGCGTGCGCACATTTTGTGAATAGCAATCATCCACCTTGCCAATAGAAGAAATACCGAATGCCAACAGATCACATTCGGCTTGGGTTGAATAGCCCTGAAAATTGCGATGTAGCCTCCCCTCCTTCTGAGCAATCGCTAACTCATCATCAGGCTTGGCGAAATGGTCCATGCCAATAAAAACATAATCTGCTTCGCCCAGACGCGCTATCGTATTAGACAAAATATCTAATTTATCCGCAGCTGGCGGTAGATCGACTTCTGCAATACGACGCTGCGGCTTGAAGATATGCGGCAAGTGTGCATAGTTGTATACCGACAGTCGATCTGGGTTCATCTTTAAGACTGCATCAACAGTCTCTTTAAAAGTTTCTGGAGTTTGTTTTGGCAGGCCATAAATCAAATCCACGCTACGGGACTTAAAGCCATATTTTCTGGACCAATCCATCACGGCCTGAGTCTCTTCAATCGTCTGAATACGATGCACAGCTTCTTGTACTGCCAAATTAAAATCTTGCACCCCAAGACTAATACGGTTAAAGCCCAGCTCTGCCAAGAGCGCAATATCAGCCTCAGTGACTCGACGTGGATCAATTTCGATAGAGTATTCCCCACCAGGCAATAACTCGAAGTGATTACGAGTGTGCTGCATCAACTCCGTCATCTCTTCATGAGATAGAAAGGTAGGTGTTCCACCACCCCAATGAAGTTGGGTAATTGGGATTTGTTTATTCATACCCATTGCCCTACATACCATCGCCATTTCTTTTGCTAAGTATTTAATATATTTTGCACTTCGGCCATGATCTTTGGTGATGATCTTATTGCAGCCACAGTAGTAGCAAATGTTGGGGCAAAACGGTAAATGAAAATATAAAGAAAGGGGCTCATTGACCTTAGCCACCCTCTGAAGAGCTTCTAAATAATCTGAATCATGAAAGGCATTATGAAAACGGTCAGCACTTGGATATGAGGTATAGCGTGGCCCGTTGATATCAAACTTTTGTAATAGTTCCGGATGAAATAAAGCTTCTTTTTCATCAGATGGGGGCGTAATAATCGCTGACTTCATAAATGCTGAATAAATAATGAGAACACTTACTGACCTAGGTAATCCATGGCAACTGCTTCTGCTACTTTAATCCCATCCACCCCAGCAGACAAAATTCCGCCGGCATACCCAGCCCCTTCGCCTGCAGGATAAAGGCCTTTGATATTGAGACTCTGGAAGTTTGGGCCTCGGGTAATACGCAATGGCGAGGAGGTTCGAGTCTCCACGCCCGTCAATACGGCATCCTTCATCGAAAACCCTTTGATCTGCTTCTCAAAGGCAGGGATAGCCTCCCGAATAGCCTCGATGGCATACGCTGGCAAACTCTCTGCCAAATCAGTCAGATGCACGCCAGGTTTATAGGATGGCAACACACTACCAAATTCTGTAGAAGGCTTGCCTTCCAAAAAGTCGCCTACTAATTGACCAGGGGCTTCATAAGTTCGACCGCCTAATTCATAAGCCTTCGATTCAATCGCACGCTGAAACTCGATCCCGGCTAATGGTCCCCCGGGATAATCCTCAGGAGTAATGCCCACTACGATCCCCGCATTGGCATTGCGCTCATTACGACTGTATTGGCTCATGCCGTTAGTCACTACCCTATTTGGCTCTGAGGTGGCAGCAACGACGGTGCCACCGGGACACATACAGAAACTATATACAGAGCGACCATTCTGAGCGTGATGCACTAATTTGTAATCTGCTGCACCAATCAATTCATTGCCCGCATGCGGGCCCAACCTTGCACGATCAATTAATGACTGCGGATGCTCAATTCGAAAGCCAACTGAAAACGGCTTGGCCTCCATAAATACGCCCGCGTCATGTAAAGCCTGAAAAGTATCTCGTGCGCTATGACCTAATGCCAATATCACATGATTAGCCGCGAGATCAGGATGATTTTCAATTTTGATCCCAGCGATTTGATCATTCTGAATATCAAACCCGATTACCTTTTGATTAAAACGAATTTCACCACCAAGCTCGATGATATGTTGACGCATTTTCTCAACCACGCCAACCAAACGAAAGGTGCCGATATGAGGCTTAGCTACATAGCGAATCTCTTCTGGCGCGCCCGCTTTAATAAACTCTGCAATAACCTTGCGACCGTAAAACTTCGGATCTTTAATTTGGCTATAGAGCTTGCCATCTGAAAACGTGCCAGCTCCACCCTCTCCAAATTGAACATTTGATTCTGGATTGAGAATATTTTTACGCCATAAGCCCCAAGTATCTTGGGTGCGTTCACGTACAGGCTTGCCACGCTCTAAAACAATCGGCTTAAATCCCATTTGCGCCAATAGCAATGCGGCAAAAATTCCGCAAGGGCCAAACCCGATCACGACAGGACGTAATAACTTCCCGCTTGCAATCGATTCTGGCGCCTTTGCTACAAAGTGATAGCTGGTATCAGGTGATGGCCGAACATGAATGTCATTAGAGAACTTCTTTAGTAAGCCATCCTCATCTTTAACAGAACAATCTACTGTGTAGATAAAGGCTAGCGCCACATTCTTTCTCGCGTCATAGCTACGCTTAAAGATCTCAAATGACATGAGATCTTTGCTAGATAACTGCAAGCGCTTGAGAATCGCCTCCTCTATAGCCTCCGGAGGATGGCTGATGGGTAAACGAAGTTCAGTAATCCGAATCATGAAAACGTCTTACTCAGCTTTTGCTCCTGAGCTTTTAACGACAGTCGCCATCCGATCAAAATCTTTTGCTAGTAACTGATTAAATTCAGTTGGGTTCATGTTCCCAATCTCAATCCCTTGACGACGCATGCGCTCGATAATATCTGGCTGTTTCAAGAGCTTTGTCATTTCAGCAGAGATTTTATTGATCACATCTTTTGGCGTGCCAGCAGGAGCAAGCAAACCAAACCAACTATCAAATGCATAACCCTTAACTGTATTAGCTATCGGCGGAATCCCCGGAACGAAAGGAGATGGTTTCTCAGATGAAACACCCAAGAAGCGAATCCGTGAATCATTCATAAATGGCAATGCAGCCACATTGGCAGCAATAACTGCTTGAGCGCGCCCCGCCAATAGTTCTGTAATGGCATCACCTGTGCCTTTGGTTGGGATATGAACTAAATCAATACCTGCCATGCTGTCAAAGTACGCCATTGCTAAATGAGATGCACTACCGTTACCAGCACTTGCATAGTTGTACTGTCCAGGCTTGGCTTTTGCTAGCGCAATAAATTCTGCAACTGTCTTTGCTGGAAATTCTGAATTGGTCATCATGATGTAGCTGCTAGTACCAATATAGGCAGCTGCTGTGAAATCCTTTTGCGGATCAAAACTCAGTCTAGGAAATAAGGTTCCATTGATATTGTGACTAGCTGCTGCCATCACCAGGGTATAGCCATCGGGCGCAGATTTGGCCACAATGCCAGTGCCGACAGTACCGCCTGCTCCAGCCTTATTTTCAACCAGCACAGTTTCACCAAGCGCCACACCTAATTCATTAGAAAATGAGCGTGCTAAGGCATCTTGAACGCTGCCTGGAGAGAACGGCACAATAATCTTGATAGGCTTTGTTGGCCATGGAGCAGCAAGCGCAGACAAATGCATACAGGAGGCTAAAAACAGACCTCCTAATAGCTTGGTTGCTAAGCGAATATTTTTATCAAAACTGGGCTTCATGGCAGGCTCCACTAAATTGAACAAATTCCCAAAATGATACTGGGAATATCCCAATTCGCGGTGCATTTGGCGTAAAAGGCGATAATGCGCCATGGCTCTACGCGCAACCATCCACAAAGCAGACCTCCATGTCGCTGATTCTGACCGCCATTACTATGGCAGCCACTCCTTAACGATTGCCAAACACCCGTCAGAGACGGATGAGCGCATGATGGTCCGAATCATTGCTTTTGCCCTACAAGCCCATGAAGATTTGGCTTTTACTAAAGGCTTAAGCGACACCGATGAGCCTGATTTATGGATTAAAGATCTGACAGACTCCATCAAGCTCTGGATTGAGATTGGTCAACCTGACGAGCGTCGCATTCTGAAAGCCTGTGGCAGGTCTGACCAAGTGATGGTGTATTGCTATGGCGGACATACCAGCAAAATCTGGTGGGACGGTATTGCCAATAAATTAACCAGGGCTCGTAACCTGCAAGTAGTATCTATTCCTGCTGAGCAATCACATGAACTACTTAAACTTGTAGAGCGCAGTATGGTGCTTCATGTCAACGTACAAGATGGTGAGGCATATGTTTCTTCGGACCAAGGTCAAGTAACGATTACGCCTGAGGTATGGCGCACCAATCAAGAGTAAGACCCTGCACACAATTGCAATGAAGACCGTCATTTTCGATACCAATGTCTTGCTTGATCTATTCGTCTTTAATGACTTTAGAGCCATTCATCTAAAGCAAGCTTTACTAGACCAAAAAATAGATGCACTAGCTAGTCCCACTACATTAGAAGAGTTTGCAGATGTGATTTCTCGCCCTTTGTTTGCCTTGGAGGCTGATACCCAAAAAACCATTCTCCAGCAGTGGAAAAGTCATGCACGCATCCTAGAAGACCATGGCTTACTTAAGGCGCCATGGGAATGCCGAGACCTTGATGATCAAATCTTTTTAGATCTCGCTTTTACAACGAAGCCTTGCATACTCATTAGCAAAGATCTTGAGATCCTCAAGTTATCCAGCAAAGCTGCTTCAGCTGGTATTCTGATCACTGCCGATTACAACGCAATCGATTCAGACCTATAAGCCTTGAGCTGCTTGTGCAGCAATTTCAAAAGATTTGAGGCGAGCTTGGTGATCAAAGATCTGGCCCGTCATAATTAACTCATCAGCCCCAGTCAGATCTAACCAATGACGCATGGTTTTTCTCACAGTCTCAAGTGAGCCTACTGCTGATACTTGCAGGGTATGTGCAGCTGTCATTTTTTCGTGAGGCTCACAAAAATCATCTATATCAGCAATCGGGGGAGGTAGTTGACCACGCGTATTGCGACGCATTCTGATGACGTTTTGCTGCAAAGTCGTAAAGAGATGTTGCGCTTCCTCATCAGTTTCTGCAGCAACCACATTCATCACAAAGGCTGAATACGGCTTATCTAATTTATCGGACGGCTTAAATAATTCTCGATAGATCTTCATTGCATCTAGCAACTGATCAGGGGCAAAGTGAGAAGCAAAGGCGTAAGGTAAGCCAAAGTGGGCAGCAAGTTGTGCGCCGTAGAGACTGGATCCCAAAATCCAAATAGGGACTTCTGTATTGGCACCCGGAATTGCCTTGACAGCCTGCCCTTCCTGAATCGGGCCAAAGTAATGCTGCAACTCCCGAACATCCTGTGGAAAACGATCTTCGCTACCCAACAAATCCCTACGTAGCGCCCTTGCAGTCATTTGATCTGTTCCAGGTGCACGGCCCAAACCCAGCTCAATCCTGCCAGGATAGATAGAAGCTAAAGTACCGAACTGCTCTGCAATAACCAAGGGTGCATGATTGGGCAACATGACTCCACCAGATCCAAGCCGTATCGTATGGGTGCCTGCTGCTATATAGCCTATAAGCACCGCTGTAGCTGAGCTGGCATTACCGGTCATATTGTGATGCTCAGCGACCCAATAGCGCGTGTAGCCCCACTTCTCAGCATGCTGAGCCGCATCCAATGAGTTACGCAATGCATCCCCAGCAGTAAATCCCTGTGGGATCGGAGATATATCTAGAATGGAGTATGGGATGGGATTGGCCATCACTAGATCATACTGAGAAAGTCGCTACTTAACATGAGCAAACCAAAAATGGCAGACCCTGATGAAGGGCTCTTTAAACCGGGTGCCAAACTCAAGCATATCAAGACAGGTGGTTTCTATAAGGTGGTGATGCTAGCGAATATTGAAGCCACTCTTGAGCCTGCCTATGTTTATGAATCCCTACAGTCCCATGATTTCTGGGTAAGGCCCCAAGGGGAAATGGAAGATGGGCGTTTTGAGCTCATTGAACAATAAAGGTCCCATAAGAACCAATCAGAGGAATATTCCGTGACCCCAACTACTGCAGACGAACGCATCACCAACCTAGAAATCAAACTCAGTTTTACTGAAGACTTGATTGAAAAGCTCAATGAAACTGTCTACAAGCAACAGCAACAAATTGAATTTCTATACCGTGAACTCAAAGCCATTAAAGAACAGGCAAGCAGTGGTAGTCCTGGTGGTTCAAGCCTCAAAGATGAAATTCCGCCGCACTATTGAGCGACTGATAAGATAGATAACATCGTTAGCAATACTTTTTACTTCACCTAAAGGACCAAATCATGGGCAACCTAACACCATTTATCGTTCAGTGGGGCTTAACTTCTTTATCCCTCTGGGTAGCCAGCTATATTTTTAGTGGTTTGCGTTTTGCTGATGCTGGCTCACTCATCATTGCAGCACTCCTATTAGGTCTTGCTAATGCGATCGTCAAACCTTTGCTGATTCTGTTTACATTACCCCTCACCGTAGTCACGATGGGTCTATTTTTACTAGTCATTAATGCCTTGGTATTAATGCTGGTATCAGCAGTGGTGAGCGGCTTTACGATCTCTAGCTTCTGGACAGCCTTCTTTGCCAGCATCTTTATTTCTCTCTTTAGCCTTTTCATCATCAACTTGATTGCCTAAATAAGAGATGAGCGACGTTCTTCCAAAGTGCCCTGCTTGTCAAGAGGATATGACCTACCCCGATGGCAGCAATTATGTTTGTGCGCAATGCGGCCATGAGTGGCCCATTGCTGCAATGGCTGCTGAGGAAGAGTTGGGATTAATTGTGAAGGACGCCAACGGTAATTTACTTGCTGACGGCGATACAGTGACTTTAATTAAAGACCTCAAGGTAAAAGGTTCGTCTACTACCCTCAAGGTGGGAACCAAGATCAAAGGTATCCGACTTGTTTCAGGCGATCATGAGGTAGATTGCAAAACAGAAGCAGGCAATATGTTGCTCAAAGCCTGCTTCCTGAAAAAGGCGTAAACGCCCTCTTCTAATTACTGGCCTTTTTTAATACGGCGTAGATTTGATCCTTCAATAAGAGCTTTTCCTTCTTGAGGGTTTCAATTTGTTCTGGAGTACTCGGCTCAGAATGCGCTTCCATACGTAGAATGCGTTGGTCCAACTGATTATGTTTATCGAATAAATGAGAAAAATGACGATCTGTTGTTTTTAACTGGGTAATGAGTTCGCGATATTCAGGAAACATGGCTGCTCTTTTCACTTTGGTTAATCAAAACTGCGCATACTCAGTTTAGCAACCATCCCCAATGAGAACAATGGGGCTCTGATTGTTTTAATTCGCCCTTCTCCCCTTGATATTAGGCGGATAAACCCCATATGGAAATGAGGTTTTACTGATAGAAATTGCAGTAATATCTATAAGTGCACACAGCACTACTAAATCAAAAGAAGGGTAATAAACCATGGCTACAAAGAAGTCTCCAGCAAAAAAGAAAGTAGCTACTAAGGTGGTAAAAAAAGCCCCCGCAAAGAAAGCTGTTAAAAAAATACCTGCTAAGAAAGTAGCAAGTAAAAAGACAGTGAAAAAAGTAGTGAAAAAACCAGCAGTCAAGAAGGCAGCAGTTAAAACCGTTGCCAAAAAGCCTGCTGCTAAAAAGCCAGCGGCTAAAAAGGTGAGCAAGAAGGTGGTTAATAAAACTTCCGTTAAGTCACCAAAGGTTGATCAATACGGTCTTGAGCAAGATGATGAGTTTTACGGTCTGTATTTCGCTAAATCGACAAAGAAAGGTTTAGTTGAAGTTAAACCTTGTACTTTCTCGCTGATGTATTGGTGGAAGGGATTGCTTGGCTATCCTGACATGATTGAAATCTCCAAGGGAAGCAATACTGCCATGTTGCAGTTTGAATCTACCTTTGGTGGTGGTGATTCTGGCGAAACTGAGTTGACCGAGCAAGATGTTTTAGATATCGATCACATCATTGAAGTCGATGAAGAAGAGATGCTCATCTCCCTCTACTCATATGTACCAATCCCAGTGCCAGAGAAATTGGTGGGCGCATTAAGCCTATCTATCCTCAATATCAATCCTGAAACACGCTATGGCAGCTTGGAGTTGTGCTCAACTGAGAATGAAGAAGGTCAAACTGAGCACTTCTTACGCTATCGTGCAGCTACCTATTTGCGTGGCATTAAATCAGGCAAAGTTGAAGCGATTGAGAGCATGGTAACCAACGGATCAGAATTCTTTGGTCTTGCTTTGGATGCAATGTGCGTCAATAAATCAATCAAGAAGTGGTTGTTGAGCTAATCAGCAAATCCAGTTGATTACCTACATAAGTAGGTATACGACATAGGAAAGCGGTCATTACCAGTCTTACGGTTATCAACCAAAGTAGCGGTCCGCTTTCCTAACTTATTACATTCAGATACGGCAACTTCCTGCACTTCAGAATCCTTAGCCGTCTTTGGAGCATGAACCCCTACCGTACCATCGGATTGTTTATATACCCGAAAGTCACTCACTGGTGTTGAGCAAGCAAGTAGTGTGTATGCCAAAAAAGTGCTTAGAATACTGCGTCTTAATGTGGCAATATCAAACATCAGGGCTACTAAATTATTTACGAAATTGAAGAATATCGCTATTGACTATAGCGTCGTTTCCACTAACAATTCTCTCCCCCAGCTTTTCATGGCTTGCCTTTGAAGATTTTCTAATAACGATGATAGAGTTTCGAAACTCTATTGACTCAATCCAGCCTTCATTTATGAAAGATGGCATTTGTCCTAAAGAAAAAAAGGTTCTGAAATAAACGTCAAGAGGTAACTCATTACCCCAAAACTGAATGCTAATAACATCGACCAGCTTTTTGAAAAAGCTATAAGCAGAAAATTCATTTAATACTCCGCCACCCCACTCATTTAAATACAATGTATGAGCATCTTCAACTATATATATACCGCCTGGCTTCAGCAAGGGGAAATAAATAAAAAAGCTATTTAAAATATCATTTGATAAATGTGATCCATCATCGATAACGATATCAAAGTCTGTACAGATTGCTGCGATCCGACTACTTGTTTCTGGCTGATTTGCATCCCCCACAACCACATGAATCCGAGAATCACTGTACTGAAGATTGGCACACCTCTGATCGATATCGCAACCTATTAATAAATTAGCATTAGCAAAAAAGGTTTTCCAGGTCTCTAAAGATCCGCCATTCTGAATACCTATCTCCAAAAGATTGAGCTTCTCTGTGCGATATTTACCAAACAACTCATCATAGAAAGGCAGGTAAGAGGACCATTTATCACTTACTTTTCCTGTCTTTTGCTTATGAATCTCCTCAATAGATAAATCTCTCATGGGAAAAAACCTTCTTTTAGGTACACAGGATAGGAGTCTAACAAAGAAAATGTATGCAGCCACTCATATGAGCGGAGAAGGGCCGACCTTGGGGCGCTTGAAATATATGGACTTGGCGGAGAGGGAGGGATTCGAACCCTCGGTAGGTTTGACCCTACGCCTGATTTCGAGTCAGGTACATTCGACCACTCTGCCACCTCTCCGAACCGAAAGGCGATTATATCTTTGCTAGCTTCTCGGGACTTACTTAGTAATTGGTTCAAGCACCGTTAGCCCACCCAGGTATGGCTGTAGCGCTTTAGGTATGGCAATGCTGCCATCAACTTGTTGCTTATTCTCTAAAAGAGCAACTAATGCTCTACCGACTGCAAGGCCTGAGCCATTTAAGGTATGAAGTAATTCTGGCTTACCTTGTCCCGCTTTAAACCTGGCTTGCATGCGTCTTGCTTGGAAGTCACCCATGCTAGAGCATGAGCTAATTTCACGATAGGCCTTTTGTGAAGGGACCCATACCTCCAAGTCATAAGTCTTGGTGCTTCCAAAACCCATATCACCTGTACAGAGTAATACTTTTCTATAAGGCAACTCTAGGAGCTCAAGGATTCTTTCTGCATGCCCAGTGAGATCTTCTAAGGCCTGCATAGAATCTTCTGGCTTGGTAATTTGGACCAACTCGACTTTGTCAAATTGATGTTGACGAATCATGCCACGTACATCTCGTCCATAACTTCCTGCTTCAGAGCGAAAGCATGGTGTGTGCGCCACAAACTTCAGAGGAAGATTATCAGCATTCACAATCTCATCTCTGACTAAGTTAGTAACGGGCACTTCTGCCGTAGGAATGAGATAGAAGTTTTCTGTTTTGGCTTCTCCATCCTCACCACCCATTTGTCGAGGAACTTTAAATAGATCTTCTTCAAACTTAGGCAACTGTCCGGTACCACGCATCGATGCTGCATTCACCATATAAGGCGCATACACCTCTTGGTAATCGTGATGAGTCGTATGGGTATCGAGCATGAATTGCGCTAGTGCGCGATGCAATCTTGCAATCGGCCCCTTCAACACTACAAAGCGTGAGCCGCTAATCTTGGCAGCTACTTCAAAATCCAATCCGAGTGGGCCACCTAAATCAACGTGATCTTTAATCTCAAAATCAAAAATGGGTTGCTCGCCCCAACGCTTGACTTCTTGATTTTCAGTTTCATCTTTCCCAGTAGGTACGGATGCATCTGGAAGATTCGGAATCCCCATTAAGAAATCAGCAATCTCCGCCTGAAGCACAGACAATCGTGCTGCACCAGATTCCATATCCACATTAATCTGACTTGCTTCCGCCATTTCTACAGAGGCATCTTCGCCCTTGCCTTTTTTCATACCAATCGCTTTTGCCAATTGGTTACGCTTGGCTTGCAATTCTTCGGTACGGGTTTGAAGTGATTTACGCTCAGCTTCCAAGGCGTTGAATTTATCAACATCCAATTGGAATTTACGTGTGGCTAAGCGCGCCTGAACAGCGGCGATATCTTTACGGAGTAATTGCGGATCAATCATGTAATGCTCTACTGGTTTAGGGTCGTTCGGACTAGATAGCCTCTAGTTTAAGCGCAAGACTTCAGCGCCTGCTGGCGGAGTAAAGGTAAAACGATTTGCGGGTAAATTGATATTCAGCTGAATTCTATCCAGAGTCACCAGAACAACACTTCCCAAGCCATCAATTAACTCAAGGGCTTTTGGTAAGCCATTCGCCATACCCACTGAAATTTTTGTATAAGGAAGATCGCTCTTGGCATTGGGATTCTTCTTGGGGGCCAACGCAACCCATTTCATACCTAAGCGCTCTTCCCCTTCCACTAAATCAAAATTCTGATCAAGCGAAGATTCACCAAACAAAATGGCTGCCGGCGTTGTAGAAAGCGCCTGCCCAGCCGGTCTAAAAGTAGCCTGGTTTAAATCCTTGTCCCACAAGATCAATTGCTTGCCATCAGTAATGAGTTTTTGCTCGAAAGGTTTTTGCGTATCCCAAATAAAGCGACCTGGTCGCTGAAAAACAAAATGGCCACGTGTCTCTCGCACTACCTTCAAACCTTTTTCTTGAGATTCATTGGCTCTAGGAGCGCGTAACTGCTGCTGCACAAAATCGCCTTCAGCAGTTTTAGAGTTACGAACAAATTGGCGCAACTGCTCCACCCCGCTCTCACTTTGCGAGAAAGCTGGATTACTCAAGAACAGTGTTGCGAACAAGACTGCTAAAGAAGTTGCAGTCTGTTTAATAAATATATGCAAAATCACAACCTTATTCGGAAGGGCGATGGAGGATTTCGCGATTACCGCCATTACCCATCTTCGATACAAGTCCCGCCTTTTCCATATCTTCTAACAAACGTGCGGCGCGGTTATATCCAATACGCAGATGACGCTGTACTAAGGAGATGGATGGGCGTTTGTTTTCTAGAACAATTGCAACAGCTTGATCATAGAGCGGTTCGGACTCTCCACCACCCTCACCAGTCAATGCATCCATATTGGATTCATCGGCACCCTCAAGCACGCCATCAATGTAATTGGCTTCGCCTTTTTCTTTCAACCACTCGACGACGCGGTGAACTTCATCATCCGAAACAAATGCCCCATGAACGCGAACTGGTAAACCTGTACCCGGCGCCATATAAAGCATGTCACCCATACCGAGCAGTGCTTCTGCACCCTGCTGATCCAAAATAGTACGGCTGTCTATCTTGCTGCTGACTTGGAATGAAATACGGGTCGGCACGTTGGCTTTAATCAAACCAGTAATCACATCCACGCTTGGACGTTGTGTTGCTAATACCAAATGAATTCCCGCTGCACGCGCCTTCTGTGCAATACGTGCAATGAGTTCTTCGATCTTCTTGCCCGATACCATCATCAAGTCAGCTAACTCATCAATCACGATGACGATAACTGGTGCTTTATAGATTGGCTCTGGATCTTCTGGAGTTAAGCTAAATGGATTAGTGAGCTTCTCACCTTTTTCTTCAGCTTCTAAAATTTTCTTATTAAAGCCAGCTAAGTTACGTACGCCAAACTTACTCATCAGCTTGTAGCGACGCTCCATCTCGTTGACAGCCCAATTGAGCGCGTTATACGCCTGCTTCATATCAGTCACAACAGGGCATAAGAGATGCGGAATCTTGTCATACATTGCCATCTCAAGCATCTTGGGATCAATCATGATGAGTCAGACCTCATCCGGCTTCGCCTTGAAGAGCAAAGACAAAATCATCGCATTAATACCGACTGACTTACCAGCACCAGTTGTACCTGCTACTAAGCAGTGTGGCATCTTCGCTAAGTCAGCCACCATTGGGCTACCAGCAATGTCTTTACCTAAGGCCAGTGTTAATAAGGAATGATTGTCGTTGTAAACCTGTGAAGTCAGAATCTCAGAAAGATAGACTGATTGACGGGTTGGGTTTGGCAATTCCAAAGCCATACAGGTCTTGCCAGGAATAGTTTCTACAACACGCATACTGACCACACCAAGCGCACGCGCTAAGTCCCGTGAGAGATTCACAATCTGACTACCCTTAACGCCGACCGCAGGATCAATTTCGTAGCGAGTCACCACTGGACCTGGATAAGCAGCGATCACTGTCACTTGCACACCAAACTCAGCAAGCTTTCTTTCGATCAAGCGAGAAGTAAATTCCAATACTTCTGCAGAAATCGTTTCTTTCGCTTCGGGTACGGGATCAAGCAATGCCAAGGGTGGTAATTCTGAATCTGGAATATCCACAAATAAAGGTTGCTGCTTTTCGCGTTCGACACGGGCGCTCTTTGGAATCTCTACTGGAGCACGAACAATCTGAACTGGGGCAGCTACTTCTACACGCCCACGAAACTCCTCAACAAACTCTTCACGTTCTTCAGCAGCTACCTCACCTAACTTACGATCTGCTTCACTATCGCGACGCTCCAGAATACGGTGATAGGAAACCTCTAAAAATCGCCCTACTTTTTCTGCAACATCCATCCAAGAAAAATGGAGGAATAAAGACAAGCCGGCACATAGACCAAACAATAGGACTATGGTTGCGCCAGTAAACCCAAGGGACATTTGCAGAGGATCGCCAATTAGCTCACCCAAAATGCCGCCAGGAGGTCTTGGAAGCTCCCAGGTTAGGGAATGTAGTCGGATCGACTCAAGGCCCATACTGCAAATTAAAGTCAGTCCAAAGCCCAACCAACGCACTATCAGGGAATCTGGCTTGGCATCTGGATCAGGCGGCAAAGGGATACTCCAGAGCTCGCGCCAGCCCTGAAGCACGCGACGTCCAAATAGGGCTACCCACCAAAATGCTGAAATTCCAAAGATATAGAGCAATAAATCCGCAAAATAGGCACCAAAACGGCCACCTAGATTCTTAGGAGACTCAAAGCTGGCATGGGACCAGGCTGGGTCCGCCTTGGAATAGGTCAAAAGAATGGCAAATAATCCTAGGCATAAGCCTAGGGAGATGAACCAACGAGCCTCTAGAAGGAGGCGGGGCATCCGGCCTTGCCCGGAACTCTCGGGTGGCTGGGGGATCTTGGACTTCGGGTATACGGTTCTTGCCATGTTCCACCGATTGTAAACAAGCAATCCTATAATTTGGGTATGACTACAAATACTCCCAAACACTCTAAAGTACTAATCCTTGGTTCTGGCCCTGCTGGCTACACAGCAGCGGTTTATGCAGCCAGGGCTAACTTAAACCCAACCCTCATAACAGGCTTGGCTCAGGGGGGTCAATTAATGACCACAACTGACGTTGAAAACTGGCCGGCTGACCCGGACGGCGTCCAAGGCCCGGAGCTCATGGATCGCTTTTTAAAGCACGCTGAGCGCTTTAATACCGAAATCATTTTTGACCATATTCATACGGCAGCCCTCACAGAAAAGCCGATTCGCTTAGTTGGCGACTCTGGAACTTACACCTGTGATGCCCTGATTATTTCTACGGGTGCCTCTGCACAATATATTGGCCTACCAAGCGAGGAAGCATTCATGGGTCGCGGAGTTTCTGGTTGCGCTACCTGCGATGGCTTCTTTTACCGCAATCAAGATGTGTGTGTAGTGGGCGGTGGCAATACTGCAGTTGAAGAGGCACTCTATCTCACCGGCATTGCAAAGAAGGTAACCGTCATTCATCGCCGCGATAAATTCCGTGCAGAGCCGATTTTGAATGATCGCCTCATGGCAAAAGTAGCTGAAGGTAAAGTAGAGCTCAAACTTAATTCCACGCTCGATGAAGTTCTCGGCGATGAAAAAGGGGTAACTGGTGTGCGCATTAAGAAACAAGATGGCAGCACAGAAGAGATCGCAGTGACTGGCGCATTTATTGCGATTGGCCATAAACCGAACACTGAACTCTTTGTAGGTCAACTCGATATGAATAACGGCTACATCAAAACGCACTCCGGTTTAGAAGGCAATGCGACTGCTACTAACATTCAGGGTGTATTTGCTGCTGGCGATGTACAAGACCATATCTACCGTCAAGCCATTACCAGTGCAGGTACAGGCTGTATGGCTGCACTAGATGCTCAACGTTATTTGGAGACACTCTCTTAAAAAGAGAAGCTCTAAAGTAGTTTCTGAGAGTATTTTTTGGGGATAAAAAAACGCCTAGCAATGCTAGGCGTTTTACTTGATGCGATTACTTCTTAACCACTGACTACTGGCAAGAGTGGCACGATCAATAGCGCCACAATATTAATAATCTTAATGAGTGGGTTCACTGCAGGACCTGCCGTATCTTTGTAGGGATCGCCTACAGTGTCACCTGTCACAGCTGCTTTATGTGCTTCAGAACCTTTACCGCCGAAGTTACCTTCCTCGATATATTTCTTGGCGTTATCCCAAGCACCGCCACCAGTACACATGGAGATCGCTACAAACAAGCCGGTCACGATCGTACCCATTAAAAGACCACCCAATGCAGCGGGCCCTAACAAGAGACCAACTACGATTGGAGCAACTACAGGCAGAAGTGATGGAACAATCATTTCTTTGATAGCTGCGGATGTCAGCATATCAACTGCTTTACCGTACTCAGGCTTCGCAGTACCTTCCATGATTCCAGGAATATCGCGGAACTGGCGACGCACTTCTTCCACAACCGCGCCAGCACAACGACCAACCGCTTCCATCGCCATCGCACCAAACAAGTAAGGAATCATGCCGCCGATAAAGAGGCCAATGATCACCATGTGATTCGAGAGATCAAAGGACACTTGTTGTCCGATGCCTTCCAATGCATGGGTGTAGTCAGCAAACAGCACTAGGGAGGCAAGACCAGCAGAACCAATGGCGTAACCTTTGGTCACAGCTTTAGTCGTATTACCCACTGCATCCAAAGGATCAGTGATATCGCGAACAGATTGTGGCAAACCAGCCATCTCCGCAATGCCACCTGCGTTATCAGTGATCGGACCATAGGCATCTAAAGCAACCACAATACCTGCCATAGACAACATAGCAGTCGCTGCAATTGCAATGCCGTATAAACCAGCTAACCAGTAAGCAGCAAAAATAGCGGCACAAACAAAGAGCACTGGATAAGCTGTGGATTTCATTGAAATACCTAAGCCCGCAATGATGTTGGTGCCGTGACCTTTAGTCGAAGCCTCAGCAATGTGTTGCACTGGCTTGAACTGGGTACCGGTGTAGTACTCCGTAATCCATACCAAGGCAGCAGTCAGCAAGAGACCAACCACTGTAGATCCGAATAAGCGCCACTGACTTCCTGGAATACCCAACGCATCGTCAGGCATGATGAAGTTCGTCACAAAGTAGAACGCAATCAATGACAAACCACCTGCAATGATCAAACCTTTGTACAAGGCTGGCATCACGTTTCTCATACCAGGCGTTGCCTTAACAAATGAGCAACCAATGATGGAGGCAATAATAGAAACGCCGCCCAATACCAATGGATAAACAATGGCTGCTATTGGAGCACCAGTCACCATTAAGGAGCCGAGCACCATGGTAGCAATCAAAGTTACCGCATAGGTTTCAAATAAGTCTGCTGCCATACCAGCACAGTCACCTACGTTATCACCAACGTTATCTGCGATCACTGCTGGGTTACGAGGATCGTCTTCCGGAATTCCGGCTTCAACCTTACCAACCAAGTCAGCGCCAACGTCAGCACCTTTAGTAAAGATGCCACCGCCTAAACGCGCAAAGATTGAAATCAATGAAGAACCAAAAGCCAAACCAATTAAGGGATGCAATACGGCAGAAAGATCTTGACCTGCACCAATTGACACAAGGAACATAAAGAACAAGCCAACACCAAGAAGGCCCAAACCAACTACCAACATGCCAGTAATTGCGCCACCTTTAAAAGCTACGTTCAATGCTTCGTTCATGCCCTTAGTAGCGGCTTCAGCAGTGCGCACATTGGCGCGAACTGATACGTTCATGCCAATAAAACCACAAGCACCTGACAACACAGCGCCCACTACAAAACCGAGGGCAGTTGCAAAGTCCAAAAAGAGTGCCATCAAAATGGTCAGCACGACGCCGACTATAGCGATGGTTTTATATTGACGAGATAGATAGGCTGCTGCCCCCTGCTGAATAGCCTCTGCAATCTCTTGCATCTTGGCGTTTCCGGTACTTTGCTTCAAAATCCAGCCGCGCATCACAAAACCGTAAATCACGGCCAGGACCCCGCAGGCTAAGGCAAAATACAAGCCTAAAGTCACATTACTCATGCTTGAACTCCCTAAAGTTGATCTTTTTTGTTTTGTTTATATTGCGCTTAGGTCAACCCGGTTTTCGAAAGCTTTAAACTAGGGTCTTTAAGCTTTAACAGTATGTAACAGAATCACCCCTGGACCCCTTAGTAAGGATCAGGGTATTTACTAATCACTAATCGGAGTATTTATGAGTCTCGACAACGTCAAGCCAGGTAAAAAGATCCCAGAGAGCTTTAACGTCATTATTGAAATCCCAATGAATGCGGATCCAATCAAATATGAAGTGGATAAAGAAAGTGGCGCAATTTTCGTTGACCGATTCATGGGCACTGCGATGCACTATCCCTGCAACTATGGCTATATCAATAAAACGATTGCTGGTGACGGAGATCCCGTTGACGTTCTCGTGATTACTCCATTCCCTTTGATTCCAGGCGTTGTAGTGAGCTGCCGTGCTATTGGCGTTCTGCAAATGGAAGATGAAGGCGGACAGGATGCAAAGTTATTGGCAGTTCCAGAAGATAAGATTCTGCCAATCTACACACACTGGCAAAAACCAGAAGACATCAATCCATTGCGTTTAAATCAAATCCAACACTTCTTCGAGCACTACAAAGATCTCGAGCCAGGAAAATGGGTGAAGGTAAGTGGTTGGGGTGGCGTTGCTGATGCTCATAAGGAAATCCTGGAAGGCATTGAACGCTACAACAAAGAACATGGTTAATTTGCTGTGTATTCGTTTTAGTTAAAAAAGGCTTTGTGAATCGGAGTGAGCGCACAAAAAATTGCCCTAGCCCAAATCAACCCCCTCCTGGGTGATTTGTCAGGTAACGCGCAACTCATTCACAAGGCCGCACTGGCAGCCTATTCTCAAGGCGCCAAGTTAGTTATCACGCCAGAGCTCTCGCTCACAGGCTACCCACCAGAAGACTTATTGCTGCGCCCTGCTTTTATTGAAGCAGCTGAGCAAGAGCTTGCCTTACTGATGCAGCAGTTGGCACCCAATACTGATCTCACAGTCATTGTGGGTCACCCCAAGAAAACGTCAGCAGGCTTGCAAAACTATGCCTCCGTATTACGTGGCGGCAAAGTCATTGCAGCATATGCAAAACAAGAACTGCCTAATCACGAAGTCTTTGATGAAGTTCGCTACTTCGTACCAGGCAATCAGGCTTGTGTTTTTGAATGCGAAGGCATTCGTTATGGTCTCATTTTGTGTGAAGATGCTTGGCATACTGGGCCAGCAACACAAGCACATGCAGCCGGTGCTCAAGTATTACTCGTGCCCAATGCCTCCCCCTATCACCTTAAAAAAGAAACTTTACGCATTGAAGTTCTGCGCCAACATATTGCGCTCACCAAGATGCCTTTGGTCTATGTCAATGCAGTAGGTGGACAAGATGAATTGGTTTTTGATGGTGGCTCATTTGCCTTAAATAGTCTTGGCGAAGTCATCATGGCCATGCCCCAGTTTGAAGTTGGGCTTGGCCTTGTCGATATCAATTCAGCAGGGCAATTAGAGAAGGGTTTGATTGCACCCTCACAAAGCGTTGAGGCACAGGCCTATCAAGCGCTAGTCCTAGGCGTACGAGATTACGTTAATAAAAATCGTTTTCCCGGAGTCATTATTGGTTTATCAGGCGGCGTAGATTCGGCTTTAGTACTAGCCATTGCTGTCGATGCCCTCGGAGCTGACAAGGTGCGAGCGGTGATGATGGCATCAAGATACACCGCTGATATTTCTTGGATTGATGCGCGTGAGCTTGCTCAAAACCTAGGCGTTCAATACGATGAAATTCCGATTAGCGGCCCTGTCGATGCTTTAGAACAATCTTTAGCGGAGCAATTTAAAGGCCTAAAGCTAGATGCCACCGAAGAGAATATTCAGGCACGTGTTCGCGGTACTTTATTAATGGCGCTATCCAATAAAACAGGCAGACTGGTTTTAACCACAGGTAATAAAAGCGAAATGGCTGTGGGCTACTGCACTTTATACGGAGACATGGCTGGTGGGTTTGCTGTGATTAAAGATATTGCTAAAACCTTGGTCTACCGCTTATGCGCCTATCGCAATCAAATTACACCAGTCATTCCAAAGCGGATTTTGACTCGCGCTCCTTCAGCCGAGCTTAGACCCGATCAAACCGACCAGGATAGTCTGCCCTCCTACGAGGTTTTAGATGGCATTGTGGAGCGCTATATGGAGCAAAACCAATCCCTAGCGGAGATCATCGCTGCTGGATATGATCCAGAGAGTGTTGAGAAAGTCACACGCCTCATTAAACTGAATGAATACAAACGGCGCCAGGCCCCTCCTGGGGTGCGCGTTACTACCAGGGCTTTTGGCCGCGACTGGCGCTACCCAATCACTTCGCAATTTAGGGCCTAAAAACCCAAAATCAGCAAGTTTGGAAAGTAAATCCAGTTCTAGGTATGATTACTGTATTAGGGGGAAGAAATGAAATTAATTACATCAATCATTAAACCGTTCAAGCTTGACGAAGTTCGTGAAGCATTAGCTGAAGTGGGCGGTACCGGCTTAACCGTAACCGATGTTAAAGGTTTTGGTCGTCAAAAAGGTCACACTGAACTCTATCGTGGCGCCGAGTATGTAGTCGACTTTTTACCTAAGGTCAAAGTGGAAGCTGTTGTTCCTAGCGACCGGGTTGAAGCAGCCATTGAAGCCATTACCAAAGCTGCGCGCACTGGAAAAATTGGCGACGGAAAAATTTTCGTTACAGCAGTAGAGCAAGTCATCCGTATTCGCACTGGCGAAACGAACGAATCAGCCGTTTAATTTATTAACGTAGCTGAGAGTCTGTGGGAGTAAGCGGCTGAGCCAATTCAGCCGCCTCCAAAATAATCGTTTTACCACTGAGACTTGCTGGGCGTACCTTAGCTCCCTGGAAGTACAAGTCCACCTGATCTAAGCCAGAAGTTAAGACCTTGAGGGGTGCCTTACCGTACACGCTCACCCCAACACCTGGCTCGAGTTGTTTATTCTGAACTTTACCTAAAGCATCAATGACACATACTATCTGCGCAGATTTGGATTGCATATAAACCATATCAGCTGCCTTTTTCGGAGCTTCTGGTCTGTATATCGCTGGCGCAGAATCCATTGCTGGGCAATCAGTAGATGGAGCCACTGCCGCAGTAATAACGGGAGTTGATACAGCGACAGGGGTACTCGCCTTTTCTTCCAGCGCAGGCGCCGGGTTCGCAGGAGCAGCCTCTACTGGCATCCCAGTAGTTTCAGCTACCACCTCTTTTGGCGCCTCAGGAAAAAACATAGGTCGCAAATTAACTACTGAGAAAATCACTGCAGCAGTTAAGCTGAGTATCAAGAACCATTTCTTTTGAGAGCCGGAGCTAGCGCTTTGCTTTGCAGCACCCTTCTCAACAATGACATCCTGCAACTCAAGCGCTACATCTGGCTTTGATGGAGCGGGGGGTGATACTGCTTGCGACTTCTCCCCCTTTGGCTTCTCTGTCTTTGGTTTCTCGGCTTCCGAATTTTCTACTTTGATTTGTTCTGGTTTATTTGCTTTTATTTTTTTATTTTCTACTAGCGGCATCTCCTCCACCGGTACAGGCACTTCCACCACTGGAGGCTGACTACCGAAATCAAATGCGTCTTGCTCTGAAAGCTTTAGTAATGCCGCTACTTTTTTCGCAGCTGTGTATTTAACTTGAGCTCCATAAAAAGAAGCTATTTCACCGTTTTCAAGCTGTTCTATTTGACGATTCGATAGGCAAGCTTTCAATGCTAATTCTTGAGTAGTCAGCCCAGCACTTTCCCTGGCTTTTTTAAAAGCTTCTTTACGAATATCAGGAAATTTGTTTGCTTGAGTCACTGAGCGCTTAATTTGTTTTGAGAAAAATCACCGAATCGATATTAATTCCAAAATGGTGCATACGTAATTCGCTTTGGGGCTAACCATTTAAAGGGTGATTGGCCAAATCTGACTCTAGAAACTTCTTTACCAAGGTCTGTACAGAATCTACATGCATTTTGCTCATAACGCGAGCTTTATGCACTTTAATAGTGGCATCTGTAGTTCCCAATTTAACAGCTATATCTTTATTGAGTAAACCCTCAACCAACCAAGTGCATACCTCACGCTCTCTAGGGGTCAAGCTTTCGTACTCTCGCTTGGTTTCTATATCTACTGAAACACGCTTTAGCTGCCGTTTGTCAAACTCAATCGCATCAGCAACCGCTTTAAGCATGTCCTCTAGATTAAAAGGCTTGAATAAAAAGTCTACGGCCCCTTTTTTAAGGCCCTGCACTATCTGATGAGGGTGGCTTTGCCCACTAACAAACACAATGGGGGTTTTTCGACCCAATTGAATCAGTTTTTCTTGTAAATCGATGCCTGTCATATCTGGCATTTGCATATCTAACAAAATCACCGCTGGAGAAACGGGGACAGATTTCTCTAAGAAATTCAGGGCAGATGCGTAATCATCAACTAAATAACCGACTTCGCGCAGCATTCTGGTGAGGGATGAACGCATTGAGTCATCATCATCAATTAGGTATATGTGCCCAGCTTTAGTCATTGAATTTAAAGGAAAAAGTAATTAATGAACTAATGTACTTCAGTACTATTTCTAAGGCTATTAGCTTGAAAGCTAATAGATAGCACTTTAATCAATGAATTCATCACTTTTGATATTGCAGCGCAACAAAATGAATGGCTGGTACGCGCCCCGTCAGAGATCAATCTATTAATAGGATCTCACGGCACAATAGAGCTTTTCGAAACAAATCTTTTCTGGAGTAATAAGCATGAAACGCCTCAATGAACGCTCACGTATGGTCACCGAAGGGGTAGCTCGCGCTCCTAATCGCTCGATGTATTACGCAATGGGTTACGAAGAAAAGGATTTCGTAAAGCCAATGGTTGGTGTTGCCAATGGTCACTCCACTATTACTCCCTGTAATAGTGGTCTACAAAAATTAGCGGATGCCGCCGTTGATGCTTTAGAAGCAGCTGGCGCAAAAGCGCAAATATTCGGCACGCCAACGGTTTCGGATGGTATCGGCATGGGTACTGAGGGTATGAAATACTCCCTCGTCTCTCGCGAAGTGATTGCAGACAGTATTGAAGTTTGCGTTAATGGACTCTGGCAGGACGGTGTAGTAGTCATAGGAGGATGCGATAAAAATATGCCGGGTGGCATGATGGCATTGGCACGCACCAATGTGCCGGGTATTTATGTGTATGGCGGCACAATTAAGCCAGGCCACTTCAAAGGCAAAGAACTCAATATTGTTTCTGCATTTGAGGCTGTAGGAGAATTCACCTCCGGACGCCTAAGCGAAGAAGATCTGAAGGGCGTTGAGCAACATGCTTGCCCTGGAAGTGGCTCTTGTGGCGGCATGTATACAGCCAATACCATGAGCTCATCATTTGAGGCTTTGGGCATGAGCTTGCCCTACTCTTCGACAATGGCTAACGTAGATGCCGAGAAAGTGGCTAGCGCCGCTGAATCAGCACGTGTGCTTGTTGAAGCTGTAAAGAATAACCTGCGCCCACGCGACATCATCACCAAAAAATCAATTGAGAATGCAGTAAGCGTCATCATGGCTGTTGGTTGATCAACGAATGCGGTCTTACATTTTTTAGCGATCGCCAGTGCCGCTGAGATTGATTGGACG
>JACCDO010735132.1_pt1 | contig 35411 bp, 35 predicted proteins | sample 7446101 | NCBI WGS metagenome assembly JACCDO01 (sample SAMN15323440, study PRJNA562643) | freshwater metagenome | isolation source: river surface water | place: USA:Blue River Watershed | collected 2017-08-16 | reverse complement strand
GGATCTTTACTGTCCAAACGAAGGATTTTTTAGTATATTTATTATATCTAACTAATCGTATAATTTGCTCGCCGCTGCTGCTCGTATATAATTCCTTATATTTGCCTCCCATTGGCTTAAGATTTCCGTCGCTATCTCTATATTTTATATATGTATCTACCGGCAAGTCCGGCAAAGCAGATTTAGGTATTTCCACATATCTATCTGACAACTCATATGCAGTGTTTTTTGCGGATGTTTTCTTTTTGGTTGCCTTACTTTCTGGCGCTTGCTTAGGCTCATTGTCGATTATCTCTGGTTCTATATTTTCAGGTAATGCGCGAATTATAGCGTCTAAATTGAACATACTATTTATTACAGAACTATATCTATACGTTTATATATTTTTAAAAGATATGAGTAAAGGTCTTATTAGTGACTTAGATAAATTCCAAAACGCGATCCAACCCGATACAGTGTTGGAACGCGACAAAGTAGTAAAACAGGTGCCCTTTGACCAATATTTTAAATGGGTGCACGATTCATACTCAAGTCAGGTGCCGAAGATAAATACAAAGACAAACTACAATGGGGGCATGCTAAAACGAGTATTTAATATAACAAGCATCAAATATACGGTACTTCCTAATATGTTGTATGGCAACACCATCGTATTTAAGCTGTATGATATGTCGCACCACAAAGAAATTAACTATGCCACGCTATTCTGCGAAAACGTAAGCGAGCTGCCAGATAAGCTAGAAAAGAATATTTACCCAGAGCAGCGGATTGGTAATATCGTCTTGCAGTATTTTAGTATATCTCCGAGCTTTATCTCTTGCGACGGCGAATACCGCACTAATTTTATAAGATATAGCGACTTCATAAAGGCCAAAATAAAATATCCTGAAATATGGAATGAATTAGAAATGTATGTAATGAAATCCGTAGAACGCCGCCAATGGAACTACTACTCGTCTTATTTCCACGGTAGAGAATCAGAAAATAACAACGAATTGGAGCGAGTTATTAAGTCCAATTTAATTGCGCAGTCTTTATTGACTTTATCGTGGTTTCATGCTATATACAAAGAGTCATTGGGCCTGTCTGAATCGCACATGAACGCAACCTTTAAAGAAATTATGTTTGGCAACTTAAAGACCGATTTTGACTTTCTAGAAGAACTAATTAAAAAGTACGGCGAAAAAGAGGTAGAGATGGTCAAAGTACTGACAAGTTATATAATTCATCCAATCTTTGGCTCAAAAACAAAACGATATATTCCGCTAGGTTATAAAATGATTCCGCTGAACTTGCGTGAAATACAAAACCCGCTCAAGCTGCACTATAAATCATGGCGCGAATTCCTGATAGCTAATAAGTGCAATGATTTGGTTATTAATCAAATATCGCCCGGGTTTCCCATCACTCTAGATTGGTTTTTAATTAAGAAAACACACAAAGGGTTATTCGACAACAAATCGCAATACGAGCGATTACGGCACAGCGAGCTAGCTAGAAGTATACTAAGTTCGTTATATGAGGCGCAACGTAGTACGTATTTTGCGTCTACAAATATAGGTAACTCGTCTAAAAGTATAAAAGAATGGGTCAGCAATAAGTTTAAGTACTTGCATGATAAAATACGCGACCCTATCGAGTTCTCAGTAGATGAAATAATTATGTCGGACATCACGCTTGTATTTTCTAACGAATATGTCGGCCGCACTATTGCCGACACAGTAAACATTGTTAAAAAATCAAAAACCTATGACCAGATGATAGGTACACCATTCCATAACTTCGACATGTTTAAAAAATATATGTTTGAAATATGCTACAACTTATTGGTGATTAATAAAAAACTAAGCATTGTACACGGGGATTTTCACTTAAATAACGCGACAATAGGCTTATTGTATACCAACGAAGAGCCAAACGCCGGCGTAGTGTATCAATTAGACGAAACCCATAAATACGTGTTTACTAACAATGGGTACTTTGCCTGCATTATAGATTTTAGCAGATCCATGATCAACCCAGAAGATTATGAAAATCTAAAAGACGAAGGGATGCCTGATAATTTCCAAATTATTAAAGACTATGATCAGTTTGAAGCATCCGAGCTGCAGAATTTGTTATATTGGTATTTGCAGCTGTACCCAAATAAAGCCAAACAAAAAGAAGAGCTGCACGTTATGTTTAAGCATAACGCATATGCATCATTTAAACTATTAACCGCGATGGACCTGTACATGTTTACGGCCAGATTTAATGCGCTGCTGAGCAAACAGAATATAGGCGTAAATAAAAAATGTTTCGAACTACTAGAGAAAATAAATAAATTGTCGGAAGTATACATTACAACGGAGATAAACAACTTAATGCGCGATCAAACGTATGGAGCTCAAGTGTTGGCCGCCGATTTTCCTATAGAAACAATCATTAAGAAATGTTTCGTAGATAACATGATTGACGTGGCAAAAAATAAACGGGTAATCACTGATTACTATGTGCTTGACAACGATTTGTCCAAATCTTTAAGTAAATACGAGAAATTCCCGGATGTCATCAAGTACAGCAAATATTATGAGGGAAATAAACTTATTGACATAGATGTTATTAATAGGAACAAGAAAGAGACCCGCGACACGTACGAAAAAAGAAAGCTGCACAATTTAGAACACCTCAAATTCCTTGCGCATAAGTACTTAGACGCTAAAGACGCAGAGATTTCATAAACTCATATACTTTTTTATAAACTCGACCAGGTGTGCATTAAGCTGGCAGATAAATGAATTATCCTTAGTTACCTTATATATGAGCAATTCAAAGTCTTCTTCTGGTATTTTCAATTCTTCTTGAAAATCGATGCATACTGATGTCTTTGTTTTAAGCGACGACACATTTGCTATCATATTTTTTGATATTAAAACAGCGATGTATTTGTTATCTACGTTGTACTCTATATCGTCCCACTGTAGTTTAGTTAATTCAATAAACGCTTCGTGATCCTGAACGCGCATTTTCTGTAAGACAGTGTCTGGTACGGCAACCGTCGCCTTGATATCCGGATTTATATTATCAGAGCGGGCTTCAATAGGCGGTGGCGTAATTTGCTGTAGCATAGTCTTAGTAACGCAGCTAGACATTTCTCTAACAGCTTTTTTAATGTGGGTCTCATGCATTGTGAGGCTCTCTTGACATCTCTGTATACTTTTTGCAACGCTAGTCTGCATTTCTGATAACAGACGGCGCACATCCGCCGAGCTAGATAATGAATTATTGATGTGTTCAATAAGAGACTCAATACGTTCTATGTTCAAGTGCTTATTATTGTACACAACCGCTTTTGATATTATCAGCTCTATAGCTTGTGCTATCAACAAATCGTCGTCGCTATTAAGGTACAAAATCGGCGTTTTCCCGCTCGGCAAACATTGCTCCTCTATGTAGATGTAATCAGATATACCGGCAAATTTAGAATTATAAGATAGTATTAATCCTGCGTCATACGAGCCAAAGGTAAGGTCCTCTAAAAACTTATCTACTTCTTTTTTGGGAATTGTAGATGTGTATGTTTTAATGTCTACCAAACAACGTTTAACCATTCCCATATACGAATAAGTAATTATGAAGTCGCCCCGTTTGCCCTGCTTAGAAGTGTTTTGTATTTTATAATTAACGGGTAAGTTGCGGCATATGTTCGTAAACTTGTCTTCCCCTGTTTTGCCGATCACTGCGCTCCTTTCGGATATTTTGAGCGTTTCTAGTAAACCGGGTAATTTATACACGGCCTGTAGCAGATGGGCAATATCGTCTTCGGTTAGTGTTGTAGCCCATTTCCTAGTATATACATCTAGCTTATCCAAAATGCCTTCCATTTATATATTTTACTATAATCAATTCAAAATTTACAGATGTCCACTTATCGCGGATTCAATACTGTGGGTCGACAGTTTATTAGAAATTGCCGACTTAACATCTGATGCACAAAGTTGCCCATTTGCCAACATTAGATAGCCAAAAACGGCAGGCAGGTTGTCGCCGACCTTTGCGTATTTGGCCGCGGCATAGTCCTTTACTCCTTTCTTCAGTTTTGCCGCTAAGGTACTCCATTGCGCTGGCTTAACATTTAACAATAAGTATTTATCACATAGCATAGGGTTTAATCCCTTGACTTTATTGCGAACGTAATCAGCGAAGACCGCCGATGACCATCCAGTAACTTTGACTTCAGTTGAGTTTTCATGTTCACATGCACTGTGTCCATCTGGTTTTGACTTTGTTCCACCTGGCAATGACGTATTGTGTTTTTTTGACAATATTTCTAACATTGCTTCTAGCGCGGCTTTGTCTAGATTTTTACTTGCATTTCCGACTACGCCAATAACCAGGTTAGATTTAATGGCGCGAGCAGCTGCGTCGGCCACATATGTAAATGCGTCTTTGTTGACAGACCCGCCCAGTTGTCGGATGCAACGCGAATACGCCGGAAACATTTTGGCTGGCTCAAGTGTCTTCAATACTAACCCAATAGATTTTCTGATAGCCGACCCAGTTCCTTTAACTTTCCAATTAATACCGAGCATACCATTATGCGCAACACATTCGACATGCGCCACTTTAGATTTAGCAACAGCAACCGGGTCTCCGCACAAAACTTGTCTAACTGCCTGCGCCAAGGCAATTCCTAATGCGGCTTCCTCGGTACCGGCCGGAAAACAATTACTAGAACATTCAGAATTACCACACAATCTGTTAAATGCACACCCATTACATGCCATTGCAAAACAAACACCTACCGAAACATCGCCTACTAATTTCGTTGTTTCTAGAAACAAAGTCAATCCACCCTTCTTGGTTTCGATCATTGCGCAAATTATATAAATTGATATATAATTTTTTACATATTTAAAGCAGTTTTTAGCAAAGCCGCAAAATGGTTCTTTTTTGAAAATTGAATTTCCATATTAAACTTATATATCCAAATAATAAATAAGCATCATGTCTTCCAAAGCCGCCAAGAAAGCCACTAAGGTCGTTGTTGAGGATACCGATGTAGATGTAGAACTTGAAGTAGAAGAACCCACGACTAAAGTACCTACCAAACCTAAAGTAGCCAGTAAGGTATCAGCAGGTAAAGATAAGGCTAAAAAGGGAGGCAAACAACCCGCCAACCCCGAAAAAAGCGCCGATACTGCCGCCAAAAAGAAGGCCGAACAAGATAGATATGATGCCGCATTAGCTACAGCAGCCGAGCTAGGCTTGGTTACTGTATTTGAAGAACTAACACCAGCATCAGTCCAAGATAAATGGGCCACCGCTGTAGGCCTGCATATTCTTGAAACTATTAACCATATTCAACAGGTTGAAGTTAGAAAAGAAGGCGACTATAACCCATATCCAAGCAAAGAATTTGTGCTGTTTGAGGACAAAGTTTCGTCGTCTGGAAAGAAGAAATCGCAAGTCAAAACCGGCAAAGCAGATACTAAAACATCAGCGTCTAAAAAGAAGGCACCTCTGAAGAGAGGAGCCAAGCACGCAGTTGAAGAGCCTGAAGACCATGAGGAAGCCGTTGAACAAGAAGATCAACACGACAGCGTCGAAGAATCGGCCGAACCTACTGAAAAGACCCCTGAAGAAAAAGAAGAAAAGAAGAAGAATATTACTACATTTACTAGAGATGCTAAAAGCTATCTGGGATTTTTCGTAATGCGCTTTGTTGATGACTACTATTCATCGGAAGGCGGCAAGAACGTTAAAAATGACAGTGATTTTACTTCATACACTTATACAGCAATTACCAAAGATATCTATTCACAAGTATCACGAGCTGTAGTCACTTCAGTAAACAGGATGCAATATCTAGTTTCCGATTTACCCGCGAGAGGTGTTCCCGATGAATTGACCAAGCTAGTCGGAACACACTTCTCAGACAGGGGTTCATTGATTAAGTTCATGGGCGAATATCTGTCTGATTACCTTAAACTGATCGGCGTTATTCTCGCAAATCAGATTTGGGTTTCACGTAAAATGATCAATCAACAAGCTGTCGATATGGCCATTAGATTTATCAACTTGGGCAATTATGATGCCATGCTGGAGGCCAAAGCAGTGTCTGAGTCGGAGTCTGATTGCGGACTAGCATGCGGATTTTTCCAAGATTCCCATGTTTATAACAATCTAGTTATTGCTAAGGCGCCTAAGAAACCGAGGACCAAGGCTGCAAAGACCGATAAGGGCAAGAAACCAAAGAAGAAAGAGGCCGAGGAAGAAGATCCCGAAGCTGACCCTGAACCAGAAGAAGATCCCGACGCAGAGCATGAAGCCGAGGCCGAAGAAGATGCCGAAGAAGAAGTAGAACTAGAAATTGATCCCGAAGAAGAAGAGGAAGAAGTTGTCCCTGTTACTGCAAAGAATCTCAAGAAGCTGCGCAATTAGATTAACTTTAATTTTTTGTTAAAGATTAAAAAAGAATATGGTATAACCGTATGACAGAATGAAAGCCTCATTCTGCCTGTAAGGGAAACAGGCAGGGGATTTACATCCCTTGGTTTAAACGGTTAATATTAACCTGGCAGTAATAATACCCGCTTGTTACGCTAGTAGATATTAACTAAACATCCTATAATCAGTAGATTAAGCTAAGGTACACGTCTCATACACTTGTACTTAGTCCGTTGGATGTTTAGTTAATAGTTTTATTTTTTGATTCTACCAAACCCGAATATAGCTGAATGGCTACGTCTTTAGTATACGTAACCTCCTGCGACATGATAGTTACATATGCGTCATTTATGCGCTTCATGATACTATCTTGATCGTTAATATTAAAGTATGTCTGGTTTATCAATGGTGCATTTGGCTCAGTATTTACGTACGAATTTAGATATGTGTATGGCAGAGTATTCAGTTTACGCTTGTGCAATAGTAAGTAATTTTTTGGTGTTGCGCCCCACGGTGTTTTGAAAATCTTAACGGTTCTATAGTTGCTTACGCAAAACAGTAAAAACGTAGACATCGAAGTATATTTTGTTGTCCAATTTGCTGGTAGTCGTAGTAATATAAATGCGTCCATAGTCAAGTAGTCTTTTATTAACGTAAACTGTTTAATCAGCTCAGCCGTAGAACTACTGTTAATATCACAAGTGTACACATTTACAGACATTACATCGATGGCTTCGCTTAGTTGAATATTTATACTTGAGCGGGTATTTGAATCATAAATGTCGCATGGTTTTTTAATGCCGTTGTACAAAATAGACTTATACATGTCGGTTGGTTTGGCATCACATCCGAGCATTTGCCATTTTGTTTTTTTCTCTCTTTTGGCCAGCGCGAAATAAATACCTTTAGTTAAAGAATCATTTGAAATGCCCGCATGGAAACTAGTTAACACATACGGCAAATTCATATGTACACTAGCCAAATAATACCCAGTTAGAAAATCAGTGTCTACTTCGCAGCAATCAGGTATTAACGCCGGCAATATGTCCGCTAAGTCCGCAAATTTGTCTTCCTTTCTATTTACGTAATTGGCATCAGGCGCCTTGATCACGTATGAGTGTTTTAGTTTGGAGAAGGCGGCCCTATATAGCATATTCGCCCCGATAGGTTCAACGTCTTCATCGGATATGTTTACTATACTCTCAGCAAAAGGGTCTACCGCTTCTACCACAGGCTCTTCTTTTTGTTCTGAAGCTAGAAGTCGCAAGTTATCTTTGTATGTCCGCGCGTACATTTTTTTAAATTAGTATTTTTCATTTTTCATTATATACTTAGCAAGAAATTATATCATGGGCGCCGGTGGTTCTTCCGCAAAATCATCGACAGATATATACACGCAAAATATTGTAGAGGCTCTATCAAAATCTATCCAAAACTGTACTAGCAAGACTGTCATTGCCCAAAAAGTTGTTATCAAGGGTAATTACAATGTAGTTAAAAAAGTGCGTATGGTACAGGGTATGAAGTTATCAACGTCATGTGCAATGGATGACAAAAACGTAGCTGCCGCACAGCAGGCTGTAGAAAATCAAATAAAGCAGCAAACAGAAGCGCAGAATGTCGCGTTAATGGGGGCGTTAAGTAAATCAGAATCAGATACGGATCTAAAAATACACAACGAAGTGAAATCGAAGATTAACCGGGAAACAATCCAAAATATTATAAATACTTTTAATTTGACACAGGATTTCTACCTAGATGGCAATAGCAATATAGTTGAAGACATATCTATGGAACAATCGATGGAGGCATTGGCCGACAGTTGCTTACAGGCGCTAAGTCAATTATCTACAGTGCAAGATATTATGACTAGAGCCGACCAAATAAGTAAAGCATCTCAAACCAACCCAGTTAGTGAAATTATAGGGGCTATTGGCGGCATCGTATCAACCATTACATCTAGTATTTCCAGCATAGTTACGTCACTAGGCGGGATATGGATGATTATTGTAGTCGTTGCACTCGGTGTTGGCGGCTATGTAATCGTGCAAGGGGGCGGAATAGGCGCACTAATGGGTACATTAAATGGGCCGTCTCGGCTAGACGAACTTCGGGCCAAGGTACAAGCCAAGCGTGCTGGTCAACCTATATAATTTTTATACTTTATCTTTTTTGATATATAACACATGGATCTAGAAGACTGCTTATTGATAATCATATTTTCTATCTTGTTTTACTTCTTGCTGTTAGTCATACAAGATGCTATGAAAGAGCCTATTATTATTGGCGGCGCTACGAGTGTAAAACCACCGAAGTTTGATATTAGACCCGAAGCTAGACCCGATAACATCGAAACAAAAAAAGAAGACCCTGTTAAATTATGTAAAAAGATTACCAAGAGGTATGATGAATATGACGACGAATCATTACTTCGTGAATTAGACCCTAAAATGATAAAATCATTTGATAACATAGTTATTGATGGCACGAATTTTATCTATGGATATCGCGAATGTGTGAACAACATCACTAACAAACAAATGGACGCAAAAGAACAACTCGCGCTAATCAAAAAATCGGTAGCTTTATTGACAAAACACTTCCCGGCTAAGAATTTGTACTTTGTGTTTAAAGATCCAGAAAATGAGAAGCAAACAGAGGATTTACTTAAAACGCTATCAGTTTCCACAATTAAACAAGCGCATAAAAAGTTCTTTAATGAACTAGCCAAAGAGCACCCTAAAGCGCGCTTTGTAATCGCATATGGTGACGCTCGATATCGCGACGATTATGCGGCTATATGGCTGTCAGATACGCTGCCAGACGAAACAATTTTATTAAGCCGAGACCGATTTAGAGACGTGTCGGAGATGGCTAGCGCCTCGTTAAAGTTTAAGACATATGGCAAACGAGCCAGTGCAATAGATAAAATCATTAATAAGCCATTTAACTATGTTACTAAAGGCGCCGTCAAAGCCGCCCTAGTCGGCTATTCATTTAGCAAAAAAACAAAGAGTGGATTTTATTACAAAGTGGTCAATAAAAAATCAGACGCAAGCGACACGGTGTATATAATTAAAATTTAATCAAACGTCTCGTTTAATCGGCATCAATGCCTACACCGCTATCATCTACCATTTCTTCATATTGTCTATTAAGTTTGTCTAGGGTTTCTTCAGAATAATCTTCTATTTTAGTATAATCGCGGTCTTCGTTATCATTTAATTCATATGTAAACGGCCGAGGAATACGTGTGATGCCTATATTACATGCCTGTATTTCCTGCATAACTAATTTAGACGAATAGCTCGTTGGAACCGCAGTAATATCGGCATTATCTTTGCAGAACTTACACTTGTATAAATTACGATCGTGGTTAACAATTGCGGCACGTCCGCATCTGCAAATGTACTCAGTGTATCCATCAGAGTGGTTAAAGAACTTTTCGCGCAAGAAGCGGGACGACCCATGAACACATAACACATCTTTCTCCATTTCGCCAATACGTAAGCCGCCAAAACTCGCCTGTCCGTCCAATGGCTGACTAGTTAGCGCGTCAGTTAGCGCATGTCTAACCGAATATTCGGCATCCGACACGAATTTTTGTAATCTCTGATAATATGTAGGGCCGAAGAAAATTAGTGTATCTATAAATTCGCCGGTTATTCCGTTAATCATTCTTTCATAACCGTAGCGGTTCATACCATATTGCTCGAGTTTATCGGCATATGATTCAATATCAGTCTCTTTAAATATAGTACCATCGTAATGAGTGCCTTCTATTGCGCAAATGTTACCTACAAGGGATTCGATAAGTTGCGAACATGTCATACGAGATGGTAAACCATGCGGATTAAACAGGATATCTGGTCTAATGCCTTCCTTTGTAAATGGCATATCAGATTCGCGCAGTAACATAGCGCAGATACCTTTTTGGCCAGATCTAGACGAAACTTTATCTCCTACTACCATAGGTCGAATTTTACGCAGCCCTACTTTGGCAAATCGCATTGCATCTTCATTGCGGTCTACCACTACGTTCTGTACAATTGCGGCTTCTGTGTCGCGATATACTACTGATCGATCTATGTATGTAGATTTCGCATCACGACCTACTCCTTTGGGAGCCGTCAAGTATTTGCTAATTAACACATCGTCTTCTACTATATGGGTGCCGCGTTCTACGACGCCGTTAACAGTTTTGCCGTAGTTCGCAGACTTAATGTTTTCTGTTTTAGTTACATCGGGGTTGCCAAGCTTTTCCTTTTGTTCTAGCTCGGCTTTTTCGAAAGTAAATTTAGAGCCGTCGAACAGACCACGCTCAATAGACGCCTTATTAAATACTAAAGAATCCTCTTGATTATATCCTAAGTAAATCATCATTGCAACCATACAGTTGTTACCATTAGGAAATATGTATTTATTTAGAGCAGTACGAATAAGCGGCATTTCGCTTATGTATTGTAAAAACGTTTCCTTGTCAATTCTAAATGGCCAATTTCCGGCGTAGAACCCACAGGTCTGTTTAGACTGACTCGTTTGATATGTTACACGTGGTGCCTGATTGTGGTTGCCAAAAGGAGCCGTAAGCGCTGTAATACCTAAGATTGCTTGTGGAATATCGCAATGAGTGTATCGGTTTAATTCGTTATGTTGGTCGGCCAATAACTCGGCGTAAGACGGACACAAATAGCAGTTTTGCTGTTCTTCTGGTGTAATAAATTCTACCTTTTGCTCTTGGACTAAGTCATAGATGCCCTTTTTCTTACAATATAGATCTTGTATGTCTTGTTGAGTCAATGCAATACCTTGCTGGAATTTAGACGATCCTGTTTTTACATTTGCATCTAAAGTATTGTATACAATCATTAATGGCCTAGTCAGTCGGCCCGCGTCAACAAAGAACTTAACTTCATCTTGAGTATTGTCCCAATAAATGGTAGTATACGGGTGTATTTCTAAACGGCGGCGCTTAGTGCGGTATTTGGCAATTAACGCAATAGAGTCGCGTACATAGCCAATTAGTGTGCCATTTACATAAACACGAGCATAATTGTTTCTATATATTTCTAGTGGAGTAGGCACACTTTCAGGGATTAGATCAGGATCCGCCGAGATTAACTTTTTAAGAACCTCGCTTGAACTTGCCGGCGCAATGGTCGTAAACATGGCTAACTGCTTATTAATGCCGACCTTTTCGCCCTCTGGCGGCGAATGTACTAAACAAATATATCCTAATGCAGACGGGTGGACTCGTCGCATTTCTTGGGCTCGCTCGGATTGCTTAGCTGAATCCGCGGAAGTGCTTGAAACCTGACGCATAGTCGCATACATATTGAGTTGGTTTTTGCGGTTTAGCAGTTGCGCCATAAATCTATTAGTTACTGTCTTTTGTTTGAGCTTTAAATTAGACTTATTACCTGAAACAATAGTTTGCACAATTAAACGCTCGAAGTCGTCTACGTAAATGCTGGTCTTAACTAGATTCGCTAAATTTACCTGACTGAACGGAGTTGCATTGAAAATCTTGGTCATATTTTTTTTAATAGGCACCGCAACAGTTTGATTGTACAACGTTTTAAATGTTTTTGCATAGTTGTCTCCAGCCGCATGTACGCGCTTAATAACAAAGCTATCTCTGTCAGTCTCCGGTATATGGCGCAGATAGATCAGCAATAGTTTTCTGATTAACAGCGCTGAAAACTTTAGCTTACTGTGTCTAGCATTAGAGTTAAGGCCAATATGCGGCAGAAAGTATGAGTCGAAAATGCGCAGAATGTCCGCCACCGCATTTGCGTAGTTTTCCGGATGATTATCTAAATCCAGGTACTTGAAATTTTCACGCGGTACTAAATCAACTATAGCTTTAAGCGCCTCGTTTTGGTCGTATATGTCCCTATATTGGTTTTTACCGTATTTAGTATTTAGCGCATTAGTAACATGGTTAAGTACTCCTTTGTTGGCTTCTGAATCAAAATCAAATACAATCCAGTCTAGCAGTTCTTTGTCGGTTGCCCACCCCATCGCGCGGAATAGCAAGTAAAATGGGATTTCGACTTTCATTAACTTATCTCTGGATATTTCGATAGTTAATGTGTCATCTCGATTGAAAACAATAATAATCATGTCTGAGTTTTGATATGTGTCACCTGGTTTAGAAATATAGTCAAGACGAACGCGGGATTTACCGTAGCCTTCGTTAATGTATATTTTTTCCTGGTTAAACGTGGTTGATTCGGTACAATCGGCAGCCCATTCTGACTTAGCAATAAAATAACCGCCAGGGTCGTTCGGATCTTCACCAACCTTCATTAGAGCCTCTTTTGTCATACCGTATGTATTACACATAATACTATTTTTGATAATAGGTACTTTGGCAGCTCGGAAGTTCTCAACTGCATCTTCTCGTTCTATCGTGGTTCCGTCGCGTTTATATGCGGTGGCTTTTATGATACAGCTAATAAACATAGGACCAGAATAAATTTTGTCCCGTAACAGGGCAAACTGCGGCATCAACATTACCTCTTTACCTGTGTAGTAGTTTAGCGTTGTTGGCGGATATATTTTAACACCCGTAAATTTTACCTCGCAATGGATGCGTTCTATGCTTTTATCTTCGTCGGTTGCTTGGCGCTTATTAACAATATCTTTTTGGATGTCAAACCCCTCAGTAATGATCTGTTTGATACCATTAGCGTAGAAATTGTTGGCGCTTTCGATGTGATGGCCAATTAGACCTTTTTCGTCTATAAGAGCGTCGCCTACTAAAAATAAGTCATCTGGCCTTATTGATACGTCAAATTCAGTTATTTGTATGTCTTTGGCCGGCTCAGTCGATGCGTCGCGATCTTCCAAAAGTTTCTGTAATCTATCATCCATTTTTTCAGATATTATATTATATGTATATTAGTTTTATAACTAAATCAAATTTTAGATATTAAAAAAGAAATTAAACTACGTCATAAGCATGTCCTATAACTAAGCAACAGTGCAGTCTTTCGTACTCGCAATCGTATCCGCCTTGGTCGTCATGTTCTGCGTGTAGGTGGTCTATGTATTCGGTGTCAGGGAGTAAGTCGGCGCTTGTTATCTGTGTCAGTTTGCCGTCCTTGATTATGTAGACATCTAGTATGGGGTTGCTGGAAACGTATTTGTGCAGATTGCCAACGAAACGGTGTACTATTTTGCGGCAGGCTCTACTTGCTTTACTGTAAATATACGCGTCATCTCCAATCAAGTCTCCCGCGGTAGCGTCTGAATAGTACAGTGTTGATGCCACATAAATAAAGGAGTCCTCGGGTAGTTCGTCGATTTCAATTGTTCTTTGTGCAACCTCACGATTTAGCTCAATGTTTTCGTCAAATACTTGTTTCATTTTGGTTACCTCGTCTTTGATATCGGCTATTCGGCGGTTAATTGAGAATCCTTCCCAAACTAGCTCTTTGATTTGCCGAATGGTGACCTGAGTAGCGGCATCGGGTATTATGTCAATTGCGCCTTCGTCTGTGATGGTTGTAGATACCTGGTTGCCATTTAGGGTATAAGTAACGTTAGTGCTGTACTTGTAAACGTCATCGTACTCATCGCACGAATCTTCATATTCCTCGTCCACACCGTTGGCTCTTTCCGATGGTACGAAATCGCCTATGATCATCCGAATCTTCACGAAGTCTCGGCTCAGTTTCCAATTAGAAAGTGTTTCGATCATTCCTAGAAGCTCGCCGCGAAATTCAGAATTACCGTATTTAATTTCCACCATCTTATCCAAGGCAGCAAGGATCTCGTCGTATTTAGTTGTATATTTGACGTACTTAGAAAACTGGTAGGTAGACTGTCTGAAAAGGTCGAGGTGACCAAACACGGGGAATACGAAAGAGTGGCGTGAGCCAGCCGTGAGTGGGGTGATTTCATGCATTGAAGTGATAGGGAAGAGCACAAAGCGTTCATAGTAGTGCGGGAACTCTTTTGATTTTTTATCTTTTTCTTCAAATAAAGTCATTACGTTGACGTCGTTGATGAGCAGGTCGCCTCCATTGTAATTTTTATAGCTGCGAAGTACTACAAGGGTCATCACATGCGGGAGCCCTTTGAAGTCGGGTAGCCGCGCGTCTCTGTGTGGGGCCATAAAGTCGCCAGTAGTGTAGATGTGTTTAGAACCAACGCCTACTTTCACTTCTTTAAATAGATATCGCAGAAATGCGGGTTTTCTTATGGTAAATCTGTCTCTAATGCTTACGGACTTGCGGAGATCTTCACGATAGACATTTTCCCCTTTTACCCCTACTTTGCTAAGATCGCCGTCCACTAAATCCCAGACGTCAATAAATGTCTCGCCGTTATACGACGTGACTTCATCTCGGCTGCATAACCCTTGAGATGCGCGGTGAGCGTCTTCTGTAGTATCGGTAATGTTGGCAAATTCGCGGAATAGGTAGAAAGGCTTGCAAATTTCTAGATTATCCATTTGATTGTTTATTATAAAAAATAAATTCACTTTTTTATGCAAAGCAAGTAGAACATTCGCAATTGCCAGGATCTAGAAATTTAATAATATCAAACAAAATGCCGTTGTTAATAGCAATAATAATATTTTTAAGGGTGCTGGCATTTTGATTGTATTGTTGGGTGTGCGAGTTTTCAGGCTTATCAAATAGCTCGATGAGTTTTACAAATTGGGCATTTGCCATCATTTTGGGAAACTTCAGCAAATATAGCCCAAAGCACGTGTCGGCTGTTCTAAGAACCTCTAAGGTTTCAGGGTTATTTTGCTCCAATATCATAGTACGTCTAATCCACTCGTCAAAGTTAATAAATATATCCTTGTACATATTTAGGGTGTCATTTTGGCTGGCCAAATACTCGGCCTTCGGGTGTTTATGGATTAAAGAACTAAATGAGGCGGCGGGGCGGCTAACTTCGCCAAATTGCATGAGCTGTGTGTATTCGGTACTAAGATGTCCGGTGCTATCCCAAAATCTTTTTGTATATTGCTCTTCATGCAACACGGGGTCCACCATAGACTTAAGCATACATTTCTGCAATTCATGAGAGTATTCGTCTATATCTTCTACATCATCGTCTTCATAATCTTCTTTCGGACTGGATGGCACCGAGTTTTCCTCAACGTCGCCCAATGTAGGGTCATTGTTGGCAGCGTCATGGTCGTTGGCGTCGTCGTTGGCGTCGTCATTGTCAGCAGCGTCAGCAGCCGACGCAATTGATTCTGCGAGTTCTGTCGCCAACTCGATGTCATCTTTCGTTAAGGATACGTCTTCATCAGAGTGTTCTACGTCTGAATTCAATACATTATTAAGTATTTCATGAGTTCGTTCTGGCGCACTGTTTCTATTAATAAATGCAGGACTCGATACAACAGTAAAAGCCGTATCCGTTTCTATCGGCGATCCCTGTACTATGGTTGCAGAATGAGACCTTCCGGACCGCACTCTATTCATAATAACCGCCTCGTCTATTTGCCGGCGGTAGTCTTCCGCTGTAACAGGCTGGGCAGATTCAGGTTGCGCATTCGGTTGGGTTTCTGGATTGCCACGTTGTATTCCGTTGATAATGGCATTCTGTACAATATTTAGGAATGAGCCAAATGGAGGCGGCTCGGCACGCTGCTCTGCCGGCAAATCAAGGTTAACATCTATAGTGTTAGTAGAAACGTCAACATTACGGATACTAATGCGGTATTGCTTATCGCCGCTCTTGATGGACAAACACAATTCGCGATGGGCCATGGTATATAATTTAAAAAAGAAAATTCAAAATTCATTTTTATCAGTATTCATCGGCCAAAGCTTTAGGCGGCTTAATTAAATTTTGGGATACTTCGGGAATGTGTATACCGTCTTCTCCGTTATAAACTACATTCCCGTTGTATGTAATCGATTCGCGCAAATCACGTGTCAACTTATCATGCGGGATCGCCTCCATTAGCGACGAATAAGTGACAATAACATAATCTTTAAGAATACCGTCTAGAGCGGCAACGGTAGTTGGATAATTTGTGTAAGTTTTACATAGGTTATCTAATCCTTTAACACTGGCTTTGAGCTCGCTTGCCGCATTGATAAGAACATAAGTAGCCATTGCTTTTTTTGTTTCATTCGGGGAATGGCGTAACTCGTTAATAATAGTCTCTATTGATTGCTGTAAAGCCTTGTATTGGTCGCGCAAAAATCGTATGCCTTCATCCTTATTATCGCGGTGCCATTTACGAAGAACCCAATTAACCCATCCGTCGGTATAAACGTTTAATCCGTTGCTGGTATCTAATTTCTGGTTTTCTCTAACTTTGCTAATTATACGTAGTTTGTTAAGAAGGTCATGCATTACGTCATTCATGGCACTTGACATATTATTAGAATTATATTATAGATTTTAGATTAATATTTGATATATATCTTTAGATGAATCAAGCAGAAATCGCCTCTGAAAAAGCCGCGCTTGTAGACAAATTCTTTCAATGTGCTGAGGCCCCTATTCATGAGTGGTTGGCAGCGTATGTTAAAATGCCGCCGGCAACCTTATTTCCGGACTATACGGGAAATGCAGATGTTATCGGGTTCATGTATGAGGATACGCATTATAATGCTTACTTAGTTCCTATGCCCTGGGGCACAGATTCATTGGTTGACCCACAACTATTAAAGACTGATAAAAAAACACAAAAAGCGTGCTCTATGTTATATGACGCGGTTAAGCAGGTATTTATGGCAGTCACTGGTGCATTTGAATCGCACAACAAAGACGATCCTAACGCCGACCTATTTAAATCGCTAATCCCCTATTTCGACGAAAGTAAAATGGCGTTTCATTTAAATCGGGTCAACTGGAAAGCACTACAGCTTAAAACGGCGTATATGCAACGTCAACAAATACATGAGTATATCCAAAAAGGCAATACGCTGTCACCCGAACAAGTGACGGCAGTACAACAAAGCGTAACCACAATAGATAAAATATTTAACGAGATAGATAAAGATGCACTGGACGAGTATGAAGAAAAATGTAAAGACACCAATGAAAAAATAAAACTGTATGATTGGCTGCATATTGTTGTCGAAAAATCAGATCCGGAGGCGGCGGATAGCCTAGATAACAGCATGAATAGGCTGCCAATGTTCGGGCTACAGTATCAGGATCCCGATGAGGAAAATTACATTGACAAACTTAAGAACGAAAAATAAACTATCTATTTAATTTTTTTTTCATAAACGAGTACAGAGGCTGCCAATTGTCTGCTAGATATAGACAGAAATCAGGATCTACCAACGATTGGTAATATAGATTTTTACCTTTTGCAATTACGTGGAACAAGAAGTTCTTTTGATCTGTTGGCTCCATGTTTTCTACTACGCCGGTATGTTCGGCAAGAGCGGTTTGCAGATTTTGCGCCATAGTAAGCATTACAGTATACATCTCATTTAGCTGCTGTATTGGTATCTTGTTAAGGACGGCAGGCGCCATTTTTGCTTCGTCCCTGTCCATCCATCTTAGATATTCTAGTTGTTCAAATATATTGTCTTCTGTTATTTCTCGACGGGTCGGCATTGTGTATACATTATGCTGCTCAACATGCTGTGCCTCTAAGTCAGTAAGTCTTTGTCGTAAATTATGAATAACTGACGGTCTATTTTGTCCCATCCGCTCCGTCATTAGTTCTTCGCGAGTTTCTGTCAATTCGCGCGATTCTTTTCTAATTACGGGTTTCCGAACAACGGGCGTCGAACTGCTAGGCTCATCGGAGTCTACGTCTACGTCATTTATGGACTCATCCGACTCATCCGACTCAGAATCTACGCTGCTGGCCGCAGGTATGCTTATTTGCTTTTGAGCCGGTTCGTCTTTTTTTTGTGACATATTTAAGAACCTATTCATCGAATCTTTAACTTGTTCAATTCTTTGTTTTGTGGTATCTATTAATACATGCTTTGTATATTTTTTCTGTAACCTATTTAGCGTCTCTTCGAGTGCCTCTATTCTGGTTCTATAGTGTAAAATATTAGCATCTCTACCAGGCGAAAACACCTGAGCATCTTGTGATTTTACTATTCCATTAGTTATCTTAGATAAATCGACAGACTCACCGGCTACGAGCTGGTCTCTAAATGTTTCTAATTTAACACTTGGGTCATACTTTTTAATAGTTTTCTCGTATAAATCGTTTGCACCAGCACGTACTCCAGCGACTAAAGGTCTACTATGTGGTATGGTAGAGTCGAATGAATGCTTAGGTAGAAGTAATGTAAATCCGGCACTGTCGTAAAAACAATGTATTCTAGCTTGCTCCATAATTGGAAGAACTTGCATTTTAAATTAAACGCTTATTATACTAAATTAATAGAATTTCAAATTTTAAAATGGCGAAGCGCAATGATACTGATTTGTATATGTCAAATAGAACATTACAAGTACTTTCCGCGGAAATGCGGAATATGTTGGAAAACTTAAATACCTGGTCTGTCTCGCTAAAAGAACTTATCAAAATTAAGCGTACGTTGCTCAAAAGCCCCACTGCTGATAGTGAACTTTATGATATTATGGATGTTTATTCAGAGTTATATTATGCCGAATATTCAAAGACAAGCAATGCGCCTACTGGCACTAGAAAAATAGTAAAACATAAACCTCGTAGAAATAGTAATGACAAATCAGATACAGATATTGATGTCGATGTTGAGGTAACCGACGGAGAACACAGTGATGTAGATGTAGATGATTTTCTACAAAAAGTAATTAAAGAAGAGCAGCGTTCTAGAGTGTCGCGGGATAAGCCCGCCGGCGCGCCACTGACTGAAACACAGAAAGCGGCACTTCGCGTTTTAGATACCGCCGATCAAGAAGGAAAAAAAATGGACGCACTGATTAATGCACGTCGTGCGCAAATGGAGCGGGACATGAGTAACCCACCGGTCAAGCCGGTAAACTTTACGGTAACTGATTGCGATATTAAAGAGCCGGCAAAACCAAGTGAGTCAAATTCTGACAGTGACGGAGAAGTGCTAGAAGAAGTAGTTATTGAAGAGGCGCCACAAAGTAACTTAGAAAATGAATTGAAAACGGTAATGTCTAATATTACGGCCGATACTACGATGCATCCTCTAGTCGCGATGCAAAAAGAAAACTCTATATTTAATGAGCCACCTGCCGTTAAATTTACCACACCTGATCCGCCTGAGTTTGACCCTAAGTACGGCCCGTTGTTCTCACTCACAGCTCCGCAAAGAAAAAAGTTGTTCTATCAATGGTTTAAACGAGCGACAGTCAGTGTTGATGAGCAATTGGCCAACAATCCGGTGTCCCCTAATACGCGAAATCGCTTGATTCGAGAAGAAACAACTAGGCTACAGGATACATATCTAGAAAGTCGTTAATTTTGCCTAAACGCGTCTTTCATATTTAATTTTTTTTCATTTGCGATTGGTAGGATTGGACATACTTTGTACCATTCTACCAATACGTCTTCAATAGATTCATAAAATTCCTCGACTACAGGATTATTACGCGGATTACCTTTGTACCGAGAAGTTAAACATTTATTTACCCTTGCAATGTCGGCATCTAGCTTTTCTATTTGCGTTGCCGTTAAATCTTTTGCCGACTTAATTATGGAGGCTAAATACTGTTTAGGGTATAAGCTAGCATCAAATATCGGCAATTTAATAGGAATACGGTCGGCAATACGGTCAAACATGGCTTTGATATATGGGTGGTCCAAATCGGCGCCACCTTTAAACCCTTTGCCTACTAGATATGTTTCACTATTTGCCATTCGCGAAGTGTATGGTTTGCATAAATAAAACTCGTCGAAAAAGTAGGACACGGCGTACATTACGGAAACCGTGGCCGGCTCAAATGTAGTGTATTGTTTCGTAATAAATGATCCACCCTTTTTGAGCGTTAACAGTCCTATTAGTATTTGCCCTACATTTGCCGGAAGTTGTAATGATTCTTGATTATTATAATCAGATGAAACATCAAACCCTAAGTCGCTAGTATATAAGTCTATTTGCCCGCCAACCTGTTTTTGAAAGTCTAATTGGTTCGCCTCTACTAATACATCACCGTTATTGTTTTCGTGCATTAGCCAATTATTTTTGTAATTTTCATACAATTTGTATTTGTCCTCGAGAGGCTCGGAATCCTGTTCGTTTGCGTTTAGCAAACTGGAACCGCGCCATAAATATTTGCCGGCCACTTTAGGATACAATGTATTAACTAAATGATGAGTTGCAATAATAAAAGACCCGGGAAACGCCGCATTATCGAAATGTATGTATTCACGTACGTCTTCGTTATTTATGGCACCTATTAAATCGTAAGCTAGGATAATTTCGAAACATTTTAGCCATGCGTTACTTACATTTACAGTATTGCCAGTATAAGCGACGGTAGCCTTTTCATATTTAAATGGGTCAAAATTACTCCAATACGCGGAAAATTTGTATTTCTTATACTCGTCGTCTAGCTGTGATTTTGTGGCAGACAATTCTTGTTTACATGTGTCTAGCGATTTGATACGATATTTTTTTGTATTATTCGTGGGCAGAATATCACCGTGTGTGAGCCTCCAAGTCTTAAACCCGGAATGCATGTTATATATAAATACTATTATAAATTCAAAAATGAATTCATGATATACTAAAAATGTCCACCCAATCTCTCAACGAATTAAAGAACTTAGAAATTACCCTACAGGAACTGTCTGCCGGAACGCCTGCTAGAATGTCTGAAGATAGCGCCAAATCACTGGCAAAAAAAGCAACTATGTACCCAGGTTCTGCATGGGATAACTATTTGCTAGTAGAAAAGCTAGTTGACTCGGCTATTATTCCTACAAAAAATAATGCGGCCGATGCTGGATATGATTTATATGCTTTTGAACCGTGTACAATTCCGGCGTGGGGAAAGGCCATAGTTAGCACCCAGATATCTGTTGGGTTACCTGTAGGCACATATGGCCGAATTGCATCGCGGTCGGGACTATCCGCTAAAAACGATTTAGAAGTAGGTGCCGGCGTTATAGACTATAATTATAGGGGAGAAGTAAAAGTTATTCTACGCAACTTTTCAGATGTTGCGTATCAAGTACAGCGCGGTGATAGAATCGCGCAACTAATTCTAGAACAATATAAAAACTGTATGATTAAACAAGTATCTAAGATAAGCGACATAGTCGGGGCATCCGCTAGGGGCGCAGCTGGATTTGGCAGTAGCGGTCAATAATCTACTCAGCATCGGCCCAATCTTGCGACGTATTTTTTTGCGGCTCCGCGTAGACGGTTTGCACTGCAGCCGAGTATGATTTCGCATTAGGATTTAATGTTCTATTTAGCACGGCCGTGGGCGCGCGCGATAGCGTTCTTTGTTTCTGTGTTTGAGGGGCAGCCGGTGTCGGAACAGCAGTCGGCACATCGCTGTTATCCCGCGGAACATACAAAACTACATCATATAGTCCTGTAGTCTCATTCCAGCTAATATGTACGCATCTATTAAGTTCAAAGAACCGAGCAATTCGTTTGCTTTCGGTCCACAGAATAAGCGCCTTAACCCTATTACGTGAAATACTAATATATTGAAGAAATCCAAATGGATTGCAATAATACATACTTCTAACTAATTCTCGTTGCGCAGCTTCTTTTTCATCCACTGGGAATGATTGATTAAGCAAGTCGCGGAACTGCGCAATATTTTGAGGAGTTGGCGACTTAGTAAGTACCAAATCACTATTTGCAATGGCCTTGCCTAATTCGTAAATACGCTTGGGAAGTGACATGGTTGAATTATATTTAGTTATAGTATACATTTAACATAAAAATAGTCTTATATATAAGCATGAGTGAAACGGAGAAAAATCCGGAAATGGTTGTATACACGTTACGTAATAATATGTATGGATTTATTAAGGAAGAACGCAACAGGTATGCGGATTTGTACCGAGTTATTAAAGACTATGTTATAGAAAACAAGCTAATGTTGTCTGATCCATACATGATTACCAATTTGTCAAATAATTCAGACGTCTTTTTAGATTACCATTATACAGTGTATTGTTCTAGGCCATTAACTCACGCCAACACAATAGTAAACCTGCTATATGACGAATTGATGGCGAATGACAATAAGCTAGTATCTACGCTAGTTATGAACACGGTTGTAAAAAATGAGGAGTTCTCAATATCATTTGATAATCGGTACATCGCGAAAATATTTGCAATGCAAAGAAACAGGCCAAAAGGCAAGTCAGTCGACATATCTAAGCTTATTGCGCCCCATTACATTAACAAGGTTCCGTATCTACCGGCGGAAATAGAAATAATTGATATTTATAATCGCATCTATACAAATCAAGGAAGTATACAGGCATTACTCGACATTGAAGAAAAAATGGGCAAGTACATAGTAAATAAGGTAGGTGGCGAAGTTGAGCTTATTAAAATAGGCGGCGACATTAAAACATGTTACGAAAGGAAAAAAGATGTGCTTGAGGCTATAAAATTATCGATTATCAAGAACTTCTTAGTTGACCGTACCGATTTGGCATTACTAGGGCCTATGGCCGTCGAGTGGCTACAGAACGCCGAAAACATATGTCCAAAGTATGATAGAATCCAATTAGTTGGTACGTTAACAATAGAGGAGCTTAAGACTGAGCTAGAAAAATACGTTAAAATGTTAGGGCAAAATAACAGCATAACAGTCGGCGAAGAGCTGGACTTGCTGATTCCTAAAGACTTTCGTACTAAGAGGGCGATTTTTTCGTTAATCATAAAGACAGATTTTGGAATAAAAGAAAAACCGTTTCTCGAGTACTTTAATAGCTGTAATTTCGAATTAGTGCCCGTATTCGAATCTAACAAAATACTAATAGTTAATAAATACGTGCTTTTGCGGTTTTTGTTTATAGATTTGTGGGTATCGAAATTTATATACTCTGTAGGCAAAATAGATAAAGAGTCGTATACAACCAAGCAGGGGCGTTACTTAGAATTAATAAAAGAAACAAACAAATTGCCGTTTATTGCGGATGGCACAATTGGCGTATACTATGAATATGACGTTAGCAAAAAAGAACAAAAAATATCGCAGGAGCATTTCTTTATTCCGTACTATCCATACGGATTTTTCCTAAAAAATAAACAGCTTCGATCTGTGTAAGTTACTCTTCTTCTTCGTTATTGGCATATTCTGCTTTAAATTCTTCTAGCACCTCATTATGATTGTCTTTCATGTAATGGTAGTATGCGGTACGTTTTGCGTTCGCCAATTGCTCGTCTTCAAGTTCGCTCCACTTCTTGTTTGCTGCTTCGATTTCTTTTTTCACTTTGTTCGTTAGGTATTTGTCAAACTTAGATGGATCAGATTTAAACATTTCTTTGAAAATGGTCATCTTGTTTAATCTAACTGCAGTTGTTTTTTTAACCGTTGTTTTTGCCGGCGCTTTGGCTACTGGCTTGGCGGTTTTAATTGCGGCTTTCTTGTTAACTGGCGTTTCTGGCTCGACGTCCTCCTCTGCTTCAGTTGCGTCTTCTGCATTGTCGGCATCTTCATCTGCTTCAGTTGTATCTTCGGTTGTTGCCTTTGTGCCGCGCTTTGTAGGTGCCTTGGCTGGCGCTTTACGCGGCGCTGCTGCCTTACGAGGCGCCGTTGTCTTGCGTGTTACTGGCTTGGAAATTTCGCTAAGGGTTGCACCTGCCGTTTGTTCTAGAGTATCAATCTTAACACTTATATTTGTAACCATGGCATGGGTTTCAGATATTTGAGATGAGCAAGTAGTGCTTTCTTCTCTAAGTTTGTTAAGAGCCTCAAGAATGGGCTTTAGTGCGTTATTAAGATCGGCGAGGGTAATAGCTTTAGCCATGGTTTTATATAATATATGTCTTACACAAAATTCAATTTTTAAATATCCATATGCCGCGCTACCATACAGGAAGCCAGCAAAAATCGGCCATTTCCATCGACTGTAAAGCTCGCAAAATTGGTAATAACATTTTGCTGCACTGAAAAAGACGCATGCGTCTTGCTGGCTAAAGCCGGCATAGTACCATAGTTCTGCGTAATAATCGAATCAACTAATTGAACACATTCATAGCCTAAACTGCGAATTAAAAACTTAAGTTGCTCACATAATATCTTGTCTTTTATTTTTAATGTTTTTGCTTTTTTTGTCACCGCCTCGTGGCTTTTTAGTCTGCTTGTTCTATTGGATTCTTTTATAACTTTTTTATTAATAAGCTTGACCTTAGCCGGCTTTTTAGCTGCAGATGCCCCCGCTAGATTTTTCCCATACTTTGTTTTAGCGATGTGTTTTTTGACAGGAGGTTTTGCAGCTTTGTGACTATGGCTTGCCGCCCTTTTTGGCCGTTTCTTGGCAGGTGCAGTTTGCGGGCTGTTGTCTTTAAAGCTGACCTTACACGCTGTTTTTGAGCTAGTACGTTTCGCCGGCTTAGTTTTAAACACAGGTTGGCTTATTGATCTGGTTGGCTTCTTAGGAGTGGCTTCTTGCTTTTCAATGTACGTTGCGGCCTCATAAAATCCGCACATAAGACTCAATCGAACATCTCTAGTATTGTACAGATATTCATCGGGAATATACTTATGGTTTAGTAAATAGCCAATTTCGGCCTTATCTATAGTGTCTATCGACTTGTTGTTTTTTGAGCCAGCAATTAAACTAGATGCAACGCTGTCTAATACTTTTGACAGATATTCTTTAATAATATCGTCGATCGATTTCTTTTCACTAGCCAGCAAAAGCCCGACTAGATATGGGTCATTTTTAGTGGGTTGTTTAGGATATTCCACCGGGCTAGAATACAATTTATATTTGATTTTCCATAAGGGCGACTTAGATATATATTCGCTTAGGGTAATCTCCGATATTTGCTCAGTATGCTCGTTGTAGAGTGATAATATATGTCCATCAGTAACCATAAACGGTTCGCCGACTTCTGGAGTGATACAATAGAGTTGATCGTAACCAGCATCATTAGCCAATACAACGCGAGGCGTATTGTCGTCACCTATTAGAATATCCCCGCGTTCTACGTTTTTTGCCGCTTTCATGCCGCCTAGATATAACAAAACTTGTGTGTCCGGATGCAGCCCATTGCTTTGCATTTTACTTATATAATTTATAAAACAATTCTTTATTTATAATAAGTAGTTTGATATGGTAGATACGTTTTTGATATCAACTGTTTTGTTTTTATTTGCCATCAGATACTGTATCTGATTTGTGCTTAATTTGCTCGGCCAGATGTACGTATATTTTAAGTACTCAGTTGGCGTGTTTTTGAAGTATTTGGAATAATAAGTATAGTCTTTTCTTAGCAAGTTTGCCTGATGGCTTAAGTGTACGCTTTTATTGCCTATAAACCATGGATACGAAATCCGCCCTTTGACAATATAAAAAGGCATAGTATTGCGGAACCCCCGTCTTATCCATTCCTGCACTATTTTGTTATAGTACACCATAAGGGCTTTTTCATATCCAGTCCACATTAGAACTACTGGGTGTCGTCTCCAGCCTTTAGTTTTAGTTGCGTTTAGCAAAATATTTAAAATCTGTTTGGCTTCTACTCGTTGTTTGCCTAGCCGCTTATTATCTAATACTTTGGCGCATTTATCAAAATCCGCGTAAGGAATAAAGGTGTTTACCATCTATATTATTTAATAATATAAATATAGATGCTTTACATCGACTTTTTAATTATCACTGGCACGGCCGCCGCGATATGTTTTATATTATTTGCCGTTTTCATATGGTTTTGGGCGAAAAGCGACGTTACTTGTTCTGACGCGACCTCTAGCGATAAATGCGAACCTAAAGAAAGGAGTGTTGCTTATTTTTGGACCTGGCTTAGCTTTTTAATAACAGGGGCGATAGCAGGGGTGACGTGGGGTATCGCATATATTTGTATGTGAAAAAAAATAAAAGGTATTATATACAATTATGGGGAGTGAGAATTTTACGATCTTTACTGGTTTATTATGCGCAGTATGTATATTAGTATTTGTCGTTGTTATATGGATATGGTCGGTAAGTGATGTTACTTGTCCTGATGTGCCTGACAACGCGGTATCGATGGGACAAAAATGTGAACCTAAAGGACGGGATACTACGTTATTTTGGGTTTGGCTTAGCTTTTTAATAACAGGTGTGTTATCCGGATTGGGTTGTGCTTTTTTATAAAATTTTATATCCTATTATATAATTATGGATCCGTCGATAATTTCTAAATGCGCTTTTTGGCTTGGCATGGGATTAGAAATAGTATGTATAGTGTTTTTTTCATTGTGGCTTACCAGCAGAAAAACATGTGTTAATGTACCAGAAAGCGAAAATTGCGACCCAGATAAAAGAAATAGCACATACTTATATGTTTGGCTAGGCACGTTTTTAGCCGGCCTTGTTTCGTTTTTCTTTGCGTGGATGTTAAGACAATAACTTGCCATGTTCTAGTAAAATATTAGTTTGTAGATCAGCCATGTCATTAGTCAAAACCCGTATAGTATCGGCGTATTTTGTAAGTTTATCATGAAAATTAGTTAGCTCTTGAAAATCCGCATACTGCAAGTCTGTTACCGCAGTACTAACATTCAAATTAATGCGATTAAAATGCGCTAAATCCTCCGAATTAAATACCGACGTAATAGTTGCGGGCAATTGTACATATGTATTATTTTTCCATGCTTCTAAAGTAGCGCGTAAATTAAGACGAGCTTCCGTACATTTGTCTTGCATTTTTTTTAATAGTTGCAGTTTATCCGAAGCCGATACGCTAATTGGTTCGGGCGCTTTGCGTTTTAGGGCTCTATACTCAGAATTCATCAGGGGTCCTTCCGTATTTTCAGAACACGATGCATCGGAGTTTGTGCGCAACATAGACTCAAACGCATCAGTTATGCTAGTCTGAAACGAGTTATCACATATTACTTCTTCTTGGGGTTCATCTGGCTCCTCCGGTTTATCTGGTTTATCCAGATCCAGCATATCCAGCTTTTCCATCTTTTCCTGTATTTGTTCTATGCTTGTTTTCTTAACTGACAAGGCCGGAATACTAGAGTTTACGGGTTGCGCGATATTAGAAAAGAATTTTGCGTACATATGCTTTTCGTAGTTTTCGTTATTTGTGGAGTTTTCATCCATATATTTGTTATATATCACTTCATCAATATCAACTTCTTCTATGTCAGCGGTTCTATCTAATAAGCATAACATCATATGTTGATCAACATCTTTTTCCTTTTCAGGATATTTCGGCTGAAATCCACATTCGCCAGAATACATGGAGCCAGAAATGTCGATATTTTCTGTGTTTATATGTTTTTCATATATTTCTTCGTCAAGCTGGACGGGCCTAGCATATGACGCGTCGTTGATGCGACTTTCAAATAAATAGACCATATCTACCGCGCTGTCATCAGTTACGGATAATAGCGTGCTGTCTGGCACGCCAATAGTGCTATCAGTAGTAGGTTTAGTGCCATTCCGCAGTTGTGAAATAAAAAGATCGCGCTTACGTTTAACAAGTACTTCTTTATTTGCGGTAAATACGGTGCGCGTTTCTTCTTCGGAAACATTATATCCAGGATATTTATGTTGCCTATGCTTGATATGTAGCGGCAGATCCGCCAATAGTTCATAAGCCGCACGGATAGCCCATGTTAATTCATCTATAGAAGTCAACTTTTCTAAACATTCTAGCGTGCCTGTTTGTATACTGTCAAACATAGCATCTACAAATGTCTCTGTTTTTTCTATTTGTATTTGGGTGTCATTTATGCACATTTCGCGAAGTGTCTGCTCATTAGACATGATTGATAATATATTATTTGGCGGTAATATGTTTATAACAAAAAAAGAAAGAGTGCTGATTAAAAGAGTATACATCATGGGTTACAATGATTCCGCTCATCTCGCAATTGTTGTATGAAAGCCATACGCAATCGATGCTGTAATACATCGCGGACTTTCATGCAGTGTTCTATTATTTCTTCGTCTGTCAACTTACTGTCCATAAAATATGTAGATCTATAAGTGTTTAGTGTTGGATCTCGCATATGCATGCAAATCATGTCTATGTCGATAGTATAGGTATGGATCATATCTGCCAACTTAATGTATTTCATGTTGTTAAGCTGAGAAATAATATCAGATCCTGGCGGGGCGGCCAATGCGCTGTTGAATATAGCGCGAACTCGATCGGCGCGCGCCTTTTCCTCTGCTATCTTAGTTCTCTCGCACATAGCTACAAATGTGTCATCAACCGCAGTTAACGCAGTCTTTTTAGTATTTTCCAACGCGGTGGTCGCAAGTTTGATCCGTAACAAACTGATGGTCTGTTTATACATCAGCTGCCGTTCTACCTCTTGAAATTGCGCCCGTATTTCATTAGTAGACAGCATAGGATATTTGGTCCGATATTGTTCTACGTTAAATATCATTTTACGTACGACCAATAATAGTATCTCGAGTTCGTTAAGGCTAGTAAATTGTAAAGGCTCGTGGTCTACGATACATCTGTGCACTTTGGCAATAAGGTCGCTTTCTTGTTGATTAGTGTCAACACCCATCAACTCGTGTTCTTCGTCTAATTTGTCAATAGGTGCAATAAACGAAGTTAAATTTTGGGGAGCTTCTACTGCAGGCTCTGGATCCGCATATTTCAAATCGCCGCCAAATGTGTCAACTACGTATTTAATATTTGCAATTTGTTGCTTAGTAAAAAGAGGACAAGGCAAATTAAGTGGTTTAGTAGTTTTTACGGTATTGTCTACAGGAGTCTCTACCGGAGTGTTTACCGGAGTGTCGACCACCGGCGTAACAGGAGTCTCTACAGGAGTAATAGTATTTGCGTCTACTGTTTGTACGTTACCCATATGATATATTATAAGCTATATGATATGTTTAAAGTAATAATCCTTTTATTTCCTCCGACAATTTATCTACCCCATATAAGTGCCCGTAATACAAATTGTTTTCCATTAAAGAAATTAGGTGAGCTTTTGCTAGCTGGTGGTCCTCAACCACTAAATCAACTTCTACATAATAAGGATCGCATATGTTGTTTACTATGCAATATCGTGTAACATCGGATGCCATAAGCGCAATTATTTCGCCGCTTACGTTACTTCTCAATACAGGGTGCTTATTTTTTGCGTCATATAATAAGTAGATAGATTTACAATAAGAATAACTTAATGAAGGGGCAGTTGACTGTAAATAACCAAGTAATTCAGTAAAATCAGGAAATTTGCCTAAGCTGTGTATTGTAATTTGTATCGAAAAATCCGTATCTTCTATAATATCATCGCATAGTTTTTTGCGCGTTTCTGGTTGTGAATATAGGGGTCCCATATTTTGTAACTATATATATAGCAAATGGATAAGTTAGAAAAAATAGCCAATGCGGTGTTTATCGTATTCGCCATTTTGGTAATATACATATTTTATTACTACTATACCAAAGAGGATCTATCATCTGAGATAGACACAGACGGGGACGGTATAGTGACCAGAGCCGAGCTTAAAGCATATATAAAAAAAGAACTAGAACGTCACGCTGAAAATCCTCCGCAATTTAGGGGGGTTGTAAAAAGTGCGATTTCTGGTGCAGTTAGAGGAGCTTGTACCGGGCTTCTCTTAAGTGGAGTGGAGGGTGCAATAACAAGTGCGATAGTGCTTGGGATGATAAATCCTATAATAACTGGCATTGAACATACATATTATTAACACCACCAGTTATGGTCGTCGTCATCGTCGTCGCCATTTTGATTATATAATTTAGCAGGAACTTCTTTATTTACAATAAAATCAGAGGGTACTTGAGCCAGAATACGTAGAATAATAGACATGATGCGGTTCTTTATGGAGATTGGGTATAACAATACAGTATAAATATTCAATTTTTTAATGTATATATATGTCGGCGTTGTTTAAATACACAGTAGGGAACGTAGAGTCCCATTTAGTCATAAAACACATCGTAGAGGTCAAATATGACCCTACTTTAGGGGTAGTTTATATACACTTAATAAATGGGTCAATAGTCACTATAACTAGCAATTCTGACCTATTATACGATGAATTACTTAAAAAAATGAAGGATTGTTGGAAAAGGAGTTAAAATAAAGGATCATTTCGACCATAAACAATAAAGCTTGTCAGAGGCTCTCGATACAGCAGTATACGTCGTTCTGAATAACCCTAGTTTCTTTTTTATGTCTGCGTTATTAGAAGGCCCAACCAAGCTCCATTTAATACTATTGAGATTTACAAACACAGAGTGAAATTCGGAACCCTGTGATTTATAGATAGTCATACAGTAACCGTAGTTGAGCTTAGGATATTTTTTAATAAAATCCGATAACAAGTTTAGATAAAACATACGTCTTTCATTTGCTCTAATGTATCCGCGTGCGACGTTAATAGTCTGCTCCGGTATATGTAATATCGTGTAGGTATCAGTAGGGTTATTTATTCTGGCAATTTTGAGCTGTTGGCCAGTAAACGTGTCATCTATGTAGTCGAATTTATTTAACGGCGTAACTATCGAAACATCGGTGGCGTCTATAATGTCAAATAGCTCGCCATTGTATAGGGAAATGCCAAGGGGTTTGTCTAGCTTAGTTATTCCTTTTTTTGTAACAACGCTAAACAATGATATTGGCCGATCTATACAGCAACGGTCGCCAATATAGAATTTAAGAACTTCGCGTTTTTCGGGGATTTCGCGCCCAGCTGCCTCATCTACCTTATCTTGAACGGCCTGGTTGGTCTTGCAACAATTCGCATTAGAATAAGTTAATATAACACAGTCTTTAGTTTCGGTTGCCCATGTAGTCATGTATTGATCGAGCATCTCGTATAGCGAGATATATTTGCCTAGTGATCTATCTACTAAATTGTATGGGTAATTGCGCAGAAAATCGGCGACATCTCCGGATTTAAATTTGGGTATCCATGAAAGCATCGTATTGTTAATGGCTAACATAGTTTCATTAGCACTACGCATCACTTTATCTAGCTTCGATATAGGCCATTTGTTGTCCATCGCGGTTGCAAATATTGTAGACTTCTCTTCGCCAATCGGCGGCAATTGCCAGAAGTCGCCTAAGAATATGTATTTTAAATCAATGCCATGAGCAAACGAGATATATTCGCGCGCCTCGCATATGTAGGTGTATAACTCTTTTGAGATAGTTGAGCATTCATCAAATATAATCACGTTGTAGTTTTTAAGATGTTCTAACTTGGTTTTATCGAATGTAAACGCTATTTCGGTTTCGCGGTCTAGGTACTTAACTTCTAGCTTAAGTAGTACATGAATTGTCATAAAATCGGCTTGAAATGATATCGAAAACTTGTCCGCTATTTTGCAGAGTACTTGAGTTGCTTTATTTGTAAACGCGCAAAACGCGATCTTTATCGGACGGTCATTGAATGCATTTACTATTGACGTTGTTTTTCCTGACCCTGCGGGCCCAAGTAAAAGCAAACTATGTACTTTAGGGTTATCCAAAAACTTAACAATGTTGAGCGATGCCCGTTGCTGCGCCTCATTAAGTGCTAATTCCATGGTTATAATAATATTAATTAATTCACATTTAAATAGCAAATAAAATATACAACTATGGAAAATACCATATACTTGAGACCGTCAGGCGCGCAACCGTACCACATCATGAAGGCGGCCGAATGGCTGACCAGGTTAGGCAAAGTAAAAAACAAAAATGATGGATATAAGCAACTAGTGGCTCTAGAAATAGACGATATATCTACTTTCAAAAATATTATGAGTCGATACCATAAAGCTACGTCATTTAAGACTGGATATTTGGTTTACACAGATGATTCACATGCATTCCGCAGTGCAGTCGGCCCATACGGCGAAGAGCCTCATATGTATTAAGTTTTGGGCAAAATGCGATCGCCAAATCTGCGCAAATTACGTTCGCTAATTGCGGTGCGTATTATTTTCGCGCTTTCCGCATCTTCGGTAAACAACCCAGCAAATACTGTGCATCGTTTTTCATACCAATGATCATATGGATTATTGTATTTGCGAAGCTCTCCTAGCCCGCATCCCCAACACCAATATTCACCACAGTGCGGCGACTCACATATTATTTTGCTACATCCGGAGGTCTTATATGTTAGTGTAAAGCATTTCGGACACGGCTGAATTTCGCCTTTGTACAGTTGATCTAAAATATAAGGGTCAGTGATATTTTCTGTATTATTAATACTAAACATTTCACAAGTCATAGTAGCATGAGGCTCCCATGCAGTTTTACATTTAGGACATTGTTCTACGCGACAAACCGGGCATGTATATGGGTGACCATACAGTAGCGCTTTATCAAAGGTAAAATAGCAGCCATTTGTAATACAAATGTAGTGCGTGTTTTTATATAATTGTATCACGCGTTCTACCCAAACCATTAATTCAGGGTCAGCGTTAATAGCTAGGTCGCCCGCCACATTAAGGTAAGCCCCGCATATGTCGACTGGCACATTTTTTAGACAATGTTGTAATGATGCACCATATACCAAATCTAAATTTACGAAAATATTGTATAATCCGGTGTGATGTGTTTTATTGGGCACTTTCTTTTTCCATTGTTTGAGTTGTTGCGCAAATTCTTTAGAATCGGTCGCATACGGGTTAGGTTTTATACTATATTTGCCCTCTTTAAGCGCTAACTTTACGGTGCTTAGAAATATCGGCAAGAATATTATGTAATTATGCCGGCGCGATTGTTTGATTAAAACTTGTGCGTTGTCACAGGTAGTGTCTATCAACGATGGTAATAATACCGGCTGCTCTGGCTCTAAACTCAGAAAGTTTATTTTTTTGCACGATCGGCGCTTTTTTTGCTTTTCGGACATTACAAAATACGCTATTATATGTTCTAGGTGTATTCAATTTTTAGTTAAAGAAATAATATATATTATATATACGAGTATCTAGGTCGAGGGGTACTCAGTGATACATGGAATAGTATAGTTTATACCGGGTAAACTACTTGTGTATCATTCGCTACCGACCACCGGTTGTTTACGATAATTTTTGCCTTTATTTATCGTAAGTAAACGTTGCGCAATTTGGGAAGTTTTTTAGTATTCTGCAATAGCTTAGGATAAAATATGATTATATAATTGCTGTCCAATTGCTACGGTGTTAACTTAGTAGCGACATATTTTATCGTGTTTGTTGCTGAGACGTAGTTTGAATAACGATGTATGCGATTCGTTATTAACTCGTAGGGGTGAATATTAAAAAACTTAGTATTTGTAAGTGTGGTTAAACTGGTTCTTCAGATGTCTGTAGTTAGTGTATTTCTAGTACCAGGAGAAATGTACTAAATTAATGGTCCTGATTACCAGCGACACTATGCATATAAATGCTTAAAGGGTATCTCCGTGAAAAACGGCAGAATTCTTTTTTTTGTACAAAAAATTTAAAATGACTTCATTAAACGGTCAACCAAATAGATACTACCGAAACGTTTATTGGGAAATCTATGATGTACGCTATGCGGCGAATTGGGTGTGTGCCCATTAACTGATGTGTAAGTTTGTAAACAAATTATTGCAACAAGAACCCATTCGGCATTGGGGAACAACCAGAAGGAAAACGCGACAGATCCTAAGTTTAGCAATAATTGTTCTATAGGCGAGCAATACCAGGCTAGATAAGAGTTTATGTAGTTATGGTGTTGATGATGCAAATACCACAGGGGTCCGTGAAATATATACTTATGAACTAGGTAGAAATAGATATCCTGGGTGACAAAGAACATCAACAAATTTTTTACAGATAACCCAGTATACTCAAATGGGTCATATAGCCACCCAATAAAATACAGTAGCTCAGATATCAGTACATTAATAGTTACGTTATTTATAATCTCGCTTGTCAGTATATGCGAGTCATCTGGTAGGTCAGACAGCTTTACCGCAAAGTAGCTGTAAATGGCTATTATAGCGAATGGAATATAAATCATTTTTAAATTTAAAAAAGAAATTCAAATTTTAAGAATGTAGTTGTTCCTTTGCATATAATTTAGGTAGATTATTGTGTAACTTGTCAATCTTATCTACGGTATTCTTGAAGTTTTTAGGCAAATCGGTGTTATCTAATTGTTCCCCATATTTCATAATCGTAATAAGCTCTCGATTTACGTATTCCACCCATATATCACCCGTATTTGTTAAATGGCAGTAAATATATTCAGCAATTTCACTGGCGACTTCTCCAAGCTCATTAAGATGTTCTTTCGTAATTGGAGGCTCTATCTTTTTAAGTTTTGCAAGGCGATCTTCAACAGAATCATTCTCGCTAATTTTATTAATTTCTTGCAAACCTGCAACCATAGTTAAATTGCATAGTAGATTTGATAATTGTTGGGCTTCATCAGTTTTTGGTAATATTTTTTCTAATGTGTCAGACATCGCGATTGCGAGTGCTTTAAATGTGGTTTTAAGTTGTAGATTTTCTTGTGCTTCACTCATGATGTATATAACAAAAAATAAATTCAACTTTGGGATTTTTCACTCAATAACTCGTCGAGTAGTATATTTACCTTTTTCAGTTGTTTTTTAAGCATTTTTTTGGTATTCGTCTAATGTTGCCGTAATGTTGTTGTACTTTTGTTTGAAACCATCTCGTAATGCCGGATCCATATTTGTATAGTAAATATTTACTTTTGTTATCTTTGCTCAGCATTTTATTTATATATTTAGATTATGCACGTGGCTTTCTAGGAATGACCTTGCCTTTTTTTGCTGGCGACTTAGCCTTTTTTGCTGGCGACTTGGTTTTCTTTGGGGGCTTTTCTATATTATCTTCAGAACTCGGCAGCACTTTAGCCAGCTGTTTTTGTATTCTGCTGCGTGTAAATGACTTTTCGTCAGCTAACCAATTTAAAAGAGCTTCTACATTACAATCTATGAAGGCTTCTTT